>Ga0185299_10004632_pt1 | contig 16418 bp, 12 predicted proteins | sample PaiPotPPA55metaG_FD_128002 | JGI IMG/M metagenome (GOLD analysis project Ga0185299, IMG submission 128002) | Iron sulfur acid spring bacterial and archeal communities from Banff, Canada, to study Microbial Dark Matter (Phase II) - Paint Pots PPA... ...
TCGAGGCCATCGAAGCGTTGTTGCCGTGGAATCTCCATCGCCAGGATTTAGCCACCGAAATGACGCCCTGAACAGTCTGGGTTTGGTGGATCGCTTACAACGGACAGGCACCAGCGGCTGGTGGCGTTCCCGGAGATCGCGGTTTGGCCATTGCCGCGGTTCGCCCAGCAGGTTGAAGTGTCGGCAATGGGTTGGCTGACCGGACGTTCGCTACTCCGGGCGCGCGAACATCCCGTTCCGTCGACGCTCTCGTGACATGCGGGCTTTCCAAAAGGAGAGCCGTTATGCCTGCTCGAAAGCTGCCAGCGGAAATCAACAAAGAAGTTAAGCATTTCTGGATCGTAGAGTGTTTCAATCGAACAGTCGCACATGAGCTGTACAAAGCTTTCAGCGGCGACATCTGCTTCCCATCTCGGCTGTCGGCCGCAAATTTCAACTTACGGAATAGCGATAACAATGAAAGAACGGTTTGAAGGGGAAGCTCGGCGCAAAAATCTGGTTGAGGCGCTGGAGATGCAGGGCATCTGCCGCGGCATTCCAGGGTTGCCGGAACAGGCGGCTGACGCCTGTGAGCTCGTCGAGTTTCAAGACGGCGAGAAACTTATCACGCAAGGGGATCAATCCAGCGACGTCTATCTGCTGCTGGCTGGTACTACGAAAATCATCGTTGGCAAGAAAGAGGTTGATCGCGTTGATGCGGGTAGGCACGTTGGTGAGATGGCGGCGATTGAGGCGCTGCCGCGTTCCGCGACTGTGATCGCCGACGGCGCTGTCGTGGCCGCCAAGCTTTCGGAGTCTGTATTCCTGGAGTTGGGAGAGCAATTCCCCCGGATGTACAAGCACATCTCTGGGGAACTGGCACGCCGGCTAGAACGTCGCAACAAGGCACTTGCCCGCGCAGACCAAAAAGTGAATGTTTTTGCCATTTCGTCCGTCGAAGCCCTGTCGGTTGCAGAGACCGGCGTCCTCGCGTTCGAACACGAGAAAAACATCAAATTTTGGAACTGGCCAGACAACGTTTTTGGGGTGAGCAGTTATCCGCTTGAAGACCTCGAACAGCATCTGGACACGGCGGACTTCGCGATTGCCATCGCTCAGGACGATGACCTGACAACGTCCCGCAAGGAAAGAACGCCGAGTCCCCGCGACAACGTGATATTCGAGCTTGGTCTGTTCATGGGAAGACTCGGCCGCCGCCGAACCATCTTGATGAAACCGAAGGGAGTGGCTATTAAGCTGCCTAGCGACCTCGCCGGCGTAACGACTATAGACTATCCGGAAAAGCTCTCCGAGGACTCGCCGGATCGTGATATGGCTGCGGCATGGAAGAAAGTCCGCGCGCATATCGAGAAAGTAAATCGATGAACAATAATGAGCGCACGAAAGTGTGTGCAGCAATCGACCAAGGTCTCGACCGAGCTGAATCGAACTGGGGGGAAGTCGGACATCTGCTCGAGGCCCGACTGCAGAAGTCGACGGAAAAGTACGCCATGGACAGTTCCGACTCAAACATCCCTGGTTATCCCGTTGTGTCGACGGATCGGCCGCAAGTCGACGAGTTTATTGCGCTGGTAGTGGACATGCGTGGATCGACCCAACGACTAAAAACCATTAGCAAGAGCGCGAAGGTCAATGGACTACAACGGGTCTATTACGAGACATCTGCGCTTCTTCCAGCCGTGGCCGTTACATGTGGCTTCCAAGATGGCACGGTCACGGAATATTTGGGTGACGGCGGTTTGGTATTGTTCGGGGTGGACAAGGAAGACAGGAAGGAGTCCGTCCAGCTTGCTTACCGCGCAGCGAAAAACTGTATCTGCGACATGCGGCAACTAGTCAACGACGCCATCGCGGAGCGCTACAACCTGCCAGAAATAGCACTTGGGGCAGGACTCGCGATGAGCAGGGCGATGGTCACCTTGGTCGGAGTGCCTGGGAACTATCAGCCAAAAGCAATTGGTTCTTGCGTTTGGGATGCGACGAAGCTCAGTGGAGGAGTAAACGCTGTTCATGTTTCACCAGAAATAAAAGGCGTCTGGCCTACATCGCAAGGCGGTTTGATGCGGTTCAAGCGACTTGACCTGAAGCATGTCGAGGGGTTCAAAATGTACGCAGAGTCGACGACAAGCCGGTCCGCGGCGTAGCCGTACTAGAGCTGTCAACATGGCGTTGTGGAGCGAAGTCTCGATACACGCGAACGGCGGCTCCGTTTCCATACCTGTCATCGGGGGCGGTCAAGCCAGACTGTCCAGCGTGCTCCCCGCTCAGGATTCAATTCGTCTCATCGCTCTTTCGTTCATGTTTGCATCGCGAAAGGAGAAAGTTTGCGACGAGCTTCGGATCGTCGTGCGAGAGTGTGACTATGGACGCCTTGATAGACTGGAAATACAGTCGTTTTTGTCTTCACTGCGGCCATCATGAACGCGAATCAAACGATCGATCTTCCTCGGGACGGCGAATGCGCTTTCTGCGCATACCTTCGCGGAAAGCGCCCGTACACAATCCTAAGCCGCACACCGCTTGTAGCCACGCTGGTAACGCGCGAGCAACGAGGGCAGCCGCACTTGCTGGTACTTCCGGTCCGCCATATGTCCACGATTCTCCAACTCTCAGACCGGGAAGCGGCCGCTTTAATGATCGCCGTGAGAACGGCAGCCACCGCGATTGACCGCGGTTATGCTAGGCCCGGCATCGCGGTTTGGCAAAACAATGGGGTGCCAGCTGGCCAGGCAATAGGTCACGTCCATTTCCACGTCGCGGGAACGCTTGACGGAGGCGGAACCGAGTGGGGCAGCGTTCCTGAGATTTCGGTTCAAGAAACCGACCGGATCGCTAACCGCCTCAGATTTCCTGTCGGCTGAGATCGACGCGGAAACAGTCCCTGCCCGTGACCATCGTAAGCGTTGTCATCGAAGTGGTCGCAACTGATAGCCTGCAATGCTCTCCAGCCGAAATGCGAATCCCACCCACAACTGACAACTGCGCTCAGGTCGTCAAATCGGCACCAGTGGCGACTGGTACCGCGGGAGCAGCTACGGCAGAGGTCGCGCGCGGTTTTTTCGCCGACGCCGCTTAGGTGCATAGGCTCCTGGGTGATCGGAAAGGGACGACCTGAGCAGCGAACGGGGCCGGAGGCAGAGACAGGGTGCGATGCCCGTAGAGTTAAACGGTTTTCTTGAAGACGTGCTGGTAGTGTTCGGCGAGGAAGCGTGCCTGTTCTGTGGAAGGCTTTTTCCGTAGACTCGCCGGCAGGTTGAGCAACGCGTGGTGCTCAATGGGAAAAGCGGGCGATACGAGCATGGCTCCCGACGCGTCGAACCCGATGAACCCAACGTCGAACAACGCATCCAGATTAGCGGTCAACGGAAGTCCATTACTCGGGTTCAGCCGTTCTTTGTCTGTGCTGATTTTCCACGGTTTGGCGTGCGATGCGCGCAGCAGCGGGGAAAACGTGCAACCGGTGACGGCGCACATGCCGTCCCAGGCGTCGAGCAACCCGTCACGATACGCGCCCTGGCCGATCCGGGCTTCCACCAGCGCGAGGCGGGTCGTCGGTTTATCTGCGTGACGACGCTCGATGTCCGCGAGGTCTTGCTCAAGAGCGGTGGGTCGGTTCAGAAACTCGTCCACTGTCACGATGCGTTCGACGATGCCAAACTCGAACCCTCGCTCGTCCGCGACCACTGTGCTCAACTTATACAAGTGGTCCGGGTCGAAAACGTTCGCATCGCCGTTCTTCCTACCCGATCCGCCCCGCAACACTGCATACGTTTCCCGTCCTGCGAGCAACTGATCGACGTGGCCCCGACGTTCGTTGCGCCCGTTCTTGCTTTCCGTCTCATAGGGTGGCGGAGCATACACTTCGATGCGAACCGTGCCGTCGGGATCGTTAAACTTGCGGACCTCCCACAGTTTCATCACCACGGTGTGGGCGTCGTAACCGTCCCAGGCCCAGGTCCGATTAGTCAGCGTCATGCCCAGCGTGAACAGCAAAAACTCGTTGATTGTCTGTTTGTTCTTGCGAACGCCGGACGAGGGCGCAGGGCGGACCGTGACCGTCGGCCACGCCGACGGTGCGTCCACCTCGTCGGAGGGCGCAAACCCGGTGGGAAACGGCCACGCCGCGGCCGGACCGATACTCATCAGTTTTCGGCTCGTCGCCATCCGTGCCCCTGTATTGCGGCCCGCACGGGTCGCGTTGATCAGAAATCGTCGCTGCTTACTATATAGACGCACGGTCACGGGGCGCACCCAAACGCCTGGGCAACTAGCGCGTTCTGGCCGATCGCCCGAACGGCGAAGCAAGCGGCAGAAGCAGGCCACGTCCCTTCGAATAACGGCAGGGCAAAAATAAACTTGAAGAAAGTGGGTCCAAAGGGCTTGTTTCTTACATACGCAATTGACTACGTCGGGCCACTGGTTAGTTTAGATTGTGATACGACGCGCGTCGCGTCGGCACCTGATCCGGAGACACGATGGTCCTGCGTTCTGGCTACAACAACATGCTGGCGACGAGCGTCGCCTCCTTCACTGAAACCACAGTGCTGTTCATCGCCGCGAGACACGGCATCACGCGTTCCGTGGCCAACCGCCGGTTGATCGAGACTGTGCTGGTCACGCCCGCGCTGTTCGACACGATTGGCAAAGCGCTGCACGACCGCATCGTATCCGTCGGCCGTGGACGATATCCAACGTCGTTGCAACGACCGTGTGCAACGACGACACGTTCGAGCAGGTGAAGCAACTCCGCGACGGCAACAACGCGACCCTGGTCGCCGTGGTGCACATCATCCTCGGCGAAGCGGTGAAAGCTCTCGATACACTGCATGGACTGCCCAAGAAACTGGCGAGCGATGCAGGCAAGGTCCGCCCGCACCGGCGTGGCGGTCCCAAGTTTTCCGCCTCTGATCGATAAAAATCCCTTCCCCACGGTCCCTGCTATGGTTTTTCGTTACAATTGTTGGACATCAAAAACGGGCCGAACGTCAAGGCCCGAACGGGGCGAGGGCTGGCGTGCGATGTTCATGAGCAATCGAAAAGAGCAGTTCAACATCGCTTACGTTCATGCGATGGCAACGCAGGCCGGTTTGAACACCGGAAACATGCGGGTCGACAACCAGAGCATCGACCTCGATGTCGATGGCATCGTGCCGACTGCCACGAAAAACCGCTTTCCCAAGATCAGCCTCCAGTTGAAAGCCACGTCCCAACAGGTCGTGAAAAACGGCGTCATCAAGTTTCCCTTGCACCGGAAAAACTACGACGACCTGAAAAACGATCGTCTCATCGTTCCGCGCTACTTGATCGTGCTTCTGATGCCCGAGGATCCGACGGACTGGATCGAGCACCACGCGCAGCACATGACGATGCACAACACCTGCTACTGGGCGTCGATCAAAAACGATCCGGGCGTCAAGAACAAAACGAAGGTGACGGTGGACATCCCGCTGAGCCAGCGTTTGGACACCGAGGCTTTGTTGTGGCTCATCACGTTAGCCAGCCAAGGGGAGCGCGCATGACCCGCGACGACGTGATCGAGCAACTCAAGGGCGTGTCCTGGACGCAGTTGCAGTCGTATCTCACCACGTCCGGCTGGACCGACGACGGTGCGTTCGGACCGTTCGCGTCGATCTGGCACCGCGTCGACCGCCACGACGTTCAAGTTTTACTGCCCACGTCCGAAGACGCCGAGGATTTCTGGCCCCGGTTTGCGGACGCGGTGATCGCCATATCCGAGTTCGAAGAACGCTCGATGGGCGACATCATCCTGGCAGCGACCGAACGTTTTGGTGACGTGATCAGCATTCGCGTGGTCCACGAGGACGTCGAGGGCGGCACCATTCCCGCCGTGGACGGTGTAGCGCTCAACGCCGAGGCGCTCGAGTTGTTGACCGCTGCCTCGATGTCGTATCTTACGAAACGGCAATACCATCAGCGACCGACGGCGCCCACAACAGCGTTCCTCGACACCCTTCGTTTGGGCCAGACCACGAAGGGCAGTTACGTCGTGAACCTGTTCGTCTTGCTCCCGGAACTGCCCGACGATCAGCCGGCGTTGAAGGACGTGCCGATGACCAACAACGTTATCACCAACCTGTCGTCTGGCTTGAAAGCGCTCAGCCACGCGATCTCTTCAAAGAGGACAAAGAAGGACGAGCGCAAAGCGCTGGACGACGCGGTGTCGAAGGGTGTCAGCGCGAACATGTGCGAAGCGCTGGTGGGCCTGAGCGGACGCGATCACCGCAGAGCAGTCGAGATCTCGATCACGCCGTTGCGCCCAGGCATGAAGTCCCCGAAGCCGGTCAAGTTCTCGTTCGGCACGGACAAGGTGGAACGCTTAGCGAAGGCGTCCGAGTATTACCGGCGCTCATACACCGCGAAGAACAAGACCATCCAGGGCTACATCAAGCGCCTGGACCGAGCGCACGGCGAGGAACGCGGGATCATCCAGGTCGCTGCCACCGTCGAGAACAGTGAAAAGTTGGTGGAGATCGACCTGGGTCCGTCCGACTACAAGAGGGCGATCCAGGCGCACGCGTCGGACACGGAAGTGCGGTGCTCAGGCGACGTGCTCATTAAAGCGCGCAGCGCTCACCTGTTGAACCCCTCGAAGTTTCGGGTGGTTCATGAGGAAGATGGCCTGTTCAAACCAACGCCGTGAGTGACCACGAGGACCAGCGATGTCCGATCTAATGTCGACTCGAACAGCGTCTCAAGATGAAGGGCGGCTACGTGCTCGAACGTTTGCAATCCCCCGAACACGGGGCAGACCGCGCAGAGCCCGTTCATTCAGCCGGTGCCGGGATCCAGCACCGACCCATTCACGTATACGAGGCGCCTGGATGCGACAGATCAACCCGAAGCATGACTTCTTCGGAAGGCGAACTGGAAACTTGAGCGCAGCAAGTGTATCAATGCTTTCAAGCGCTCCTACAAAGTTGGTGAGGGCGACGGCCGGGGGTTTGCCGAGCAGCCAATGGATTCGATAGCGGCTTTCGAAGTAGCGTTTAAGAAGGTTGCATGGACAATCGTAGAAACGATGCGCGCGCTGTAGTGCGGGAACGAGCGGGAGGAACCGGTCGCTCCGCTGTCTTCCACACTGGCGCACCCAACTACGGCTGCGGTCGCGGGGAATTTAAGAGGGAAGAGAAGAATTCATGGTTAACGTTGCTAAGGGAGACATCGCGGGGGCTCGCGCCTCTAACGCCGGAGACCGATTCCACGAACTATGGGCGCTGCGTAAAGCGCTCTCCTTGCTCGAGCCCGGTGCGCGATACAAAGCAATCACCGTTGAGGGCGTGCCGTCCGAGGACTCTTCCACTTCGGCCGGAACATGGACCGCAGTAGATGTATGCCTCATGTCGGGCGGGCTCAGCCTGAGCGATGCAAATTGGGCTGAGTTTGCGCAGCTCAAATATTCATCCGCGAGTCCGAATTCACAGTGGACCGTCGCGCGTCTGGTGAGCAACAGCGCGAAGAAAGGGAACAACTCAGTGATGCGAAAGCTCGCCGAGGCCTACGCAGCTGCTGAGTCCACTCGCTTGGCGAAGAACCCGACACTCTCATACAGCATCCGGCTCGTGAGCAATCAGGACATTGCCGACGATGTTCTGACGGCACTGCGAAGGGTTGATACCTCGGATGAGAATACCGCGCTAGCTGCGAAGGAAGGACGAAAGCTTCTACGAAAAGCAGCAGGCCTTTCTGAAAAGCAGTTTTCCTCGTTCGCCTCATTACTTGACTTTTCAGAGTGTGGCGCGGAATCGTTGTTCGAGCAAGAGAGGAAAGCAATCCAAACCCTTGACCGCCTCATTGAAGGTGAGACACGTCCATCTCATCTGGAATTGCATCGCTTTATAAGCGACGCGATGCTCCCGACGTCTAGTCGGGAGCCCATCACAGAAGAGGTAATTCTGTCTCGCCTTGAAGTCGGCACGGATTACGCACTTTACCCATGCCCGAACCGCGTAACGCCCGTTACCCAAGCGATTGAGCGCGCAGCGGCGCGAGATGTCGTTTCAAAACTTGTCGACGGAACGCGAAGGATGGCGTTACACGGCGGAGCTGGCTGCGGTAAGACGACTACAATCAGCCAGATTTCAACGATGCTTCCCCCAGGTAGTGTATGTATTCAATACGACTGCTACGGAGGCGGTAGTTACCTCGACGATAGCGCACCCCGGCATCGACCGGTCGAGGCCTTCACTCAACTTTCGAATGAAATAGCGGTTAGGCTTCGAGTACCTCGGTTACTTCGAATCTCTGATAGAGGCAGCCCTGTAAGGGCCTTCAGAGAACGACTCCAGCTAGGCGCCGATGTGCTTCTCGAAAGTAATCCTGAAGCTTTGCTTGTGGTAGCTGTGGATGCTGCTGACAACGCAGTCGCAGCTGCGGTTCGCCGCAGGGACCATTGTTTTGTAAATGAACTGGCCTCAATTGAAGAGCTTCCTCGCAACGTGCGATTTCTCATCTCGGCGAGAACGAGTCGACTTCCGGACCTCAAACTCCCGCCGAGTTTCTCCTGCCAGACGATATTGCCTTTTAGTTTCGATGAAACTTTGGCTAACGTCCGTGCACACTTTGCAACGCTAGGCGCCGGCTGGGTGAAAGAGTTTCATGACCTAACGCGTGGTGTCCCTCGTGTTCAGGCTTACGCGTTCGAACTTTCGACGGACCCCGCTGGTGCAATTCAATTTCTGCTACCCGGTGGAAAGGGGCTCGGCGAGATATTTGAGCAGGCTATCGAGACCGCCTGGAAAAAGGGAGGCGACTCGGATTCTATCTCGGTGCTCTGTGCAGCTCTCATATCACTCCCTCGTCCTGTTCCTTTGGTCGAGTTGGCGCACACAATCGGCACCGACTTGCCACGAACCACCGATTTATGCGAGGACTTAGGCCGCACAATTGTCATGATGGATGGATGTGTCTCATTCTCGGATGAGGACTTCGAAGACTTCGTCGCGAAGCGAGGAGCGGCGAAACAGGAAAGGGTTCTGCAAAGAATTGCGGAACACCTTCTGGAGAACGCTAGCCGGAACGCGTATGCCGCGCGCCACGTTGTCCAGTCACTGATTGCTGCCAATCGAGAAGAGGACGCCCTGCGCGTGGCAATCGAGGAGCCCGAAGCGACCTTGTTCGCGGACCCGGTTGAGCGGCGCCTGTGTCACCTGGAGCGGATGCGGAGCGCACTCCGTGTGTGCCGTCGCACGGGTAATCCGGTCGAAAGCATGACAATCTTGCTTGTTGGTGCGGAAGCGCTTCGAACGAGCGACGCCATGGCTAAAGCACTCGCGCAAAATCCTGATTTGTCAACGCGGTACGCCCGGGAGTCTCTGGACAGGCTTGTCCTCTCAGATGAGAAATACGTTGAAGCTAATGGTCCTGTCCTCTGCCACTACATGGCTGAGGACGCAAGGAGTCGCTCATTTGTCCAAGTCGAGCGTTCGCGTCGACTGTTCTTCGCCTGGCAATCCAGGCAAGTTGACCGCCGTGACTATCGGCAGCATTCTCAGCAACTGACGACGGTTGACATTGCCGCATTCTGCCGTGCCGAAGCCGCCACGGTGGGAATGGATGCGGTGCTGCGGAGACTCCGTCGGTTTCGACGGCAAAGATACGATGTGTTCACAGAGTTTGTAGCCCAAGTGCCCGGGCAAGGTGATATCGACACGCTTGAAAGATTATTCTCTGAGCCGCGGCTTCCGGCGGAAGCACGAATGTATGTTGCCGGCATGCTTGCAAAAGCGGGGGGACGGATTGATTTAGTTTCGATATCAGCACTGCTAACCCGGCTTCAATCCCGGAAGACCTTTCCGGCGCTCGGAGTTAAACGTAGCGGGCGAGGTGTGCAGCTTAGGGAGTGTGCTCTGGACCTCTGTGAACTTCTCGCACACTCGAGTACGAGTACTGATGTCGTACGTTTGATTCTTATTGACATCACGCAGAGTGAAAGACCGCGCTGGAAGAATATCGAATTATCGCATCACGCGCGCATCGACGAATTGCTGCGAGCCGAATGCCTGCTCGCAGAGCTGGACGGTAGGTCATTGACAGCCAAACATTTGCTCGACATCGAGAGCACAGCGACCGGCGGCTGGAGTTCGGACAGCGGTGTCTCCTATCAGGACCACCAGAAGCAGTCAGACATGGCCGGGTTTTTCTCCGCGTATCTACCTTTCTATCAAGCACGCGCGCGCTACATCAAGAATGGTCGCCTAGAGGAGCTTACCGGAACCGCAAAGACGGAGTGGATGAACCGCGTCAAATACGCGACGTATTCGGATTCGCGAGGTCGCGCACGTGGTATGCACTATCAGTTGGCGGAATCGGCGATTTCCCTCGTTGGACTTGGAGGTAAGCACACCCAAGACCTGTTCGATATTGTGACGGAATTGATAGCGACGAGCCAAGCGACATTCGGTAGTCGCGAAGCCGAAATTCTCCGCCCGTTCACCTGGAGGTCCGAGTCACATGGTTGGCTTACCGACTTTGCCAACGAGCGTCAGCTTAAGATATCCGATTTGAGGACCTCGTCCTCAGAGAAGGCGTCGTCGCTTCTGGAACTATCGAGGCTGCTTCTCGATTGTAGTCCGCATACCTCTGCGAGCCTATTTAGTGCTGCAGTGCTTGTTCTGGAGGATGTCGACGTCAATGAGATGCGCTTGCTCGGAATCTTTGACAAACTTTCAAACGTTGCGTCGAGCGCACTTGAGCCTGATGTATCTCGTGAAGCGGCAGTCGGCTTGGCCTCGTTTGGGACTGCGGTTGCGTTTCGCCTTCGGGACTATGACCATTTCCCTTGGAGCAAGCTTTCGCGCGGACTAACTTATCTAAGTGCGCCGGTGGCGTTGGCTGCTGCGGCACGCTGGGACGACGAGGGATTAGCTAGTATCACCGAAGCGCTACGCGTAGTTCTGACGACCGGTGTCAACGTGGGCTCGATTTGCGCAGAGCATGCAGCGGCTTGTAGATATCTTTTCGGTCGCGAAGTCGATGGCCTCGTATCAGCAATTGTACGGATGGCAACAGAGCTTGATGAGGACACGCGTCTGACGATTCACGAAATCCTCGCGGAATGTGAGGCACTTGCCCGCAATCCGAATCCTCGCCAAAAAGTCGATACTGAGATTGTTGGTGGCATACCGGCCGAAAGGCACCGTCGGTGGCTCACCTACTTGTCTATGCGAAGTAAATTCTCAGAGTCGCTAGTCGCGGCTGCTAAAGTTGGCGCCTGCGAATCCACGAAGGATGATGATGGAGAAGGCGAGAAAATCTCTAGCTTCGTGAATAGCCTCGATTGGACAGGGAGGAGCTTTGACACTGCTTCCGAAATTGATTCGTTCACGCAGCGAGCTTTCACGAATGCGCGAGAAGAGCACTCGCTTTACTCGGTCGATCGCGAGGTGTATGGACGTCTTCGGGCGCTAGTGCCGGCGCATCGTCATTGCGAACATTTGTCACAGCTCGCGGAGCTTGCTCTGGCCGACGACGGCAGATACGACGTAACCGAGGCTTTGGCTGACGCCGTTGTGGAATGGTATGCAAGGTCGATGGCAGTTCGCGATTGGTGTGCTAACAACTTGCCGAGGATTATATCGGCGAGGCTGTTGATGTTTATGCTGCCGATGCGTGCCAAGTCTCTGCTGTCGACGCTGCTTGAGGCGAATTGCATTGGAAACGATAGTTTATATGAAGCTATTCTGGTCGGATTGGCAGAGAACATAGAAGAGTTCGATGCAACCCATATTTACGACCTAATCGAAGTGCTTGCTGGGCTGGTCACTTCCGTTGACGTCGGTGTCGTTCTTACTCGGTATATCGACCGACTCCAAGCTCGCGTACGTCTGGAAGACCGGTTCGAATCGTCGGATATTCCAGAGTGCAATGAAGAAGCGCTCGCTAGATTGTTGTACGCGTATCTCAGTGATGCCGACCTTGCCGTCAGATGGCGGGCCGCGCATGCTGTACGCAGCCTATTCTGGTTAGAGGCATCGAGTGTCCTAGATAAACTTGTAGTCTGCTATCACATTCGTCGCGAAGGAAGCTTTCGAGCTGATGGAGCTCCTTTCTATTGGCTCGCAGCTCGCCTTTGGCTGACTATAGCGGTATCGCGTGCATGCAACGACAGGCCGGAATACGCGGTTCGCTATGCAAGTTATCTGCTTTCGATTTTAGATGAGGAGGAATTCCCGCATTTGCTCATTCGGATGTTCGCTAAGCAGGGTGTGATGGCGCTGGCGAACCCCGGTTTTATGAGACTGACGGAGAACCAGCAGTGGGCCCTTTCCAATGTGGATAGTTCGCATCTACGAAAGAAGCGACGACCACGAGAGTTGGGCCGCGAGGACGACGCGATGCGGTGGGACGATAAACACCGCTTTCATTTTGATGTCGTGGACACGCTTCGCTACTGGTATCCCGGTATGGCACGGATATTCGCAGACGTATCGCTCAAAGGATTTACCGACGAAGCGGAGCGATGGATCGTTGACCGCTGGGGCGTAACGTCCAATCCTTGGAAATGGGATGAGGAACCCAGAAAAGACAAGTTTAAGCGTAGCCCGTACGCTACGCACCACAGTCACGGAGAGTTGCCGCGAGTGGAGCGCTTCCACACGCACCTGGAGTGGCACGCGATGTGGTGTGCTACTGGAGAGTTGCTGAAGTCTCATCCACTCGCCAAAAGCGAATACGACGATGACACTCTGAGCGAGCGACTTAGCGGAGCGACCACGGTGGCCCCGACAGTATGGGAATCCGACCTGAGAAGCCCGAAGCCGTTGGAGCAAAGACTCTGGTTAGCTGAGAAAGTGGGGGCAACGTGGGTTCGTGAACACACGGTCTATGAGGTTGTGGAGCTCCTTGGTTTGACGGATGCTCGTGGGTATTGTGTTGTCTACGGCGACCACGATTGTTACTGGTCCAACTATCACGAGACAGTGCATGTGACGTCCTGTCTGGTCAGCCCGCGGACAGCACCTGCTTTGTTGCGCGCGCTCCAATCATCGGCGGATATCCACGGTCATTACCTGCCGCTTGCGGACGATGACGATGAAGGAATTGACGTTCCGCCGTTCAAGCTTAAGGGATGGCTCACGCAGTCGGAAGGCCAATCCGGACTTGATTCGAAGGATGATTTCGCGGAAGGGATATCACCAAGGGTCATGCAGCCTGGAGATGCCGTGGTGAAGACCTTGAATCTGGTACCAAGCGACAACTTCGTTTTCGGATGGGAGCACAAAACGACTTCGGAGCTCGTCTTCTACTCGGAGCAGTGGGCCGAAGAAATTCCGGACCGACGATACCGGGAAGATACCGACTACGTTCGTTCAAAAGGTGAGCGCATGCACTGCAAGCTTCATGGGGTTCAACGTGTGCTTGAGCAAGAACAATGCGACTTGCTTATCAAGGTCAAAACATACAGGAAGGAATATGAAGAGCACCGTTACAGCGAAAGCGACAAAGGGGAAAGTGCGTACTTCAACCGGTACATCCTCCTCACGCGCCACGGAGATATCAGCGATGCCGCAGGAACCGTTGGAACTTGGAAAGTTTCTGGTTAGCGAGATCACCGACCACGGCAGCGGCGACACGCTAACAGTTTGGTTGATGCACTACATCGCGGAAATGATTGCGGAGGCTGAGAAGGAAGGAGAATCCCCCCTCGGGCGCTCGGCGAAAAAGGAAGCCCGTGAAACGATATTCAAACTTTGGGAGCACCGCTCGACCTTTTCAGGGCGCGCGAACCCCATGAAGGATTATGAGGGAGCATTGCGCCTATTGCATTCGCTGCGGAGGGATGGCTATTTCGTTTTTGGAGGTTTGGATACGGACGGCGACCCGATTGAAGCTTTTCGAACGGGAGCCGCAACGTTACTTAGTTCATTGTTGGTTCTGTCGTTGCCGGACCGCGCGAGCCGGCAGGACGTTGCTGTGCGTAGTCTCAGCGAAGTCGAGAAGAAAATTATGCGCGAGCTGCACGTTGTCAAAATCCGGCGCGTAGCGAAAATTGCCGAAGTCGACGAGCAGGAGGATCCTCGTGGGGCGTTGAAACGTGACATTCTCGAAGACATTGCGCGCGTGCGAAAGTCACTTGACGCGATAGAAACTAACCTATCTTCTGGGTCCAATTTGGAGATGCACAATTCATCTTAGTGAACCTTAGCCAGTCCATGCGCTCGGTGTCGTTTACACCTCGGGCCTTCGGTGTTCTACAGGGCAGTGCCCGAGGCGTGCTGGACTTTCTCTAACTCGGCCACAAGGTCTAGTCGAGTTGCAAAAACTGGTATCTTCACAGCTCGTATGCCAAATTCATCATCTACGATAGCCAACCGATGAAGGACTCGGGTGCGCTGTCCCTCTCACCGAGCCCGCAGAAATCGTCGAAGCGGTGAAAATCCGCCTTCCACACGTTTAGCCTGAAAGTTGGCAAAGATTATCCAGCGATACTGGACCGCGCGTTGAACATATATTCGCCTTCATTGGGATACTTTACAATCCAAAACGTAAGCGTCCTCGCTCTGGAGGAGGTGGCGTTCCGTCTGCTAAGCGAAATCAAATAAGGTGCATACTACCCATGGCCAAGTCTTCAAGGCTCCGCATAATGCTCTCCAGTAGATGTAACGATAAGTTCCCGTCGGTATCGACCACGACCCTTACGGACATCCGGCGGGAACTGAAAGCTGAATTAGAAGACATGGAGATTGGCGATAAAAAAGCATTCGAAGTGTGGATCAACGAAGATGCTCCACCTGCCGGTGGCACGTGGGACTCATGGGATGTTTGCCTTCAGGCCGTAAAGGACTGCGACATTCTGCTGGTCATCAGTAATGGAAACGCGGGCTGGGCTGACGGTTCCGGGGATCTAGGAATTTGCCACGCTGAGATGATGACCGGGCTGTCCTACGCTCCCGCTAAGGTCCGGCTTATTGCCTTAGACAACGTCGCGATTACGACGGACGCCACGGGGGTTCGAAACAAGCGGTTTCAAGACGAGTTGTCAAGGCAAAGCCTTTTTCGAGGCGGTGCAGTCACTTCCGTCGCCGACCTGAAAGCACGAGTGAAGGAGGCATTGTTTGATTCGGTCGTCGCCCTTGCGCAGGCCGGCGTCCGGGACGCCGCAAAAGGCAAGTTTCATAGTGGAGCAGCGCTTGACTGGTCACGTCTTGACTTTGGTACACGACAGTCAGAGATGGTGCGTGTGCTTCGTGAGGCGCTTTTGGCTCGCACGGCGTCATTCGAGGACTCCGGAAATATTTTCGTCAAAATGAGTGGGCGCGATGTTCTCGTCGAACCCCATGCCATCCCCTCTGCAATGACGGTCGGGCCTGCGAGGGAACTTGTTGGCCAGCCTTTTCTGCGTGATTTTCGACTCGCGCCTAGCCTCACAGGGAGGCGGGGAGGGCCACTCCACGTCATCGCTTGCCAAAAGACTGCGACTGAGAGTCAGGCTGCTAAGATCTTGGGCTTTCCCGACGCAACCTTTGTTGCAGCGCCTTTCGGTGTCTTCGTGGCCGACCCAATTCAGAAGGTTCAGTTTGCCTTCGTCACTAACTGTCGTGACGAGGCAAATACCCGGCATGGCCTTCAAAGGTTCATGGAATGGCTGACACAGACGGGTGAGGAGGTTCTGCTGGCTGACCGCTCTCAGGCGCGTGCTCGTATCGTTAAAGCCATAGCCAAGGAGGTTAAACCATGATTTGTGAGCTCAAGCAGGATAAGCGATACGAGAAGTTTGGGCTGCTGATTCGCGCGACGGGCCGCAGGAGGGAATAGCATGCGCGAAACCTAGTCTGAAGGCGCCGTCCCGTTACTACCATTTCATGCCGATCGCTATCCACGGGCGGCATTCGGTTAGTACATCTGCATCCGGACAGTCGAACACGTCCAGCTAATCAGCTCGTTATATCCGAGTGCGCTTGACCTTAAGCTGCTTCGACCGAGCCGTCGTACCCAGAAACGGATCCGCTTACGTGTGCTACCGCGAGTGTCGGCAGGCGTCGAATAAACCTCGATGGAGGAAACCGCGGAGTGGTCCGATGCGGCCGGAATATTGCGACGCTATGGAGATTGATGGGTCAGGATGGCGGGCAATGCCGGATTTCTACGGGTCGGACGGGATGATGGATGGGCACGATTCAGACCTCCAGATTCGAATGTGCTATCGGCACACTAGTCCTGAGTGGCCACATCGGTGGCGTCGACCTCTACCAGTGCGCGCACGAGCAGATACACGACTGGCAAGTTGTCGTCGTCACGTCGCCAGTCGACGGGTTCGTCGAGATCCATCCCGGACAAACGACTGTCGCCAAACCGGACAAACGTCGAGCGTACTGTCTCGTTGTGCCTCGCCCGGAAGCCCCGATTCTCAAAGACCTGATCGTCGATTGTCAGCAGTGTGCGCCAGGTCGGCAATCGCG
>Ga0185299_10004636_pt1 | contig 16388 bp, 15 predicted proteins | sample PaiPotPPA55metaG_FD_128002 | JGI IMG/M metagenome (GOLD analysis project Ga0185299, IMG submission 128002) | Iron sulfur acid spring bacterial and archeal communities from Banff, Canada, to study Microbial Dark Matter (Phase II) - Paint Pots PPA... ...
CACTCGTTCCAGCTCACCAGTGCTCATGGCTGTCCTCTTCAACAGACCTCCTCCTGGCTGGGAGGTCTTAGTCTAAGGGGACATTTCTAAAAAGTTCGGAAGGGGACATTATCATTAAGTTTCAACAGCGACCGGGATGCAAGTGATGCAAGTGATGCAAGTGGATGCAAGTGATGCAAGTGGATGCAAGTGGATGCAAGTGATGCAAGTACGCGTACACGAACGGGAGAAGTGGAGGTGGCGCGCAGGGTGCCCAGTACAGGATTCTTCGTCACGGTGTGCTTCGGAGTCCACTGGCGACCGTTGCCGGCGCAGACGGACTCTTCTTCGAGTTCCGCGACCACGATCAATCTTCGGGATCTGTGGCAGCCCTTGCCATTGGACTCGTATTGATTGTCCTCGCAATCCTTAGCGAGAGACCAGGGCGTGCTCGGGGGATAATCGTTACTATCCGAAATTCGGTGCTTGTGTTGGTCGTTTTGGCACCTCTATTCGGGCTGTTCCTTGCGATCGTCGGACCATTACACTAGTGGTCGAGGAGCCGCAAAACCCGCTCATCCGTACTTCCGTAATCATTGCGCCGGCCGCAATTTTCGACGACACTGTTTACTCACAAGCGTTAATTCTCGAACCCATGATTTTCGGCTTCAATACTGACATCAAGCACGAAGACACCATCTATCACGTGCAGAGCGAGGCGCGCGAAGGCGAGATGCTGTTGCAGACCCAGGTCTTTGTCCGGGGACGCTGCATTGGCAAGCGCGCCACTCCCTATGCCGAGCAGGCGCAGAGCCCGGTCTTCACCGACCAGAAAAAGGAACAAATCCTGCGCGAGCAGCATCGTCTGGTGCTCGACGCCATCCGCGACGGACTGCTGGAGCACGTCTTCGACAAGCGCGAGACCCCCGAGGCACTGGCCGCGGAGAAGGAACTCGACATCCAGTGGCTGAACGCGGAATCCGTCCACGTCGAAGATAAGCTCTCGATGAAGCTGCGCGCCACCGAAGCCGGGCAGGGAATTGCCGGCGCGAGAATGACCGTACGCTTCGCCCGCCGCAATGCCGACCCCTTCTACACTCAAGTCACCACCGACGCCTCCGGCGACGCCGAGTTGGTATTTCTGGTCGAGGAAGCCGCGCTGCCCGAAGCGTCCGTGCTGGTGCAAATGAATTCCGCCGGAAGGACTGCGACACGGAAGTTTCAGTTAAGAAAAATCGACGCGTGACCCAAGTTTGACCTGGAGTCACGGGCGTCACCGCCCGTGCATGATTGATCCGATGAAGCTGGTAGTCAATGGCGAAGACCGGGAATTCTCCTCGAACCTCACTGTCGCCGCGCTCCTCGTCCAACTTGGCATGAAGCCCGACCGCGTCGCCGTCGAACTCAACCGCGACCTTCTTCCCCGTGAACGCTGGGACAAAACCCATCTCTCCGACGACGACAAGCTGGAAATCGTCCATTTCGTCGGTGGCGGAATTCGGGTCTGAAAACATCCCCCGCGCCCTGTCGTCTTGCGCGAAGTTGCCGTTTGCGAAGCAAACGGCAACGCAGTCGAAGGACCCCTAGCAGCTAGTGCTACCCATAGCGCGTCAAGGCATTCGCCCCGTGCATCGCAAGAATTCCCGGCTGAGCATCTCATAGCACAAGCAGAGAAGGGGTTCCTTTGAGTGCGTGCCGGGCTTTGCGTTCGCGAAGCCGCGCCATTCGCTTGGACGCACGACGCGCGTCTGTTACTCCTTTAGTTACCCCTGTTGTCCGATTTTCCTGATCGCTTTCCCCCACTCCAGCATAAAATGTTTCAAACATTTCATCTCTGGGATGTTTGAAACATTTAGCGCTACAAATGCAGAAAGCGTTCTCAACTCAAGAAGTGATCCGGCTGACCGGCATCACTGCTCGCCAGTTGCAGTGGTGGGACGAGCGCGGCATTATCGTCCCCGCGCGCCAGGGGCATCGTCGCACCTATTCGTTCGAGGATCTGACCGAAGTTGCCGTGATCTGCGAGTTGCGCCGCAAGGGTTTTTCGCTCCAGCGCATGCGCAAAGTGGTGCGATTTCTTAAAAAGGAGTTCGGCAGACGGCTTGCGGAAACCGTCAGCGGCTCATCCAGTTATCACCTGTTAACCGACGGCCGCACGCTCTATCTGGAAACCTCGCCGCAACAGATTGTGGACATCCTGAAAAATTCCCGCCAGCCAATGTTCGCCATTTGCCTGAGCGACACCGTACGCCAGGTGAAGGCAGTCATCAGCGGCCGCAAGCGCCCCGGCCGCGTGGCACAAGCCAACATTCGTGGCGCCGCTCACTTAATACGCAAAGCCAGATTCGGTTCTTAGCAGAAGATTTGCCCGGAGGAGGGTGAAATGGTTGCAGAACTCGAAATCCTGAGCGAATGGATCCCGGAGCAGATGCAACCCGGCACAATCTTCGTGCTGGAGAACGCCGGCCACATCGGCGAAAAAGAAGACCCCTACTGGGCCGTGCTCTCCTGTCCCAGTTGCGGAACCCTCGGCCTGATCACACGCAAACAGATCGCAGGACTCCTGCCGGTAATCTGCGGATCTGGCAAATGTTCAGCGCAATTCTTCATTCGCGACAGCGAAATCGAAATCCGCAAACCGTTCTGAATGCAGTGACCGGTGGGCAGTTTTCAGGAACCAACCGCCCTTTGACAGTGTCCCGGATGCATTTCCGAAGCCGTCCCCGCCGGACCTTAACACTGGCCACTGCCCACTGATCACTGCCCACTGACTTTCTTCAACGCCACTGGCACCTGCTCCACAATCTCAATATCAAACCCTTCCAGGGCCACAACTCTTCGTGGGTGATTCGTCAGCAACCTGATTCGTCTTAGATTCAGGTCCGATAGAATCTGTGCGCCCAAACCAATTTCGCGCTGTCGCTTTCTCTCGCTCTCCGGCAAAGAAGGAGAAGTCCTCTCACGATGAAAGGAGATTGCTGTCTTATCGCCGACTTTCTCGACTGAAAATCCCTTAGCCGACTGATGCAGATAAATCAGCGCGCCGCGGCCTTCGTAAGCAATCGCGGTCAGCGACCCATCGAGGGTCTCCCGGCAATCGCAGGCCGCCGAACCGAACACGTCGCCAATCAAACAATGGGAGTGCATCCTGACCAGCACCGGTTCATCGCGTTTGTCAACCTCACCATGCACCAGCGCGAGATGGGAGTCGCCGCCGTCCACTTCGCTTTCGTAGGCAATCACGCGAAACTCGCCATAGTCGGTATCCACCAGCGCCTCGCCCACACGATGCACGTAGCGCTCATGCAGCATGCGGTAGCGAATGAGTTCTGCCACCGTCAGCATCTTCATTCCATGTTCATGGCAGAACTCAATCAGATCCGGCACCCGCGCCATGGTCCCGTCTTCTTTCATGATCTCGCAGATGATTCCTGCCGGCACCAAGTCGGCCATGCGGGCAAGATCCACCGAAGCTTCGGTCTGCCCCGCGCGCACCAAGACTCCACCCTTGCGTGCCCGCAGCGGAAACACATGTCCCGGACGCGCCAGATCCGACGGCCGAGTCGCAGGATCAATCGCCGCCCGAATCGTACGCGCGCGATCATAGGCAGAAATTCCCGTCGTGACTCCCTCGCGCGCATCAATCGCCTCGCAAAACGCTGTTCCGTAGTTCGAAGTGTTTTCCGCGCTCATGGGCCCAATGCGCAGATGATCTAACCGTTCTTCGGTCAAGGTCAGGCACACTAACCCCCGCCCGAATTTCGCCATAAAGTTAATGGCTTCAGGCGTGACCTTCTCCGCCGCCAGCATTAGGTCGCCTTCGTTCTCGCGGTACTCGTCGTCCACGATGACGATCATGCGCCCGGAGCGAACCTCTTCGATCGCGGTGGCTACATCCGTAAATGGAGACTCAGCAGTCATTCAGAAAATTGTAGCAAAGCAGGGGCGGCCACGGATTTTCACGGCCTCTCCCGGATAAACCGAACAACGGCAAACCATGCAGAGCCTGCGTTCTTCTTCTTAAATGTCTTGATCTATCGATGGGAATCCGTGAAGATCCGTGGCCCCTCGCCTCAAAGCCGCAGCTTAGTCTCCAGCCGCGCCTTCACCCCCGGCCACTCCGTATCCAGAATACTGAAGTAAACCGAATCCCTCTGCCGCCCGTCCCAGGTCAGCATGTGCTTGCGCAGGGTGCCTTCTTCTTTCGCACCCAGACGTAGGATCGCATTCCGCGACCGCCGGTTCATCGCATCAGTTTTTAGTTCCACCCGCAGGCATTTCCAGGTTTCGAACGCACGGCACAGCATCAGATACTTGGCCTCGGTGTTGACGACCGTGCGCTGCCACGGCGGCGCAATCCACGTAGATCCAATCTCTACCTTGCGGTTCGCCAGGTCCATGTTCATGAAGCGGGTAGTCCCAACAATGTGATTTGACTTCAGTTCGAAGGTCAAAAAAGGCAGTGAAACGCCTCGGCTCTGCTCTTGCAGCACGCTACGGTTAAACTCCTGAAAATCCTCCAGCGACTTAAGCTGATAAGGTATCCATTGGAAGAGGTCGGCAAGATGGTCCTTGGCAATCTCCCAAAGCATCGGAGCATGTTCCGCCCGCAGCGGTTCCAAGCGCACGTGAGCGCCCGTGAGGATGAAAGGCGACGGAACGGGATTTGCGCTCAAAGAGAAGGCACCGCGAAACCAAATAACACAGCCAACGTCTATTATCTTTGCATCCCGACGCAGGTTTCGTCATCTGAAAGGAAGCTTTAGCAGCCGGATCTCATGACCGCACAGTGTCTCCCATTCCGTCAGATACCCCATTCCACTCGCCTGTTCCTCGACTACCTCGATCACACGCCTGCCGTGCAGCTGTTCTATCCTCGTTCCGCGAATTTTCTCTCTTGGGTTGCTGACGAGAGCGCCCTCGTCAAGTTTCCCGCCGATCGACGAAAGCGCGTCGCAGAAATCCTCGAGCGCCAGAATAAATCGTGCGGCGCTTCCGCGAAGACGCTGGAAAACGTCGCCCGTTTTCGCGACGGCGCTTTCGCGGTCGTCACCGGCCAGCAGGTAGGACTTTTCGGTGGCCCTGTGTTCTCCATCTACAAAGCTCTGACTGCCGTGAAACTCGCTCAGGAAGCGAGCAACCGGGGACTCAGCTGTGTTCCGGTGTTCTGGCTCGCAACCGAAGATCACGACCTCGACGAAGTCAATCAAGTCGACATTCTCTCGCCCGACGGCCAGTTGGAGCGCTTCTCCGTCCCAACCCACGGCGACAAGGATCTTCCCGTGGGCAGCGTCACCTTCGGGAAGGAGATGTCAGAAATCGCTGCCCGCGCCGAGGGCTTGCTGGGTGATTCCGAGGTCGCCAGTTTGCTCGTAGAGTGCTACCGCCCCGGCGAAACCTTTGGCACCGCCTTCGCCAAGTTATTCGCCCACCTGTTCGCCGATCTCGGAGTCGTCCTGCTCGACGGCTCCGACCCAGAACTCGATCAGATCGTCGCACCGATATACCTTCAGGTGATCGAACGAGTTTCAGAACTGAATCAGAAACTGATGAAGCGGGACGAACAGTTGCAGGTCGCCGGTTACCACCAGCAGGTCCGCATCACAGAAACCTCCACGCCGCTGCTTACCATGCGTGACGGCTCTCGCATTCCGATTCTCGCCGACGGACCCGGTTCGTTCCTGATCGTCCAACAGAAGCATTCACGACAAGACCTCGCAGCCCTGGCTGATTCGTCGCCGCAATCTTTAAGCCCCAACGTGCTACTGCGCCCGGTGGTGCAGGATTATCTGCTACCCACGCTCGCCTACGTCGGCGGTGCCGCCGAGGTAGCGTACTTTGCCCAGGCGGGAGTCTTGTATGAGGCCCTCTTGGGAAGAGTGACACCAATCGTCCCGCGCTTCTCCGCCACGGTGATCGACCCAAAACCCCAAGCTTTACTTGAGAAGTACAAATTGTCATTCACGGATGTATTTCGCGGCTCCGAGCCGTTGCGTGAGACCATCGGCGCGCATCTGCTAGGCCCGAACCTGCAGTTGTCATTTGATAACGCCGCGGCGGCAGTTGAGCGATCGATGGCGGCGGTGAAGGAAGCGCTAGCCCAACTCGACAAGACATTGGTCGAGTCCGCGCAGAACGCCGAGTCGAAGATGCTTCACCAGATCACCAGCCTGCGTGCCCGTGCGGCCCGCGCCGAGACCCGGCAAAACGAAGTCGCCGAACGCCACGCCCGCCTGCTCAGCAATTCTCTTTATCCCGATAAGGCCCTGCAGGAACGCAGTTTCGCCGGTGTGTATTTCCTTGCGAAACATGGCAGGGAACTGCTAGGGCAATTGTTGGAGACGATCCAGCCGGACTGCTTGGATCACCAACTCATCACTCTTTGACCCCCCTTAGCTCTGGCATTCCGCGCAGACGTTTCGCAAAGCGAATCATTCCGCGCAGTCGCTATACCCGTTTCTTGATTGGGCTACTCAGCTCGCCGGTTGCTGCTGCGTCATACAGTGAATCGCGCCAAATCCCCAAATCAAATCTCCGCAATAGATGGGAACAATTTCGCGGTCGGGAAAGATGTCGGCAAAAATATCGAGGGCCACGCGGTCATTGGGATCGTTGAACACCGGCACCAGCACGATCCTGTTGGCGATATAGAAATTCGCATAGCTAGCCGGCAGCCGCCGACCTTCGAAATAAACCGGTGCCGGCATCGGCAGATCAATGGTCGCCACCGGTTTGCCGTCTTCGGTGGTGGCATCGCGCAGGCGGCGGATATTGTCCCGCAGCGCATCGTAATTTTCGCTGGAGGGGGCGGCCTCGACGCACGTGACCACAGTGTCGGGAGAAACGAAGCGCGTGATGTCATCCACGTGCCCATGCGTATCATCGCCAACGATGCCCGAGCCCAGCCAGATAACGTTCGTCGCACCCAGATATTCGGCAAAGATCCTCTCGTAGTCCTTCTTCTTTATTCCCGGATTGCGCTGCTGAACCCGGCTGAGCAGGCACTCCTCCGTCGTGATCAACGTGCCGCGCCCGTTCACTTCGATAGATCCGCCTTCGAGCACTACGCGCTTCTTGCCGAATACAGGCTGAAATTCCTGCGCCCTCGCGGCTGCTGCCATCAGGCTGCCGATCTTTTCATCATGTTTCCAGTTGGGATACTTTGCCCACGCGTTGAAGCGCCATTTGATAGCGTTCAACTGTGAAGCAGGGGCGGTGACCGCCGCGCCTCCACTTGAAATCGGGATTGGAGGCACGGGCGTCCCCGCCCGTGCAGGGAGGTCAATCGGCAGCACAAACGCGCATCCCGAATCCCGTGTCCACACCCGATTCGTCGGCCAGCGATGAAACCGCATATTGTCGTTCAACGCATGCCCGCGCTTCAAAGTCTTCCGCGCCAACTTCTCTGCGCCGGCATCTTTGACGATCAGTTCCACCCGCTCGTGCCGGCTCAGATGACGAATGATTTCCGCATACACCCACGGAATTGGCTCAAACTTCCCCGGCCAGTCACCGCGAAAATGCGGCCATGCCAGCCAGGTGGCGGAATGGGACTCCCATTCGGCGGGCATGCGAAAGGTTGTAGTGGGGGGCGATGAAACAGGTTTCCGCATGAATTCAGTCAATCATCCGGCTGGTAATCGCGCTGTAGCTATCAATCCGCCGGTCGCGCAGAAACGGCCAGTTGCGGCGCACATCTTCAAGCGCCTTCAAGTCTACTTCCGCCACCAGAATTTCCTCTTTATCCTGCGAAGCCTGCGCGATGATGCGACCGAAAGGATCCGCAATGAACGATCCGCCCCAGAATTCCAGGCCCTGGCCCGGCGCCTTCTGGCCGCGAACGTCGCCGTCTTCAAAGCCGACGCGATTCACCACCGCAACGTAAACCCCATTGGCAATAGCATGGGAGCGTTGAATCGTCTGCCAAGCATCGTGCTGCGCCACTCCGAACTGTTCTTTCTCCGCAGGATGCCACCCAATTGCCGTTGGATAAAACAGCACCTGTGCGCCCTGAAGAGCTGTGAGCCGCGCCCCTTCCGGATACCACTGGTCCCAGCACACCAGCGCGCCCACCCGTCCAACCTCAGTGTCGAACGCTCTGTAGCCAAGATCGCCGGGAGTGAAGTAGTACTTCTCGTAATAAAGCGGATCGTCCGGAATATGCATCTTGCGATAAATTCCCCGCAGGCTGCCATCCGCGTCAATCATGACCGCTGTGTTGTGATATACCCCCGGCGCACGCTTCTCGAACACTGACCCAATTACGACAATCCGCAAGAGCTTCGCAGCTTCCGCCAGCCTGGTCGTAGCCGGCCCCGGAATTGGCTCGGCCAAATCGAACAGCGCAGCATCTTCCCGCTGACAAAAATATTGTGTCTGAAAAAGTTCCGGCAGGCAGACAATCTGTGCGCCCTTGGCCTGCGCCTGGTGCAGGCGGTCAATCGCATGCTGTAGATTCTTGTCCGGATCGGCCGTCGCCGACATCTGTACCAGTCCTACGCGGAATTTGTCGGGCAAAGTTATCTTCTCCGAGAACGACCTAGCATATCACCTGCATAACAACCAATTTGCCGCCGAAGTCGCCGAGGAAAAAACTAAGAATATTTCTCTGCGTTCTCTGCGTTCTCGGCGGTAAATGCCTCTTCCCCGCTGGCACCATCGCTTCTCCCTCTAGTAAAGTAGTCCTTCGCAGTAAAAGTCCGGGGGACCAGCCATGAAGAACAACCATCACGACGGCGCAGGAATCGACCGCAAGCTCCACGATCCCATTGAAGACCGCTTGATTCCGCTCGAACCGCTCGATCTGGGTAGCGTTCGCTCCATCGACGACTTGGTCCGCGCCATGTCGAAGACCGCCTTCACCGGCCGTCAAATTGGCGAGTGCGCAGACGTGCTCGAAGCCATGGCCCGCGACCAGGATTGCTTCGTCGTCATGACCCTCGCCGGGGCGATGACCGTGGCCAAACAAGGCCTGATCGTTGCCGAGTTGCTCGACCGTGGCATCGTGAACGCCATCGTTTCCACCGGCGCGCTAATGGCTCACGGATTGGTTGAAGCCACCGGCCACGCGCATTTCCGCTACAACCCCGACGTGCCCGACACTGAACTCTACGAGCAGGGCTACAACCGAGTCTATGACACACTGGAGCCGGAACAGAACCTTGACGACGTCGAACGCGTAATGTCCGAGGTGCTAGAAAACTGGGACCACTCCGAAGTCATGTGCTCCTACAAGCTAAACCACGCCATCGGCGGATTCTTGGCGAGGCGTTCAAAAGAGCAGCGAGGGATTTTGAAGTCGGCTTATGAAAAAGGTGTTCCAGTGTTCGTCCCAGCTTTTACCGATTCCGAGTTGGGACTCGACGTCGCCCTGCACAACCGCATGCGTGAGAGTTCAGGCCGCCACAAGATCCGCTTCGATCCCTTCGAAGATCTCGAGCATTTCGCCTCCACGCTACTGCGGCAAAAGCGTCTGGGGATTTTCACCATCGGCGGCGGGGTCCCGCGCAATTGGTCGCAGCAGTTCGGTCCGTTTATCGAGCTGCGTCACCGCCGCCTGGGTGAGAACCTTCCGCTTAAGCGCTATCACTACGGCGTCCGCATTTGCCCGGAGCCGGTCTATTGGGGAGGCTTGTCGGGAAGTCCTTACAGCGAGGCGATTTCTTGGGGCAAGTTCGTCCCTCCCGCCGAAGGGGGCCGCTTCGGCGAAGCCTTCGTGGACGCCACCGTGGGATTACCACTGATCGTGGCGGCAGTGTTGGAGAGGCTGAGGAAGTCGAAGCCCACTGCAGCCGAGAAAAAGGAAAAAGTTGGAGCCAGAAAGTAGCACGGCATTCTTCGCCAAACCCGAGCTATACCCGACTGCCGGCGTACATCATCTGAGCCGCAACCTGTCCACCCTGAATTCGATTACTTTCGGTCTATGCCTTCCTCCACCTAAGCGAACCGCCTTTTGTTGGTCTAGACTGGCCGAACTCCCCAAAAATCTGACCGATTCTGCGGGAGCACATGCTCATCCCGATCCGGCACGAAAATATGTCCGCCCGGCGCTGGCCAGTGGTCACTTTTACGCTGATCGCCATCAACGTAATCACTTTTCTTTTTACCTATCCACCGCTGCAGGATCAGCAAAAACAACTCGGACAAGTCAAACTTCACGTCGCGCTGCTCGCCGCTACGCATCCCGAGTTGAATACTCCGTCTGCGACTCAGGAACTTGTCCGTTCCCTTCGAGACCACTATCCCAAGGACTGGGCCGAGCTGCAAAACCCGCATCGTCACAGTCTGGATGCCTGGGACGCGCGCATGCTGCAAACCCAGGACCCGGGGTCGCTTCAGTCAGAAATGGACTCGCTCAGCGCCCAGCTGCAACAGGCGAGAGCAGCATCGATCGTTGAGAACTACGCATTCGTGCCTGCCCACCCAAATGCATTGTCCTACCTCACTGCCAATTTCCTGCACGGAGGCTGGCTGCACTTGATTGGCAACATGTGGTTCCTTTGGCTGGCTGGATTTGTTCTCGAAGATTTCTGGGGACGCTCTCTGTACTCCGCCTTCTATCTGATTGCCGGGGCGGCGGCGCTGCAGTTCCATGCCTGGCTCAATCCAGGCAGTATCGTGCCCACTTTGGGTGCGTCCGGAGCTGTGGCCGCGCTCATGGGCGCATTTCTGGTCCGGTTCCCGAGGATGAGAATCGAAATGCTTTGGTGGATGATTGTGCGTTTTCGTTTCAAAGCGCCCGCCTACTGGCTGCTTCCGGCATGGTTGTTTATGGAAATCTTCTACGGCTCAGTCTTTGGCCAAGCCACGGGAATTGCGCACTGGGCGCACGTCGGCGGCTTTGCCTTCGGCGCTCTGACGGCCCTGGGCTTACGTTATTCTGGCCTGGAGAGCAAGGCGAATCAACAGATCGAAGCGGAACTTACCCTGGAGAGTGATCCTGAGATCAAGCAGGCTAGCGAGTTGATCGACCACGGACAGCGCGACAGGGCCGCAACCCTTCTAACCGGTTACTTGTCCAAGAATCCTGATTCCGTGGATGCCTGCAATTTGCTGCGGCTAATCTACCAACAGAGGAACGATTTGTCGGCCTGCCAGCAGATTCTGGCGCGGTTGTGCGCGATCCACCTCAAAGCCGGTGAAACCGAGCTGGTGTGGAAGAGCTATGAGGATTTCGTCAGAGCCGGCGGGGAAAAGCTGCCCGCAGCGACCTGGCTTGACCTAGGCCGTGCCGCTGAGAAGCTTGATTGTTTCGACCGGGCCGCCGGGGAGTACGAGAAACTAGCAGCCGCCTACCCCACGGAGAAGCAGTCCATCCTTGCCCAGCTCGGTGCCGCCCGGGTTTGCCTGAAGCGATTGAATCAGCCGGAGCGGGCGCTCGAATTTCTCAACGCAGCGGCAAGATCTCCTGTGCCGCATCTGGACTGGGAGCAGAGCATTGTAGCGGAAATCCGGGAGGCGAAAGCGGTACTCTCGCAGAAGGCCGCGTCGGCAACCGCATCTAGTCAAAAATAAAAATGGCCGCCGCAATCACCGTTGTCCACAGCCCCCGCTTGTCCCCCACCGCCGATTGCGTCACATTCGCGGTGCGCACAATCTTGTTCGAGATCCGGTAGATTTCCTTCTTCTCATCCCACGACCGGTCGGGATCGAACTCGACGTTCAGGGTGGTCGCAAGCATTTCGGCTGCGAGTTCCTCGGCGTAGTCTCCGGCGGAGTCTTCGGTCTCGCCGAACGAGTGGTGCTCGCTCAAATATCCGTAGGTGTTGCGGTCCGCAGGAATGGCCACGCCAATACTCGCCGCCAGCAGCCGATGTGGCTCGTGAGTGGAATTTTCAGCCACCACGGAAAAAACCACTTCGCCCGGATCAAGATACTTCAGACCCTGCGACCGCGGTATCAGCTTGCATTGTGGCGGGAAGATGGAGGAAACCCGAACCAGGTTCTGGGCTGCAATTCCGGCATCGCGTAGCGCCAGTTCGAATGATGTTAGGCGCTCTTTGTGTTTACCGACCCCCTTAGTAAAGAAAATCCGCTTGGGGACCATTGCTTTGGACAATTCTCAGATCCTCCGGGTCGTTGGATGAATGAATCGTCAAATTTACCATAGCTAATCCCCAGCGAATGTGAAAAGTGCAAGAAAAGTATCCGACTGATACTGGATCGGAGGATTTCGGTACTCGGATTGTCCGTGATTTCAGATCGACCAGGTACCTAGACGCCCCAATCATGGATCGCTCCTGTGCCGCCGCGACTTTGCTGACCTCAATCGTCTCTCCGTCGGCGACCCCCGTAATCTTCGCCTTCTCTCCGGCGAGCTTGTCCAGTGCATCCAGGTCAGCTTTAGCGTCCGCATGCAAGGCATACACCTTATCGCCAACTACCAAAGCATAGTTGGATCCTTTTCTGACGCAAGCCCGAGTGCAGGCCGCGTTGCCTTCCATCATGTGCTTGGCGCCACACATCGAGTCGCTCACCTCGCCGGTGAAAGTCTGGGGTTTGCCCGCTGCCATGGCGCTGGTTAGAGTCAGAAACATAATTGCCACCACACTAAGTTTTCCCAAAGTTACCTCCCGAGATCCGGTTTTCCTTGCGTACTTCGCGAGCCCTTGCGATCCCCTGCGGTCAAAAGCTTTAAAAATTTTAGCCGCAAAGTCCGCAAAGAGCTTGGGCCATTCTTCGCCCTCAGTTCTTCGGCATAAAGCGCAGGCTGACCGACACCGTCTTATCCTGCTGATTAATGGACTGCTTGGGAACCACATTCATTGGCGCCCGCAGCCCGACGTCGCGGTACATGATCTTGAAAAACCTCTGCATATAGCTTTGGTCGTATGGATCGCCGTTTTTCATCTGCCATTGCGCCGCCATCTTCCTGGTGCTGTCGGCGTCCAGTCCTTCGATCTGAAGGTCCCCCATGCGATAGAGACTTCCTTCGGTCACGCTGAGCTGGTAGTGAACGGTGGACTGCCCATCGTCCATCTCGGGCGTGGGATCGGCATGGGCAAAAAGATAGCCCTTAGTCCCGTAAAGCTTGTGCACTTGATCGAGATCGTCACCGAGTTGGATGGCATCAGCAGGCTCGCCACTCTTCAGATGAACCAGGTCCTGAAGCTGGCCGTCCGGGAAGACGGTATTGCCTGCCCATGCAATTCCCGTGAGCCGGTACTGATGGCCGGGAGCGACGGGAAAGCTAACGTCCACCAGCGTCTGCGCATCATCCTCAGCGACTTTGCCCTGCGCGTCCGAAAAGCCAGCCTTCAGATATCCGCGTGCCAGGTAAACCGGAAGGAAGTTCAGTTTCTCTTGTTCCCGCATCTTGGTGCGCAGAAACTCCTGGCCGATGAGTTGCTTCGCAACCGCTTGCAATGCCGGGACCTCTGCGGTCGCGGCGCCGGGGAAATCCGTATTCCGCACTACAATCGCCCGGAAATTAACCTTGTAAATGTAGGAATCAATCGGCCCATCCAACGCCGCCGCCCGCAGGTATTCCGCCTTCCCCGAAATCTTCCGCTCCGCCAGGATCGCATTCAATGCGTTAGCCACTTGGTCTGAGAGGTTGCCTCCAGCCGGCAACCGTCCATCGAACAGACCCACCCGCGCGTGCAGAAGATTGAGCAGCTCGTCATCGGAAAACCAAACGAAATTGTCGAAAACGATGGGAACCAGCTTGTCATTCTCCGCGACTTGGAGTTCAACATTGCACCCCTCGGAAGAGTACTGGTAGGTGTACGTCAGGTCAGTGAACAGTCCGGTTTCACCCAGCCTCTGGATTGCCTGCTTGAAATCGTTCTCACCGGCGAACTGGCCGAGTTTCAGGCCCGAAGCGGCGATGACTTGATTTTCGGTGAGGCGGCTGAGGCCTTTTACCTTGATGGCAAGCAGTCTGTAGCTGAGTTTGGCCTTGCCCGCGCTTTGCCCCAGAGTCGCAGAGCAGCACAGCAAGAGAAGAACAGAAAGCAGGAACGTGCAGAATCCTCGACGGCCCACCGGCGAATTGTACAACACGGCATTCTGCTTGGTGGTCGAACGCCTATCGTTTGCCGGAGGCAACCGTGTCGGCTGTCTTATTTTTCACCGCGATATCAATAAACGCCAGCGCGGCCCGGCTCAGAGCCTTATCTTTGCGGAAGACCAGCGCTAGATCCCGTCGAATCTGCATATCAGCCAGGGGAATCGCAGCCAGCACATTGGCCTTTACATCCTCTTGAACGTTCGATCGCGAGATGAATCCCACGCCCACGTCGGCGGCTACGAAGCGCTTAAGCAACTCGCTGGAGTCGAGTTCCATGGCATAACGCGGCTTCAGTTTGCGCTCATGAAAGAGCTCGTCGAGTGCATCCCGAGTGTGCCCGACTTTAGGCATCACCAGCGGATATTGTGCAATATCGGCGGCAGCAGCAGACTTGCACTTGGCGAGCGGATGCCGCGGCGGCACAATGACCACCAGTTCGTCCTTGTGGATCAGGACCGCAGTCAGACGATTATCGGTAATCGGCATCGAAACCACGCCGAAATCCACCGAATTATCAATCACCGACTCCAAAACTTTCGAATAGTCCGCCCGCTTGATCGAGACGGAAACGTCCGGATAAAGCTTCTTAAAATTCGCAAACACTTCAGGCAAGATGTGCAAGCACGTGCCCTCGTTTGCGCCAACCACGATTTCACCGCGCGGCACCCGCTCGGTCTCCGCAATGTTGGTCATCGCGGACTTGCGTGCGTCGAGTGTATCTTCTGCGAACTTTAGGAACAGTTTCCCCGATGCCGTTATAGACACCTTGCCGCCGGAGCGGTCGAGTAGCTTGGCCCCAACTTCCTCCTCCAGCGAACGAATTTGCGAGGAGATAGCCGGCTGCGTGCGGAAACGCTTCTCCGCCGCACGAGAAAAGCTCGAAAGCCGCGCCACTTCAATGAATGTTTCCAGCTGATCGAAATCCATAAGAATCGGGCTTTAGGCTTCGGGCGTTGGGGCTTCAGGGCAAGAGATAGACTCAAATACGTCCAGTAGCAAAATTCTCACGCTCTAGAGGACCACCTTCCTCAAGCCCGAGAAGCCTAGAGCCCTGAAGCCTGAACTCGGATAACCTCCCCTTATTCACCCCATAAAAACAATCAATTTCCGCGCTTGCGCCGCCGGCACTACACTATTTTCGCCCGCGCTGTTTCAAAGATTGTAGCAGGTGTACAATTCTCCCGATTCCAAGCTGAAAGTTCGAAATCCGGCTGTTGGCTGACCGCCGTGTGTCCGAAATCTTTTCCGGGTATCGCCCGATTTCTTAAAGGAGCATTCAAAAATGGCAGATGCAAAAGCCGTCCTGGAGTTCGCGAAAAAAAACGGCGTCAAAATGCTTGACCTTCGTTTCGTGGACTTGCCAGGCCTGTGGCAACACGTTTCTTACCCCATCAATCAGCTGACCGAGGACTCATTCGAGGAAGGCTTCGGCATGGACGGCTCATCGATTCGCGGATGGGCGGCGATTAATGAAAGCGACATGCTGCTGATTCCAGACCCCTCGACCCATATGCTCGATGCCTTCACCGAGGTCCCAACCATGGTCATGGTCTGCGATGTCATCGACCCTGTGACCAAACAGCGCTATGACCGCGACCCGCGTTACATCGCGAAGAAAGCCGAGCTTTATCTGGGTTCGACCGGGCTTGCCGATACAGCTTACTTCGGAGCCGAAGCCGAGTTCTTTATCTTCGACAACATCCGTTTCGATCAGCGCGAACAGCACGGCTTCTACTTCATCGACGCCGAAGAAGGCCGCTGGAACTCCGGCCGTGAGCACAACAACCTCGGCTACCGCCCGCGTTACAAAGAGGGATACTTCCCCGTTCCTCCCATGGACCACTACCAGGACCTGCGCAGCGAAATGGTCATGACCATGATCAACTGCGGCCTGGATGTGGAATGTCATCACCACGAAGTCGCCACCGGCGGCCAGACGGAAATCGATCTCAAGTTCGATTCGCTGGTAAAGTCCGCCGACCATATGCTGCTGTACAAATACATCGTCAAGAATGTGGCCAACCAGTATGGCAAGACAGTCACCTTCATGCCCAAACCCATCTTCCAGGACAACGGCAGCGGCATGCACACCCACCAGTCATTGTGGAAAGGCGGTAAGCCACTCTTTGCCGGCGACGGATACGCCGGGCTCTCGCAGATGGCCTTGTGGTATATCGGCGGCTTGATCAAGCATGGCCCGGCTCTAGCCGCGATCATTGCCCCGACTACCAACTCCTACAAGCGCCTGGTGCCCGGTTTTGAAGCCCCGGTCAACCTAGCCTATTCCCGCCGAAACCGCTCGGCGGCATGCCGTATCCCGATGTACTCGGCCTCGCCCAAAGCCAAGCGCGTCGAGTTTCGTCCGCCCGACCCTAGCTGCAACCCCTACCTAGCCTTT
>Ga0185299_10004639_pt1 | contig 16382 bp, 12 predicted proteins | sample PaiPotPPA55metaG_FD_128002 | JGI IMG/M metagenome (GOLD analysis project Ga0185299, IMG submission 128002) | Iron sulfur acid spring bacterial and archeal communities from Banff, Canada, to study Microbial Dark Matter (Phase II) - Paint Pots PPA... ...
CACGACGCCGCGGATCGCGCCGTAGATGCTGGCGAACGCGGCGGGGCCGAGAAACAGCAAGGCGGCAAACGCTAGAAACTTGGGGCGAGTCATAATTTCATGTCCTTAAAGTGCTGTGGCGGTTCTCTCCGGCGCCAGATTGCGGTCGTGGGAGAATCGCCTTCCGCATGCCGTTGCAGGCAGCAGAACAATCCGGTTTCGCATCAGGGCATCGCTTCAGCGATGCCACAGATGTGCGAAATCGGACGCCCCTTTAGTGGCCAGGGACGCTCGGTGCTAATTTTCAGGACTTGGCAAAAGGACTAGCTAAGAGGAGGCGCGCGAGCGGAATCGTGTCCGGAGATGTCGCTTGAGAGCAGGATCGTGCTTTGCGACGCACGCGCGGGTTCGAGCAGAAGACTTAAGAAAGAGAGCAGACTGAAGGCGGGACGCGCCCACTCCAAAGTTGCTGCGCGGCAGCAGCAATCGTGGTTCAGGCAGCAGTTAGCGACGGCTTGAAACGAGGCTTCGGACGATTCAGCCGGGGACGATTCAACCGGGGATGATTCGACCGGGGATGATTCGGGCTGGGACGGCTTGGGCTGTGCCATCGCATGATGGCATTGCATCGCGGGCTGCGCCGGGTGACCGGACACCGGCTGGCGCATGCAGTGCATGGCTCCTGGCTGGGCGGCACGGGCCATCGCCAGCGGCCCGAAGACCGGCGGGGCGAGCATGACCAGCAGCAGAAATCTTGCAATCCAGCGAGAAGCTCTACACATTTGCGCACAGGATAGCAGTTGCTGGTACTCGGTTGCCAGTATCCAGTACCCGCCAAACCGCTGCCACTAAGAACTGAGAACTGGGAAGTTTATTCCTGCTGTACCATTTCTCCGTGCATGGGCTGACGGAACGGCTATTGAAGACAATTCGGAAGCGGCAGTCGATTCGGGCGGGGGACCGTCTGGCGGTGGCGGTTTCAGGTGGGGCGGATTCCGTCGCTTTGCTTTGCCTGCTGCTGGAGTTGCGCGCCGAGTTAGGGATCGTGCTGTCGGTTGCGCATGTAAATCACAAGCTGCGCGGAGAAGAGGCGGACGAGGACGAGCGGTTTGTCGCGAAGTTGGCGCGGCAGCACGGGCTCGAACTGCATGCTTGTGAAGCGCCGGTTAACGGGAAGCGGAGTTCCGGCAAGAGTTCCGGCGTCACTTCCGGTATCGAGGCGGCCGCGCGTGAATTGCGCTACGGTTTTTTTCGACAGCTGGCGCGCGAGGGTCGGGTTACGAAAATCGCCACGGCGCACACGCTCGACGATCAGGCGGAGACGGTGCTGCTGCGCATCTTTCGCGGTACCGGCATTCGGGGACTTTCGGGTATTCATCCGCGGATCGTCTTCGAAGAGCAGGGACATGCGTTTGGCGAGTTAGTGCGGCCGCTGCTGAGCTTTCGGCGCGCTGCGTTACAGGAATTTCTGCGCGAGCGGGGTCAGAACTGGCGCGAGGACTCGTCGAATCGGGATACTGCCTTCCTTCGTAATCGCGTGCGGCATCGGCTGCTGCCGATGATCGGTGAAGAATTTGGCGAGGCCGCAATCGAACACATGGGTGAGCTGGCGGAAATCGCGCGGGCCGAGGAGGAGCATTGGGAGCGAGCGCATCCGGAGATTCGGGGGCAGGGCGGTGGCGCCGAGACGCGGCTAGCCGCGTCTCTACCGGGACTTGCAGTGGCGCCGCTGCTGACGCTTCCGCTGGCAGCCCAGCGACGACTGGTCCGCGTATGGCTGGAAATGAATGCGCCAAATTTGACCATCTCGTTCCGGCTGATCGAGGAGGCGCTGGAGCTGGCGCGTGGGGCGCCAAATAGAGGAGCGGCGGGCAAGAAAGTGGAACTGCCGGGCGGGTGGAATCTTCGACGCGGACGGCAAGAGCTTTTGTTGGAACTGGAACCTTCCAGCGGCCGCGGAGAGGCGGCGGATTATCAATACGCTCTAGCGTTGCCGGGCGCGGTGGAGGTTCGCGAACTGGGCGCTCGAATAGAAGCTCGGGTGGTGGATGTGGGCGACGTTCCGGAGGATGAGCGCGGAGGGTTGCTGGATCTGGCGCGCATGCCGAAGGAAGTTCTGATCCGCAACTGGCGGGCGGGCGACCGTTTCTGGCCGGCGCATACCGCAGCAACAAAGAAGGTGAAGGAGCTGCTGAGTGACCGTCATGCGACCGGAGTGGAGAAAAAGCTCTGGCCGGTTGCGGTCGCGAAAGGCTGCGGGCTCATCTGGATGCGCGGGTTTGCGGTTCCGGCTGCTCTTCGGGCGCCTGCGCGAGCTTCAAAAGCAATTTGGATTCGGGAGATTGCGGGCATGATGTAACATGACATGACTGGAGTCGCTGCTGCACCGTTACAGCTTCAGGATTACCACGCTGGAGGCGCCACCCCCACTATGAATGTTTCGCCGAATGCCGGGTTGCGCCAAGTGATCTCGGCCGACCAGATTCAGAAAAGAGTTCGTGAACTGGGACGGCAGATTTCCGACGACTATCGCGGCGAGACCATGATCGCGCTGGGTATTCTCGAGAACAGCTTCCTGTTCATGGCCGACCTGGTGCGGGCGGTCGATGTTCCCCTCATCTGCTCCTTTATCAAGCCGAGCTACAAGCAGAGCCAGCAGGGTGAATCCGCTGTGTTGGAGATTCTCTTCAGCCACGAACTGGCGATTGCAGGCAAGCATGTGCTGCTGGTCGAGGGATTGGTGCACTCGGGGGTGACCAGCGAATTCCTGATGAACGACTTGCGGGCGCGGGACGCGGCTTCGGTGAAGTTGGTCACGCTGCTGGATCGGCAGTCGGCGCGCCGGGTACCGCTGCAGCCCGACTATTTCGGATTTCTGGTGGATGACACCTTTCTTTGCGGCTATGGATTGGGTAGTCCGGAGCAGACGGGACGGAACCTGCCGTATCTGGCGGCGACGACGTAGATCGCGGGGGACGGGGGTCCGCCCTGGGGTCCGCCCCCTGTCCAAGCGGCGCGTAGCCTTCATCCCGCCAATCCGCCATCCGTCGGAAATAGGCGAAACCCCTGGGTGGAATGTCCAGCTTCCTACAAGAGGACTTCGGGCTCGGAATAATCTCCAATCTCAGTTGGAGCGACCGCCTATATTCACCAATCGTCAAAACGATTAGGGTAGCGCCGAGCAAGCTTTATGCCCCTTTCTGTGAACCAATTACCCGGGAACAGTTGTACAATCCCCGCGTTCACCGAAACGCTAAGACTTCAAGGAGATAAGCAAGAGAGCCGCCATGAGCCTGACGCACAAGTATTTCCGCGTAAAGATTCTGATGTCCTCGTTGGTGTTTTTACTGGGAATTGGCGCGGCAGTGAGCCTTCTGTTTACCGACGGTGAGGCCGCGGCAAGCGTGGATCAAGTGCACCCAGAGATGTGGCCGACGGCGAAGTCTCCTGTGGGGCCTGATGCCACGATAGAAAAACGGATCACCGAGATGCTCAGCCAGATGAGCATCGAAGAAAAAATCGGCCAGGTGATTCAACCAGAATGGAAAACCATCAAACCCGAGGAGGTAACCCAGTATCACATCGGCTCCATCGAAAACGGCGGAGGCGCCGTGCCCGGTGGAAACAAGCACGCGACCGTCAATGACTGGGTCGATCTTATCGAGCCCTATTATCAGGCGTCGGTGGTGCCCGGCAAAAAGGTGACCATACCTCTTATCTGGGCTTCGGATGCTGTGCACGGTCATAACAATGTTTATGGCGCGACGCTTTTTCCGCACAATATCGGCTTAGGCGCTGCCAATGACCCCGAGCTACTCCACCGCATCGGCGAGGTGACCGCCGCGGAGGTGCGTTCGACCGGGATCGACTGGACGTTCGCCCCCACCATCGCCGTAGCGCGTGACGACCGCTGGGGACGCACTTATGAGAGTTATTCCGAAGACCCACGGATCGTTTCGCAATATGCGGCCGCCATGGTGTCAGGGCTTCAGGGGTCAGGCAAGACCTTTCTCGACCGTGATCATGTCATTTCGACCGCCAAGCATTTCCTCGGCGATGGCTCTACGGACGGCGGGCACGATCAGGGCGATTCCATTGTTTCAGAGACCGATCTCGCCCGACTGCATGGTGCGGCTTACGTTGCAGCTATCAACACCGGCACGCAATCAGTAATGGCCTCTTACAACTCCTGGCACAGTGTCAAGATGCACGCCAATAAAGGACTGTTGACCGATGTGCTCAAGGGCCGCATGGGCTTCGACGGCTTCATCATGGGTGACTGGCTCGCACACGGACAGATCCCAGGCTGCACCAAGTCCGATTGTTCGATAGCTTTCAACGCGGGCTTGGATATCTTCAATGAGCCTCAGGACTGGAAGCTTTTGCATGCCAATCTCGTCCGCGATGTGAAGTCGGGAGTTATCTCACAAGCCCGTCTCGACGATGCCGCTCGCCGGATCTTGCGCGTGAAGCTCCGCATGGGCGTGTTCGACGAGCCCTCGCCCGCCCACCGGACCGGAACGTTTAAGCCCATTGGCACGCTGCAGCATCGCGCCGTCGCCCGCGAGGCAGTGCGGAAATCGCTGGTCCTCCTGAAAAACAACAGGGTGCTCCCGATCAAACCGAATGCCACCGTGCTGGTGGCGGGCGAGGGCGCCAACAATATCGCCATGCAGTCGGGCGGCTGGACGCTCAGCTGGCAGGGCGCGGACAACGGCCCGAATGACTTCCCCGGCGCGACTTCGATCTATGAAGGACTGAAAGCGCAGATCGACGCGGCCGGTGGACGGGCCATCCTGAGCCCTGACGGCACCTCGGCGCAGAAACCCGATTTCGCTATCGTGGTTTTCGGGGAAAAGCCCTATGCCGAATTCATGGGAGACCAACCAGACGTCGCGTTGCATCACGACAATGCCGAAAGCCTCGATCTGATCAGGAAGCTCAAGAGCCAAGGCATTCCGGTCGTAGCAGTGATGATGTCCGGCCGGCCGCTCTACGTGAACCCGCAGATCAATGCCTCTGACGCCTTCGTCGCCGCATGGCTGCCCGGTTCCGAAGGTCGGGGCGTGGCCGATGTCCTGCTCGCTAAGGCCGACGGCTCACCGCAATATGATTTTCAGGGTCGTCTGAGCTTCTCGTGGCCGAAGCGTCCCGACCAGACGCCGCTCAATATTGGCGATGCGAATTACGACCCGCAGTTCCCGTACGGTTTCGGCCTGACCTATGCCAAGCCGGCACAAACAGCGCAACTTGCCGAAGCCGCTGGCAATGTCAAATACGGCGAGAAGAATGTCTATTACGCGAAAGGCGATGTATGGAACGGCTATAAGCTGTTCATCGGCGACGACAATGTTGCCCGCATGGCATATGTCGGAAGCAAGACGACCTTGTACGGTTCGGCGGCGATTATGCTGCAGCCGACCGACAATGGGGTCAATGTGGTGTGGACCGGCCGCGAGAACGCTTGGTTTGAGATTGCCGCCGACGGGACCACCGACATTGCTCGCGAAGCGAATGGCGCCATGATGCTCTCTGTGAAACTCAAGATCAATGCCGCCCCAGCCGGAGATGTCGCCATGGGCGTCGGTTTTTCTACTGTACCTGTCACCAGGCTGCTCAAGACAGGAGATGTGACGCTCACGGTTCCGTTGTCGTGCTTCGCCAACTCCCAGGACTTGGCCAAGACGCCTAGCATCCTGCGCCTGGCAACATCCGGGACATTGGACATTTCGGTTTATGACGTTCGCCTGGTCGAAACCAAAACAGGCTCCGCCTGTCCAATAGATTAATGGACCACAAGTGTACCTCCATGACTTCTGTGCCTGGTTTTACCTCTCCGTTTTTCATCGAAAAGGGCTAGAATGAGGGGACAGGCTCTTCCAGTCGAATTTCCACCTCCGGCATCTAACACCGGATGAAGAGGTGCCTTCTTCCTTTTGACTAGGGACGGGCTCTTAGAGGAGTTTTAAGTGAATTCTACGATCAAAACAGTACTTTTCTGGGCGGTTATAGTGGTCTCGGCCTTCCTGCTCTGGCAGGTGGTGAAGACCGGGAGCAACGCGCAGAAGGAAAAAGAAATCGGCTTTTCTGAATTCCTGTCTGATGTGGACCAGGGCAATGTCCGCGATGTGATGTTTATCGGCCAGGAAGTAAAGGGAAAGTTCAAGAACGACTCGCCGTTTCATACGATTGTGCCGGCGAATTATCCCGATATGTACAAGAAGTTGACGGAGAAGAATGTTCCATATGGCTTCAAGGACATCAGCAACGGCACCTGGCCAAGCTGGATTCTTAATCTGTTGCCGCTGGTTCTGCTGGGCGCGCTTTGGTTTTTCATGATCCGGCAGATGCAGACGGGTGGAAACAAAGCGCTATCGTTCGGCAAGAGCCGGGCGCGGTTGCTCTCCATGCAGCAGAAAAAGATCACGTTCAAAGACGTGGCTGGCGTGGATGAGGCGAAGGAAGAACTTCGCGAAATTATCGAGTTTCTGCGCGAAGCGCAGAAGTTCCAGAAACTTGGCGGCCGCATTCCGAAGGGCGTGCTGCTGGTTGGACCTCCGGGAACGGGCAAGACCTTGCTGGCGCGCGCGGTCGCGGGCGAAGCGAACGTACCGTTCTTCTCCATCTCCGGATCGGACTTCGTGGAAATGTTCGTCGGCGTGGGTGCAAGCCGCGTGCGCGATCTGTTCGAACAAGGAAAGAAAAACGCTCCCTGCATCGTCTTCATCGACGAAATTGACGCCGTCGGACGTCACCGCGGCGCTGGGCTCGGCGGTGGACACGATGAGCGCGAGCAGACTTTGAACCAGTTGCTGGTGGAAATGGACGGCTTCGAATCGAACGAAGGCGTGATCCTGATGGCGGCGACCAACCGTCCGGATGTGCTCGATCCGGCACTGCTGCGCCCGGGGCGTTTCGACCGGCGCGTGGTGGTGAATCGTCCCGATGTTCGCGGACGGGAAGAAATTCTGCGTGTACACACCCGCAAGATTCCTCTGGCGGACGATGTGAATTTGCAGGTTCTGGCCCGCGGCACACCGGGATTCTCCGGCGCGGACTTGGCCAACATGGTGAATGAAGCGGCATTGGCGGCTGCCCGGCAGAACCGCAAAGCCGTGCTGATGTACGACTTCGAAGTGGCGAAAGATAAAGTTCTGATGGGCGTGGAACGCAAGTCGCTTCTCCTTTCCGATGAAGAGAAGAAGAACACTGCATACCACGAGGCCGGACACGCGCTGGTGGCTGCCATGCTGCCGCACTCCGATCCGGTGCACAAGGTCACGATCATACCGCGCGGCATGGCGCTCGGTTTGACCATGCAGTTGCCGACCGACGATCGCCACAACTACTACAAGAATTATCTCGACACGCAGATTGCCATCCTGATGGGTGGGCGCATCGCGGAAGAGCTTTTCCTGGGCCAGATGTCGACCGGCGCGGGCAACGACATTGAGCGGGCCACGGAACTGGCGCGCAAGATGGTTTGCGAGTGGGGCATGAGCGACCTGGGGCCGCTGACCTTCGGCAAGAAAGAAGAGCAGATTTTCCTGGGACGCGAGATCGCCCAACATCGCGACTACAGCGAAGCCACCGCCATTCAGATTGACGAAGAAGTCAAGAAGATGGTGAGCGCGGGGTACGCGATGGCGAAGGGTATCCTCTCGGAAAATCGCGAAACGCTGATCCGAATCGCGAAGGCGCTGATCGAACGCGAAGTGCTGGACGCCACGGAGATCAAGATGCTGGTCGAGGGGCAGGACCTGCCGCCCATCAAGCCGCTGCCGGCGAAGACCGATGACGGAGTGCAGCAGGTGATCAAGCCGGAGCGGGCTCCCGCCAAAGGGGGCGAGCGGCCGGCTACGGCGTAACAATATTAGAGACGGGCTTGCCCCGTCTCGAAATGCCCCAGAATTATGGCTGGTGCGGTTCTTGGGAAGGGCACGGCGCGGCGTGTGTTAGCCTGTAGCTTACCGGAACCCTCACTGACTCAGGCGCATGGCGGACTCGATTGTAATCCCCACAACTCGGCTACTATTTCCCTACCTGAAATGGTCCTCCCGACTCCCCAGCCTGCGGCAGCAATTTCGAGAGAACCAGCCCTATCCGCATGTGCACCTCAAGGAATTTCTGGACGATGACGTAGCCGGCGAAATGGCGAGCGAGTTTCCCGACATGGCGACCGACGCCTGGACGCGCTACAAACACCAAAATGAAAACAAACTTGGGCTTGCAAAACGATCTCTTTTCCCGCCACTTTTGGGCGAAGTGGTGGATGAACTGAACTCAGAGGCTTTTGTGCATTGGCTTTCACAGCTAACGGGAATTCCCCACCTGCTGGCGGACGAGTCGCTCGAAGGCGGCGGTCTGCACCAATCGGGCGCAGGCGGATTCCTGAACGTGCACACCGATTTCAGCAATCACCACTACCACAAGCATTGGCGACGCCAGGTAAACCTGATTCTCTATCTCAACCCCAACTGGCAGGAGCAATGGGGCGGTGCGATCGAGCTGTGGGATCGGGAAGTGCGGCGGTGCGCCGTGAAGATACCACCGCTGTTCAATGAAGCGCTGATCTTCCGCACAGATGAGATTTCCTACCACGGCTTTCCCGACCGCTTGCGCTGTCCCGAACGCGAATCTCGCAAGAGCTTGGCGTTGTATTACTACACTGTCGAATCGGGAGTCGGGGTGAAGGCACATTCCACAAACTATCGTCCGCGTCCGGAAGACGGCCCGCTGAAGGCCAGCGTGATCTGGCTGGATAAACAGGCAGTGGATTTGTATTCACAGGCCAAAGCGCGCTTCGGTTTCTCGGACGAGTTCGCCAGCAAGATTCTCGGCTTCCTCTCGCGCAAACGCTGATTCCAGTGTCCCGAGTCCAGTCTTCAAGCGGGCGCGCACACCCTTGACGGCGGTCACGACGCTGCCGTTTTGCCGACATCCTCTTTTGCCGTGGCGTTTGGCATCAGCGCGAGCACGGCCAGGATCACGAACAAGGGATCGATGGGACGCCGATAGTAATGTTCGGGAGTCGTGATGTAGTAGATGGGCGGAAACCAAACGAGTACGAGCGCGTAGTGCAGAGCGCCGGACCAATCCGCTCGCCAAGCGCGCCGCAGGCCCAGAAGCGCGAGGATGGTTAGCGCGGTGCAAAACAAGATATTCGGCGGATCGAGCGGCTCCTGGGCTAGATAGGCGCGGTCGAGGCTCCAGTAGCCGGTCCAGATAAAGAAAGCACGGCGGAACGACCTCCAGACGTACCACCTGGGATGGGCACGAATAAACTCGATCGCCTGCTGTTTTTTCTTGTCCATGTATCCGAGTTCGCCCAACTGCTTGTATTCATTCCATTCCGTATCGTTACGCCAGGGCCCAAGCTCGGATTGAGCCCAGTAAGCAGTGGGGCCTTTGGTGCCCAGCCGTAAAACTAGTCCCATGTTGTCGCGAAAGGGAACGAAGCGATGGAAAACTTCATAGTTGCGGACGAACCAGGGCGAGACCACCGCAATGAATGCGATGGCCGCCACGACGTTGACGAGGAGCCAGCGGCGGCCGCGACGATGCCGGCGATAGATGACCCATCCGGCGAGAAAGGGCAACACAGCGAGCAGTGAGGGACTGGTGAGTGCGGCAAGTCCCCATATCATGCCAAAGACGATCCAATTCCAGAGCTTCTCTTCGTTTTCCAGATTCAGCGTTATCAGAAAAAGAACCGAAAACAGCAGAGTCGCCAGCCATGTTTCCCAGATACGTTCGACGGGAAAATAAATGGCGTAGGGGAAGAACACCCACGCCCAGCCGGACCATTTGGCGACACGATCCCCAAAACTGATGCGCGCGATCAGGAAGACGAGAACGCAGACCAGCGCTGACGTCAAGGCATTCAGCGAAAGCAGGACGATGGCGGAGGCCCTGGTGTAGATGCCGAAAAGCTTAAAGATGCCAGCCACCAGATAGGGATACACCGGGGTCATCCAGGCGGTGGGGCCGGTGTCCCCGAACAATGGGCTGCTAAAACCACGGCCCTGCGCGATGGACCGAGCGATTCTGCCGGTTTCGTATCCGAAACGCCAGTGGTCGCGCTGCGGATCGAGTTGCTCGGGCAGCAGAAAAACCATAACCAGCAGCCGAATCGCAAGCGCTACCAGGACCATGGAAATCAGGAATGATGGGAAGGCTGTCTGTCTCGATCTTTCGGCGGATGGACTCGGGTTGGAGGAAGGCGGCAAGGGCTGAATGTTTTGGCTTGCGTCGATTATAAAACACGCAGCGACTCTGGAAATGAGGTTTCGACATCGGCGCTGAGCCTGGGCACGACTGCATAGCCAAACGCGCGAGCCCGCGCTTGCCGCCTCTGCCGACTCGCCGTAGCATCTAAGAAGCAGATGAATACCGCAACGATCCCGAACGGACGCTCCCACCTGGCACTCGGCGAGATCTTCAGCTTTGCCTACGAGACCTTCATGAGCAACAAGGTTCGCTTCGCCCTTACCGCGCTCGGCATGGTAATCGGCACTGCCTCCCTGATTCTGGTTACAACCATCGGTCTTACCGGGAAGCAGTACCTCCTGAACCAGATTCAGGCGATCGGCGCCAATTGGGTTTACGTAGAATACGAGAGCGGCGGAGAACGCATCACCAACACCGTCAGTGACGCTCTGACCATCGACGACATGGAAGCGGTTCAGCACCAGATCAGTGGCATCGCCTACGCCTCTCCAGTAGTCCCGCTCAACGAGCGCGTGGCAGTCGGCGGAGGCAAGGAGCGAGACCTGCAGATCATGGGCGTGTACCCCGAATACCAGCAGGTTCGTAACATCGTTGTTCTCTCGGGACGATTCTTCGACCAGCAGGATTCCCAGGCCCACAACAAGGTCGGCGTCATCATGCCCAAGCTGGCCATCCAACTCTACGGTTCGGAGCAAGCCTCGCTAGGAAAGACGTTGAAGTTGAGCGGGCTGCCCTTCACCATCATTGGCACCTTCCGCGAAGGCGTCGACACATTCGGGCAATCGGAGGTGACCGACAACACCATGCTGATTCCCTACACCGTGATCCGCTATTTTCAGGAAACACCCACGGTGAAGCAGATTTTCTTTTCGGCCGCCGATGCGTCTCTGGTGGTTCCGATCACGGCCCAGGTCCAGCGCGTCATTCAATCACGCCACCGGCCGGAATCCGTTTATAGCGTCAGGAATCTGACCCAACTCGTAGCTGTTGCCGACAAGACAGCGACCGCCATGACCGTGGTTCTACTCGCGGTGTCGCTGGTCGTGCTTCTGGTCAGTGGAATCGGCATCATGAACATCATGCTCGCCACCGTCAGCGCCCGCATTCGCGAGATCGGTATCCGCAAAGCGATCGGCGCGACCAACCGCGAGATTCGCTTCCAGTTCCTCTCCGAGGCTATCCTCATCTCCCTGATCGGCGGCATTCTCGGCATCGTCATCGGACTCGCCATCCCCTTCTCGGTCCGCTACTTTACCGCCTACCGCATCCCCATTTCCGGCCTCTCCGCCATCATCGCTATCGTTGTCTCCTCGCTGGTCGGCATCCTATTCGGCACCGTTCCCGCCATCCGCGCCTCCCAACTCGATCCCGTCGAAAGTCTGCGCTACGAATAGCAGGTGCCAGGTGCCAGGTGTCAGGTCTCAGGAATCAACGATCTTGGCATGTCAGACCTGACGCCTGAGACCTGTCACACCGTGCGATACTCATATGCGTTTATGAATCTGACTCTAAACTCTAAAGTTGCCCTTATCACCGGAGGATCGCGCGGGATCGGTGCGGCGGCGGTGCGGTTGTTTGCGGCCGCGGGTGCGAAAGTTGTCTTCAATTATCAAGCCGCGAAAGCGCAGGCCGAAGATCTGGTGCGGGAATGCGGAGCGGAAAATTGTCGCGCGCTGCAGAGCGATCTTTCAACCACAGAGGCGGCGCAGCGACTGGTATCATCCGCGATATCGGCCTTCGGACGTCTCGACATTCTGGTCGCGAATCACGGTATCTGGCCGCCCGAGGATGTGCCCATTGATCGCATGTCCGATGAACAGTGGCATCGCACGATCGCCGTGAATCTCGACAGCGTCTTCTCGCTCGTTAAGCATTCGGTGGGACAGATGAAGAAGCAGGGCGGCGGCCACATCGTGCTGGTCAGTTCGACGGCCGGACAGCGGGGCGAAGCTTTCCACTGTGACTATGCCGCCTCCAAAGGTGCGCTGATCAGCATGGTGAAAGGATTGTCGACGGAACTGGCGCGCGACGGCATCTACATCAATTCGGTGGCACCGGGATGGGTGGATACGGACATGTCGGCAGCGGCGCTGAATGATCCGACGACGCGAGAGAAGATTTTTCGAGGCATACCGATGGGACGCGTCGGCACGCCGGAAGAGATCGCGGGGCCGATTCTGTTTCTGTGCACGCCCTATGCTGGATTTATCACGGGCGAGGTTTTCAACGTGAATGGCGGCGCGGTGCTGGTGGGATAGGGAGGAGCACATGAAGCGGTACTGAGCCTTCGGCGCTGCCGGACGGACGAGGGCGTCCGTCGCTACGTGTTCATGGGTACAGCTAAAATCAGACGGAACGCTTCTAAATAGGCATGTATCGCTTTTCTGCCATTTTGCTGCTGTGCGCGCTAGGCACTGCCCAGACCGCGCCAACGCCCGCTCCCTCTAAGCCCGCCGTCAACCTGAACGACTCCGACAATGCCCGCAAGGCGCGGGCGGTTCTGGATCAGACGATCCAGGCACTGGGAGGACAAGCCTACCTCACTTACGAAAGCAAGGGTGAGACAGGCCGCTACTATCCGCTCTATCACGGGCGCACCGAGAGCACCGGGATTCCCTACAACTACTATCTTAAGTATCCGGATAAGGACCGTTTCGAAGTCATCCACCTGAAGGACATTTTTTTGGTGGAGGGACAGGTGGGCAATGTCAAGGTCAAGAACAAGTTCGATATTGTCCTGATTCACAACGGCGACCAAGGATACGAGACGACGTACAAGGGAACGGCAGCGCAGGAACCGCTTGATTTAGAGAACTACCTTCGCCGCCGGCAGCATTCGCTCGAATGGGTGTTCCGCAAGTGGATACACGATCCGAACGTGGCCCTTTTCTACGAAGGTCTGGCGGTAGTGAATGGGAAGGAAACCGAAGGCGTCACTCTGCTCAACAGCTTGAATGACTCGGTTAGCGTTTTCCTGGACGAGAATTCGCACTATCCGGTCAAGATCAGTTATTCCTGGCGCGATGTGCAGGACAAGCAGAAAAACGTGGAAGATGAAGTTTACGACAATTACAAACTGGTGCAAGGAATCTGGACACCCCACTCCGTCACCCGTTATTTCAATGGAGAAACTTCCCAACAGCGCTTCATCAACACCGCGAGCTACAACCTGAAGCTGCCGGATTCGCTGTTCGAAGCGGCCGTGACGTACGACCCCAAAATGCCTCTGAAGAAGCGGTAGGCGTTGTGGTTTATGCGGCGCCTGTAAGAGGGTTGCTGCGAGCAAAACACGAACTATCACCCAGAGGTTGGTGCACGAAAGTCTTCGTTAACGGGCAAAACCGGGCCAAGTTCTTCCCTAGTTACCCCGAAACATCTACAACCGCCTGAGTAAGTTAGCGTTCCCACGGTCGCCCGAACCACGGAGTGTGGCTGTTTTGCCACACACGAAAGTCCGCCCATCACGGTAAGCTGGCACACAACAAAAGACTTATACCGTCTTCCCCTTGACACATGAGCAAACAATTCGCGCTGCGGTGGCTTGCACAGGAGTGGGTCTCCACAGCGGCGCGCCGGTGAGCCTGCGGATTCTGCCCGCGCCTGCGGGAACGGGAATCGTGTTCCACCGCACGGACTTGGACGATTTCGCGATCGAAGCCAGCGGACGCAACGTGGCTCGCGTCAGTTACGCCACCAGCTTGATGAAGAAGGGTGTTCTAATCTCCACCACCGAGCACCTGCTCTCGGCATTTACCGGCGTCGGCATCGACAACGCTATCGTCGAGTTGGACAATCTGGAGTTGCCCATCCTGGATGGCAGCGCCCGTCCGTTTATCGAAATGATTCAAAAGGCCGGGATTCGGCGACAGCGCAAAGCGCGCACTTATCTCCGGATCATGCGCGAGATCGAGCTGCGCGAGGGCGACAAATTCATTGCCGTGTATCCAGCAAACGTTTATTCGGTTTCTTATTCGATCAACTTTCCTCACCCCCTCATCGGCAAGCAGAGTTTCTGCGTGCGGCTGACAAATGGCAGTTATCTGAAAGAGATTGCGCCGGCGCGCACTTTCGGATTTCTGCATGAAGCCGATGCCATGCGGCAGCAGGGGCTGATTCGCGGGGCGTCGATCGAGAATGCCATCGTGCTGAACCGAGACGAAGTGTTGAACCCGCCGCTGCGTTTTCAAGACGAGTTTGTGCGCCACAAAGTTCTGGACCTGATCGGCGACCTGGCGCTACTCGGGAAACAGATATTGGGTTCGGTGGTGGCCGACCGCGCGGGCCATGCCATGCATACTGCGCTCGTGTCGCGCATTTTGCGCGACCGGTCGTACTGGAAAGAAACAGCATTGGAATTGGAAGATGAACCTGCGGTGCCGGCGCTCGCGTCTGCGGCCAGTCTTAGCGCCTAGCCGTGTCCCGTAAGTGCCCATCCAGAGCGTTCCTGTGGTTACGGTCGCAGAACTTTGTTCTCCTGAGACCTGAGACCTAACACCTGAGACCTTTGCCCACTTTCAGTCGGCGGGTTGGGGCAGGTTCCACTCGTAGGGCAATGCGCGTTGTGCCAGCAGGCGCTGCAGCTCGGCTTCCGCTTCAGCGCGCACGCGGCCCGCGAAAGCATTCGCGCTCTCGCGGTGTTCGGCGCCCAGCGCGGATAAGCGCACATGCAAGTAGGGCTGGTCCTCCTCCAGGCGGCGCAGCAAGCGCTCGGTTTTGGCGATTCTTTCTTCCAATGTGATCATGGTATATAGACGCGGCAAGTCCCTCGTCTATACAGTGCCACAGCAGTGGCAGGGCGCAAGTTGCAAGCTGGATGCGGGTGGATGGGAGTTTTCCTGGAGCCGGGCGATCGGCTAGGGAAGCGCCGCGTAGCCTTGCAGCTGCTCGGGCATTTCATTTTGGAAGTGGTCAGTCAGCCATTTTTCAAGCTGATACTGGGAGCTCTGCGGAACCTCGACGAAGCGGATGCCGGCATGCCCGGTTCCGTCGGCCCAGGCGACTTGGCCTTTCAGGTCGAGCGAAATGTTCATAGCGGGAAGCGTGAACCGAAACTGCCCCTGAGCATCCTTGGGCAACTTGCCGAGGACGCGGATGGCCATGCCTCCCTCGCTCACATTGGTCGTCGTGGCGGTCAATTCCTGATTGTGCGGAAGCGTAATTCGCAATGGCATCTCCACCGGATGGCGGTAATACCGGCGCCGTTCCCGCACCATGAAATTGAGAGCCGCGTTAAAACAGCGCGCGGCATGCAGCGGAGTGAGCGGCTTCTGCAGAACGAAGTTGGCCCCGGAGTGGAAGGCCTGCTGGGTCGTCGTCTTTCCATTCACCACGGCGAAGGCTACGGACTTGGCATTGCTTTGAGTCTGACGGAGCGCGCTCAGGAGATCAAAACCGTTCTGCAGGTCATCGCAGTCCACGATGACTGCGTCGAACTTGCGCTTCGCCAGCAGATCGTTGCCTGCTCTGGACGCTGCGCAAACCTCGATATTGACCGAGATCTTCTCCAGCGCCGGACGCAGCACGTCGAGCAGGCTGGCATCGTTGCTGATGAGAAGAGAGTCCAGGTTCATAGCATCTTTGATAGTAACGGTATAGGGGAAGCTAAGAAAGTGACCTTGGTACCGGGTCAAGGCACTACGCGAAGGTAGCTTCTCGTCAGGAAAAACCTTGGCATCGATCAGTTTCTGCTGGATTACCGCGCCTTTCGCCGCGAAACTAGGTTGATGAGCGAAATCGCTTATCTGTCGCTGGGGTCGAACCTGGGAGATCGTGCGGCCAACCTGCGCGCGGCGGTCGCACAATTGGACGTAGCGGGCCGGTTGCTCGCTGTCTCCGCATTGTATGAGACCCAACCGGTGGACGTCCCAGACCAGCCGTGGTTTCTGAACTGCGTGGCAGCGATTGAAACGGATAAGACGCCGAGAGAACTGCTCCAGCTTGCGTTGCGGGTCGAAGCGGCGATGGGACGTCTTCGCATGCGCGAGAAAGGTGCGCGCAAGATTGATATCGACATTGTGCTGTTTGGGGATTCGGTGGTGGATGAGCGGGGCTTGAAGATTCCGCATCCGGCAATGCACCAGCGCCGGTTTGTTCTGGAACCGCTGGTCGAGATCGCTCCCGAGGCGCGGCATCCCGCACTCGGGAAAACTGCGCAAGAACTTCTGACGGCATTG
>Ga0185299_10004640_pt1 | contig 16377 bp, 16 predicted proteins | sample PaiPotPPA55metaG_FD_128002 | JGI IMG/M metagenome (GOLD analysis project Ga0185299, IMG submission 128002) | Iron sulfur acid spring bacterial and archeal communities from Banff, Canada, to study Microbial Dark Matter (Phase II) - Paint Pots PPA... ...
GCTTCTGAAACGTGCATCAGAGTGGTCGTCACCGGCGAGATTTCGGACGCGACCTTCTGCAAATGGAAGGGTGCGCTAATGGTGGGCAACGATTGCGCATTTTGGGTAATGTGTCGTCAAGGCCGCAGGTGCTGGCAATGGCGGAGGAGAAGAAGCCGAAAGAGCCGCGGCATCAGAGGCCAAGCCTTCACTTTGTCGCGATCGGCTTCGTAAAAATTATGCCAGAAACCTATGGTGCGTTTGGCCTCGTTCTCCATTTCCATCTGCCCTATGTGCTCTCTCACGACCGTCTGGAGGAGGAGTGGTTGTTTGAAGCTGTGGCGGAGTCCTATCTTCCCCTTTTGCAGACATTTTATCGGCTGATACTGCAAGGGATGTCACTTAAGATCACTTTGGGTCTCACCCCGGTCTTACTGGACCAGCTTGCCGATCCTCGGTTTTCCCACAACTTTCTCGCTTACCTGGAGGAGAAGTCCCGCGCCGCTCAGAACGATCGCCGCGATTTTAAGGAGAGCGATGACTCGCATCTAGCGCGGCTGGCTGGCCAGTGGGATGAATTTTACCGGCGGGCGGGCGCTTTCTTTGCGGACGATCTCTCCACTGACCTCGTCGGTGCCCTACGCAGGCTCCAGGAAGGAGGACAGGTTGAGCTTCTCGCGAGTGCCGCTACCCACGCTTATCTTCCCCTTCTGGGCCTCGACGAGAGCGTGCGGACCCAGATCGAGCTGGGCATCGCTTACTATGAGCGCTGCTTCGGCGCGCGGCCGCAAGGCTTCTGGCTTCCTGAATGTGGCTATCGTCCGGCCTCCCACTGGACGCCGCCGCTAGAGGGGATAGAGCTTACCTCCTCCGACCGTCAGGCTGTCGACCAGCTTCTCGCCAGTTATGGCATTCGCTACTTCATCGTGGACAGCCATCAGCTCAAAGTCAGTCCGCCGGACTATGACCGGCACTCCGCACATCGTCTGCACTGGGTGGACGGAAGAGGCACTGCCCTTTCTCCCTCACCGGTAGCCGTTATAGCCCGAGACTTCGAGGTCACCTCCCGGGTGTGGCAGCACGATACCGGATATCCAGGTGATCCATGGTACCTGGAGTTCCATAAGAAGCAGGCTGAAGGGGGGCTGCGCTACTGGCGGATCACTGACCGTCAAGCTTCTCTCGCCGTCAAGCAACCCTACGTCCCGGAGCGGGCCTTCGCCCGAGTGAGCGCGCACGCCGTCCACTTTGCCGAGATGGTCCAAGAGAGCCTGCGCATTAATTGGGAGCGGACCGGCGAGAGGGGGATCCTTGTCGCTGCCTTTGATGCTGAACTTTTCGGCCACTGGTGGTTTGAAGGTCCACAGTGGGTATACGAAGTGCTGCGGCAGCTTGCGGCTAATCCCGACGTTGCCCTGACCACCTGCAGCGAGTATCTCAGTGACCATCCTCCTCAACGCACCGTGCAGCTCAGTGAGTCCTCTTGGGGGGAGGGAGGCGACCACCGCAATTGGCTGTATGAGGACACCCACTGGCTATGGCGCAATTTATACCAAGCCGAAAGTGACATGCAGAGGTTGGCTGACCACCTGAACAAGAAGAAGCTGGACGAACAGCTTGCCCGCATACTGAGGCAGTGTGGCCGGGAGCTGCTGCTTATGCAAGCCTCAGACTGGCCATTCATGATCAAGACCTGGAGCGCCCGTGATCATGCGGAAAGGCGGGCGTCCTTTCACTTCAATGACTTCCAGCGCTTCCGACAGATGGCCGAGCGGTACATCACGAAAAGGCCGATCGCCGAGGAGGATTGGCGTTTCCTCGATCACATGGAGCACCACAACGCTCTCGTCAGCGATCTTGACCTCAAGGTCTTTTGGCGGGGAAAGTGCCAGGTGGAGAAAGAGAACACCGCGCCCCCTCCGGAAACAGAATCATCGCCGCGCCCGCCTAAGGTACCGCGGCGGGTCACAAAGAAAGGGCACAAGCGATAGCACGAATGTTTTTTCTCGACAAAGAGTGGCGGGATCGTGAGAACGGTATTGAGATAGTTATTCTCCACTGGACTTCCACTCCGCTTGGGAGAGAGCCCGACTGGACAATGGCGGACCAGACTAGGGTGATGAACCCCCAACCCGCCACCTACCCGGTGCTGCGGCGCTGCCCTATTTGGGTCGCCGCGCCCTCTTCCTCAAGACACCTTTTGACTTTCGAATCGCAGGAAAGAACAGAGAATTTCCTTCTCCACCACTTCTTTGAGGTGATCCAGGAAGGCAGGACATGGAACACCGAAGCATTTAGTCAGGAGATCCGAGCGCTGCAGATAACACATGTCGACCCTTCAGCAGAGTGCGCCTCAGCGTTTCTTTATTATAGCCTGGATGAGCTCAAGAATATTAACCGGGTTCCGATGCTCCTAGAGGGACTACCGGCCAAATACCAATTCCTGCCTTCTCATCCTGAAGGCGCTCCGGGTGACGAGGATCTCAAGGCGAGCTCCAAGAGGGATGAGCTGATCGCCCAACTGCCTACGCCCCACAACTTCCGCGGACAGCTCTGGGGACCCGCAGATGCACGTGCGTTATACACTGTCTACTTCAGCCGGCAGGGACTACCTAACCCCTTTAGAGAAGGCGGATTCTGGATGTTGCACAACGGGAACCCCTGGGAGGCGACGTTGTAGACCATTTTTCCAACATTTCCCCGCTCACATGGAGAGAGTATAGAGGAATGACATACCGTTCAGGAACACAACATTAGAGCGTACCTTTCTCCTAGCCGTGCAGCCGTATTTAGGATTATACGACTAGCCGAAACAAGACCTTTTAACGACGCTTATTGTCACGCCAGGACCAAATTTGCTCACATCGAGTGCAATCTGAGCGCGCTGAGGAGTACTCGCAGCGCCGGGATTTTATCTGTCAAAACGAAGTAACTGGGTGACCAAGTACATCTCCCTCGGCGATCCGTCGATAGCGCAGAATGGGTTCGGAGGTAGGAACCCATGAGGAGCTTGGGGTCGACGACATCAGTGCGAGCACGGCAGATGCGCCGGGTGTTGGCGGGCTGGCAGCGTAGCGGGTTGACGCTGCGCGAGTTTGGGGAGAAACGCGGAATCCCACTGAGCACGCTGAGCTGGTGGCGGCGGATCTTCCGGCGCGCGAGCGATGAGGAGGGGAACGGCGTAGCCGCGGACTCGATGGTGTTCACCGAAGTGCGACCGCCGGCGAACGTTCCCAGGACCGCAGCGGTTCTGGAGATCGTCTTGCAGAGCGGGCATATGGTGCGCGTGCCGGCGGGAGTTGACGCCGACACGCTGCAACGGGTGCTCCAGGTCCTGCAAACGACATGTTGACTCTGCCGGCGTCGGTGCGGGTCTTCGTCGCCCGTGGCGCGACTGATTTGCGCCGGTCCTTCGATCGGCTGAGCGCACAAGTACAGGAGGTCCTGCGCCAGGACCCGTTGTCCGGCCACGTGTTCGTGTTCTTCAACCGCCAACGCAATCGCGTGAAGTTACTGGTGTGGGAGCGCGACGGGTTCTGGCTGCTGTACAAGCGCCTGGAGGCCGGGACCTTCGCGGCGCTGGACCGCGATGAGATCAACGCTCGGGAGCTGTACCTGTTGCTGGAAGGGATCGAGGTCGTACGCGAGCGTCGCCGCTACACTCGATTACCCAGCAGCTTATGACTGATACTCAGTTCGAGTAGCTATTCGATATACACTAGTGGTATAGCAGCTGTGGGTGGTGGTGGAACGTGGCGGTGGTAAGCGGCGCAGAGACCCAGGCAGTCCTCGACGAACTCAGCAACGAGATCGAACGGCTCAACCAAGAGAACGCGGCGCTGCGCCAGCGGGTGCAGTTGCTGACGCATCGGCTGTTCGGGCGGCGCAGCGAGAAGGGCGTGCCGGTAATCGAGCAAGGGGTGCTGCCCTTGGAGCCCGCAGCGGCGGGGCCAGTACAACCCGAAACCACCGACGAATTACAGCGGGACGAAACCTCCGAACGTGCACTGGGCCGGCGGCGCCATCCCGGCCGGCGTCGATTGCCAGCCGATCTGCCACGCGAGCGCATCGAGATAGTGCCGCCGGCCAGTGAGCGGCACTGCGCGACCTGCGATAGCACGAAGGTGCGCATCGGTGCGGATACCACCGAGGAGCTGGACTACGTGCCGGCGTCGTTTGTAATCCGAGAGTATGTGCGACCGAAGTACGCCTGTGGGCGCTGCCAGCAAGGCGTGGTGCAGGCGATCCTGCCAGCGCGTCCCATCGAGAAGGGACGACCGGGGCCGGGGTTATTGGCGCACGTGGTCAGCTCCAAGTATGCGGACCATCTGCCGTTGTATCGGTTGGAGCAGATCTTCGCGCGCCACGGAGTGCAGATCACCCGGCGCACGCTCTCGGAGTGGAACGGGGCAGTGGCAGACTTACTCGAACCCATCGTGCGCGTCATGCACCGGGAGCAGGTGCGCCGGTCGCCGTGGATTCAATGCGACGACACGACCCTGGATGTGCAGGACCCGAGTCGGGCGCCAGAGATTAGGACCGGGCATCTGTGGGTGTATCGGGGTGAGCTGGGCGAGGTGGTGTACGACTTCACCTGGTCCCGCAATCGGGACGGGCCGCTGAAGATGCTGGCCGGTTACCGTGGGTATCTCCAGGTGGACGCGGCGCCCGCCTATGATGACGTGTTTGCGCAATATCCCGGCATCGTCGAAGTCGGCTGCATGGCGCACGCCCGACGCTACTTCAAGGAGGCGCTGCCGACGGCGGCAGTGGCCTGCGCGCAGGCGTTGGCGATTATCAAGCAGCTGTATGGGATCGAGCGGGTGGCCAGCGAACGGCAACTCGATGCGCCGGCACGACAGGGCCTTCGGCAGGAACAGGCGCGGCCGATCCTGGAGAAACTGCATGCGTATCTGCAGGAGCAGCGGGCGGCGGCGTTACCGAAGAGCCCGCTCGGTGCAGCCATCGGCTACGCGTTGCGCAACTGGGTCGCCCTGACGCGCTACGCCGAAGACGGCCGGCTCAAGATCGATAACAACGGGGCGGAGCAGGCGCTACGGCCCATCGTGCTTGGCCGCAAAAACTGGTTGTTCGCGGGGAGCGAAGCAGCGGCGCAGCGAACCGCCATCCTGTGTTCGCTGGTGCAGACTTGTAAGCACCTGCAGATCAATCCGTTCGTGTATCTGCGCGATGTCATCGAGCGCGTCTCGACGCATCCGGCGCGGCTGGTTCTGGAGCTGACCCCACGCGAGTGGAAGCGCCTGGGGCGGGATTCCGGCGCGCAAGCTGCCGCCTGAACGGTGCGTTTCTTATAATAAGGCCGCGCCTCCAATCGGTTTCGATCTCAATCTACGTATCGATCGGTTCCTCCAACCACATTCTGTGCCATCTGCGGCCTCGCGGGCGAGACGCGGTTGCGCCTACGAAGAAAGCCTGACTAAGCTGTCGCAGAAATTCGCGTACCATCCGGCGATTCGCTACGCGCCCTCGCGCTGGGTGGCCCCCTGGTGCGCTATGGCGATGAGGGACGCGTTGAGATCGACAACAATGCCGTCGAACGCACCATACGTACCGCGGCTCTGGGCCGGGAAGAATCGGCGATTTGCAGGATCGGACGCCAGCGCCAAGCGGCAATCTACATTTTGATCAGTTCGGCGAAAACTTGATCCTGAAGCTACCTACGATAAGTACTGATGCGCATCGCCGATCACCCTTTAACTAACATCGAGGAGGCGCTGCCTTGGTATCTGGTCGCAAGCCTACCGCCCGGAATCGAACCGGCAACGTAGACAAGAATGCAGCCGGGAAGAACTCCGCCGTCACTTCCTTGGCCCTGCCCAATATCGCGGCGCTAATTGCGGACGGCGAAATCACTGTCGGTGTGCTCCGCCCCATTGGTTGCGTCGCTACTGCCACCGACCGACATAATTGCCTCGCCATGCTAGTCCGGGGCCGGGGCGAAACCTTGACCCAGTTGCTGACTCGGCTCGATCTGGCGATCGCCAAAGCGTTCACCGAAGACATCTTCACTGATGAGATCAACTCCCCGTCGAACACTTCCTAAAGCGTCCACCGTACACTTTCGTGGATATCTCAAACACCCGCTTTCATAATTTACGGATTCCAAACACTTTCTTCACAATTACCAAGTCAGCGTCCTTACGCTCCGAGTGCTGTTCACCTGCCCTCCGAAATCGATTCTCACCTCACCGCATTATCGAATTTTAAGTATCTATATGCCTTGTCAATACGGCCTACTCTGGTATTGGTCACACGGTTACAAAACGAAAAGCATTGTATCCGAAGTGCTCAGCGAGGAAGAAGTAGTGATCGAGAGATGGAAACGGTCGCCGGTGCGTATACCAAGACACCAAGCGACCGTCGCCAGTCTCACGCCGAAGGCAACCCGGTGAGTGCGATCATAGCGCGAATTTCGGGCCGGCTTTCACGGGACTGGATTAACTGGCACCCGCGATAGTTCAGCCTAACGTCACCGGGATACACCTATATGATCTCGTCTTACTCAATGATGAGGCCCTCGAGATCACCCTGTTCGCGCCAACGGGCGAGCATTTCGTAAAAGCGCACCGCGCCGTCAGGATCCTGGGCCTCAAGAAAGCCCTGCCCTTCGTTTTTTCCCTCTCCGTTGTAGTACCCCGGAGTGCAGGTGTTCTGGTACTCGGTTATGAAGGTCGGTCCGGTCACCCTCTTCACCCACTCAGCCTCGGCCTCGCGGGTGGGCTCCACTGACTTAGCTTCGCGAGGTTTCACCTCCGTGATGACATGGGCGATGTGGGTGGCCTGCCCGTCCAGCATGTAGGTGAAATTCGGCGCAAGACCGGTCTGGGTGAGACCCATATGGAAGCAGTTCGGAAAGCCGTGGCTCAGGAAGCCGTAGTGGGTCTTCATCCCCTTCGCCCAATAGTCGGATAGGGAGCCGCCGTCGCGGCCGTACACCTCGAACTCGGCGCGCCGTGTGTAAGCCGTCCCGACCTCGAAGCCCGTCGCGAAGATCAGGCAGTCCACTTCGTAATCGACGCCGTCGACGACCACTGCGTTCTCGGTCACGCGATCGACGCCTTTCCCCTTTGTGTCCACTAGCTTCACGTTGGGCCGGTTGAAGGTGGGCAGGTACTCGTCGTTGAAGGTCGGGCGCTTGCACCATTGGCCGTACCATGGCTTGAGCGCCTCGGCCGTGGCCGGGTCGCTCACGATCGAGGACACCCGATCGCGAATCTCGTTCATCTTCTGGTAGTCAGCAATCTCCGACATGAGCGTCATCTCTTCGCCGGAGAGGTCCGAGTTATTCTTGCCCGAGAGCAGCTTGGAAAGGTTCTTGAAGAGGCTCGTCCACTTGTCGCCCACCAGGTCTTCCTCGACGGGAATCCCGGCCAGTAGGGAACAGAAGTTGTTGTTCCGATAGGCCTGCCATCCGGACGTGAGCGTCTTCACCCATTCGGGGTCGGTGGGCTTGTTGCCGCGTTCGTCCACTGAGGACGGCGTGCGCTGGAACACGTAAAGCTGTTGGGCATACTGGCCGAGATGCGACACGCATTGAATCGCGGTCGCCCCTGTCCCGATTATGCCAACCCGCTTGTCCCCGAGCTTGTGCAAGCCGCCGGTGGTATCGCCGCCGGTGTAGTCGTAGTCCCAGCGACTCGTGTGGAACGTATGCCCCTTGAACCTCTCGATCCCGGGGATCGCGGGGAGCTTGGGCCGGTTCAGGGGACCACTCGACATGATCACAAAACGCGCCTTGAAGACATCGTCGCGATCGGTCGTGATCGTCCAGCGCCTATTCTCATCGTCCCAGCGCGCCTTCCTCACTTGTGTCTGGAAGCAGGTCCGCTCGTAGAGGTTGAAGTGCTTCCCGATCCGCTGGGCGTGCGCAAAGATTTCCGGCGCAAAGGAGTATTTCTCCTTCGGCATATATCCGGTCTCTTCGAGCAACGGCAGATACACGTAGGATTCGATGTCGCACTGAGCGCCAGGATAACGGTTCCAGTACCAGGTCCCGCCAAAATCGCCAGCCTTCTCGATAATGCGAATGTTGGTGATCCCGGCCTCCTGAAGCCGTGCCGCCGCAAGCAGGCCGCCGAAGCCACCGCCGACGATCACCACGTCGAGCTGTTCATGCAGCGCCGGGCGGGTGAAGCCCGGCTCGACGTAGGGGTCCGCGTTGTAATGCTCGAGCGCGCCCGTGATTTCCTGGTATTGATTGTTTCCGTCCTCGCGCAGGCGTTTCGCACGCTCGGCAGCGTACTTCTGCCGCAGTTCAGCCGGCTCGAAGCCCAGCTCTTTGGGAGTGGGAATCGCGTGGGGTTTTGCTTCCATTACGACGTCACTCATAATCAGCGCTCCTTTCGAGTAGGATGCCCTGGTGCCGAAGCATCCCAGTGTTTTCGTCATCGTGTCGAACGACGGCTCCCGCTGCCGTCCTCGACGGCTATTCCGAGTTAGTACACATGGTCGAGATTTTGCCAATAACGCGATAGCGTGAGATCTCCGAGTGGGCGCAACCATCTCCCCTAACTGAACTTCGTCAAGACTTGCTCGAGCTCGATCAGATCGGATCGAAGCCATTACGGACGCAGCCTCTGAGCAGCTCGGGGCTCGGGTTTCGAAGTCTGCTTTGCAAGCTTCCGGATGCCCGCTACCCACTTCCCGCGACGGCCCTCGCCAAGGAAAACGAGGCAGAGCGAGACGGAAAGGCCGGGAAGAATCGCGGGTCTTCGCCCTTCCCCGTTGGCCCTTGCTACGACCATCTCTAACCTAGCTGCGGTGCACCGCTTTCTCCTGGGCCGCTGGACTAAGCGTCTGTACTGGGCAGGGCGCGGTCCGCACCACCTCCTCCGCCACATTGCCCAGAATAAAGCGTGAAAGCCCCTTGCGACCATGTGTCTTCAATACGATCAGGTCCGCGTTGACCTCCGTCGCCATCTGCACGATCGCTTTCGCCAGCGCCCGCGCAGAGGCAGACACTGTATGAATTTCGTACTTGGCGCCGATCAGATGCTGCTTAGCAATCTCCATGAGCATCGCGCGGGCCTTCTCCTCTCCCGGCGAATGCTCGTTCTCGCTGACATCTGATTCCCCGAACGCCGGAAGTCTCTGGGCGACGTGCAGGAGATGGACCGTCGCGCCCTTATCAGTCGCAATCTGCTTGGCTAAGTCCAGAGCCACCAGCGAGGGGTCGTCAAACTCTATCGGAGTGAGGATCGAGCGATACGGATAAGCCATTGCCGCTCCTCTTTGATGCATCCTGATGAAAATCGAGAGCCAATAATAAGTAACGCGAAAAGCCCTCGGAAAAAAGATCTCGGAAACTCCGGACTCGGATGAGCCAGCGCACGTCGGTCACCGCTCACAAACCAGGCTCATTATCATGAGGTCCCGCGATCCGCCCTCGCGGTCAACCACCCAGTCCTGGAGCGTCGCCTCGACCCGGAAGCCAAGCTCTTCGAAAGACGCCCGCGCATTGGTCTGGTCTGGGGTCATCATAGCGGCCATCTTCTTGAGCCCGAGGTCCTGGCCGAGGCGGAAGATCTCGCCCACCAAACGCTTGCCGAGCCCCGCTCCTCGACAGTCAACCCGGACCTGAACTCGCACTTCGCCGACTTGCCGCGTCCATCGCGCCCCATCCGTATGCAGACTCGCGTAGCCAGCAACGTCGCTGTCCAGTTCAGCCACCACCGTGATCGTTGTGCCCGCCTCGATACTCCGCACCCACCCATCAATTGTCGCAGGATCGGTGATGTCGGTGCGGAGGAACAGGAGATCATCCGGCGGCAGCGAGCTCGCGAAGTTCAGGATTCTCTGCTTGTCGCCCGCCTCCATGAGACGGAGCGAGACATTACGCCCGTCCCTAAGCTTGACTTCCCTGGGATAGATGAGGCTGGCTGCCAGTATGTCTACGTTCGGCATTTAACTCCTCCATCGACGGCAAGCGCCAACTGAATTACATTCGGCGTGGCCTGAGCAAGTTACCGGCTCGCTTGGTTAAGCTCTGCCCATCTGCTTGGGGCCCTTCATCTTGGCCGTCAGCTCGGCAACCGGAATCGCTGGCAGGGTCGTGATATTTACCGTGCCCCGCGATCCCAAATCGACCGACAGATGAGCCACCGTTGCGTTGTCGGCGGCCTCGACGATGGTTACGAAATCGCAGTGCCCGAGCACCGCGTATTGGGAAATCACCTTGCAGCCGAATTCGGCGATCTCCTTGTTCACCTTCTCCATGCGGTCAGGATCCTTGTGCAGGGTTTGGCGGCCTTCGGGGGTCAGGGTGCTTAGCAATATGTAGGTTGGCATGATGCCCCTCCTTGTAGCGCGCGTCAGATCAAGGGACCGCGCGGTTGGCGTTTTACTTGCTCAGATGTCGATTTCGAGTGACCTCTGAGCAGCACGAGCGTTTATCTTTCCATGCGTGCCAATTGCTCGCGGTTCGGGTTGGGGTCTCATGATTACGCGTCGGACCTTCCGACTAATGCTGCAACTCGTGCCCATGATGGCCCGGAGTGCGCAGATCATAAGCCATGAGGAGCAGGTCGCGGCAATTACCGTTGCGATCTTCAACCCAGTCCGGCAGCAGCGCCTCCACATGAAAGCCCAACCGCTCAAAGAGTGCGCGGGCGTTCTTGTGGTCGGCGACCATCTGGGCCGTGATTTTTCTCAGCTCCAGCGTGCCGGCAAGCGCCACGATCTCCGTGACAAGACCCTCGCCGAGGCCTCGCGATTGCCAGTTAGGGGCGGTGTTGATGCCGATCTCGCCGACCCTGCGCGTCCATCGGAGCGGATTCACATGGAGGCTGGTGTAGCCTGCCAAGGCGCCGTCTGGCTCGGCCAGGAGAGTGATAGTCGTGCCCCGTTCAACATCCTTGACCCAGTCATCGACCGCCGCCGGATCGCTGATATCGCTGCGCAAAAAGAGCAAGGCTTCCTCCGGCAGGCCATGGGCGAACTCGAGGATTTTGGTCTTGTCGCCCGCGCCCATTAGCCGCAGTGGAACCTGTCGGATTTGTGGCGAGCCACCCGGCCTAAGGCGCAAGAACTGCGGCCCGGTCTGCACCAGAGTTTCGTCCAACGCAATGGTTTTCGGATAGTGTTGGCTGATTTCCGGATTTGTACTCATCGGACTAGTCCTCCTCGGCTGCGTTACGTTCCCGCCGAGGCTGCCTGGTACGAAGATCAGAGGTTCCGGAGAGCGAAGCTTCATGCAGCCTCGCAGGAGTGGAGCCTAGCAGATCGTCTTGCCGAGGCCCAAACGGTGACGCGTGTTGCCTGTTGCCGTGCCTTCGAGAAGTTTCTTTAAGAAGAATTACCTGCTGCCTATATCTCGCCCTGACTTAGAAAGGATTCTCAGGCACGCGTCTTGCTCGACTAGTGCCGAGACTTTGGCTTACGATTCTTGCTGTTACAATTGCGATTAGGAAGTGGACTAGCGCGGTCATTCCTGAGCAATCAAAAGACTTGATTTGTGGTGGTGGAGGAGCGAGTATAAATCCCGCCCCCGAGTGGATCAGATACCGGCGCCCCCGCGGTATCTGGGCTTAGAAAGCCGGACGTCCTAACGCCCGGCTTTTCCTTCTTATGCTGCCTTATCACCCATATGCTCTATAGGCAGTTCAAAAGTATTGGTTTGTCGCCACGACAAACATCGCCTTTGCATTCGTTATCCCTATAATATCACAAAACCGCGTTCACTTGACTAAACTACGATATTTCCTGAATCAAATTGTAGATTTCTCATATAATCTGGTCCACATGAAGAGTTTAGCCAAGCCGCGTTCACTTCTCCAGTGTAAGCCTCAAGCGGCGTGGCTCCCGTTCAATAACGTTTAAAGGATGTTAACTGTTGCAAGCAGCATCGATTTGTCGTGCGCGCGGTGGTTCGAGACGCCGCCGTTGGCCAGTGCTACTTCACCGTGTAGTAGCCGTCCACGACTATTCTCCGTCCGTTTTTCGGAATGCGATTTGGCTGGTGACGAATGGGAAGAACGCCGCTACTCCCGGCCGGTTTGGCTTGGATGATGGTTAAGCCTGGATGCGCTCGGCGCTACGCAATGATTGGGTTCGACGATCTGCGTTAAACCCGCGTTGGCTTGCGCCAATTAGCGTTGGATTCATTACCCTACATCGTCGCTCGCCTTCTCGCTGGGTCCATCGTATGGCTCATGATTTATGAAATTTCCCAATCGCGCGCGGTCGCGCGCCGTCGCGATCTTAACGGCAGCTACTGGATTGCGATCTTTTGTCGTTAGAGTTCCGTTCCCTCAATCTGCTCAAACAGGTGATTTCAGATCAGAACTTCAGCCTTGCGCAAGTGCTCTATTTCGTCACGGGTGAGGTTAAGGAGCGAGGTCAGCACTTTTTCAGTATCCGCGCCGAGCAACGGTGCTGGAGCTTTGACGCGGGATGGGGTTTCGGACATCTTCCACGGAATACCGGCATGGATACGGCGGCCCACTTCAGGGTGCTCGAGTTGGATCAGGTAGTCGCGCGCACGCAAATGCGGGTCGTCCGTCAGATCCTTGTTGCTCATTGAGGGGAATGCGGCGAGTCCGGCGCTCTGCAAGACTCTGGTGGTATCCCAGCGATCCTGCTCTTTGGTCCAACTAGTAATGATTTCGTCGAGTACCGATTCGTTGCGCTTACGCAGTGCGGCAGTTTTGAAGCGCAGATCATCGGCGAGTTCCCCCTTGCCCATCACCTGACACAACGCGCGCCACTCAGCTTCACTGCCTATTGCGATCGAAACCCATTTCTCGGAATCACCCGCAGCCTTGTAGCAGTCATGTGGCGACATTATGCTGTCGTGATTGCCCATGCGCTCAGGCTCGCGTCCAGTCATCGCGTACTCTAACAAGCCCTCGGGCATCTCCACCAAAACGGTCTCCCATTGCGATTGGTCGATATACTGACCCTCGCCCGTCAGCGCGCGATGAGTCAGCGCCGCCATTACAGCGAGTGCCCCGAAGACACCCGCGTTCGGGTCAGGATAAGAGATGCCAATTTCGCAAGGGTCACCACCGCGATAACCGGTCGCGAAGAATAGGCCGGACAGCGCTGCCGCCGGGGGACCGTAGCCGATAAATCCACGGAATGGTCCCGTCTGTCCAAATGCTGACATTGAGATCATGATGAGATCGGGCCTGATTGAGCGGAGTTTCTCGTAGCCCAATCCGAGTCGATCCATCACGCCGGCAGCGAAATTTTCTGTCACAACATCAGCATGCTTGACTAGTTCGTAAGCAAGCTCGATCGCTTCTGGCTTGGAAAGGTCGAGCGCGATGCTGTGCTTACCCTGGTTATATTGATTGAAGTAGCCGGCGCGATTGATTCCCGGCTGTTTGTCCGGAAATGGCCCAACCAGTCGCGAAGGGCAAGGACGCTTGGAGGTTTCGACACGGATCACCTCAGCTCCCAGATGGGCAAGCTGAAGCGTGCAGTAGGGTCCCGCCCATACCCAGGTAAAGTCTAGTACTCGCACCCCGGACAACGGCGCTTCAGCCATGGTCGGGTCTTTGCCCGGGATCAACCCGCAGTTCTCGTCGGCTTGACTATATTCGCCTTCGAGATTCCAAGGCTCGCCGTGAAAAATTTGCCCGGTATGTTCATTCAGACGCGGCGCAGGTCGGCGCAGAGTCCACTGAGTTTTGCTGTACTTCGAGGGCATGCCTGGGAGCATCATCGTCCCGACACCGGGTTGCTCGAGCGGCACAAAGAACTTGCGTTCACGCAAATGTTCGCTCTGATAGAGCTCCGCCCATAGTGTTGATCGCTGCAAACGGGATTCGGCGTTTCTGTGCCTCCTTATACAAATTTTGAACGTTCCATTGGCTAAGCCAATCGGTCATCAGCGCTTTGAGCGCATCGTTGTTCTGTCCGCGAGCGAAGCGATCCCTGAAAAGATCCTCACTTGCCCACTCCGGATCGCCCATTAACTCGACCAACCTCTTCCACTGGTCCTCTTCCACCGTGAAGACGAAGATCTTCCCGTCAGCGCAGTCCGCGATGAACCACGGACCGATGAGGCGTTGGCCGAGTCGCGACGCTTGTTGCCCGGAATAGGTATAGTGGACAAAATTCTGCTCCAGCATCGCCGCCACGCATTCCTGCTCAGATATATCAATCGATTGACCCCTACCGGATTTAAGCCGATGCAGGTACGCGGCAAGAGTTACGGTTGCAGCATGCGCGCCTCCTTGAAAATCCAGCTGATGTCCATAGCATTTCAGTGGCGGCAACTCGGGATAAGGCGAAGCTCCGGGACTCAGAAAGGCCCAGCCTGACGCGTGCGACGCAGTGAGCTCGTAACCTCGGTAGTTGGCGTATGGTCCATATTCACCGAACATTGAGATCGAGGTAACTATGAGCTTCGGATGCGTGGCGCATAGTGCGGCGCTGTCAAGACCGCACGCAACGCGTTCGGACGGCGCGACATTGTGGATCAGAACATCGGCGTGCTCGAGCAGTGTGTGCAGCCGTTCTCGTCCCTCGGCCAGCTCCAGGTCGGCTACGATGCCGCGCTTATTGGCGTTGAGGTAGATGAATAAACCGCTCTTTTCACTATCGGGTACATTTCCGGGGAAGGGTCCGCGCTGCCTCGTGAGATCGCCGGAGGGCGATTCGATTTTAATAACCTCCGCGCCGAGATCGGCGAGCAGCTTCGCTCCGAATGCCGCTGACACTCCTTCACCACATTCAACAATCCTAATCGCGCTGAAAGGGGTTCGTGCCTGATTTTCCACAGCTGTATCGGCTCCTTCGTAAAGATGCGTTCTCGAGAAACCGAGGCGTCAACTCCCTCCTAACTCTTTCTCTGCAAAGATTGCAAAGCCGCGGTTCAGGCTGCACTTGCAAAGTTCGAGATTCACGAAATAGATGATCGTGGCTCTCAATACTGTTCACCGCATATTCATCGACCGAAAGGAGGAATTCGATGGCTGACATGACCTACACGATCGTCGATGTGGTGGGGGTCTCCGAAGACAGCGTCCATCAAGCGGTACGTAATGCCCTGACCAAGGCCGGGCAGACCCTGCGCAATATTGACTGGTTCGAGGTCAAGAACATTCGTGGCGGTTTGGTCAGCGGACGGGTGGTATTCCAAGTCGAGGTAAAAATCGGCTTCAGGATGGAGGACTCCCGTTCGTAGGACGCGGCATCCCGCCGCGGAAGTTCTGGCATACCCGCCCAGTAATAATCTTCACTGCCGCGATTTTCGATGCCGCCGCCAAGCGTTGGATCTGGACCGTAGCGCCGAGTTTTTGGCAGGCCAGGTGCTGTGGGGTATCGCCGGCTTCCGTCATCGCTTCGGCCGCTCGCCCGAAGCGCTCTGGCTAGCCGAAACCGCGTGCAACGACGATACCTCGGAACCCTAATCGACGCCGGCCGCACCTTCGCGATCCTATCGCCGAATCAAGCGCAACGCATACGCGGTATCGGCGGCGCCGAATGGCGCGACGCGGCCGACGGCAGCATCAATCTCGGAAAGCCTATCGCTACTTTCAACGCGATGGATCCGGTCGCTCGATTGCGCTCTTTTTCTATGACGATTCCCTGGCCCGCGCGATCGCATTTGAAGGGCGCGCTGGGATCGAGCCGCAAGCTGCTCGACCGCCTGCAGATGGCGTGCGGACCCGATGGCGCAATGGTCAACGTCGCGACTGATGGCGAGACTTTCGGCCATCACTTTCCCTTCGGCGAGCGCTGCATCTCGCACGCGCTAAAAGTCAAGTCACGTAGCCGCGACTTCCAAATCGCCAATTATGGCGAATATCTCGAACGCCATCCGGCGTTGGATGAGGTTGAGATCAAGCCAGGCGAGGGAACTGCGTGGAGTTGCGTGCATGGGATAGGACGATGGTATCGGGACTGTGGGTGCCAAAATGGCGGGCCCGACGGGCGGCAGCAGGCCTTGGCGCGGACCGCTCAGACGGGCGTTTGACCTGCTGCGTGATCACGCCGCTCGCTCTTTCGAAGAAATGGCTGGCGCGCCGTTTCGCGATCCCTGGAAGGCGCGCGACAAATACATCGATGTCGTCTTGAATCAGGGTCGTAATCGCCGCGAATTCCTCGACCGCCACTGCCGCCGTCACCTGCGCTCGGCGGAGATGGAACGCGCCTTAAATCTCCTGGAATGCAGCGTACCGCAATGCTCATGTATACGAGTTGCGGATGGTTCTTCGCCGATATCTCGGGGATCGAGACGGTCCAGGTGATGAATTACGCTGGACGCGTGCTCGACTTAACGGATGAACTCGAACTGAAATCGCCGCGCGACGATTTCCTCGGCACGTTGGCCCAAGCCGCGAGTAATCTCCCGGAGATGGGCAATGGCGCGGATGTTTATCGGCGCTTCGTCCAGCCCTGCCGCGCGACGCCGCGACGGATCGCGGC
>Ga0185299_10004644_pt1 | contig 16366 bp, 13 predicted proteins | sample PaiPotPPA55metaG_FD_128002 | JGI IMG/M metagenome (GOLD analysis project Ga0185299, IMG submission 128002) | Iron sulfur acid spring bacterial and archeal communities from Banff, Canada, to study Microbial Dark Matter (Phase II) - Paint Pots PPA... ...
TCAGAAGATGCTTGATCAGTACCCCAACGCCAAGGTCAAAATATTGCAGTATGGGAGCCGATCCTGCCGACCGACCGGAGCGCACCAGCGACCTCCGCGCTTCGCTGTCTTTCGGATTGCCGCGTCATTCGGTTCTGGGATAAAGACCATGCGCTCGCAAACGCCATGGCAGAGTCGCGCAATCCCGAATCCAACCCCGATTGCTGCGACCGATGCGGAATTTTTGGGGATCTCATCGCGGTCTATCCGGCGAACGCCCTTTGGGGTCAAACGTTGCCGCCCCCGACTGTGTTCAGTGGGGCTGTAGTTTCAGGTAAATCGCCCTCGAAAATTCTCTGATAGTCGCCGCGGATTCACCGTCGCCCTCGTCTCTCGTAAAGGAGATCACGACAGTAAAAAGGGAAGGGCGGCCGACAGATCGCGTCGATTTTCAGAATTGGTTGACGTAGAGTTTTCGGCGCCATTTGGTGCTCATCGATTCAGGACAGACCGCCCGTGAACCTTTCTCCTGGTCAAACCAATTACTATACGAAGAGCGTGGCTAATGACACACCGGAGAGCGCTGGTCGAGCGGGTCAGCGCGCGAGCATCATCGAGCCAGCGGATAAACTTCGCAACTGGGTCGCGTCTCCGCGCCATAACTTTGCTCATTTCGCGAGCGCGAGCAGCACTACACTCATGCGGATCAGGGCGGGTGGTGGGCACCACCCGTCTAATCGACCCAACCAGCAGCGCCTTTATTACAACTTCGCCGCCGCTTCCACGAAGTCCCGCGCCATTTGTTCCATCCGCCGAATCGTCTCATCCACCGACGATGGTGCGCCAAGCGTCAGCAGCACCACTTCGTCCGCTCCCGCGTCACGATAACGCTTGAGGTCGTCGGATTTGACGGGCTTTGCATACGGGGAAACCGCCAGGTGGACATCGGAGCGCTTGCGGCCCCTCACCTTCAGAATCTCTTCAATTCGTTTGATTTTCGGTGCGGCCTCGTCAGGTGAAAGATTAAAGCCGATCCAGCCGTTGCCATACTCGCCGACTCGACGCAACGCGGGCGGCGTCTCTCCGCCAAACCAGACCGGCACTGTTCTGCTGAATGGCTTCGGAAAGCTCTGTACTTCCGGGAAGCTCACGAATTCGCCGCGATGTGAGCTCTTGGGCTCGCTCCATAGCTTCCGCATCACGTCGATATATTCACGGGTGCGCTGAGCGCGGCGTTCGAAAGAAATCCCGAGCGCTTGAAATTCTTCGGCCAGCCATCCGATGCCGACGCCCAGGATTAAGCGGCCGCCGCTCAGCCGGTCGAGCGTCGCGACCGTCTTGGCAAGCACCAATGGATTATGCTCGGGAACCAGACAAATGCCGGTTGCAAGCTTGATCTTACTGGTGCACGCGGCCGCGAACGCCAACGTCGTGAACGGATCCGCAAACGGCGTATCGGTCGGCAATGGGAACTCACCGGCCGAGTATGGATACTTCGAGCTATACTGCTCCAACAGGATGACGTGTTCCGGCGCCCATATGCTTGCAAACCCCAGCCGTTCGGCAGTCGCCGCCACCGGCTTGACCCAGTCAGATGCCGCCAGTGGACCAATTCCTAGTCCGAAATATCCGATATCCATCGTGGCCTTCCTTGGACGATTAATTCTCCGCCGCCCGATCTATGATCGCCTAGCGCGACTGTGCCGCTCGGTCTGTTAGCGCCTGCATCGAACGCCAGTCAAGGATACCCCCGATGCTACCGTCGGGTTTGTGAAACGCGACGGGTCCGTAGACGTTAGCGAGGTAGAGCGTGTCCATCGGATGGGAGGTTGCGTCATGGACCGCGCCCGTCGGTTCATAGACCCAATCGCCTGCGCGGGCCGAGCCGCCGCGATAGTCAAAGCCACCCTCCAAAACGTAGAAATCGGCAGGCCCTAAATGAGTATGCGGCGGATTTACCTGGCCGGCCGGCGCATTGATCAAAATATGGAAATAGCCGGTTTCCTGGTTGATGCGCAAAATCTTGATCTTGTTCCCGATGCCGTCGTCGATCCAATCAAGGTCGTTGGTGCGCACCAGCGCAGCATTAAGCGGATCGAAGTAGCCATCCGGGCGTTTGACCTTTTTCGCGTCCGGATTTTTGGCTCGATCGACCATTGCCTGGGAGGACCGCCAGTCGAGTACCGGCGGCTCTTTACCATCCTTGCCATGCAGAATGACCGGCCCGAACACATTGGCGAGATAGATCGTATCAACCGGATGGCTGGTGGCCGGATGTACTGCGCCGGCCGGTTCCCATACCCAGTCGCCAGCATGCGCCGAACCGCCCCGATAATCGAAGCCGCCTTCTATCACGTAAAAGCAGGCGGGCCCGATATGGGTATGCGGCGGATTCACCTGGCCAGCGCGGCCCTTGATCAAAGCCGCGAACCATCCAGTCTCGCTGCTGATCCGCAGCAGCTTGATACCACCATTGATGCCGTCGCCGATCCAGTCGAGGTCATTCGCACGCACCAGCGCCGCGCCCGGCGAATCGAAATACATCTCGGGCCTCGGCGCCACTTCGGAAGTTACGGCTGTAGCTGCCATTGAAGTCTCCTTCTTTCACCGACCCTATTTCTATGCGCATCTCGCGGACTCGTTTGCTCGCTTCACCGGGCGGCTTCCGCTGGTGGCATGCGCCGCCGCTCCGTTGCCGCGGCTCGTGGCTCGAAACATGCGCAAAGGCAATGCTTGCCTTCGTCGAACTTACTTCAGAGGGATGCGTATACCGCATCAATTAGCGCGGCGCATCGCGGATCGATCAGCGACGCCGCCGCCCCGCCCATTTGATTCATCACGTAACCAAAGCCGACCTTCGCGTCGAGGTCGGCGAATCCCAACGAACCGCCGGCGCCGGGATGCCCGAAGGAACGCTGATTCGGCCCGAGCTGCGCGCCGGGCTGGGAAAGCATATAGCCTAGACTGAAACGCGTCGGAAACTTCAGCACCTCATCCATTCCCTTCGATTGCTCGGTATAGCACCGCGGCAGGCTCGCCGACGAAATGATCTTCACACCGTCGAGTTCACCGCCACAAGCCAGCGCGCCATAAACTCGTGCCAGCGCGCGCGCAGTGCTATGGCCATTGGCGCCGGGGATTTCGGCGCCCCGCCATGCCCGCGAGTTAACCGTCTCAGGTGCGATAGCGTTGGGTGGATTATTGATTGCCTTGGCGCTCACTGATTCCGGATCCTTCATCATTTCCATGAAGGGATTGGGTTCACCGGGCTTGGGCGGAGGCGCCGCCAGAATATCGGCCACGCGCGCGTCAAGCTCCGGACCGAAACCAATATAGGCTTCGGCGCCGAGCGGTCCGGCGATTTCGTCGCGAAAATAGGCGCCGAGGCTTTTGCCGCTGATGCGCCGCACGACCTCGCCGACCAGCCACCCAAACGTTATCGCGTGATAGCCGTGTTTCGTTCCCGGTTGCCACCACGGCTCCTGGCGCGCCAGTTCACCGGTGACCTTTGCCCAGTTGAATTGGTCTTCAAGCTTGAGCGGCGCACGAATCGCGGCGAGTCCGGCTTTATGGCTTAGCAGATATTTGACCGGCACGGTGGATTTGCCGGCGGCGGCGAATTCCGGCCAATATTTCACCACTGGCGCTTCAAAATCGAGCTTGCCCTGATCGGCCAGCCGATGGGCGCAGAGCGCGCAAAGCCCCTTGGTGGTGGACCAGACGTTGACGATCGTGTCGCGCCGCCATGGACGGGTTCGCGCCGCGTCTCCATGGCCCGCCCACAAATCAACCACCGGCCGTCCGCCGATAGTAACTGCCACTGCCGCCCCGACTTCACTCCGCCGTTCGAAATTTTCAGCAAATGCCCGTTTGACTCGGTCGAAACGTGACTCGCATTCGCCCTCGATTACTGACGCCACGCCGTTACTCCTAAGTTTGATTCAGCCCGTCGCATAGTAGCCAGATTCGCGGCGATGTTCCACAATTCGGGGATGCCGGGGGCTCAAGTCGCAAGCTACGCGCGACAAATAAACAAATACCGTCAAAAAGAGGCCGAGCCTTGGAGACGTTTGGGACTAAAGAATATCAAGCAGTGCGACTTTTCGCGTTTTTCAAGCGCCAATTCAAGAAGCTCTTTTGCCGCTTCGGGCCTCCTTATCTGAATGCCCGCTTCGCCACTCGTTGCCCAGATAACCCCGCTCGTCGTGCTACACAGGCGCCCGTAGCCGGGACTATCGTATCGAGCAGTGTCGCACCCGGACCAGACATTCCTGACCCTCATCTCTCTGACCGCGGAACCATCGCAACGCGGCTCACCGCAGTTAGCCGCACTTTACCGCACTTACCGCAGTACATTGCCTACAGACGCTCCCTGTTTCGACACAGCAAGTAATTATTTATGCGCTACGCCAAAAGTCGTTGACCATCTACGCCAGAAGTCGTAGACTTCCACTCTGCCGATAGAGATGAACAGGTTGTGTTTACCTGGCTGGCTGAGCCGCTATCAGTCGGCCGCAATCTGAAAGGAGCGCGTGATGGAGTTACGACTGCTTGCAACCGATGCCGAGCGGAATACGTATAGGGCCGGAATGATGGAAGCGCGGGCCAGTAAAGGCGGCAAGTTTCGGGAGACCGAGCGCTCGCGCGTGAGCGAGATTCAACTGACCTTCGCGCGATTATACGGAGTCTTTGATGAGGGGAATCCGAACCGTTTGCTCGGCGGCTTCAGTATTCATTGTCTCAACGAGTTCAGCCAGAGTTTCCCCATCCCCAATTTGAATCATCTGCCACCGAGCGGCGTGTACGAAGCCGGCCAGCTTTGGGCGCTATCGCACGAAGCGGCCCTCGCCTTGCGCAAGGGATCGATGATTCTGCTGGGATTACTGCAGGCGCAGGCGCTCCTAATATATCCGCTCATCATTCCCCGCGACATCTCACAATTCTACAAGGTTTTCAAACGGGTGGGACCGCCGTTCGAGTTGCCTTTTGCGGAGACCGTAACCGGCGACAAAGTATATATGCAAGCGATGCTGCTGGAGGGCGATGAGTTACGGCGCCAAGTGGAGCTTGCGTCGCGCGACGGCTTCGAAACGCGCCGAAGCCACACTCTGGTGAGGTTTCTTGCCCCGGCGATTGGCGGCAGCGGAATGATCGATCGCTCCAAGCGCCCTTCGCTTATCATGGAACAGGAGTTGATGCGGACAGGGACCGACAACTAACGGCGCGGCTTCGCAACTCTTTCAAGCAGATTTCTCTGGATCTAGAGAGAACTCCCTCCCACTTCAAAGCGGGCGGCCGGGATCGTGGCTGCGATTCAGCTTCCGGCGCCTGGATCGGCCAGGCCGGGTGCGCTGACTGCCGCCAGGCTCCCGGTCCGAGCCCGAATTGCGGCCGGCCTGCTCCAGTAGGCGTGCCAGACGCTCGACCGGCGTGCTGATTCTACTGATCTTCTCGGTGGCCGCCGCTATCCGGTCAATCGGCACACGCAGTTTGGCGGCCTTGTCGATTGCATTCATCAAATGGGCGATCGCGTCATGGACCAGAGTAGCCAGCAAAGCTAGATCGTGAGTCGTTACCAGCGAATGAATACCACTTGATGGCGCGGACGCGGCCGCTTGAATGAGCGTATCTGGCGCGCCTGGGACAACCGGCGAGCCGTCGAAGCGAGGTGCGCATGGTCGATTTGCCGAGCCCCGCAGCTCTTCGATGCGGCTGTCCCAACGCGCTCCCAACCCAAGGTGCCGGTAGATCTGGGCGGCGGCGTTCAGGTTGGCTACGCCTTCCTCGGCCTTACCCTGCCGCATCAACAGCATGCCCCAGATAATCAGCGTTTCAGCGACTTCCCAGGGAAGCTGATATCGAGAAAATACTTTGCCTGCCAATATCCAAAGTTGGCTCGCTTCTTCCAGAAAGCCGTCGTGCGCCAGCACCGCCGCTTCCGCGCGATCAACAAAAGCTGACAGAGCACGCCAGTCCTCGCCCGGATTTAGAAGGGTGCGGCAGCGCCGAACCTCTGAGCGGGCTTCGGCAACTTCTCCCCGCGCCAGGCGTACCAGGGCTAACTCGGAACGCGTCGCGATCTCCTCGGGAATGCGAACCAGCGATTCCGCCATGAGAGGCGTATCGGTCAGGAGGTCGAGTGCTCGCGCATGATCGCCTTGCACTCGCTTTAGTCGTGCCAGCCAGAGGCTCGCCGTCCAGTGCTGTTGCTTGCTTTGCGCCATCTGAGAGCTCTCGATTTGCTGGCTCAACAAGTCTTCGGCTTGAGTCCAGTCACCTTCAAAAAATCGGAGATTGGCTTCAAGAAAACGATGTGGCGCCGCCGTCAGAAGCGACCGTGCGCGGGCCAGGGCACCCGTGAAGATATGGGCAATGCCGAGATGAGCCAGTAGAATTTGTCGGAGGAACTGTACTTGCGCCGTATCGGAGTCAGCGAGACCCGGTTGAATCGTTCGCTCGGCCGCGGTTGGGTCCCACAATAGCAAGTAGGAAAAACCCAGCGGCCACGCGGCTGCGATTCGCGGCTTCAGATCGCCCGTGCGCTCCGCCCGCTCTAGGGCCTGCTCCATCAGGCCGAGTCCCTCCTTCATCCTGCCGGTCGCCCACAAAAAGTGTCCATGAAGGGCCGCCGCCTGACACCATATCCCGGCGTTGTCGAGAGCCTGGCCGATCTCCATCGCGCGCCCTGATGCTCTCATACCGTCTTCAGTACGGAATTGAGCATGCGCGACAATTGCCTCGCCGATTAGCAATTCGCCTTCAGCGCTATGGTCGGCAAGCGTGGCCAGGAGCCTTCCCGCCCGGCGGGAATGCGATACCGCCTGGCCCACGTCTATCGTGGCCGGATTCATGGATAGCAAGGAAGTCACAGTACCCAGGCGGGCTTGAACTCGCGCTGTGACCAGGCGGGCGTGAACTCGCGCTATATCCGGCTCCTGACCGAGTTCGGTATAGAGCTTGAGTGCTGCCTGTAGATGATGGCCGGCCTCCGCCGGCGTCGCCGCACTCAGCAGGCTCGCTTCGCCCAGGCGCTCTAGCAGTTGAGCGCGAAGACCTCTGTCTCCGATGCTCGCCAGTTTCAGTGCGGCGCGCCAATGACGCGCAGCGTCGGCATATGCACATGCGGTAAAGGCCGTCTCACCCGCGCGTATCGAATATTCGGCAGCCTTGGCTAAATCACCGGCCGGCCCAGCCTTGGTGTAATGCAGCGCAAGTTGTGACAAATGCGAGTCGAGGTCGGGCTGGTGCACGGCTTCTATCGCGTGTGCTGCACCGGCATGTAACGCGCGTTTGGCAGGGCGGCTCTGCCGCTCATAGAGGCTCTGGCGAATGAGTCCGTGAGCGAAAGCGTAGTCAGCGCTCTCATCACTCCCGGCTTCAACCACTATTCCAGCGCCACTCGCTTCCTCCAATAGATCGGCAAGGTCTCGCGCTGCAAATGGCAGCATCTGGGCGAGAACCTCGAGCTCGAATTCCTCGCCCAGCACCGCCGCATGACTCAGCGCGACACGGCAGCGTTCCGGCAGCCGCGACAGGCGCGCATCCACCACTTCCCGCATCCGATCTTCAGCCGCGAGTTTGCTCTCCCAGCCCGACGAAGCCACCCATTGACCATTGCGCTTGGAAAGGCGGCCGGTTTCAACCAGATGCTGGACGATCTGATGGATGAACAAAGGGTTACCATTGGTGAGCCGGCCGACATCAGCGGCCAGCCGTTTGGCTTCGCCGGCTAACTCCCGGCCCAGCAACTGTTCGACCAGGCTCGCCGCCTCGGTCTCGGCCAGTCCCCTCAGGCGAATTTGTTGGGAACAGCGATGACGGCCAAACTCAAGAATTGTGCGGCTCAGTTCCAGTCGTTCCAGCGTGCCGTTTCCCCGGCAGGTCACAACCATCAGGAGGCGTGCCATGCCAACCATCCGTATTATGTGCACCAGCAGCGACAGTGAGCCCTCGTCGGCCCATTCAAGGTCTTCCAGTACCAGCATCAGGGGGTGGCTCTGCGACAGATCACGTAGCCAGCACACCACCGATTCGAACAATTCTGTTTGCGCGGCGCTGCTAATCGGAGGCTTTAGTCTGGCGGATCGCGGAGAACGAGGGGCGAGTCGCGCTATTAACTGAGCCGCTTCTTCTGCCTGTTTTGTCTCGCTCCTCCGCTCTTCGGCTAGCACCGGCCGAGACGCCTGCCCTGCTAACTGACGGAGCGCCTGGACGAACGGGAAGTAGCTGAGTCTGCTTTGAGAGTCGAAACAACGCCCGGCGGCGACCTCGAACCCCAATGCCTGCACATAATTGCACGTCTCTTCACTCAGGCGGGTCTTGCCAATTCCGGGCTCGCCGGAGATTAACACAGCCGAAAATCGCCCCGATTTGGCCGCGCCGGCCGCGGCCTTAAGTATTGAGAATTCCGCGCCGCGCCCTGCGAACGCTGCCGTTTCCAACGCTGTCGTACTTGCGACCATCCAGTCTCCCCCTGCACGCACGCCAATGCTAACTGCTTGTTGGCTATCAGCAAGCTATTCTATGAGCACAATAAGTGTATTGCTACCAAAATCTGAAGGCAGGAGGCCGCTTATCAGTGTCGCAATGGTGATTATAAGCAAAAAAGGGAAACGGGGCGACAGTGGGTCCCGTCCCAGCGACTGCTTTGGTGCTGTACCTCTCCTAGAGGAGGGTTTGCCTGGCGGAGAACGAGATCGAGGGCTGGAAGCCTGGCGGCAGCGACTGAATGGAGAGCTCGCGGAGGTCGGCGATTTTCGGCGCGGGGCACTTGCAGGGACATACCGGCCTGGGGCTAGATCAGACGGCGGTCCCGTCAAATGCCTCTCCGCTAATAACGGGCAATTTTCGTTCCGGGCGTGTCCGTTCAAATGCCGCCGGTATTACCCGGCACGCGGAGTATAAAAGGGTGGGCCGTGCTCAACGACAAGCAGAATTGGACGGGGCGAATGATGAATATATTCGGCACGTATGTCCGTGATTCCTGCACCGGCAGGATCAGCGCCGTATGGGCGCGATGCGAGCTTTGGGAGTTGACGCCCTCGGTGTGCGAGAGGGTTCGCCAAGTTGGCCTTGGAAATCACTGCCAACTCTCGATGCCCTTCATCTCGCGACCTTCGTATTGGCCCGAGAAAAGATTGAGGGTCTCGAACTCGAGACCGTCGACGGTCGCCTGCAGGCGGCGCTTGAAGCGGTCTAGACCGAACTTCCCCCGTCCTTTGCCAGAGGCCAGAACGCGGTTGACGCTTCGAGAATTCGAAGCCACGGGAATGAAATATAGATTGTTCCGGGCGCAACCGCCCCGCGAGTATATAGGTCCTGCCCTCTTGCTCAGAACTTTGTAGCACATAATGTTGCAGCGATAGTCCCAGCGCCTGCTCGCCAACAAGGAAAGGCCGGCCAAGCCAAGCAGAAGAGCGAGCAGCGTCGAAATGGCCTGTGAACTTCGCCGCTCTCGCTCCTCATTTCCGCTCGCCCGTCTTTTATCCGAGCGGGGTGTTGAAAAAAGCTACTGGCACGTGCTGGAAGGCCGGTCTCACCTGCCTGAAGAGCTGCTTCATTCCGTTAGTTCTCGCCCGCGGGGAGACAAAAGCGGGGCCTGCTAGGATTCCAACCCCACCTGCAGGGCATTCAGATTGCGCGCCATCATGTTCCAAAAAGCGATTGCGCCGGTGAGATCGACCATCTTGTCCTTCCCGACTATCGCCTCGACTTTGCGGAAGAGATCGTCGTCAACTCGCGCCTTGGTGGTCAATTCTTCAGCGTATTGGAGGATGAGTTTGTCATTATCGCTGAACCGCTGGCTGGTTCGATAGGAACCAATGTTGTCGATCTGCTCCTGGCTGATGCCCTCGCGCTTAGCGATATCGATGTGGCGGACGAAGCCGTACTCGCACTCACAGCGTTTCATCAACATCAGCACCGCCAGTTCACGCACCCGCTTATCGAGCGCAGACTGATTCATGAAATAGTTGGCGAGCGGAAACACCTTGGTTGCCAGCCCCGGGCTGTTGGCCAACGCCTTGGCCACATTCGGCACACCTCTGACACCGAACTGTGTCTCGAATCCTTCGTAAAGTTTTTTGACTTCCGGCGATGCCGCTTCTTTTTCGACATACGGAATTCGTGGCATGGGATTTCACCTCCATTAAGCTGTCTGATTCGAGGCTTATTAGGACGAATCGCCGGTGTGCCGTCAAACGCCCGCAGCTTTCAACATTGAGCGCTCAGGCTTGCAGCTTTTATTGCTATATTGATCGCCGGCCGCGGAACGCTGACAGACCAGTGTAAAGGAGCGATAAACCCATGGAGTTTCATCTGATTCAGGCCGGCACCGTAGGAAGGCGCAAGGAGTTGGAGCTTGGAATGGCCGGCCAGCGTGACGTCCTCTACCAGCGTTATCTGGAGGAAGTAAAAGCCTACGTCCACGCCGCCGATGAGCTCGGTTATACAGGGTATGGCCACAACGAGCACCATCTTCAAATCGAGGGCTTCGAAGAGACCAACCACCCGGGGATGACGAGCCTCTTCATTGGACTTAATTCGAAACGAATCAAGGCCAACACGCTCGGGTACGTGCTGCCGACACACAATCCGGTGCGCGTCGCCGAAGAGATCGCGACGCTCGATCACATCCTAAAAGGGCGGCTCAACGTCGGCTTCACCCGCGGTTATCAGGCGCGATGGTTCCAGAATTATGCGGCGGTACCGGGAGCCCACGCGACCACTCCGGATTTGGCCAAGCGGCGCGACGAGCAGGACCAGATTAATCGCGAGATTTTCGAAGAATCTGTCCGTATCATCAAGACCGCATGGACCAACGACGTCTTCAGCTACGAAGGCAAGTACTGGACCTTTCCGCCAAACGACCTGGTGCAGAAGCATTCTGCCTACGTCAAATTCGGCAAGGGAGTAGGGGAGGACGGACGCGTCACCAGGATTGGGATCGCGCCGCGCCCGTATCAGAAGCCGCACCCGAAAATTTATGGGGCGTTCGCCCACAGCATGCGGACCGTTCGTTTCTGGGCGCGTGAAGGCGGCAAGCCAATTGTGCTCGCGAACAACCTGGATTTCTGCGAGGGGCTGTGGCAGGCCTACGCAGAAGAAGCCGATAAAGCCGGCCGTTCGGTCGCACCGGAAGACGTCGCCGCCTGGGGTGGGATTCTTTCGATTGACCGAAGCCGCGAGCGCGCGCTTGCGAAGCTCGAACAGCATTGGTGGATATGGGACCAATGGTTTCTGCCGTTCGATCAGGCACGTCCGATGGCGATCGTCGGCACACCCGACGAGGTCTCGCAGCAGATTGAAACGGCCTACAATCGCCTCCGCTTTAACGAAGTGCATCTCCAGATTGGGCAGGGCTATCTGGAGAAAAGCGAAGTCATCGACGAGCTTGAGTTGTTCGCCTCCAAAGTAATGCCGCGCTTCAACCAGCATTAGCCTGGCCGGCGTCCCGAGCCGAGTAGACTTGGCGGCTGAGACCTTATCGCGGCAGAGCGACAGACTGGAAAGAGCAGCCGATACATTGCGGATATGAGTCTTTAGCGCGTTGCGTCCTGACGCCGCCAAGCTATAAGTATTGCGGTTGAGCAAAATGGGCGCCAATCCGCAACCAGTTCATCCGCATGCCGCCGAGACGTATGAGATATCGCGCTCGCGCAAATGGATTATTGCGGTCTCCGTGATGCTCGGGACGATTCTGGAAGTACTCGATAGCTCGATTGTAAACGTGTCGCTACCGCACATGCAGGGCAGTTTTTCGGCCAGCGTCGACGAGATCGCGTGGGTAGTGACCAGCTACCTGGTAGCTGCGGGCATCATGATCCCGATGACTGGATGGATCGCGGCCCGCTTCGGCCGCAAACGCTATTTCATCGGCTCGGTCATCATGTTCATCATCGCATCGGCGTTATGCGGCATCGCCCGCACACTCGATCAGATCGTCATATTCCGCGTGCTGCAGGGCGCTGCGGGTGCGGCGATGATGCCGCTGTCGCAGGCCATTTTGATGGAGACGTTCCCTCCCCAGGAACAGGCGATGTCGATGGCGATCTGGGGGATGGGCATGATGGTAGCGCCGATTATGGGCCCGACTATCGGCGGATGGATAACCAGCACCCTGAGCTGGCGCTGGAATTTCTACATCAATGTTCCGATCGGCACGCTCGGCGCCTTTATGGTCGCGCGCTTCGTCGAGGACCCGCCTTATCTCCGGCAGCTGAAGAAGGATGCGCCAATTGATTGGCTGGGTATTTTTTGCCTGGTGATCGGGCTGGGGTTGGGTGAAATCATCCTGGACCGGGGCGAGCGCGCCGACTGGTTCGCGACTCCATGGGTGGTCTATTGCTCGATCGCGGCGCTTAGCGCTCTAACCTTGCTGGTTGTGCAGGAACTGCGCACGGCAGATCCGGTGATTGAGCTGCGGATGCTGAGTGACCGCAACTTCACGCTGCCGGTGAGCCTGGTCATCCTGCTGACGTTCACGCTTTATGGCACCGCGATTCTCAATCCGGTGTTCCTGCAGGAATTGCTCGGCTACGATGCTATGAAGGCGGGATTGGTGATGGCGCCGCGTGGCTTCGGCACCATGTTCGCTATGTTGCTGCTGGGCACGCTGTCGCGCCGAGGCTTTGATACTCGCTTTCTGGTGGGGATCGGATTCGGACTGGTGGCGGCCGCGATGTGGGAGATGGCGGGCTTGAATCTCCAGTCCGACACCTTCCGCATCGTATGGCCGACGCTGCTGCAGGGCATCGGCACCGGGCTGGTCTTTCCCGGGCTGTCCGCCGCGGCCTTAAGCGCGATGCCGCGCCAGCGGATGGGGTATGCGGCCAGTCTCTACGCGGTCACGCGCAATCTGGGCGCCGCAATCGGAACCTCTTACCTGACGACCATGCTGATCCGCCAGCAACAGGTGCGGCAGAGCTACCTGGTGGAGCACGTTTCGATTTTCTCACTGGTCAGAATTCCAGCAATGGGCAGTGGGCAGACCGACCTGGCGCAGCAACTAGTCGCGGGCCAGCACCAAGGCATGATGGTCCTCTACCATGCAGTCCAGCGGCAGGCGATGATGCTGTCCTTCAACGACATCTATCGGTTGCTGTGCGTAATGATGATGGTGTTGATTCCAACGTTCATGTTCCTGCAACGCGACCTGCGCAACGCTCCCGCCGGCGGGCATTAGAGTCTGCGAATACCTCTAAAATTGAAACTTGACCGGCGGGTTAATAGGCGCGTCGGCCGCGACTGGACCATGCTTTTAGCTGACTCACGTCCTGATAAAATCTTGCCTCGCGTTGCTCGGTAATTTTCCAGCAATGGAGGAACGGCGATGAACCGGCAGGCGCTGACTGAAAAGATCGTGGCCCTGAAGCACCTCAAAGGAATTTCCTGGAAAAAGCTCGCTGAGGTGATCGGTCGCTCACCCGGATTTGCCACAGCAGCCCTTTTGGGTCAGATGTCGTTAAGCAAAGATGAAGCGCAGAAGACCGGAGATCTTCTTGGCCTCAACGAAGATGAGATCGCCCTGCTGCAGCAAGCGCCGTACCGCGGCTCTTTACCCACGGCCATTCCCACCGACCCACTAATTTATCGCTTCTACGAAATCACCCAGGTTTTCGGCACCACGCTCAAAGCGCTTATCGAAGAAGAGTTCGGCGACGGCATTATGAGCGCGATTGATTTCGAGTTGAGCGTCGATCGAGTTCCTGACCCAAAAGGAGACCGCGTGAGAGTGACGTTCAACGGTAAATTTCTTCCTTATCGGAAGTACTAAGCCAGGGGAGCGTTCGCGATGCTGGCGGGGAGCGTTCGCGATGCTGGCGGGCAGCGTATCGATGCCCCGCCGGGTCTTTGTAGCACATGAATCAAGGGCAATTCTCGCAGCCCGTCTTTAGCCCGCTCGACTCGCGCCTCCTGGAGACAATGCAACTATACGCGAGGCTGGCGCGCGCCGACTCGATCCTCGAAACACTCCGACGCTTACTCAGGCTATGAATGGGACCGGACACACTAATAGTTCGCGCTGTGTAGGACGCCCTCCTGGGTCAGCCGGTTCACATCCTCGTGCGAATAGCCCAGGTATTTCGTCAGGACCGCCGAGCTTGGCTCATTCCTGACAACTGGTAATAATTGCGTCTCGATGCTCCATAAGCGCGTATTAGCGATACGCATTTAGTTTTCGTCACAAAGGTCCTGATTGTGGAAAGCATAAGCCATGGGTCAATCGGGCGCTCCGCGAGCCATATCCATTCTCCAGCCTTGGGCGCATGCGATCTTGCATCTCAGAAAAGATGTGGAAAACCGGCCGATGCGGACGCATTATCGTGGACGAGGTTTAATTCAGGCATCACTCAAGGTTGAGAAGGAAGACGCACTTAGGCTCAAGCTTGATCCCGACAAGCTGCCCACCGGCGCGATCGTCGGCTCTGTGAGCATAGTGGGGTGCGTCCAAAACTCGAAAAGCAAATGGGCTGAGCGTGGCCAGTGGCATTGGCTTCTTGAGAACCCTCGCGTTCTCGCCAAACCTGTTCCGTTCAAAGGCAAACTGGGGTTTATGCACGTTCCCGATCGACTCCTCGAGTGCGCGCGGTTCCGCACGGTCACGGGAGCAAGATGATTACCACCCTCTTCTCGTGGGGCTATTGGGGCTGGGGCAACGCGACGAAGCAGCTTATCGAGGCGACCGATCTTACAGAGCGGGCGCGAGGGTTCCAACAACCAATATTTGTAGACATTCGCTATCGACGGCAAGGGCGAGCGAAAGGCTTTGTCGGTGACGCATTCCGCGATTTGGTCGGCACGTCACGCTACCGTCATATCCAAGACCTCGGAAACCAAGAGATAGCAACCGGAGGTAGCGGAGTGAGGATCAAGAATCCTGCGGCCGTCGCTGAACTGCTGGAGCTGGCTGTGGCTGCCGCTGACGAAAATCGGCGAGTGATCTTTTACTGTGCGTGCAAATTTCCCCGGTGCAAAGGAAAGTTGGCCTGCCATCGCCTTACAGTTGCGGAATTGCTGCTGGCGCATGCGAAGAAGCTCGGTCACGAGGTGCGCGTAGTGGAGTGGCCGGGAGGGCGGCCCCTTAAGACGCAGCTGAAAGTAGATAGCAAACTATTTGCGAGAGTGATGGGAGGAGGTCGCAAAAGTATTCCTTTCGCGAGCGAACGGCTTAAAGAGTTCGCGGGTCTGCCGTGGGCGTCGCTGCTCGAAATCGATTCCGAGGGCCTCGCGAAAGGTGACTTTCTGGTTGGACCAGCGAAATTCGCAAGATCGGAAATCGAACCTGGATTCTGGTATTTGCCCATTATCGAATCGCCGAACCCGGGAACCACGAAGGAAACCCTGTTGCGGCAGCCGTACGCTGGCGAACTGAGCACGGACTCGACGAACAGACATCGCTCTAATTGCCGACGATGACATGGCTAACGAATTTTTTGACCACCCGATTCTTAATTCTCCCTACGAATTTCCGTCGAGGCATTGGGAACTCGATGAAACTGGGCAGCCGACGCAGAAGATCATCGGACGCCGGCGGGATGCCAAATTCATCACGCCGATACCCAAGCCGAAGAAACATAAGGCAGCACGAACGCAAGCGGGCTTTGTCTTCGACGAGGGCAAGGGGCTTTCGACCAAAGAGCAACAATATGACACCACTTCCATTATCAATGAAGTACGCCGAACCGTAGATGCTTGGCGCTCGCTGCCCAACGCCGATCAATGGCAAGTGACGCCGGAAACTGCTCGGCTCCTTCAGCACTGGCGCCATCACGAGTTCAGCAGTTTCCGGCCGTTCTTTTGCCAGATAGAGGCGGTGGAGACCGCAATCTGGCTTATCGAGGTCGCTCCCCAATCGAGGAATGGCAAGGGGATTCTCGACCATCTCGTTTCGGCCAACAGAGATGCGAACCCCGAGCTGCTCCGCCTCGCGTTGAAACTGGCCACCGGTGCCGGTAAGACCACCGTTATGGCCATGCTCATCGCCTGGCAGACGATCAACGCAGTGCGACGCCCGGCGAGCAAGAATTTCACACGCGGCTTTCTGGTCTGCGCACCCGGATTGACGATCAAAGACCGGTTGCGGGTACTTCAACCCAACGATCCTGACACTTACTATGCCAGCCGCGAACTCGTTCCTGCCGACATGCTTGACGATGTGAACCGGGCCAAGATCGTCATCACCAACTATCACGCCTTCAGGCCGCGACAGCGCATAGAGATTTCCAAAGGCGGACGCCAGCTGCTCCAAGGCCGCACGGGCGAGCAACCCAGGACGCTCGAAACGGACGGCCAGATGCTCCAGCGGGTGATGCCTGACTTGATGGGGATGAAAAACCTCCTCGTCATCAATGACGAAGCGCACCACTGTTATCGGGAGAAGCCGAAA
>Ga0185299_10004645_pt1 | contig 16364 bp, 19 predicted proteins | sample PaiPotPPA55metaG_FD_128002 | JGI IMG/M metagenome (GOLD analysis project Ga0185299, IMG submission 128002) | Iron sulfur acid spring bacterial and archeal communities from Banff, Canada, to study Microbial Dark Matter (Phase II) - Paint Pots PPA... ...
ACGACTCCACGCCAATGATAGTGCGGATTCCCGTGTGAAAGTAGGTAATCGTCAGGCTCCTCATTTGCTGCCAGCAACTCAGCAGCTAACAAAAACCCCACCCAACACGGTGGGGTTTTTGCGTTTCTGATCCTCTCCTTGGCGCTTGTGTCCGTTGAGCGTCAACGCGAGGATACGATGGACTGCGGCATCGCTCCGTCGACAATGCCCGAATATCGCTACCGTTCACAGACTTGTCGGACGCGGCCAGTTTTGCAGGACAACGCGGATCGCGGCCTCGAAAGGCGTTCGCTGGCCGATCTTCAAGATCTCCAACACATCCGATGCGAGATGACAGTTCCGCGGGCGCGGCGTGGCGTCGACGGGTGTGCGTTGCGCTGTGATCCGGGCATCGATGCTCAGCACGCGTGCGATGGTTTGCGCGATGTCGAACTTTGTCATCGGCTCATCGCCGGACCAGTGCGTCAGGCCATTCACCGACTCGCCGATTTCGTGACGCGTCAGTAACTGCCGGATCACGACCGCGACGTCAGGCGTGAATGTGGGGTAACGCGTCGCCCAAGCATCCATGATCGCAGGCGTAACGCCACGCGAAGATTCCACGATTGCCGGCGTCAGGCTTGTCACCGCCGATTCGCCCCAGTCGATCACCGGACCATAAAGCAGCGGCAAACGCAGCACACAGGCCTGAGCTCCTGACCGCAGCAACGCCCGTTCTCCGTCAAGCTTGCTGCGACCGTAAGCGTTGAGTGGATTCGGCACATCGTCTGGCCGATAGGGTGGTCGTGTGCCATCGAAGACATAATCGGTCGAGACCGAGAGCACCCACGAACCTATGTCCTGCGCGGCGCTGGCGATAAAGCGCAACGCGTCGACGTTCAATGCCCAAGCGAGCGCCGGATCATTCTCGCAAACGTCAGGACGCCGTTCGGCCGCAGCCACGACGATTGCGTCAGGCATCTGTTCCGCGATGAACGCGCGGACCGCATCTTCATCGCGAATATCGAGGGTGACGGTATTCGCGTCGCCATGACGAAATGCCGTTCGTACTATTTGCCACTGTGTTGCCGCGGCGAGTTCGTTCGCAACGGCGCGTCCGAGCAACCCAGACGCGCCGATCAACGCAACCTTGAAGCGTGCCCCCCGAGTCATGCTGCCTTCGCCGATACGACCGTGTAGCCCGCGTCATCGATGGCTTCCTTGAGCGCGCCCAAGGTCTTGGTCGATGCCACGACAACGCGCCCGTGCTCAAGATCCACTTGCACTTGCGCAGCGGCGTCGATTTCGTGGATCGAGCGCGTCACGGCGGCGACGCAATGCTGGCAGCTCATGCCTTCTACTCTAAATTCGGCCATATCGATTTCCTTTGATTCGGTTTTCGTAAGAGCGGACTATGCTATACCTTCCCATCGTTGGAAGGTGTAGAGTTTAGGAAAATTTAGGAGTGTCTGCTATGAACATCGGCGAAGCGGCCCGCGCGTCCGGCGTGACGGCCAAGATGATTCGGTACTACGAGAGTGTTGGCCTTTTGCCGCCGGTTGACCGGACCACATCGGGGTATCGAATGTACGGAACCCACGAAGTTCACGCGCTGCGTTTTGTTCGGCAAGCGCGTCGACTTGGCTTCCTCGTAGACGATATTCGCAAACTCCTGGCGTTGTGGCAGGACCGGCAACGTGCCAGTGCGGAGGTCAAAGCAATCGCGCTCGAACATGTCGGGGAACTGGACCGGCGGATCGCGGAACTCACGGATATGCGTAATACGCTGGCCCATCTCGCGGTTCATTGTCATGGCGACGAGCGGCCGGATTGTCCTATTTTGGAAAGTCTGGCGGAGTGATCATTTTGGTGCATTCGGGCATGTCCGCTTGCCAGATTTGCGCACTATGAGTGTGTGTGATTGAGTGGGTATGCAGAAAAACCCGGATAAAACTAGCGAAATCAACTACTTGTTCCGGGTCGGTGCATGCACCATTCCAAAAAAGAATGCACCCAATGCAGGCATTTCACTAACACCGGCAGCACGGTTCGTCTATAATCAGGGTTAACCCTTTCGAGGGATATCCCTGACCCGAACCGCCGGGGATTCATTTGAAATCCTTGGAGAAAAAATCATGTTTGCATTCCTGCTCGAAAAAGTCAGCATTTGGTTTGAAACCGCCGAACGCAATCGCCGCGAAGAATATCTGGCGCAATCGTCGGATATCGTCCAGCTCGAAAAGCGTATCCGTTCGCTGGAAACCGAAGGCTACTCGCTGTAATTTCAGCCGAAAGTATCCGGTCGAAACATTGAACAAGCCCCGCATGCGGGGCTTTGTCGTTTTTGGGCTGCGCTAAGGAATCAGGCGGGGACGCTCACTTTTTCTGCGGGTGCGCTGCGAGCCATTGCTTCATGAACGCAATCTCCTTGTCCTGCGAGGCGATGATCTCCTTGGCCAAGGCGCGCAACTTCGCGTCCTTACCGTACTTCAGCTCGACTTTTGCCATCGCGACTGCGCCCTGATGATGCGGAATCATGTGCGCGACAAAATCATGATCGGCGTCGCCGGTGTACTGAACGCTGGACATGCCGGACATCATCGAGTGATCGGCCGCCTGGAATTCCTTCGTAGATGCAGAATCGCTCTGGCTACCGCTTGAGGCGGACATGTCCATGCCCTCCATCGATGCTGACGATGCCGGCGTTTGTGCAAACGCGGCGGGCATCGATACAACGATTGAAACTGCAAACGCGCCGGCGACGGCGAGGAAGGTTTTCGGGAATGTCATCGAATCTCCTTAGGTGTCGATTTTCGAGAGAGCTAGCCTAAAGTTTGCCATCGCGGTAAGGTAAAGCGCATTCATATGATATGAACTGAATTGGCCGGATCGGCGTGCCGGCGATCATTCATTCGACAAGGGGGCGCCATGAGTCCAGAGCTTCGACCTATCAAATGTGCGGCGACTGCGGCGCCCCCTTGTGTTTCGGGCTTAACTGCGTTGGACGCATTCGCGCAAGCAGGTGGGCGACCGCTCATTTTGGATACGCAGACCGGGATTCACAGCGGCGCGGGCGGTATCGTTCTGCAAACTGCGCCACTGAATGGATCGGGGTTGGTTCCAGCGCGTCCGATGGCAACGCTGCCCGAATTGCCGCAGCAAGATCAACAGACGATCGTGGTTTCGCCTTACATCGAACTTCCGCAGGGCGGGCATAGTGGCGCTCAGGGGTACGGCTCCTCAACGGGATCTCAGTCATTGCCGCCCAATTACCGGCACCGGCCACATTCAATGTCACCGCATTCCGGCGGATCTTACGGCGTGCCGACCGGCACTCAAACGCAGGCCCAAATTCAAACGCAGCCAGCGTTGCCGCAAACCCCGCAGTCATCGATAGTCACATCGGTACTCATCGCAGCGCCGAAATCCGTCGCAACGCCGAAACCCGCGGCTACGGCACCATCCCGTTCATCGGACCCACACAGCGCGACCGGTACGGTCACCACGTCGCTTGATTAGCAGCGGACGACGCAGACGCTGTCAGTCACCGCGATGTTCGAGTTTGAACGCCGCCTTGCTATCCTGACCGAGCGCATCGACGAGATAAGGGAGCGTCTCTTTCAGCTCACCCGCAAGCGTGTACGGCGGGTTCACGATAAAAAGGCCACTCCCGAACAGGCCAAAGCCGTCGACGGGAGGTTTGCTCACCGTCAATGACGCGTGCAGCCAATTCTTGGGTTGCACACGCTTCAATTGATCGGCGAAACGCTGGGATTCCAGCCGGGTCACTTGCGGATACCAGATTGCATACGTGCCGGTCGCGAAGCGCTTCAGGCTCTCCTCGAGGCAGTTCAGCGTGCGTGCGTAGTCGCGCTTGTCCTCGTACGACGGATCGATCAGGACGAGCGCCCGGCGCGGCGGTGGCGGTAACAGCTTGATGATGCCGTCGAAGCCATCGCCTTCGAAGAGCACTGCACGCCGGCCTGCGTCGCGGAAATTGTGACGCAGCACGTCGATTTCGGTGGAATGCAGCTCGAACAACCGCATGCGGTCCTGCTCGCGCATCACCCGCCATGCGAGATAGGGCGAGCCAGGATAGAACTGCAGCGTGCCGTCTGCATTAAGCGCCTTTACCTCTTTGACATAGTCCTTGAGCAAACCCGGCAAATCGCGCTTGGCCCAAATCTTGGCAATCCCCGTTTCGAACTCGCCCGTCTTGGTGGCAAAGCCGTCAGTCAGCGAATACACGCCGGCGCCGGCGTGGGTGTCGATATACCAAAACGCCTTGTCCTTCTGGGCAAGGTGTTGCAGCAACTGCACGACGACCGCGTGTTTCAGCACGTCTGCGTGATTGCCTGCGTGAAAGGCGTGTCGATAACTGAGCATGGCAAATGAATGAGCGAGACGAGAATGAGCGCGGCCTGAGCCAAACGGATGAAAGTGCCTAAGCGCCGAGGCGCGTATCGTATACATCGCACGGCGCACGCGGCGGGGTCGTTATTGTAGCCGACGACCCCGCGTCTCTCAGACGAACGCGTCGCCGACGATTTCCTCGATGCGCTGCTTGATCTCCGGCGTGATCTTCTGCACGACGTCGATAGCCTTCATATTCTCGTGAATCTGCTCTACCCGAGACGCACCCGTAATCACGGTGCTGACGTGCGGATTCAGCAGAATCCAGGCTAGCGAGAGCTGCGCAAGCGAGCAGCCGAGCTGGTCGGACACTTCCGCGAGCTTCCCGACGATGTTGTTCGCGCCCTTGTCTGTCAGCTTCTTCGACAACCACTCGTAACCCTGAAGCTGTGCACGACTATCCGACGGAACGCCATCGCGATATTTGCCGGTGAGCAGCCCCGACGCGAGCGGGCTCCACGTAGTCAGCCCCAGTCCAATATCTTCGTAGAGCCGCTTATATTCATTCTCGACCCGCTTGCGATGCAGCAGGTTGTACTCCGGCTGTTCCATCACGGGTTTGTGCAGATGGTGACGTTCGGCGATGTCGTACGCCGTGCGGATCTCGTCGGCGCTCCACTCTGAGGTGCCCCAATACAACGCCTTGCCGCGCGCGATGATGTCGCTCATTGCCCATACGGTTTCCTCGATCGGCGTATGCGGATCGGGCCGATGGCAGAACACGAGATCGACGTAATCGAGTTGGAGACGTGCAAGCGATCCGTCGATTGCGTTATGCAGGTACTTGCGACTGAGCGTCTGCTGCTGGTTCGGGCCTTCGTTGAGCCCGAAGAAAAACTTGGTCGACACCACGTAACTCACCCGCGGCCACGCGAGTTCCCTCAACGCGCGCCCCATGATTTCTTCGGACTTGCCTCTTGAATAGACCTCGGCGTTGTCGAAGAAATTCACACCGTGGTCGCGGGCTGCAGCGAGCGACTCGCGAGCCGCGCGATGATCGACCTGCGTACCGTAAGTCACCCACGAGCCGATCGACAATTCGCTGACCTGCAAGCCGGAACGTCCAAGCCGACGATAGTTCATGTTCGTGATCTCCAGTTTCGGGTTTTAGTTGCACCAAGCGGGTTTCAAAGCTTAATCCGATTTCACGATTCGCGTGCCGACGCCCGACGTGCTGCGCCTAACGTTCATCGCATTTGTGTTCGAACCATAACCCGGCCCAGTGGCGTCGAATAGCTTACCGAAAGGTCTATGACATTTATCGAGGTTGATCGGCGCGGCGTTGCGTGGTTTCATTGTTCGAATCTGACACCGAGGAGGGCGGCACATGACATCTCTCAATACGAGTCTGGCGGGCAAGGTGGCGGTGGTCACGGGCGCGGCGAGCGGGATCGGCAAGCAAATCGCCCTGACTCTGGCCGAGGCCGGCGCGGCGGTCGCCATAGCGGATCTGAACCAGGACGCGGCCAACGCCGTAGCAGAACAGATCACCTCGCAGGGCGGTCGGGCATTAGGCGTCGTGATGGACGTCACCGACGAACAGGCGGTGAATACAGGTATTGATCGGGTGGCGGCGGAATTCGGTTCGGTCGATATCCTGGTGTCGAATGCGGGCGTGCAGATCGTCAATCCGATCGAAAACTATGCGTATTCCGACTGGAAGAAGATGCAGGCCATTCACGTCGACGGGGCGTTTCTAACCACGAAAGCCGCGCTCCAGCACATGTACAAGGATGATCGAGGCGGTGTGGTGATCTATATGGGATCGGTGCATTCGCACGAAGCGTCGGCGCTCAAGTCTGCGTATGTCACGGCCAAACATGCGTTGCTCGGGTTGGCTCGCGTGCTGGCAAAGGAGGGGGCGAAGCATCATGTGCGCTCGCATGTGGTGTGTCCGGGTTTCGTGCGCACGCCGCTCGTTGACAAGCAGATTCCCGAGCAGGCGAAGGAACTTGGTATCAGCGAAGAAGACGTGGTCAAGCGCGTGATGTTGGGCGGCACGGTCGACGGGGTCTTCACAACGGTGGAAGATGTGGCGCAAACGGTTCTGTTCCTGGCGGCGTTTCCCACGGCAGCGCTCACCGGCCAATCGATTGTGGTGAGCCACGGCTGGTACATGCAATAAGGCTTCACAAAGGAGTTTCGATGGTAGAGCGAACGGGCAGTGCACGCGGAAACAATGGGACGAAAGGAACGAAACGGACGAAGGCGACGAAAGAGCCTCGCAAGGTGACGACCCTCGATCTAGGCGAACCGCCTGAGGCATTCGCCTCGGGCGGCCCTGAGACGGAGCAGCGCATCAAGATGCCGCCGTATGAAACCATCGCGTTGATGCTGCAGGGTGGTGGAGCGCTAGGCGCTTATCAAGCGGGCGTGTATCAGGGGTTGAACGAGGCCGGCATTCACCCGAACTGGATTGCAGGGATCTCCATCGGTGCGTTGAACACGGCGATCATCGCGGGGAACGCGCCCGAGGATCGCGTGCCGCGTCTAATCGAGTTTTGGGAGACGATCTGCCAGCCGGCCTTCATGCCGCCGTTGCCGGCATTCGTCGAACACGCGTTCTTCAATTCCACCGACGAGATTCGCAAGGCTTTCACTGCGATGCAGGCAGCGAGCGCGCTGGTAGAAGGGCAGAAGGGATTTTTCGTGCCACGTTTCCCGCCGCCCTCACCGCTCGCTGCGGGGGACCCGTGCGCGGCGAGCTTCTATGACACGCGTCCGCTCAAGGGGACGCTCGAGCGGTTCTGCGATTTTGACCGGATCAATTCGCGCGAGACCCGGGTGGCGGTAGGGGCGGTGAATGTCGCTACCGGCAATTTCGCGTATTTCGACAACACCCGCATCAAGTTGCGCGCGGAGCATTTCATCGCGTCGGGGGCCTTGCCGCCGGGTTTCGCGGCGGTTGAAATCGATGGCGAATATTTCTGGGATGGCGGGTTGATGTCGAATACGCCGCTGTACGAGATTGTGCAAGCCACGCCGCGTCGCGACACGCTCGCATTCCAGGTCGACCTGTGGAGCGCGCGTGGGCCGGTGCCGGACAGTATTGTCGATGTGATGGGGCGCGTAAAGGACGTTCAGTATTCCAGCCGGACGCGACTTGTTACCGACACCATGGAGCGCTCGCAGCGGTTTCGAAACGTACTGAGGGAAGTGCTTGACAAAGTGCCGCCCGATATTCGCAACAGCGACCCGTGGTGCAAAACGGCCGAGGAACTCGCGTGCTCGAAGCGTTTTAACGTGATTCACCTCATCTACCGGCACAAGGAGTACGAGGGGCATTACAAGGACTATCAGTTCGGGTTGTCGACCATGCGTGAGCACTGGGAAAGCGGCTTGTGCGATATCCGCGGCACGCTGAGTCATCGTGAGTGGCTCGATATGCCGAAGAACGATTCCGGCTTTATCACGCACGACATTCATCGAGACGAGCGTTAGGAGGGGTTAGTCCGGCGTCTTCAGCAAACCGGGAGCCTCAAAAAAAACGGCGCTCACACGGAGCGCCGTTTTTTGAAACCACAGACGAACTTACTTCAGCACGGTCGCGATAGCGTTCGCCACGGCTTCGAGGTTGCGCGTGTTCAGCGCGGCTACGCAGATCCGGCCCGTGCCCACGGCGTAAATCCCGAACTCCTCGCGCAAGCGATCGACTTGCGGTGAAGTCAGCCCGGAGTACGAAAACATGCCGCGTTGACGGTTCACGAAGCTAAAGTCGCGCTCCACGCCTGCCGCCTTGATCTGCTCGACCAGGCCGTTGCGCATTGCGCGAATCCGATCGCGCATTTCGCCGAGTTCCTGCTCCCACGTGGCGCGCAGTTCGGGTGAAGCGAGCACCGCGGCGACAATCGAGCCACCGTGCGTCGGCGGGTTCGAATAGTTCGTGCGGATTACGCGCTTGAGTTGCGACAACACGCGCGCAGCTTCTTCCTTGTCGCTTGTAATGATTGACAGTGCGCCCACGCGTTCGCCGTACAGCGAGAACGACTTGGAGAACGACGATGACACGAACACATTGATGTCGGTCTTGGCGAAAAGACGTACGGCGGCTGCATCGGCGTCGATGTTTTCGCTGAAACCCTGGTACGCGATATCGAGGAACGGCACCAGCGAGCGCGCTTTGACCGTTTCCACGACCTGTTGCCATTGCGCCGGAGTCAGGTCGACGCCGGTCGGGTTGTGGCAGCACGCGTGCAGCACGACGACCGTTCCGGCCGGGTAGCTGTTGAACGCTTCCAGCATGGCGTCGAACTTCACGCCGTGCGTGGCTGCGTCGTAATACGGGTAGTTCAGCACCTCGAAGCCGGCGTATTCGAATAACGCGCGGTGGTTTTCCCAGCTCGGGTCGCTGATCGCGACTTTGCCCGTCGGGTTCAGCCGCTTCAGGAAATCGGCGCCGAGTTTCAACGCACCCGTTCCGCCGAGCGCCTGCGCCGTGATTACGCGGCCATCGGCGATTAGCGGCGAATCGTTGCCGAGCAGCAACTTTTGCACAGCGGCGTCGTAGGCGGCAATGCCTTCGATTGGCAGATAGCCACGCGGTGCAGCCAGTTCCACCCGGGCTTTTTCGGCCTCGCGAACCGCGCGCAGGAGCGGAATCTTGCCTTCTTCGTTGAAATACACACCCACGCCGAGATTGACCTTGGTTGTGCGCGAATCGGCGTTGAAGGCTTCGTTCAGGCCCAGAATCGGGTCACGGGGGGCAAGCTCGACGGCTGAGAAAAGAGACATGATTTATCGGCGGTAGTGGAAATTTGGCACGGGCGGTCGGGATGGGAAATCGGCTGATCGAGCGCTGCCAAGCGGCTGCGAAGCGGACCTTGAGGAGCCAACAAAACTCCGTCCCATCGATGAGAACCCCAGTTCGGCATTGTAACGAATTGGGGGCTGCTTTTCGGCCTCGTGAAATGGAAGAAACGCATGATTTCGCTATTTTTTTCCGTCGATTTCGCGATTTTTCGCGAAAACCGAGACAACTGGCCGCGGCGTACCGGATCGTCCCGCCAAGCTTTCATCTGCCAAAACAATCACTTGCGATTTCGCGTCGACGCCTCATCTTGGAAACATCGGGCATCGCGCGAAAGCTCGGCGCACATCGCCCGAAATCCGTTCCGACAATCCTGATCCGCCGTCAAACTTGCTCCAGCGCGAACCGCTAGAATGGATGTTTGCTCTCGGCCAAGGCACCTTTCCCTCATGTCCGATACCCCGCTAATCGAAGCCTCCGACACGCTCGACGAATCGAAATTCGTCACCTTCGAAGGCTCGCCGTTCCAGCTTTATCAACCGTATCAGCCCGCGGGCGACCAGCCGACGGCGATCGCGACGCTCGTGGAAGGGATCGAGGACGGTCTGTCTTTTCAGACGCTGCTCGGCGTAACGGGCTCCGGCAAGACGTTCACCATGGCGAACGTGATTGCGCGCATGGGCCGGCCGGCTATTGTGTTCGCGCCCAACAAAACGCTCGCCGCGCAGCTATACGCGGAGTTTCGCGAGTTTTTCCCGCGTAATGCCGTCGAATACTTCGTTTCTTACTACGATTATTACCAGCCCGAAGCGTACGTTCCGCAACGTGATCTGTTTATTGAGAAGGATTCGTCGATCAACGAGCACATCGAGCAGATGCGGCTCTCGGCGACGAAAAGCCTGCTGGAGCGGCGCGATGTGGTGATCGTGGCGACGGTATCGGCGATCTACGGTATCGGCAATCCGTCGGAATATCACAAGATGATTCTGACGCTGCGTACCGGCGACAAAATGGGCCAGCGCGACATCATCGCGCGCCTGATCGCGATGCAGTACAACCGCAACGAAGCAGATTTCTCGCGCGGGAGCTTCCGTGTGCGGGGCGACACCATCGACATCTTCCCGGCCGAGCACGCTGAAATGGCGGTGCGCGTCGAGCTGTTCGACGACGAAATAGAGTCGATGCAACTCTTCGATCCGCTCACCGGCCGCGTGCGCAACAAGATTCCGCGTTTCACCGTGTACCCATCGTCCCACTATGTGACGCCGCGCGACACCGTGATGCGCGCCATCGAGACGATCAAGCTGGAATTGCGCGAACGGCTCGAGTTTTTCCACAAGGACGGCAAGCTGGTCGAGGCGCAGCGGCTGGAACAGCGCACGCGTTTCGATCTGGAAATGCTGCAGGAACTGGGCTTTTGCAAAGGCATCGAGAACTATTCGCGGCACTTTTCCGGCGCGGCGCCGGGTGAGCCGCCGCCGACGCTCGTCGATTATTTGCCGCCCGACGCACTGATGCTGCTCGACGAGTCGCATGTGCTGATCGGCCAGTTGAACGGCATGTACAACGGCGACCGGGCGCGTAAGGAGAATCTCGTCGATTACGGTTTCCGGATGCCGTCGGCGCTCGATAACCGGCCGCTCAAGTTCATCGAGTTCGAACGCAAGATGCGCCAGGCGATTTTCGTCTCGGCCACGCCGGCCGATTACGAAAATCGTACGGCGGGGCAGGTCGCCGAACAACTCGTGCGGCCGACCGGCCTGGTCGATCCGGAAATCGAAGTGCGCCCGGCGCGCTCGCAAGTGGACGATGTGCTCGGCGAGATCAACGCACGCGTCAAAGTGCACGAGCGTGTGCTGGTGACGGTGCTGACCAAGCGCATGGCCGAACAGTTGACCGAATTCCTCGCGGATCACGGCGTAAAGGTGCGCTATCTGCATAGCGATATCGATACGGTCGAGCGCGTGGAAATCATCCGCGATCTGCGTCTCGGCACCTTCGACGTGCTGGTCGGGATTAACCTGCTGCGCGAAGGGCTGGATATTCCGGAGGTGTCGCTAGTCGCGATTCTCGACGCCGACAAGGAAGGTTTCCTGCGCGCCGAACGCTCGCTGATCCAGACGATCGGCCGGGCGGCCCGGAACGTGAACGGCAAGGCGATCCTCTACGGCGACAACATGACGGATTCGATGAAGCGCGCGATCGGCGAGACCGAACGGCGCCGCACGAAGCAGATTGCGCACAATCTCGCGATGGGTATTACGCCGCGCGGCGTGACCAAGCGGATCAAGGACATCATCGACGGTGTCTATAACGCCGACGACGCACGCGCCGAACTGAAGGAAGCCCAGACACGCGCGAAGTTCGAAGATATGTCCGAAAAGCAGCTATCGAAGGAAATCAAGCGGCTCGAAAAGCAGATGATGGATCACGCCAAGAATCTCGAATTCGAAAAAGCCGCGCAAACCCGCGACCAATTGTCGCTTCTCCGCGAACGCGTGTTTGGCGCCAATGTGGGCGACCACATTCCGGGCGCCAGCTAAACGTAAGGTGTCAGGGCAACCCAATGCGGCGAACCCGGCTGAGTTCGCCGCATTGCTTTACACAAAATCCGACCCTAAAAACGCCTCTGCGTATCTCATAACCCAACTGCCACAAGGCCTTTGGTCTCCGCCGCCCTCAGATCGGTGCTAAACTCCAAAACCATTGAGAATGGTTCGTATTAAGGTTGTAGGTTACATTCTCATTTCGATTTTCCATTATCAACATCAGGGTTGATCGGTGAACCGATTGGGCCGGATCGAGCGCTCTCTCCAGCGCACGTCCGATCAATAACAAGAAGGAGTGAGTGAAGGATGCAGGTTTCAACTTTTGTACGCGGCTCGGTGGCCGCAGTCGTGTTTGCGGCAATGGCGTCGGCATCGGCTGCCGAATATCCGATCGGCAAGCAGAACATCCAGAACGGCATTGAAGTCGGCGCGGTTTATCTGCAGCCGATCACCATGGAACCGGAAGGCATGATGCGCAAGGCCTCGGATTCGGACATCCACCTCGAAGCCGACATCCACGCCGTGAAGAACAACCCGAATGGGTTCGCCGAAGGCGATTGGATGCCGTACCTGCAAGTGACCTACGAGCTAACCAAGGTCGGCACGACCCAAACCATCAAGGGCGACATGATGGGCATGGTCGCAAGCGATGGCCCGCATTACGGCGACAACGTGAAGCTGTTCGGCCCGGGCAAATACCACCTCAAACTCAACATTGCGCCGCCGATGCAAACCGGCCACATGGCGTTCGGCCGCCACGTCGACAAGGAAACGGGCGTGGGCCCGTGGTTCAAGCCGTACACGATCGAATACGACTTCCCGTTCGCCGGCATCGGCAAGAAGGGCGGTTACTGAGTATTGGATTCAGGTGTCCGGGGTGAGGGCAGAATCCTGACCCCGGCGTCGCAGCCAGGAAGCATGCATGAAACGTAAATACAAGTTGGTCGCCGCCTCGCTGGCCATGGCGGCCGGATGGTTCGTCAGTGCCGCTGCAGCGCAAGCCGCCGATCTGCCGACCTTCAAGCTGGAAATGAACGACGGCAAGCTGAATCCCGCGCGTATCGAAGTGCCGGCGGGGCAGCGCTTCAAGATTGAAGTGCACAACATCGGCAAAGGCGCGGCGGAATTCGAAAGCATCCAGTTGCGCAAGGAAAAAGTGCTGGCGCCGGGCGCCGATTCCTTCGTCGTGATCGCGCCGCTGGACAAGGGCGAATACAAGTTCTTCGACGATTTTCATCAATCGGCGCAAGGCGTCATCGTCGCGAAGTAAGGTCATGCCCGGCCGGTTTGTGCGTTGTACGCGAAGCGTCGTGCGCAAACCGCATCGGCTAGCAAGAGCGGGAGATAAGTGATGGGTCAGGTTCTTTTCATCGTGTGGCGGGAGAGTGTCGAGGCGCTGCTGGTCGTCGGCATCCTGTATGCATGGCTGAAAAATGGCGATGCCGATGCGCGTCGCGGCATACCGTATTTGTGGGCCGGCGTCGCGGCCGGGTTGCTCGCGGCAGCGACGCTGGGCGCGATGCTGATCGGGTTCACAGAAGAATTGTCCGGCGACGCGCAGGACTATTTCACGACCGGCATGGTGCTGGTGGCGTGTGTGCTGATCGTGCAGATGGTGCTGTGGATGAAGCAGCACGGGCGCTCGATGAAACGCGACATGGAAGCATCGCTGCAAAAGAGCAAGCAGGAGGCGAACTGGTGGGGCGTGACGTTGCTGGTTGCGCTCGCGATCGCGCGTGAAGGCAGCGAGACCGTGATTTTCCTGTACGGCCTGGGCTTCGGTCAGTCGGGTCACGTCGATCCCATGCAGTATCTGGCGGTCGCGATCGGTCTTGCGCTGGCATTCCTGACGTTCTATCTGCTGCAGCTTGGGGGCAAGATCTTCTCGTGGCGGCTCTTTTTCCGCGTGACGGAAATCATGCTGCTGTTCCTCGCGGCCGGCTTGTTCGAAACGGGTGTCGATAAACTCATCGACAAGGAAATCCTGCCCGTCGTCATGAATCAAGTGTGGGACACGTCCTGGCTTCTCGACGATTCCAGCACCTTTGGTTCGCTGGTCGCGTCGCTCACGGGTTATCGGGCGCATCCCGCCGGCATGAACCTGATTGCGTACGCGGTGTATTGGGCCGTTATCTTCCTGCTGCTGCGCCGATCGAAGAACCGGATGGCGCAAAAATCGGCGAGACGCGCGGCATGAGCTATGTCATGAATCGGCCCGGCCGGCTGCAACAAGCCGGGCAATGGATGCAACAACACGGCAGCGTGATCCGCGGCATTCAGTGGGTCGTGGTCGCCGTGTATGCGTTCCTGATTCTGGTTCCAGCCGTCCTGCCGCTGCCGGACGGCACCGCGCATCTCTGGAGCAACCTGACGCTCGCCGCGCAGTTTGTGTTCTGGGGCATCTGGTGGCCGTTCGTCCTGCTTTCCATGGTGATGCTCGGCCGCGTGTGGTGCGGCGTGCTGTGTCCCGAAGGCGCGTTGACCGAGTTTGCGAGCAAGTTCGGCCGCGGCTGGGCGATTCCGCGCTGGTTGCGCTGGGGCGGCTGGCCGTTCGTCGCGTTCGGCATCACGACCATCTATGGCCAGATGGTCAGCGTTTATCAGTATCCGAAAGCCGTGTTGCTCGTGCTGGGCGGATCGACGGTCGGCGCAATGATCATCGGCGCGTTGTATGGGCGCGAGAAGCGTGTGTGGTGCAAGTATCTCTGCCCCGTCAACGGGGTGTTTTCGCTGCTGGCGCGGCTTGCGCCTTTTCACTACAAGGTCAACGAGGACGCGTGGCGCCGCTCGTATAAAGAGGGCGAGCACGGGCATCGCGTGATCCCCGTTAACTGCGCGCCGCTCGTGCCGCTGCGCGCCATGAAGGGCGCGTCGGACTGCCATATGTGCGGCCGTTGCAGCGGCCATCGGGACGCCATTTCGCTGGAGTGGCGTTCGCCCTCGGCCGAAGTCGTGCAACTCGGCGATAAACAAGCTAATCCGTGGGACACCGCGCTCATTCTGTACGGCTTGCTGGGCATCGCTATTGGCGCGTTCCACTGGACCGTGAGCACGTGGTTTGTCGACCTGAAGCAGATCTTCGCGTCGTGGCTGATCGATCGCAACATTCTCTGGCCGCTCGACACGAACGCGCCATGGTTCCTTTTCACGCATTATCCCGAGCAAAACGATGTCTTCTCATGGCTCGACGGCAGTATGGTCGTGGGTTATATCGTCGTGACGGGGTTGGTGTATGGCACCGCACTGCTGGCCTTGCTGGCCGCCGGAACGCGCATGCTCGGACGCTTCAATTTCACACGCTTGCATCATCTGACGCAGGCGCTGATTCCCGTAGCGGGCTGCGGCGTGTTCCTGGGTTTATCGGCGACCACGGTGTCGCTGTTGCGTGCCGAACACTTGCCGCTCTGGTGGGTGACGGACGTGCGTCTGGGTTTGCTCGGTATCGCGAATGTGTGGAGTGCATGGCTCGCCTGGCGCGTGATCGGCCGGTATGCCTCGGGTCGCTTTGTGTCGCAAAGCGTTGCGATGTTGTGGTTCATCGCCGCGCTGGCCGTCGCCGATAGCGCCTGGTACCTGATGTTCTGGGGCTTTTCGCGGTAACGTTGCGGGTATCGAGCCAATCGATATATCAACGTGACGATTCCAACAGGTGACGAAATGAGAACAAAACCCGCATTGACGGATGTGGACGTGAAGACCATCGCGGCCGCTGCCGAGGCGCATGCGCTGGCGAACAAGTGGAACGTGACGATTGCTGTCGTGGATGACGGCGGTCATCTGCTTCATCTGCACAGGCTGGACGGCGCAGGGGCGAGCACGGCCGAGATGGCGACGGGCAAAGCGCGTACCGCCGCGCTCGGCCGGCGCGAAACGAAAGTGTATGAGGACATGATCAAGCAAGGCCGCGTCGCGTTTCTGAGCGCGCCAATGACTGCCATGCTGGAAGGTGGCGTGCCGATCGTGGTGGGTGCGGATATCGTCGGCGCGGTGGGGGTGTCGGGCGTGAAGTCGGATCAGGATGCGGCGGTGGCGCGAGCGGGCATCGCGGCGCTGGGAATCGAGAGTGTCTAAATCCTTCAAGTTGGGGGCTGATCGAACCCAATCGGCCAAAATAAAAAGCACGTTTTCGTGAGAAAACGTGCTTTTTTGCATAGCTAATGGTGCTGTTCCAAGCACACGGCGGGACCCAAAAAAAAGCGGCTTCGCTGGCTATCGACGACTGGCTGGTGTTTGCACGAAGGGGTCTAAATTCTCGCGTGCAAGCCGTCATTTGCTGGCTAGTGCCAAACACCTCTGGAAGAGGTGGTCCCCACAATACCCGGTACTGCAATTCTTTCGTGATACCCGATGCTCGTTACTTGGTGAGAATCAGCTTGCCCAGACGCGTGGCGCGCAACTGATACGTTTCACCGTTATGCACGATGCTGACGTGACTATGACCTTGCAGCAGCGTGTCGCTGCGTAGCGAGCGCTCCCCGCTCTCCGACGACACGTTCGATGACACTCGGGCAGTCGTCACGGCGGCCGAGCGGGACCGCGTGATGGTCGCAGCCGCGGAGCGCTCGACCGGGCGACGCAGCCGAAGCGTATTGGAGCGCAGGATGTCGGTCATGTCGAAGAGTCCGTTCGTTGAGTCGATGGAGTAATCTTAATGATAACCATTCTTATTTACAACA
>Ga0185299_10004646_pt1 | contig 16356 bp, 14 predicted proteins | sample PaiPotPPA55metaG_FD_128002 | JGI IMG/M metagenome (GOLD analysis project Ga0185299, IMG submission 128002) | Iron sulfur acid spring bacterial and archeal communities from Banff, Canada, to study Microbial Dark Matter (Phase II) - Paint Pots PPA... ...
TAGGGGAGGAGGAGCGGCCCGCTCCGTTCGACTTCCGGGTAGGTTGCTTGAGCCGGGCAGAGATGCTCGGCCCAGAGGAATGACCGCCGCCCTTCGGGGTACAGAAACCGGCTTACAGTTCCAGCAGACCCCAATTCCGGCCGGGATTCCTGGTCTGATAATTCAAGATGTGACAATAGGATCAGTGCGTAAACCTTGGTCTCGAATCCACTCCTCGGTCGACTTCGGCATGCGCAAGCAGGTCACCCGGCTGGGACTGCTCTTTACAATGAGCTGCCTACTGGTGGCGCTCGCGGCCTTCGCCTCCGCCAATAATCTGTTGTTCCTGATCCTGGCGGCGATGATCGCAACGCTCATGGTCTCGGAATTTATCAGCCGCCTTTCGCTCGCCGGCCTAGAACTGGATTTCCTGTTGCCCGAGCACTTATGCGCCGGCCGAAAGCTCATGGGGCGCATCGTGATCCGGAATTCGAAAGTCTGGATTCCGTCGTTTTCCATTCACGTCGCCGCCTCTAGCGATAGCGGACTCTCGCTGCCGCTTTATTTTCCGGTTCTGCCGCGTGGCACCCGCGTCGAAGAGTCGGTGGAACTTTTCTTTGCGCGGCGCGGCTCATACCGGCAGAACAGTTTTCGCTTTTCTACCAGGTTTCCTTTCGGATTCACAGAGCGCCGCATCAGCGTCCCAATCCGCGGCGAAGTGCTGATTTATCCTTCTATTGATCCGCAGCCGGGCTTCGAAGAGCTGCTCATCTCGCTACAGGGCGAAATTGCATCCTTCTACCGGGGCTTGGGACACGATTTCTATCGCATCCGTCCTTATGAAGCGCTGGAGAGCGCCCGGCACGTCGATTGGAAGGCAACCGCGCACACCGGCGATCTTCAGGTTCGCGAATTCGCGCGGGAGCGGGAGCAGTCGGTCGCGTTCTTTCTCGACCTGAATGTTCCGGAAGACCAGACCGCTTGGTTCGAGACCACGGTCGACCGCTGCGCCTTTCTCACGTGGAACATCTCCCAGCGCGGTTCCCGTGTGCGCTTCTGCACTCAGGAAGTGGACTGGCAAATTCCCGAAGAGGCCGATGTCTACACGATCCTGAGGTACCTGGCGATCGTTTCGCCCCGGCGAGGAAAGCCGCTCGCGCCTTCCACCGAACGCAACGTGTTTCAGATCGTCTTCAGCGCGTCGCCTCAGAGCTTGGCGGAGGCTGGATGGGAACTGAGCGGCAATAATATCCGATTGCTGGCGCCGGCGGATTCGCTGCCGAGCGTTCAGGTCTGATCATTCCAAACGCAGGATGCGAATGCGATCGGCCTCGCTATCGGCGACGAACAAGTCTCCTTTGACGAAGAAGATCGCGTGCGGGCGCGAAAGTTTGCATGCCAGCGGATTCGTCTCAGGGCCGTCTCCCCGTTCACCGGTTCCCAGCACGGTTGATATGATCCCGGTCGAAAGATTGATTCGCCGAATGGCGTTACTCTCTGTATCCACCACGTAGAGATTACCGTCGGGACCATAGGCAAGTCCCTTCGGGCCGGCCGCGCGCGCAGCAGCCGGGGTGGCGGCAACTCCGCCGAATTTTGCATTCAAGGCAGGGCCGCCATCGCCACTGTAGCCTGGCTCTCCGGTCCCGGCGACGCGATGCAACGTCTGATCTTGCCGCGCGATCCTGAAAATCGCATTGCCTTCGCGGAGCGCGACGTATAAATCTCCGTTGGGGCCCATCACCATTGTGCGCGGGCCGTTCAGCGGCGCTCCTGTGACGGACGCACCTTCGGAAGGCATCGCAGCTTCGCCCGTGCCCGCGTATGTTTCAATGACTCCGGTATCGAGACGCAGGCGGCGGATGCGCCGATTACCAATGTCGCAAATCAGAAGAGAACCATCGCGATCCAGCAGGACGCAGTGTGGTTGGCGAAACTGAGCCTTGGTTGCAGGCCCTCCATCGCCAGCAAATCCCGGAGAACCTGTGCCGGCGACAGTTGAGATGATGCCGGTTTTCATATCCACTTTTCGGATCACGTGATTGTCACGTTCGGCGAAGTACAGGTCACCCTTCTTGTCGAACACCAGTTCGTGCGGCGCCTTTAGCGACGCTTCGATCGCCGGCCCGTCATCTCCCGCGTAGCCGGCGTTGCCATTTCCAGCTACCGTCGTCATGCGTTTCGTTTTCAAATCCAGCCGCCGGACACGCTGATTACCGAGGTCGCAAAAGTAGAGCGCGCCATCCGGGCCCAGCGTCATGCCATAAGGTTCGCTTACTTGGGTATCTGAGTACCCGGCTACTCCATTGCCGACCAGCGTTGTGACCGAGGCGCCGCCGGCTAACCCGGTCAAGATCGGAAAGATGCACAGCGGCAGGGCAGCCAGTTTGCCAGCGATCACATTGCTCCTTAAAAAATCATCTTGAGGCCGAATTGAATCTGCCGGGACGTGGTCGCCGTCGTTGTGATTACCCCCGCCGACGAGCTGATGGCGCCGCTAGAAAAGACGGTCGCGTTCGGAGTGCCGAAATTTGGGTGATTGAGCGCGTTGAAGAACTCCGCTCGGAACTGCAACCCAACGCGCTCGGTGATCGCGGTGTTCTTGAAGAGGGAGAGGTCCAGTTCCGCCAGCCCAGGACCATTGAGCGTCCCGCGGCCGAGAGTCCCATACGTACCCGCAGGCGGCAAAACAAATGCGGTTGGGTTGTACCACTGATTTGGCTGTCCAAGAATAACGGGTCCTGAAAACGAGGGATTTAATGAGGGCCGATCCGGGTTTCTCGTGTCCCCATCTCCGGATCTGTTGGTCCCGATCACCGGCGTGAACGGAAAACCACTCAACAACGCGGTGATAGCGTTCAGTTGCCATCCACCAACCAGCTTGTCTTCAAGACCGTTCGCAGCTCCAAGCCAATGCTTGCCATGACCGAAAGGCAACTCGTAGCTACCAGAAAAGCTGGCTTGATGTTCTACGTTCAACGCGGACGGCCCCCAATCGCGCGGCAGATCATTACGATCCAAAATCATCTGCGACTGGTTATTGGCCTGCGCGCCAGTTAAACCCGAGTTCATATCCAGGTTCTTCGACCAGGTGTAGTTGCCACGAAATTGCAGTCCAGCGCTTAGGCGCTTGCTCAAATCCAACTGGAGGGCATTGTAGCTGCTGTTGCCTTCGGTAAACCAGAAGAATCCAGCGCCCAAATATGGATTCGGCCGCGTTCCCACCGGAATATACTGCCCGCCCTGCGGGACGTGGCTTTGATTAGCGGCTGTCGCGGGCACACCACTGGCTGCTACCCCTCCAGCCTGGCACCCAGCTGCGTTAGAGCAGACCTGCGCGGGAATTGTGTTGGGATCGATGCTGAGCAAACTGTGGTAACCATGCGATCCCACATAGGCGACACGCAACGCCATGTTGTTACTGAGCTGATGCTGGATTGAAAAAGTCCATTCCTCAACCGTAGGAGTCTTCGCGTTCGCCTGGACTCCCTGAGGTGCATAAGTCGTGCATGGTGTCGGAACGCCCGGGCCGCATGTCGGCGGCGGGATCACGTTGGACTGGATCGGTGTAAACGAAGACAACGGTCCTGAAAACGTCAGTGAACCATTGTAAGGTGGCAGCGAGTTCAGCAAAAAGCTGAGCGCGTCGATCAAGGTGTAGTAGGTTCCGAAGCCGGCGCGGATGGCCGTCCTTCCGTTTCGGAACGGATCCCACGCCAAGCCGACACGGGGAGATAAAAGCAGCTTCGCATTGTTCTGCGTGAACGCCGATCCGCCCACGATCGGATTCGTGACCAGCACTCCATTGCTATCAGTGATGTAGTTGGCAGCTCTGCCTGACTCTTCGTTCCAACCCGTGGTGAACTCGTGGCGGATTCCTGCCTCGAGCGTCAGATTGGGAAGGATCTTCATCGTGTCGCTGAAATACCAGGCCCCGAATAAACTTCTCCAACCCAATTCATTGGCGCTGGGCACGACTTGGAAGCTGCTCACCGTCCCTTGTAGGAATGTCGTCAGGCTGGTGAAGCTCGCTTGCCCCAACTGACGCGAGGCTGTGTCTTCGTTGTCCTGGACCCGCTGAAACCAGACCCCGGCACTAATTTGATGAATCCCTTTGGTGATCTGAACGCTGTCGGTGAAAGTGAAAAGATTTCTACGATTCCAAACGTTGGCGGCATTGTTCGGACCGGCCGATGTAATAGTGCCTCCGCCGGTGGTCGTAACACCGCCGCCGACGACGATCCCCCCGGGTTGGGCGCCGCTCACAAACGAGAGACCCGAAGGAATGGAGCCCAGCACAAGCGGATTAAAATTGAACGCAGCGCGAGAAAAACCGGCACTGAATGTGTTCAGTATGTTCGGCGAAAGAATGTGCGTTTCCTGTAAACTGGCCACCTGGCTGCGTAGCATGAGAAGCGCCCCGAATAGCGGATCGGCTTGGGGAATCTGACTGTTGCCGTCGTCGATCGAGTAAGCCGCCGAGAGCGTGTCCTGATCCCGTATCACATAATCCGATCGCAACGTCCCAAAGTCTTCCCGAATCGGATACCTGGGATTGTTATAGGAAAACGCCGCACCGGGCTGGCCGCTCACAGGTGGCAATTCGGGACCATTGGGCTGGGGCCAGAACGACGTGTATGGCAACATCGACCGGTTCAGGTTCGGAACCGTCGAGCCGTTCGGAAGTAGACCTTGTCGCGCCGCAGCGTCCGGGACAATGCTCACGCTAGTCTCCGCCAGGCTTTGTCTGTATCCTTCGTAGTTACCGAACAGGAACAACCGATCTTTTTTCAACGGCCCTCCCAACGCTCCGCCGAATTGGTTGCGCCGGAATGGAGGAACGAACGCCTGGTCAAAGAAGTTGCGGGCATCCAGCGCGCTGTTTCTCAAGAATTCGAAAAGTGTCCCATGCAGCGCGTTGGTTCCCGATTGCGTCACGACGTTGACCTGAGCTCCAGCACGCTTACCGTACTCCGCGCCGTAGGTGTCGGTCTCCACATTGAATTCACGTACCGCATCGATTCCTAGTAGATATCCGCTGACGCCGCCGGGGGTATCGGCTAGCTGGCTCGACCCGGTGTATTCGATTCCGTTCAGCAGGAACAGGTTCTCCAGCGGGCGTCGCCCCGCCACACTGAACGTATTACCATCGCTGGTACTCGTTTGCGGGCTCTTCAATTCGTAATTGATGGCCCCGGGATTCAGCGTGATCAGGTTATCGAAGCTGCGGCCATTGAGCGGAAGATCCTTCACTTCGCGCTCGCCCACGACGCCCGAAACCGAGGCCGTGGTCGTATTCACTACCGGCGCTTCTCCGGAGACGATCACCTGCTGGGCGAACTCGCCCACCTGGAGCTGCAGGTTCACCACCGCTTCCTGCCCGACCTCCAGATTGACGCCGGTCCGCACCGCCTCCTTGAAGCCGGCCTTTTCGACCTTCACTTCCTGGCGGCCAAGAGGCAGAGAGAGCACGCGGAAGTTACCTGACTCGCTCGTGGTGACGACCCTGGTCGCCCCAGTCTCCAGATTCTTCACCGTGACGGTTGCGCCACCGACACCGGCGCCGGTTGCGTCTTCCACCCGGCCGGAAATCGAAGCGGTCACTTGCGCCCAGAGCACAAGTGTACCTAGAGCGAGAAGGAGCCCCAGTGACCTCATGTGTTTCTCTATTGTGCCATGGGCGGGGCCCGGCCGCATGGCGGTTGCTAACGCGCGGTTCAGTTTACTGCGCAATCCGGAAGGTGGTCCATGGATGCGAATCCAAGTCCCGCAATACATCCTTCTCCCAGTCGAACTCAGGATGCTGCTGGAGATGCTCGGCCGCCTTGAAATCGATCCCGCAGGAGTGGCCCATAGCTGCGCTAAACTCCATTCGCGCCGCCATCGTGCCATCGGTGACCTTGTTCTGGACGGTGCCGGCCGGGCCGTAGTCGCTCTGCCAGGGTTTTGATCCGCGGCGCGATAAATCAATGTGGCCGCAGAGCGTCCTCTCGCTGGGAGCAATCTCTCTATCAACCGTATCGTAGTGATCAGCCAGAAATCGCCTAGCCGAATCGGCGGTAATGGTGCCCTTGTTCTCGGCCATTAACTGTTCCCAGCGAACGTGCCGGGCGTTAGCGCTGATGCTCATGTCTTTCACCGGAAATTCGGGAGTCTCGTCACGAATGAGCTCTTCGTTCTCCGGATAATTGGAGCCGACGAAATAGCCATCCTGGGTGCGATGCAGCGTCACGTGCTTCAGCCCCAGCTCAAGGCTTGCGATTTCGTTGTTCTTGCTGTCTGCCACCAGCCAAGTGTTGGCGTAACCGCCGTTGTTGCCATCCTTCATGATGCGAGCGAAATCATCGATCGAGGACGAGTATTGCATGGCCTTGCGTGCCCGGACGAACTCGGGAATCGCATTGGGATCGAAGCCCGCGAAATAACCGATGGTGGTCTCGGTGATCGTGAGGCCGGCGCTGTTCACGCCAAAGTCATCGCCGCTGTGGATCAACCCGGGCATGCCGTCCATCAGGAACCGATAGCCTTTCACGGGCGCGATATCAAAAATGATGTTCCACCGGGAGCCTTCCTTGTATTCGCTCCAGTTGTTGTGCGCGATGACAACCTTGCCATCTTTGGTGTAACTGCCCGTGGCCACGAACGCGCTGCAGTGTTCCGGCACAGGCCGCTTAGCGGAAGCAGTTTTGTGCGCTTGATCATACCAGCCTGTGTAATAAGGAGTCATCTCGAGGAATGCGTTGAGCGCTACGACGTCCCAGAGATCCAGCTGCACGTTCTTCGCTTTCAGTCCTTCGACGATGCCCTTCAGTTCTTCGCGATATTGCGCCTCGATGTGCGGCCAGAGCACTTTTTCGGCGGCAGTTCGGAAAAACGCATAATCTTTCTTGGAATCGTGGGTCAGACCGAGCGCAACCACCTTTTGCGCATCCTCAATCTCGGCCGCTAGCAGATAGCCGTGCTGGAATCCGATCTCGGACGGCGATCCTTCCAGATGCACGAAGATCCAACCGTTTTGATCCGGCCGGCGAAACGACTTCTTCAGCCGTGGATCGTTTTGAGGCTCGCGAGCCGGAGCCGCGCTGAGTCCAAAGGCTATCGCAAGCAACAACGCAACTGTTCTGACCATTATTTTCTGAGCATACCATTCATCAGCGGAGGATTTTCGGTGCAGTGCGCCAGATCTGGGGTTGCGCTAACATTCCGTTATGGCAAAAGGCAAACGTGAGCTGGTTCAGGTGCGCTGCCCGTGTTGCGAAGCGACCCTTCAAATCGACCCCGAGCTGAAGGCCGTCATCAGCTATGAGGAGCATAAGAGGCCGCCAGTCATCGAGGACATAAGCGTGGCAGTCCAAAAACTCAAGGGCGAGGAGGCGCGGCGGGCCGAGGCGTTCGACAAGTCCTTTGAGGACCACAAGAGCCATCACAAAGTGCTGGAGCGGAAGTTCGACGAACTGCTCAAACAGGCCAAAGAGAATCCGGACGCACCGAAGCCCAAAAGACCCTTTGATTTCGACTAGTCCTAACGGACTGAACCTCAAAATCAGGCTGTACTAAGAGAAGACACGACTCATTACTTAGGGGCGCTTAAGTCCTATCTAGAGTGAGAGCCTTATCGACAGTACTGCCTCGGCAGTCGAGAATATAAGTGTAATGCGATATTGAGGTGACTCGTGAGAAAACGCTTATTAGTATCGTTCGTCTTCGGCGCGCTGGGCCTTGCTACCGCGCTTCCCCTCGGTGACCGGGTCGGCCTCACCACGATTCAAGCGCTGATTGCGTTCAGCGCGGCTGGGCTGTTTGTCGGCTATGTCCTCACAATCTTCCTCGACGTCTTCACCAGCACCACTACTACCGAACCAGAAAACTAAAATCCGGTCGTAGCCCGCACATACTCAATCTGCATCAGCACTCACCCTTAGGCTGCTAAAATCAGTCTTTATGAGTGACTTAGTGCTGATCAGCAGAGACGTCGACGTCGGGATCCTCACCGTAAATAATCCTCCCGTAAACGCTTTGAGTCCTGGAGTGCCTGAAGGAATCGCCTCCGGTGTAGAGCAGTTCGAAAAAGACGATGCAGTGAAGGCTATCGTGCTCATTGGCGGCGGCCGGACGTTTATCGCCGGAGCGGATATCCGAGAGTTCGGAAAAATGACTTCGAGCGGCGAGGGCCGGCGTGGACCCGGCTTTAACGCCATCCTGGACCGCATTGAAAAATCTTCCAAGCCCGTCGTTGCCGCCATCCACGGCACCGCGCTCGGGGGCGGCCTCGAAACCGCGATGGCCTGTCATTATCGTGTGGCCGTTCCCACTGCGCTGGTGGGGCAGCCGGAAGTGAAGCTTGGGATCATTCCTGGCGCCGCCGGAACGCAACGGTTGCCGCGGCTGGCGGGCGTCGCCAGAGCCGTGGAGATGTGCGCTGGTGGCGATCCGATCACCGCCATTGACGCTCACCAGGCCGGCATCGTCGATCAGATTATCGAAGGCGATCTTCTACGCGGCGCCGTCGCATTCGCCCGGACCAAGATCGGCGCACTGCCGCGCCGCACGCGCGATCTCAACAGCAAGCTCGGAAATGAACAGGCCAACGCTCCGATTATCGCCGCGGGCCGTGAGGCCGCAGGCAAAAAGCAGCGCAACCTGATCGCGCCACTGGCCGCCATCGATGCGGTGGAGGCTGCCACCAAGCTGCCCTTTGATGAAGGCGTCAAGCGCGAAGCGGAGCTGTTCCAGCAATGCCTTTTTTCAGACCAGTCGAGGGGGCTCATTCACGTTTTCTTTGGCGAACGCGAGGTCGCTAAGATTCCCGGTATTCCGAAGGACATCGCGCAGATTCCGGTGAACAAAGCGGCTGTGGTGGGCGCGGGCACGATGGGCGGCGGGATTGCGATGGTCTTTGCCAATGCCGGCATTCCGGTGCTGCTCAAGGAGACCGATCAGTCCGCGCTCGACCGCGGAGTAGCCACCATCAAAAAGAACTACGCGAATTCCGTAAAGAAGGGCCGCTTCAGCCAGGAACAGATGGATCAGCGTGTGGCACGCATCATGCCGACGCTGACTTATGACGGCTTCGACGGCGTGGACATGGTTATTGAGGCGGTCTTCGAAGGAATGGCGCTGAAGAAGCAGATCTTCGGTGAACTCGACAAGATCGTCAAACAGGGCGCGATTCTTGCTTCCAACACCTCGACGCTGAACATCGATGAGATCGCCTCCGCCACTTCCCGTCCCCAATGGGTCATCGGCACGCACTTTTTCAGTCCCGCGAATGTGATGCGGCTGCTCGAAATCGTGCGCGGAGAGGCCACTTCCAAAGAGGTGATCGCTACTTGCATGGCGCTTTCGAAGAAACTGGGCAAGGTCGGCGTGCTGGTCGGCAATTGCCGTGGCTTCGTCGGCAATCGAATGTTCCATCCTTATCGGCGGGAGGCCCAGTTTCTGGTGGACGAAGGCGCGACCGTCGAAGCGGTCGACCAAGCGCTCTACAATTTCGGCATGGCTATGGGACCGCTCGCCACCGGCGACCTGGCGGGTCTCGACGTCGGCTGGCGCATCCGAAAAGAGTTCGGCGACATTCGCGACACCAGCACTCGCCAGCCCCTGCTCGAAGATCGTCTCTGCGAGAAGGGAATGTATGGGCAGAAGACTGGAGCCGGCTGGTATAAATACGATGCCGACCGCAAGCCGATGCACAATCCGGAAATCGACGACCTGATCGGGCAAGCGCGCAAGGACGCCGGTATAACACCGCGCACTGTTTCCGATGAAGAGATCGCCGACCGCATCATCTATGCGCTGGTGAACGAAGGCGCGCGGATTTTAGAGGAAGGCTACGCGCTGCGCGCTGTCGACATCGACATCATCTATATCAATGGCTACGGATTCCCCGCTTACCGTGGCGGACCGATGTGGTACGCCGACACGGTCGGCTTGAAGAAAGTCTATGCGCGGATCTTGGAATTCGAGAAGCAGCACGGAAAGCTTTGGGCGCCGGCGCCATTGCTGAAACGGCTCGCCGAAGAAGGCAAGACCTTTGCCGATTTTGATAAGGGTGTCGGTGAAACCGCGGCCAGCGCGGCCAAGGCTAGGAGCTAACCGTATGAGAGAAGCTGTTGTCGTCGCCAGTTCCCGCACCGCGCTCGCCAAGTCATATCGCGGATCGTTCAACATGACGCGCCCCGACGATCTGGCCGCGCACTGCATCCGGGATGTCCTGCGCAAAACTCCAGCGCTCGATCCGGCCGAGATCGGTGACGTCATCCTTGGCTGCGCGCAACCGCACGGCGTGCAAGGCACCAATGTCGCCCGTGTCGCCGCATTGATCGCAGGATTGCCTCCGAACGTCGCCGCCACCACCGTGAACCGTTTCTGCTCATCCGGCCTACAGGCTATCGCGATGGCAGCGCATCAGATTGTACAGGAAGGTGTGGATGCGGCGATCGGTGGCGGCACCGAGAGCATCTCCATGACCGAGCGCAGCACTAATCCCAATCCGTGGATTCAAGAACACTACCCTGGGATCTACATGGTGATGGGCGAGACGGCCGAAGTGGTCGCCAAGCGCTACAAGATCAGCCGGCATGCGCAAGATGAGTACTCGCTGCTCAGCCAGCAGCGCACGGCTCGCGGGCAGAATGAAGGATTTTTCGACGGTGAGATCGCGCCCATGAAAGTGACGCGAGCAATCCTCGACAAGAAAACCGGCCAGGTGGCGGGCACTGAAGAAGTCTGCGCTAACAAAGACGAATGCAATCGGCCGGACACGTCGCTGGAAGGTTTATTGTCTTTGAAACCTCACTTTGATCCAAATAGCGGGCAAGGTAGCGTCACAGCCGGCAATGCGTCACAGCTTTCCGATGGCGCTTCTGCCACGCTACTGATGTCGCGCGAACGGGCCGATGCGCTCGGCATTCCCTATAAGCTGATTTTTCGCGGCTTCGCGGTCGCTGGCTGCGAACCCGACGAGATGGGCATCGGGCCGGTGTTCGCCGTTCCGAAGCTCCTGAAGCGCCAGGCGCTGAAGGTCGACGACATTGATCTCTGGGAATTGAACGAAGCCTTCGCGGTGCAGGTCATTTATTGCCGCGACCGCCTGGGCCTTGATCCCGACAAGTTGAACGTCAACGGCGGATCGATTTCGATCGGCCACCCCTTTGGTATGACGGGATCGCGCATGGTGGGTACGATTGCCAACGAAATCGCGCGCCGCAAGGCGAAGCTAGGCGTCGTGACAATGTGCATCGGCGGTGGCCAAGGCGCGGCGGGGCTATTCGAGCGCGCGAATTAGCTCTAACTTAAGGATTCGGCCGACGTCCATTTCACATGTACCGCTACCTGATCCTGGCACTCGCCGTCGCAATACTGACTGGATTCCAGAAGTCTCCGGACGGTGAATGGCCGGCCTATGGACGAGATCCGGGCGGCCAACGCTTCTCGCCTCTTTCCGTTATCGATCGCGAGAATGTTCAATCGCTAAAGATTGCGTGGACGTTTCGCACTGGTGATGCATATCAACCGAAATTCGGACGGCCGACTGCGTTCGAGGCTACGCCGCTCTATGTCGACGGCGTTCTGTATATCGGCACGCCGCTCGGCCGCGTAATCGCGCTCGATCCAGTGAACGGGCATGAGATTTGGTCGTACGACGGCAAGGTGCCTAAAGACAAAGGCTACGGCGATTACGCGAATCGCGGCGTGTCGTACTGGAAGCCGACGACCGGGAGGCCGCGCATCTTCATTGGGACCATCGACGCACGCCTGATTGCTCTCGACGGTGCGACCGGCAAGCCTTCGGCCGATTTCGGGGACAACGGGATTGTCGATTTACGGAATGGCCTGCGCATCGGCGCGCGTGACTTCTCGGATTATGAGGAAACATCGCCGCCCGCGCTGGTCGGCAATACCGTTATCGTCGGCTCGGGAATCGCCGACAATCGTTCTGTGAGCCAGCCAAGCGGCGAGGTTCGCGGATTTGACGCAGTCACCGGCAAGCTCAAGTGGACCTGGGACCCGATTCCGCAAGATCCGAAAGCTCTGGGAGCGGACACCTGGAAAAATGGCAGCGCACAGCGGACGGGCGCGGCCAACGCATGGTCCATCATCGCCAGCGACCCTGAGCGCAACCTCGTTTTTGTTCCCACTGGAAGCGCCAGCCCAGATTTCTACGGCGGGGAACGTCTCGGGAATAATCTCTTCGCTAATTCCATCGTCGCGCTTCGCGCGGACACAGGCGAGCGCGTCTGGCATTTTCAAACCGTACACCACGATCTTTGGGATTACGATGTTGCGTCACCGCCCGTGCTGTTCGATGTGCATCGCAACGGCCGCATGATTCCTGCGATCGGTGTCGGGTCAAAGAGCGGAAACTATTTCATCCTCAATCGCGAGACGGGGCAGCCAGTCTTCGGCGTCGAAGAGAGGCCCGTGCCGAAAACCGATGTACCGGGGGAAACCAGCTCGCCCACCCAGCCGTTTCCTGTTGCTCCCCGCCCGCTGGCGCCGCAATCATTGAGTGCGGAGAATGTTTGGGGCTTCAGTGAAACGGACCGCAAATGGTGCCGCGAAGAAATCAACAGGATGCGCTCCGAAGGTGTTTTCACGCCTCCGAGCGTGCGTGGATCCATCCTTATTCCTGGAAATGTCGGTGGAATGGCTTGGGGCGGCGCCGCCTATGATCCGCCTCATCACCTGTTGATTCTTCCCGTCAACAATCTGCCAACCGAAATGCGTCTAATTCCGCGCGCGGATTTCGACGCCGAGCGTCAATCAGCGGGCCGAAATCTGAATGGCGATTGGGAATTCGCGCGGCAGGAGGGGACGCCATTTGGAATGATGCGCCGATTCCTTCGCAGCCCTGGCGGATCTCCGTGCAATCCTCCACCGTGGGGCATGTTGAACGCGGTCGATGCCGACACCGGAGATATCAAGTGGACCGTGCCACTAGGGCTGTTTCCTCCGATCGGCAAAGCGCCCGCCGCTCCGCCTGAGTTCGGGTCAATCGTCCTGGGTGGACCGATCGCCACTGCAGGCGGCCTGGTCTTCATCGCCGGCACCCTCGATCCTGCGATTCGCGCCTTCGACGTCACCACAGGAAAAGAACTATGGAAAGCCACGCTCCCAACTAGCGCGCGATCCACTCCTATGACCTATCGCGGGCCTAACGGAAAACAATACGTCGTGGTCTCGGCCGGCGGCCACGGCATCGAGGGAGGCCCGCCGCTCGGCGATTACGTGGTCGCATTCACCTTGCCTGATTGAGCGGAACCGGGCTGCGATCAGTTCCCAGTTGTCAGAACCACACGAAACCGTGCTTTGCCGCTCATCATGCGGTCATACGCTTCGGCTGCACGGTCCAACGGCAAAACTTCATTCATCGACCGTACGCCGGAGAGCACGGAAAATGAGAGGGTATCTTGGGAATCGATAGCCGTACCTGAATACCAGCCTTTGATCGACTGGCGTCCTCCAATGAGCTGCATGGGGGACGCGGGAATTGGCCCGCCAACGCCGATGACCATCAGCGTCCCGTTCACCGCGAGACCTCCCAGCACGGCGGACATCGCTTCCGCGCTCGGCGCTGTTGCCAGGATGGCCTTGGCGCCACCGAGTTTGCGCAGTTCGGCCGTGGCATCCTGCGCTTGATTGTTGATGTAATACTGCGCGCCGAGCTTCTTCGCCAACGATTCTTCGTCGGCGCCTCGCGCGATCGCAACGGTACGGAAGCCCATCTTCGCGGCAAACTGAACACCCAAATGCCCGAGGCCCCCTAACCCGAGCACGGCGACGACATCACCAGGTTTCGCGTCGCTGTTCCGCAAGCAATTGTAGGTCGTGATTCCTGCACACATCAGCGGCGCTCCTTCAACCGGCGACAAGCCTTCAGGAACGAGAGCGACCGCGGAGGTATCCGCAATCATGTAATCGGCGTAGCCGCCGTCGGATGTGATACCCGTTATCAGGGTGGCGGTCTGGCAGGCAAAGAAGTCGCCGCGCCGGCAAGCATCGCAGTATCCACAGTACCCGCCATTCCACCCGACGCCGACGCGTTGACCGGGGGTCCATCGATGAACATTGGGGCCGACTGCATCTACAAGCCCGACGACTTCGTGTCCTGGGACCCGCGGGTATTGAATCCCGGGGAACATTCCCTCCTTGGTCAATGAATCGCTATGACAGACTCCACAGGCCTGAACCTCGATCCGAACCGATCCCGGACCAGGCTGCGGTATTTCGCGTTCTATAATTTCAAAGGGTCCATTCGGGCGAGAGACTTGAACAGCGCGCATTTTGGGCATGCACTTTAGACTCTCGATCGGCGGCGTTGGATGCAGTTTTTGGTCAGTCCAGCGCCTCAGCGTTGATCTCGATCACGTGCCGGTCGGGATCGATGATATAGATTTGCGGATAACCGGCGGTCGGCCTGGGTTTGACCTCCATCTTACGGAAATCGCGGTCCTCCGAATTTTCGCTGTAGCCCTTGCTGCGCAGGAACTCGAGGGCCCCGCGGTAACTCGGGACCCGCACTGCAAAATGAACATCGCGCGTATCGATTCCTTTACCCGAAGCGCGGAAGGTAGCGTCATCATGCACGATGAGATGCAAATGCTGAGCATCGCCGACCTCGAACCAAGCGCCCGGAAAAGGAAACGCCGGTCTTGCGATTTCTTTCAAACCGAGGATCTCGCGATAGAACTTTTTTGATCGCTCCAGATCCGTGACGGTGAGGGTGACGTGGTGAAGAAGTGCAATTTCCATAGTTTTGGAGGTCAAGTCTACGCTTCAACCTGGGCAAGAAGCGTGTTAAGGACCCGCTTGGTTTCGCCTGAATTCAATACTTCCTTAAGCCAATTAACGAACTTGTCCTCAGAATTGAAACCGAGAGTTCCAATAAGCAGGTTTCCGTGGGGCCCTGATTCAAGCTTTATGGGATACAGCATCACATCGTGACTGACCCTGAATAGCTAAGTGCGCGAGCTTCAATAATAAATCTATGGAAGAAGCGTCCATTGGACGTGTGTGTCTCAACGTCCGCGACCACGAGGTTTTTCGTGTGCTTGCCGAGCAACGCCGCTTGTTCCTTAAGAATGAGAAGAGGTGTGCGCGGCTTGACCGAACCAAGATCAGGCCAAAAATCTACGGCTTCCTCGGGCATATCTTCTATCCTCCTACAGATCAATCTTGAACAAAAGAGGGAAGTGATCGGAAGCAATTGTTCCGTCAGGCCGCCCGTCATACATTGCCAAGTTCGTTCTCCCTATGTGGTCGAGAATTCGTACCTCATCGCTGCGAAATCGATCTAGCAGCGCCGGTCGGATGAGTACTTGATCGAAGGTGTTTCAGAAATATGTCACTTGCTCGGCTCGCTCGTAATAAAACGAGCCCGGCGGCCGTTCGAGCCAATCACCCAGGTGCCCCCACATCGGGTTGTAAAAGAATGAGTATGGTTTACCTTGAATGACGCGGCTAGCCCGCTCAGCCACGGTTCGTGCCATGGTGGCGGGCAGACCGCTCGCACCGACCAGGCCCTTCTCGAACGGATTCATGTTGCGATCGCCGACAACGATTGTTCTGCTGTGCCCGGCATGGCGTTCCTCGTCGCCGATCGTCCTGGCCAGTTCGGTACACTCCAGCATTTGACTGTCATCGCTCCAATAGAGTTTGCTCGGAAGGTGCACTAGAGCCAATAAGATTTCTTCCCGCGCTGGCAGAGCTAGTCTCCTTATGGAGATGCGATCGCTATCAAATGCCGGAGCGACGTAACGATCAGGAAACCTAGTGAACATTACCAAGCGTGGGCTTTGTCCGGGCGCGAAGTAGAACAACGATTCATTTCTGTTGAGCGCCATCAGAAGTCTTGCAGGTGCGACATCGCACTCTGCAAGCATCAAGACATCGATTGATTGCTCTTCAACTAATTCCACAATGGCTTCCACGAGCGGCTTGCCATTCGTGTTCCAGAAAAGGAATGTGAGCATCTGCTCGGTTGGAGTGTTACACCTTCACTAGCATCTTCCCCGTGTTTTCGCCCTGCAGCATCCCGATGAATGCCTTGACCGTATTCGCAAAGCCTTCGACCACTTCCTCGCGATGCTTCAGCTTTCCCTCGCGGAGCCATTGCGCCATCTGCGTGATCCCTTCGGCCCAGCGATTCTGGAATCGCGTCACGATGAAGCCTTCCACCTTCAACTGCTTCACCAACACTTGGGTGAGTATCCGTGGTCCAGGCTCCGGCTTATCAAGGTTATACTGCGAGATCTGCCCGCAGATCGACATTCGTCCAAAAAGGTTCATCAGTGGAAATACAGCGTCGGTGATTGCGCCGCCCACGTTGTCAAAATAACAGTCGATGCCTTTAGGACAAAGCCCTTTCAGCTTCGC
>Ga0185299_10004647_pt1 | contig 16356 bp, 14 predicted proteins | sample PaiPotPPA55metaG_FD_128002 | JGI IMG/M metagenome (GOLD analysis project Ga0185299, IMG submission 128002) | Iron sulfur acid spring bacterial and archeal communities from Banff, Canada, to study Microbial Dark Matter (Phase II) - Paint Pots PPA... ...
ATCGAGGTGCTCATCAAGGCACTCACGCAGGACCCGAACGACGACGTCCACGGCGAGGTCGATGCCGTGCTTCTCTAGGATCTCCCATACCGTGGAGGGCGCCACGGTGATGCCGAGGCCAGCTAGTGCAGCGCCGCGTTAGTTCGTTGAGGGTCAGGCTGCTTTGAGTGGGGTGCCCTCGTAGGTCCACCGGTAGGGCTTGGCGGTCTCGTTGTGCAGGATCGTGAACGCTTCGATCTTGTTGGCGAGGTCGCCTCGGTCGGAGAAGTCGCCGTAGCGCAGCACGCGTTTGGCCAGGGTGGAGAACCAGATCTCGACCATGTTCAGCCACGAGGCGTGCGGCGGAGTCCAGTGCACGTGCCAGCGCGGATGGGCGTGGAGCCAGGCCTTGGTGTTCTTCGCGGTGTGGCTCGAGCCGTTGTCGAGCACGACGTGGATCTCCTTGTCCGGGTCGATCGCGGCGTCGAGCGCACCCAGGAATGCGACGAAGGTCGCCGAGTCGTTGCGGGCGATCGGCTCGGTCAGGACCTGGCCGGTGTCGATGTCCATCGCGGCGACGATCGAGACGGTGCCGTGGCGGATGTACTCGAACTCCTGACGGGCGTCGCGGCCCGGGGCGACCGGGCTGCCGGGGTGTTTACGCGAGCGGGCCTGCATCGAGGTCTTCTCGTCAATGGAGATGCGTACCGCGCCGGGCGGCGGGGCCAGGTAAAGGCCGCATATCTCCCCGGCCCGGACCCAGAACGCCGGGTCCTCGCGACGGGTGAGCCAGCCGCGCACCCGGTGCGGGCGCACGTCCAATCCGGCCAGGATCCGCCCGACCTGGGAACTGGAGATCCCCAGTGCCGTCAAGCGGCCGGCGATCCGCCGGTGTGACCACGTTGACTCCGGATACGGCGGTGCCGAGGTCGCGGTGGCCACGATCTCCACGCGCGCCCGGGGTCCGTACACCTTCGGGCGCCCCGTGCGCTTGGCGTCCACGAGGCCGGACAGGCCGTGCACCGCAAATCGGCCCCGCCACTTGCGCACCGTGTTCACGCTCGTCAGACAGGCTGCTGCAATCTGCGAGTTCGACAACGCGTCGTCCGCGGCCAATACGATCCGCGCTCGCAGCACCGCCCGCACCTGCCCGGATGCCGAAGCGGCGGTCCTTTCCAACCGCCTGCGGGTCACCTCGTCCAACACCACCGACACCGCAACCGCCCGGCTCATCACGCACGCCACACCCATTCATCCATCAGGGACCTGATCTGATGGGGCGTGATGGTGACAGAACCCGGCCCGTGGCGGCAGCATGGTCCGCATGCCGAAGAACCCTCCGGAGTCGATGCAGCACCACCTGCGCGTGCGCCTGAACGAGCGTGCTCGCACCCGCTGGCCGCAGCTCGCGCGGATCGAGGTGCGCTTCCGCGCCGGGTTCGCCTACCTCGACGGCATCGAATCCGACGGGACCGTGCTCAAACTCGCCCGACTGCGCTTCGCCGGCGTCCTGCACACCTGGGGCTTCGCGATCTACCTGGCGAGCAAAGACGGATACGAAGACAACATCCTGCCCTCGGGGCTGCCTGTGGGCAGCCCCGAGGAAGCACTCGACTGCGCCTGCGGGCTCTACCTCGGCGACCCGGCATGACAGCCTTACCGGAGTTTCCCGACAACGCGGTCTGGCAGGACACCGGCACAGGGGTATTCCGATACGCCGCCCGCGTAGGCACGTGCTGGTGGGTTCTGCGCTTGAACGATTTCCCCGAGCACCCCATGTTCACGCTGTTCATCGACGCCCGCTGCATTGGAGATCTTGACGACCTGCCCCGGGCCTGGCGAATCGGCCACGGCAACGTCCTGGCGAACATGACCTCACCGCAGCGCACGGAGACCCTGCACCTCATGGCCGGTCTCGCACCCTACGGGTCCGAGACCGGCCAACGATGCACGAGCGACTGGTGCACCTGCGACATCCTCACCGACGAGTTCGCCGCCCAGGCCCAGCCACCCTCAACGAACTAACGCGGCGCTGCACTAGCCACCACCCGATTCAGGCTTAATTAACCCCTCAGCCTTCTGCTGCACGCCGCTGTCCTGTTTGCTTGAGTGCGGGCGTTGACTACGCTCCGCCTCAACGCGCGTCACCCAATCCCCAAGGAACGGAGTGCAATGCGTAACAGGATTCGACTGACCCACCCGGCACGGCTGACTAGGACGGTGGCGGCGTTAGCTGCGACGGCCGCCGCCACGGTCACGCTCACCGCCGCGACAGCAGCCACCGGATCGGCCTCCGCGGCGACGTCCGCCGCCGCCTCAGGCTGCTCCCTAGGCTCGGGCATCAAGCATGTGATCTATCTCCAGTTCGACAACGTCCACTACTCGCGCGACACCGCTGACGTGCCGAGCGACCTGGAGCAGATGCCGAATCTGCTGTCCTACCTCACCGGCAACGGCACGCTCATCAGCCACGAGCACACGCCGCTGATCTCCCACACCGCCAACGACATCGTCACCTCGGAGACCGGACTCTACGGCGGCGAGCAGGGCCTTGCGGTCTCGAACTCGTACCGGTACTACACCCCGTCCGGCTCGACCGACACCGCAGGATCCTTCGCCTACTGGACCGATCCGGTCGTCGACTACGACACCGCCACCGGCGCGCCGGTCGGCGACTCCAGCCCGACGCTCGTGACCCCCTCGGGCGCCAACGCCCCGGCGCCTTGGGCCTCCTACACCCGCGCCGGCTGCAATTTCGGCTCTGTGGCGGCTGCCGACACCGAGCTGGAGAACACGACCCCTGACGTGCCCCTGGTGTACGGCGCGAACTCGCCGCAGGCCGCCGAGGCCGAGAACCCGAACCTGCAGAACAAGGCCGCCGCCGACTTCGAAGGCCTGGCAGTGCACTGCGCCCAGGGCTCGCGGGTGTGCGCCCACGGCTCCGTCGCCGACGCCCTTCCGTCCGAGCCCGGCGGTTACAGCGGCTACCAGGCGCTGTTCGGCAACGTCGCGGTGCAGCCGGTGATCAGCCCGTCCGGGCCGGTGCGCAATCTCGACGGTCAGGTCATGAAGGACTACTCCGGCGACGTCGGCTTCCCCGGCTACGACGGGATGACCGGCACGAACGCGCTGGCCTACACGCTTGACATGCAGCTCAGCGGCGTCCCGGTGACCTACACGTACCTCAGCGATCTGCACGACTCGTGGACCACCGGCGCCGGCCTCGGCCCGGGCGACGCCACGTACGTGGCCCAGCTCAAGGCCGAGAACCAGGCCTTCGGCAAGTTCTTCGCCGACCTGGCCGCGCACGGCATCACCAAGCAGAACACCCTGTTCATCGCCACAGCCGACGAGGGTGACCACTTCGTCGGCGGCACCGGCAGCCCGGCCGGATGCGACGGCGTCCACGTGGCATGCACGTACTCGAACATCGGTGAGGTAGACGCGAACCTGAATGGCCTGGCCGCGACGGAGCAGGGCGACACTTCGGCCTTCGACGTCTCCGCCGACTCCGCTCCCGCGGTCTACGTGCCCGGACAGCCTGCCCGCAGTTCCGCCTCCGTACGTGCGCTGGAGCGCGCTGACGCGAAGCTCACAGCGGACGACCTGGCCACTGGGAAAACCGTGCCGCTGACCAACTATCTCGCCGATCCGGTCGAGCTCGGCCTGCTACACATGCAGACTGGAGACTCGAAGCGGACGCCAACATTCGTGTCCTTCGACAACCCGGACTTCTGGGTTGGAGGCGGCTCGACCACGTGCACGAGCAGCTGTGTCTACCAGCAGGCTGGCGGCGACGCCTGGAACCACGGCGACTACTACCCGCAGATCAACACGACCTGGCTCGGTATCGTCGGCCCCGGCGTGAAGGACCAGGGAGTCGACAACGCGACGTGGTCCTCGCACGCGGACATCCAGCCGACGATGATGTCGCTGCTCGGGCTGCATGACGACTACACGCCCGACGGCAGGGTGCTGACGGAGATCCTCGACCGTTCCGCGCCGCCAGCGATCACCGAGCTCGGCGCGCTCTACAGCCAGCTCGACTCCCCGGTGGGCGCGTTCGCGGCGAGCACGCTCGAGGCGTCCACCATCGCCCTGGCCAGCAACACGCCGGGGGACCGGTTCTACAAGGCGACGGAGAGCCGGCTGGTCGCACTCGGCAGCGCCCGCGACGCGCTGGTCAAGCAGATCCAGCAGATCCTCAACGGATACTCGTTCGGATCGTCCGCGCTCGGCAGCAGCAGCCAGGCCGCAGCCATCGCCTCGCCGAACGTCACGTCCGCGGCCACGGCCCGCGCGACGACCCTCCTTGGCCAGGCGGCACAGCTCGCCGCTGCCAGGCCGTAAAGCAAGTGGGCGGGCGAGCGGTGTTTCACCCGCTCGCCCACCCACTTACCACTCTTGCGTGCTCACCACTGCTGCGTCGCGGCCGGCAGCGCTGAACCGCCCGCACCACCGTCGAACTGACCCGGCTGGCCCGGCTGACCACCAGGCTGGTCCGGGCGGCCTTCGCGCGCCGGCTCCTGCTGGACATCCTTCTTGGTCACGGACAAGTACACGACCATCAGGATGATCGCGGCCGCGAGGGTGCCCGCGACCGGGCCGTCGCCGAGGTTCATGCCGCTGATGTTCTTGGGCTTGGCCAGACCGTCCGCGATCGACGCGCCGAGCGGCCGGGTCACCACGTATGCGGACCAGAAACACAGCACCGGGTTCCAGTGCAGCACCCGCCAGCCGATCAGCGGGATCAGGATGATGCCGGCGAACATCGCGGCCGAGGGCAGGTAGCCGAGCTTGAGCGTGGTCGCGGTGAAGTCGCCGAGCGCGGTGCCCATCGCGAAGGTCGCGACGACCGCGGCCCAGTAGAACGCCTCGCGCCGCGGCGTGTCGATGCTGTGGATCGAGAGCGTCTTCTCGGTCCGCTGCCAGCTGATGAACACCGCGGCGAGCAGTGCCGCGTAGAAGATCGTCGACGCGGTGTAGGGCACGTGCAGCGCGACGTGCATGACGTCCGCCGCCATGGTGCCGAATACGCCCACCCCGCACACGGCGAGCCAGTAGGACCAGGCCCGGTAGTGCGCCTGCTTGAACTGCAGGTACAGGGCCACGGCGAAAGCCGCGAAGCCGAGTACGACGGCCACCGGAGCGCCGAGCGAGGAGTTGACGAGGGCGTCCGAAGTGGACTCGCCCATCGCCGTGGACAGGCCTTTGACGAGCCAGAACGCGACCGCGACCTCGGGCACGCGGAGAGCGCCGTGCGCGGTCAGGGCGGGGCGACTGCGGGAATGACGGGAGACGGCGTTCACGTCACCCGAGTATGCCAGGGTCCGCACGAGCCCAGAAAGCCGGTCACGATCCCGTGACATGGTTCTTAACCGCTTCTTGGGGAGTGTCTTGGTCACGTCACAGGGTCGGCGCGAACTCAGGGTGTACGTCGACGGAGAGTAGCTGCTCCGAGACCTAGAGCTACCAGTGCGCTGCCACCAATGATCAGCAGGTCGCGCACCGCGAGCGCGCTGACTCCCGTCTCGGCGGTGATCCGGTCCATCGCCTCGACGGCGTAGGACAGCGGCAGCGCGTCGGAGATCCAGCGCAGGGCCGTGGCCATCGAGTCGCGTGGTGCGAACAGTCCGCACAGGAGGAACTGGGGCAGGATGAACGCGGGCAGGAACTGGACGGCCTGGAACTCCGTCGCGGCGAATGCGGAGACGAACAGCCCGAGCGCCGTGCCGAGCAGCCCGTCGCCAAGTGCGACGAGGAAGAGCATCCACGTCGGGCCGGCGACGCTCAGCCCGAGCGGCCCGAGCGTAAGGCCGAACACGACGGCCGCCTGGATGAGCGCGAGCAGGCCGAACGCGAGCGCGTAGCCGAGCAGCAGGTCGAGCTTCGCCAGCGGCATCGTCAGCAGCCGCTCGAGGGTGCCGGAAGTGCGTTCCCGCAGCGTCGCGACCGAGGTGAGCAGGAACATGACGATCAGCGGGAAGATGCCGAGCAGCGGCGCGCCGGTCCGGTCGAAGACCCCGGGTTCGCCGTTGAACATGTACTTGAGCAGCGTCATCAAGACGCTGGGGACGACGAGCAGCAGCGCGATCGTGCGCGGATCGTGCCGGAGTTGGCCCAGGACGCGGCGGGAGGTGGCAAGGGTGCGGGTGACGCTCACTGTCCGGCTCCGTTCGCGGCGTCAGCATCCTGTACGTCAGCAGCCTGTGCCTTTGCATCTTGTGCGACGAGTGTGAGGAATGCCTGCTCGATGTCCTTGGCCTCAGTGCGGCGCAGCAAGGCGTCCGGCGCGTCGGCGGCGATGATGCGTCCTTCGCGCATGAGCAGCAGATGCGTGCAGCGCGCGGCCTCGTCCATGACGTGGCTGGAGACGACGAGCGTCACGCCCTGGCCCGCGAGCCGGTGAAACAGCCCCCAGAGATCCTGCCTCAGCACCGGATCGAGCCCCACGGTGGGCTCGTCGAGGATTAGCAGCTGCGGGGCGCCCAGCAGGGCGGCGGCGAGCGAGACGCGCGCGCGTTGGCCGCCGGAGAGTCGCCCCACGAGATCGCGCTCACGTCCGGAAAGCCCGACGAGCTCGATAACACGGGCCGCGTCACCCCGCGGCGCGCCGAGCACGGCTGCGAAGTACTTCAGGTTCTCGGCTACCGACAGGTCCTGGTAGACGGAGGGCGCCTGCGTCACGTAGCCGACCTTGTCCCGCAGGGCCCTGCTGCCGGCGGGTTGGCCGAGCACGGTGACGCTTCCACCTTCGATCCGCTGCACGCCGACGAGGCAGCGCAGCAGCGTGGTCTTCCCGCAGCCGCTGGGGCCGAGTAGGCCGGTGACCGAGCCGGTGTCGATGCGCACGTCGATGTCCGGCAGCACGGTGCGGCCGCCGCGCAGCACCCGAAGGCCGGCGACGTCCGCCGCATAATTCATCATGTGATGAGTTTTGCTTGCCCGCTGCGCGCTGTCAATCGCCTACGCCGTCGAGATAGCGCTGCAGCGTCGGCCCGACGAGCGCCGCGACCGTGTCGATCCCGGCGGACGCGAGCGGCTCGACCTGGAAGACGTACCGTGCCATGGCGAGCCCGACGATCTGCGACATGACGAGCTCCACCCGCAGTTCCGGATGCTCGGAGCCGAGGGCGGTGGCGAGCCGTAGCACGAGCTCGCGCTCCACGAATCCCCTGAAAAGCTCGGCGACCTGCTCGTTCGTGGCAGCGGCGCGCAGCATCGCGACAAGGCGTTCGCGGACCGGCGGTTGCTCCCAGAGCGTCATCGCGAACCGCACGATCCGCGCCCCCGCGCCGGCCCGGTCGCCCGTGAGGATTACTTGTGCGATCAAATCCGGGGAGATCGGGAAGTCGAGCGCGGCGACGAAGAGCTGCTGCTTGGTGCCGAAGTAGTGGTGCAGCAGTGCGGCGTCCACCCCGGCCGTCCGCGCGATCCCGCGCATGCTGGTTTTCTCGTACCCGTGTGCCGCGAACTCGGCTCGCGCCGCGTCGAGGACGGCGCCCCGCGTGTCGGCCCGGCCCGGCCGCCGCCCTTTGGGCCGCTGCGGCGTACGCCCGGCGTCGTCGGAGCCTGCCTCGCTCTGCTGTCCGCTCATTCGGCAATTATCCGACGGCGGTGACTGCAAAACGGCGTTAAGGCGGCGTTCTGCGTCGGTGCGTCAGTGACTGCCGCGGCGGTTTCCGTGTACCGCGCAGCGACCGCGACGGACGGCAGTGCGCGCCGACCGACGTCGCCACGCTGAACCGCCGCCCGAGGTGAGCCTCCTTGCGGCTATACCGCCCGCACCGCTCGTGCTTGGACAACGCATGATTCCAACTTACCGCCTATCGCCACGAGAACTACGCGGCGCATCGTTCGGATAGTTGCCCGTAGTCACTGGCCTGGCATCCTGTGCTCGATTACCCCGTGCTCGATCGACTACTGCCCGAGCCTGCGGAAGTCCTGTGCGACGACGTGGTTGCGGTCGGCCGCCGAGCCCAGCGTGTAGGCCGGGTACAACCCCAGGTACTCACCGCTCGTGGTCTGGCTCCACTGCCGGGCCAGGGCGCTCGAGCTCTTGTAGAAGTTGAGCATGTAGCCGCCCTCATAGACCTTCAGCAGCGCGAAGCCTCCGGGGTACTCCTTCGTCGCCGCGCACTCGAGGAACTCGACGTTCGTCGCCACCGGTGAGCTCGTGCGCTGGTTCCGGTGGGTGTGGCCGCTGTGATGGAAGAACACGCCGGGAGTCGCGTCGTAGAGGGACTCCAGCCGCTGAGCGTCCGCGCGGTCGAGGTCGAAGCCGGGACCCGCGATCGTCGAGTACGCGGCCGCGTCGGTCACCGGGTGGTGGCCGAACACGAGCGTGGGCTGCTGCGGGTCCTCGGCGAGGATGTCCGACAACTGCTGGAACTGCGCGTCGTCGATCGCGCCGCTGGGCAGGTCCAGCGTCGTCGTGTCCAGCCCGATGAGCCTGAGCCCGGCGAGCTCCGTCTGCGTCAACGTGCCCTGTGGCAGGTCGTACACGGCAGGGAGGCAGTCGAAATATCCTGTCGTGCCGACGGCCATGCAGGTGTCGTACGCTGACCCCGTCTTCGGCTGATCGTGATTCCCCCTGGCGACGACGTAGCTGCGCGGATCAAGTCTGCCGTCGAGCCTCAGCTTGCCGAAGTGGTCGAGCAGCGCCTTCGATGCGGTGAGCTCGGTGGGCAACGCGGACCCGGTGAGGTCCCCGGCGACGAGCAGTGCGTGCGCTCCGCGCTCGGCCGCGTCACATGTCATCGACTCCGCCATCACCACCGGATAGGGCGGGAGGCCGGGGCTCTGCTCGAAGCCGGGCGGGAAGCTCGAGGTCGCCAGACCGCTGATCGTCTCGCCGATGTGCAGGTCGTTCGCCAGCGCGAGGGTGAACAGGTGCCTGCCGCGCGGCGGGACGAGCGTCGTCACCACGCCCGGGGCGGCCGAGTTCACCACGCCTGAGGACAGCAGCTCGCCGAGGATCTGCAGCAGCTGAGCGTCCGTCGGATTAGTCGGAATGACGATGCCGCCGGCCGGATAGGTCAGCTGCGGCACCAGGCGCGGCGTCACCTGCACGTCGGCCGAATAAGCCTGGTAATAGTACGTAGTGCCGGGGCGCAGTCCAGTGACCTCGACGTAGTGGTACGCCGTCTCACCGCCCTGTTGCAGCGCGATCCGGTCCAGCCGGTCCGGGTCGGTGCCGTAGCGCACGTAGCCGTCGGTGTTCACCGGGGCCGGTTCCTGGCTGGGCTGATACGGAATGGCGGGTGCGGGCGCGTCGGCCGTGTACCAGGTCAGGACGAAGCTGTCGTCGGTGACCGTGACGAGTTCGAGGGCCTGCGCGTACACGCCGGCCGCCGCAGCGGCGGCCGCCTGCGCGGGGGAGAGGGCGGCACCCGGGATGACGATGCCTGCGGCAGCGCCCACCGTAGCCATCCGAAGAATCTGACGGCGGCTCAGATCGCAGCAATCATGCATGGGTTCCAGGCTGCCACGGCGCCGTGAACCCGGGTTGGAAGCCGGGCGAACGGATCGGGAATTCGACCCCTGGCCGCCGTTTGGCACAAAGCGATCTACAGGGTCAAGTTGTAGATCACTTTCTGCAGACATGCCGTGCCGCGTCGGCGTGTCTGCACAAAGTGGACGCTACGGACCGGGCCGGTCACTCCGCTCCGCCGGCCCGGTCCTGTCTGCGGCCCCCGCTCAGGCGGCTCGGTATTCGGCGTGCACGAGTTCGAGCAGTTCGGCCACCGAGGTCTCGGCCGACGGACGGTCGAAGGTGATCTCCCCGTGCTGCAGGAGGTTCACCCGGTCGCACACGTCCATGACCTGGCTGTAGTTGTGCGCGATCAGGATGACCGCGAGGTCGCCGCGCTCGCGCAGCCGGTCGATCAACCGCAGGATCTGGCCGCCCTCACGGGCGCCCATCGCGGCCAGCGGCTCGTCGAGCAGCAGCACCTTGGCGGCCGAGTTGACCGCGCGGGCCACCGCGATCGCCTGCCGCTGGCCGCCGGACAGCGCCCTGACCTCCGCGCTGACCGAGGGGATGTTGATGCCCACCTCGGCCAGCGCCTCGGCGGCCCGGCGCTTCATCTCGCCGTGCCGCAGGAACGGACCGACGGTCAGTTCCTTGTTGAGGAAGAAGTTCAGGTACACGGGCAGTTCGTCCACCAGCGCAAGGTCCTGGTACACCGTCTCGACGCCGAGGGAGCGGGCGTGCGCGACCGAGCGCAGCGTCACCTCCTCGCCGCCGAGCCGGATCGTGCCGGTGTCCGGCCGGTGGAACCCGGTGATGATCTTGATCAGCGTGGACTTGCCCGCGCCGTTGTCACCGAGCAGGCCGAGCACCTCGCCGGTGCGCACCTGCAGGTTGATGTCGCGCAGTGCGGTGACCGGCCCGAACCGCTTGGAGATGCCGTTGACCCGCAACGCCTCCACACCGGACTCGGACGGCAGCGGCGCCTTGGACAGCACCGTGTCCTCGCTCATCGCAAGTACCTCCTTCGCAGGCTCGAGATGTACACGTTGAGCAGCATGGCCGCGACCACCGCGACACCGATCACGACGTCGAAGGCGTAGGCGTTGACGCCGGTCAGGGTGAAGCCGTTCTCGATGATCCCCAGCAGCACCGCGCCGAACAGCGCGCCGACCACCGTGCCGGAACCGCCGAGCAGCGCCGTGCCGCCGATGACCGAGGACGCCACGGCCAGGAACATCATGTTCGAGCCGCCGCTGGTCGGGTCGAAGGAGCCGACCCTGATCTGGTCCACCAGACCGGCCAGCCCGGCGAACAGGCTGGTCAGCATGAAGGTGGACACCTTCACCCAGTTGACCTTGATGCCGGACTCCGCGGCGCTGAGCGGATTGCCGCCCGCCGCCTGCGCGTACACGCCGTACTTGGTGTAGGAGAGCGCCACCTGCATCACGATGATGATCAGCAGTGCCCAGACCAGCTCCGACCACTGCCAGCCGCCGAGCAGATTGCCGAGCGTGCCGGTGATCGGCGGCTTGGCGGGCTCGGCGTTGGACTGGATGTAGGTCATACCCTCCAGGAAGAAGCCCATGCCCAGAGTCGTGATGAACGAGGAGAGGTTGAACCACGTGCGGATCAGGCCATTGATGAGCCCGATGCCCATCGCCACCAGGATCGCCAGCACCAGCGAGGCCGGCACGTTCAGGCCCGTGTTGTAGAAGGACATGAAGACGAACGGCACGAAGGTGAAGGTGAAGCCGGCCGAGAGGTCGATCTCGCCGCAGATGAGCAGCATCGTCTCGCCCGCGCCGATGATCGCCCACGGTGCGAAGTACTGCATGATGATGTGGTAGTTGTTCGAGGTGTTGAACGCCGAGCCGTAGCTTCCCAGCGAGAAGTACAGGAACGCGGCGATCGTCACCAGGACGATGCTCAGCTCGCGCCGCCGCAGCAGGGCACGGGTGAACCCGCCCCCGGTCGCGGAACGCTGCTGCGTCTCCGGTTGAACCGTTTGAGTTGCCATGATCTGTTCTGCCTCTGGTCCTGTGTGCTAGCTCTGGACGGTCGAGGCCGCCGGTATGCCGATGGAGCTCGGCATGGTTCCCAGCGCCTTGTTGGTGCCGCCCTCGATCCAGCTGTTGGAACTCGCGTACGGGCCGACGTTCGACGAGGTGACGAAGGTCAGACCGGTGTCGGTGGCCGGCGGGAAGACGAGTGTGCCGGTCAGCCGGTACATGTAGAGGTAGAGCACGGGCAGGAAGCCCTGCAGGTACGCCGACTGGTCGATGGTGAAGTCGAGCGCGCCCGAACTGACGCCGCTGATGGTGTCCGCGAGCAGGTCGAATCCGCCCGCGTGCACCTGGCCCTTGATGCTGTACTTGCTGATCATCTGGGCGATCGACGCGGTGGAGCCGGCGTCGACGGCGTAGATGCCCTTGGCGCCCTTGAGGCCCTGGTACGCGGACTCCATCGCGTTGAGCTCGTCGGCCTGCGCGGCGCCGGTGTCGACGGTGTGCACCTTTACGCTCGGCGCGGCAGCCTTGAGTGCCGCGGTGATCCCGTCGAGGCGCGGCTGCACGTTGAGCGAGCCGGGCTGCGAGATGCCGACCAGGATGTCCCCGGAGGTGACCTCGGACGCGATCTTCAGCCCCATCTGGTAGCCGGACTGGTAGAGGTCCTGCCCGACGTAGGTCAGCGCGAAGTTGCCCGAGGCGTCCGCGTTGTATGCGATCACCGGGATCCCGGCGGCCAGCGCCGCCTTGGTCGGCGCGATGAAGGCGCTCGCGTCGGTCAGCGGGATGGCGATGCCGTCTACGCCGCCGCTGATCGCGGTCTCGAAGGCGCTCGCCATCTCGGAGACCACGCCGTTCTCCGAGCCGGTCCAGGTCGGCGTGGGCAGCCCGAGCAGGGCGGCGGCGTCCTTCATCCCGCTCTGCGTCGGGGCGAAGAAGGAGTTGGTGGTGACGTGGTTGATGAACGCGAACTTCCACGCGGGGGTCTTGGGGAAGTCGCCGGTGCCCGTCGAGCCCGAGCTCGAGTTGCGCGAACTCGAACAGGCGGCGAGGGCGGAGGCGGTCAGTGCTGCGGTTCCGCCGATGCCGAGGGCGCGCAGCACGCCGCGGCGGCTGGCCGCGCCGATCACGCCCTCGTCGCCGGCGCCGGTCGGGAATTCCTGTCCTGCTATCGATCCAGCCATGAGAGGACCTCTTCGTCTTAGTCTCGATAGGTATGGAAATAGACAGTCGGGTGATTCAGGTGGAGCAGCCGACCCCAGGCCGTGGCTGCAAAGGCCTTTGCAGCCACGGCCTGGAGTCGGGGTGTCATTTTCGAGACGCGCCGAAGTACTTGGCGCGGATGCGGTCGGCCAGGATGGCGACGCCGAGGACGACGCCCTGGGCGACCGTCTGGTAGTACTCGTTGACATTCATGGCCAGCAGACCGTTCGAGATGAACTCGAGCAGGATCGCGCCGGCCGCGATGCCCACGATCCGGCCTTCGCCGCCGAACAGCGAGACTCCGCCGACCACCGCCGCGGCGATGGCGGTCAGCTCGTATCCGGAGGCTGAGACCGAGGGATCGGCCACGCCGAGGCGGCCGATGATCAGGATGCCGACGAGGCCGGCGAGGGTGGAGCTGACCATGTAGGTCGAGGTGATCCGCTTGCGCACCGGGATGCCGGCCAGCCGGGCCGCCTCCGGGTTTCCGCCGACCGCGTAGATCTGCCGGCCCGCGTAGGTGCGCTCCAGCGCGAACCAGGCCACCACCGCGACGACGAGGAAGATGACCGCCGGGATCGGCACCGAGCCGATGTAGTACAGCGACAGGTCGCCGAAGACGTTCGAAAGTCCGGTGATCGGCGTGCCCGAGGTGATCGAAAGGGCAAGGCCCTTGCAGATCGTGAAGGTCACCAGGGTGATCACGAACGGCGGCACGTTCAGCCGGTTCACCATCGTGCCGTGCCAGTAGCCGACGCCGGCGCAGATGGCCAGGGTGAGCACGATCGCCAGCGGCGCCGGCATCCCGTGCGTGGCGTTGAACCAGCCGGCCAGCACGCCGGCCAGACCGGCGAGGCCGCCTACCGAAAGGTCGATGCCGCCGGTCAGGATGACGAAGGACTCGCCGATCGCCAGGATGCCGAACTCGGCCAGGTCACGGCCCATCACCTGCAGGTTGTCGGTGTTGTGGTAGGTCGGCGCGGCGATGGAGAACACGATGAAGGCCACCACGCAGGCCAGCACGACGCCGGCCTCCGGCGTGGCCGCCAGCTTGCGCAGCAGGGACGAGGACTGCGGCCGCGCCGACTCGGCGTCCGGCGCGGCGTCCGCGGGGGTCAGGGTGGGGGCGCTCACGTCGGGTTTCCGTTCGGCTCGAGTGCGGTCTGCGTTCCTTGCCGCGGTCCGGCGCCGGTGGCCGCGGCGGTCATGATGATCTCCTTGGTCGCGTCGGCCCGGTCGAGCACGGCGGCCACCCGGCCACGGTGCATCACCGCGATCCGATGGCAGATCCACAGCAGCTCCTCCAGCTCGGAGGAGGCGGCGACGACCGCCATGCCGGAGTCGGCGGCGCGGTCGATCAGCTCGTAGATCTCGGCCTTCGCGCCGATGTCCACGCCGCGGGTCGGCTCGTCGAGCAGCAGCAGCCTCGGCTCGGCGGCGAAGGCCCGGCCGAAGATCGCCCGCTGTTGGTTGCCGCCGGAGAGCGAGCCGATCGGCTGGTCCACCGACTGCATCCGTACCTTGACGTTGCCGGCGATCTCGTTGGCCTCGGCGCGCACCCGGCGCGGCCCGAGCACGCCGCGCCGGCTGATCCGTCGCAGCACACTGATCGTGACGTTGTCCCGGATCGGCGCGAAGAGCACCAGCGACTGCAGTTTGCGGTCCTCCGGGATCATCGCGATCCCGGCGTCGGTGCCCTCGCCCGCGCTCTTCGGCGCGTAGCGCTCGCCGGACAGCCGCATCGCTCCGCCGGTGGCCGGCTGCGCGCCGGCCACGGTGTGGATCAGCCGGCTGCGTCCCGAGCCCATCAGGCCCGCGATGCCGAGGATCTCGCCCTTGCGCACGGTCAGGTCCACCGGACCGAGCCCGTCCGCGGTCAGTCCCTCGATCTCCAGGAGCACCGGGGCGTCGGCGGGCGCGACCTTGGGCTTGCTGTGCGCGACCTCGTTGCCCACCATCTCCCGGATCAGCCGGTCCTCGCTCGCCTCCGCAGGTTCGAGGTCTGCGACGAGCCTTCCGTTGCGCAGCACGACGATCCGGTCCGCGACCTCGCGCACCTCGTCGAGCCGGTGCCCGATGAACAGGACGCAGCGCCCTTCGTCGGCGGCGCGCCTGGCCAGGTCGAGCACCAGCTTCGCCTCGACCGGGCCGAGCGAGGAGGTCGGCTCGTCCAGGATCAGCAGTTTGGGGTCACGCCCCCAGCCCTTGGCGATCTCGATCAGCTGCCGGGTCGGCACCGGCAGGGTGCGCACCTGTTGCCGCACCGGGATCGAGTCCGGGCTCAGGCCGATCGCGCTCAGCATGGCCTCGGCCGCTCGGCGCTGCGCCGCGCCGTCGACCACCACCTTGCGCTTCGAGTCGGCCGGCCGCCGGCCGAGCAGCAGGTTCTCCGCGACGGAGAGCTGCCCGACCAACGGGAACTCTTGGGAGACCAGCGCCACGCCGAGGCGCCCCGACTCCGCGGTGGAGCCCGGCGCGAGCGGGTGCCCGTCGATCTCGATCTCGCCGCCGTCGCGGTGCACCGAGCCGGCCAACGTGCCCATCAGCGTGGACTTGCCCGCGCCGTTCTCGCCGACCACGCCGACCACCTGGCCGGCGTAGAGGTCGAGCTCGGGCAGGTCGAGCACGCGCACCGGACCGTAGGACTTGTGCACCCCCCTCAGCCGCGCGATCACCGCGCGGCCGAGGGCGGACGCCGACTGCTGCAGAGTCGGTTCCACGGTCATGGTCAGCCGATTCCCAGCTGGCCCTCGAGCGTGACGTAGTCCGAGTAGTCGGACTTCGTCACCACGCCGATGCCGGAGCTCAGGGTGCTGCCGTCGGCCTCCAGGAACGGCTTGACCAGCGACATGGTCGCGGCGCTGCCGAGCACCTTCTCGGCGGCCATGATGTAGGCCCCGGTGTAGCCCTGGTAGTACGGCATCTGCACGACGGTGGCCGAGATGGTCCCGGACTGCACCGCGCTCAGCGTGGCCGCCGCCGCGTCGTCGGACACGATCTTGACGCTGCTGGTCTTGCCCGCGGTGGTCACCGCCTGGGCGAGCGCCGGACCGTCGTACGAGTACACCCCGTACAGGCCCTTGATGCCCGGGTTGTTCGCCAGGATCGTCTCGGCGTCCGACTGCGCGGTGGAGGCGGAGCCCGTGTCGTTGTCCGTCACCGTCACCTTGATGTTCGTGCCGGACAGCGCCTCCTTGAAGCCGGCGATGCGCTGGGTCGCGTTGGCCGCGGTGAGCGAGCCGACCAGGACCGCCACGTCGCCCGAGTTGCCGAGGGACGCCTTCATCGCCAGGCCGGCCTGGTAGCCGGCCTGCTCGTTGGGCGTGCCGAGGTAGAGCCCGGCCGCTTCGGTGCCCGGCAGCGGGGAGTCGATCGCGAGCACGAAGATGCCGTTGGCGACGTCGGTGGCGATGGTGTTCTTCGCCGAGGCCGGGTCGACCGCGGAGATGGAGAAGCCGCTGATCTGCTTGCCGGCCAGGGTCTCGAGCTCGGAGTCCTGGTCGGTCAGGCTGCCGTTCGGCGGCGCGTAGAAGATGCAGTTCGACGAGCTGATGCCGAGGTCGGAGCAGGCCTTCGTGAAGCCGGTCTGCCCGGCGTTCCAGTAGTCGGTCGCGATGTTGACGACCATGGCCACCTTGACGCCGGACAGGTCGTGGCCCTTGAGCGCGCAGGTGATCGAGTTGTCCAGCGCGG
>Ga0185299_10004649_pt1 | contig 16352 bp, 11 predicted proteins | sample PaiPotPPA55metaG_FD_128002 | JGI IMG/M metagenome (GOLD analysis project Ga0185299, IMG submission 128002) | Iron sulfur acid spring bacterial and archeal communities from Banff, Canada, to study Microbial Dark Matter (Phase II) - Paint Pots PPA... ...
GAAGTTACGCGGGCGAATCCGATCGCCTCGGGAAAGAATGACCACTCGCATGGGCCTTCCAAAACTTAGACTTATTATGTTCTCGGGCGATTTGACTCCCTAAGGTCCCCACCCACCTGTTTCGTTTGCATGCGCAGGTGCCCAAACCGCGTGAGACGGCCATCCTTAGTTGCCTGGGTTGACTCATTGCACCGCATGCTAGCCGATGGCGGAAAGGGAAAATTCTCCATACAGAATTTGTTCATTTGAGGCACTCTGAGCCTGGACCACCGGTTGCGAATGCGGCCACGGTGGGGTATAAAGGTCGAGTGTAAGGCGGAGGTAGTCTTTCCATGGAGCAGCCAGCGAAGAAGAAAGTATACGAGGCCCCTAAACTGGTGCGCTACGGTGATCTGGTTGAAGTTACGCGTTCGATCAACGGCGGTCACGGGGCGATAGACAATCTCAAAGGGCAAAATAAGACTGCCTAGAGGTTTTTCCTTTCTTCATGGGCGAATCCAATTTCTTGCCTCCGAATCCCACTTATTCCGTTTGCGGCCTACGCGTTCGCTCTGACCGACATATTCCCGATCTTATCCCGGCGGAATTCGGCCGCGCCGATGTTGAAATCGCGTTTCAGGAACATCCGGAATCCTCCCGATTCGAAGGACAAACGCTGCGATACTCAAGCAGGGACGCGGCTCTCAACGCAGAGCCGACAGTTCGGTTGTGGGAGATCGCCTCGCCAGGGTTGCTTTATGAGTTGGTCTATGGCGACGGCACCAGGTTTGTGATCGACAGAGCGGGGTCGAGGGTGTGGGCTACATGGGCTAGTGAATCGACTTTCGAAGATACGCTTACGTACTTGTTGGGACCGGTGCTGGGATTCCTCTTGCGTCTGCGCGGTGTAACCTGCCTCCATGCTAGTGCAATCGCAATCGACGGCGTTGCCATTGCATTGGCGGGCACTGCCGGAGCCGGGAAATCTACCGCGGCTGCGCAATTTGCTTCCATGGGTTATCCCGTGCTTTCCGATGACATTTCCACTTTGGAGGAAGCAGGCACTTCATTTCGAGTTCAGCCCTCGCCCGCCCGACTGCGGCTGTGGCCCGCATCGGTAGAGCATTTGTGTGGGGGCCCGGATGTATTGCCGCGGCTGACTCCGTCCTGGGAAAAGCGGTATTTGGATTTGCGAAATGGGGACCGGCGTTTTCAGTGTACCCCGCTGCCACTTGCTGCCATTTACGTTCTGAGCAACCCACCAGGCCCAGCCAAGGAGATCGAGGAAATTGTCGGGTCAGAAGCAATGATGCAGGTGCTTGCAAATGTCTATGTGAATTATCTTCTGGACGGCAGTTTTCGTGAAAGAGACTTTGTCAAAATTGCAAGGGTGGTGAACACGGTTCCAGTGCGCAGGGTCAACCTTCGTCACAACTTCGCGGCTCTGGAGCACATGTGCCATTCGATCGTGACTGACTTTTCTCAAGCCAGGAACATCGATCGCCATGTCCGAGACGGCTGGGCCATCCCCTCCTCGCCCGTTTCTTGTCTGGATTGACGGATCGGGAATGTACAACATTCTTAGCTATGGCAGCATGGTGTCCGATTCGGTCCGCATGAATGCCTATGCGGATGCGCTGCGGAAAGTCGTGACTTCGGATTCGGTAGTGCTCGACATTGGCACCGGATTTGGTTTTTTTGCCGTTTTGGCCTGCCAGCTGGGAGCGCGGCGGGTGATTGCTATTGAGCCCGACAGTGTCATAGAGATCGCACGAAAAGTTGCCGCTGCGAATCAATGTGCTGACAAGATCCAGTTCATTCGCGATGTCTCGTTGAACGTTTCCCTTAACGAGCCGGCCGATGTGATCATTTCCGATCTGCGTGGTTTACTGCCGTGGTTCGAGAAACATCTGCCAGCCATAATCGATGCAAGGAAGAGGTTACTTTCCCCGGGGGGTACGCTCGTTCCTTCTCGGGACATGGTTTGGGTTGCGCTTGTCGAATCCGCCGCACTATATTCGCCCTATTCGGAGCCCTGGTGTTCGAAGCCGCAAGGCGTGGATTTAGCGGCCGCCCGGCAGTTCGCGGTCAATCTTTGGAAGAAAGGGCGCAAAGTCTTACCGTCTGAATTTCTTGGCAAACCGCAATTGTGGGCCAGTCTCGACTACGCTTTCGTCGAGGATGTGAATGTCTCGTCGACAGTTGCCTGGACACTGGGCAGAGCTGGTACGGCGCATGGAATAATGATTTGGTTCGATACCGAGCTGTGCGACGGAATTGGATTTTCGAACGATCCAACACAACCGCAGCTGATTTACGGCAACGCGTTCTTTCCGTTTGCTGCGCCTGTTGAAGTGAGGCCGGGTGAGTCCGTCACCGTTGATTTACGGGCCATATTGGCTGAAGAGGATTATGTGTGGGTTTGGAAAACCAAGGTTTCATCCGGCAATCCGCCGCGCGTCCGGGTCGAGTTGAATCAATCTACATTTTTCGCATGTCCTCTGTCGCGCGAGCAAGTTGCCACCCGCTCGGAGAATTACGTTGCCAGTCTTGGCGAAGACGGCATCATTGATAGAACGGTGCTCGATTTGACGGATGGAAAAAGAACAGTAGCGCAGATTTCCGAGCAACTGCGGGAAAGATTTCCAGCGCGGTTCTCCAATTTGCGGGAGGCACTGGCGAAGGTCGGGGAATTGTCAGCGCGTTATAGCCGGCCGGGCCGGTCGTCCGTGTGAAAGGCGAGCCGCGCTATTATCGTTGAAGCGGGGCTAGCGGGCGGTGTCGATTTCTGAGTAGCTGGCAAGACGCGGGTGTAGCGCTCAGCCACGTTTTCCGTATCGTTAATTACAACATTGCCAAACTGAACCCAGGCGTGAGCATCCAGGGCGTTATTTTCTTTTTCTTTGCGTACGCCGATGTGAACTGTGGGGTCGATGCCTTGTTGGAGCAGAAGCCAGCAGAGGGCGACCGAGCGTCCCAGGCATTGCAAGGGCAGGGGACAGCGTCGCGCGACGGCGGAGAAAAGGTGCGTATAGGCTTCGACCTCTTGAAGAGAGGGTTCGGGTATTTGGCCGGCATTGGGTGCGAGACGCTGAATTCGGGCGAGCAGACGGTTGAGTCCGAACAGTTCGAGACCGGCATAGGTTATGGGCAGAATCAAAATAGTACGTAGCACGAACCTTTTCGATTCCGAAGGGAGCCGGAAGAATTTGCGGCAAGCATTCCACATTTGTCTTAATCTTCGCACGATGCGTGGATCTTCGCACGCATAATTGCGGTGCGGGGATTGCGTCAAGGGCAAAGCGAGGCGGTGAGACGGTTTTTGGAGATCGGGGTTAACTGCCAGGCGTCGAATTTCGCGAGCGCGTCGGCGCCTTCTATTTTCAGTCGCAGGGGGCCAGAGGGGATTTGATAGATTCGCGCCGTAAGTGCGGTAGTTCGGTTGACGAAGAGTTCCAGAACCGATCCGTCAAGGAACAGGTGCAAGCGCAACGGGGATCCCGGCGCCCCGGAGACCGGTGCTGTTACGGCGTTTACGCGCAGTTCTCGAGTTCCTGACTTGGTAGTGCAGGAAATCGTTGCGAAGTCGTCTTCGTTGTCGGAGTGCAAGTGAATGGAAAACGTATCTGCCATGGCTGTGAGTTCCAGATGCAGTTCGGCGGCCAGGTCGTGAATGCGAAGAGTATCAAAAATCCGCTGGCGCGCAGCCGGGGTGGTGTTCGACGCGATACCGGTGTGCACGGATCGGAGTTGCTGCGCAGCGTGGGCGACGTTCATTTGCAATTCATTTTCTGAATTCAGCGACAAGAGGCGGGGGAGCGACATGGCGCCGGCCCATCCTGCGGCGATGAGGTCGGCATCTGGTCTGGTTTCGGTAATCCATCCCCAGAGAATCCGATTGCCCTCTGCATCGAGCATGCTCTTCGCCGCATAGTAAGCGCCCCAATCGACGACGCCTTCTTTTTCCGGTCTGAAGCGGCGGTTCGTGTAGGTGCCGACTTTCCATCGAACTTTGCCCATGGTGGAGATCAGTAACAAGTGCTTGTCGCCGACCGGGAAGAAGTCTGGGCATTCCCACATTTCTCCGGTGTCGACGGGGTTTACGCTATTGTCGTTGACGCTCTTTTCATTTGTGGATGACGCTTCGAGCAGAGGATGCAGGTACGTCCAGTGGCGCAGATCGGGCGAGCTATAGAGGAGGATGGTACCGCCTTTATGGCGGATGCCGGAGCCGAGAATCAGCATCCAGTCGTTTCCTTCTCGCCAGAGGCAGGGATCGCGGAAGCCGGTAACGAGGAGTCCGGCGGGAGGAGCTGCGATCACGGGTTCGGCGAGTTTCTTCCAGGTGCGAAGGCTATCGTCTTTCGCGATGGCGAGGCATTGCACCTCGCGCCAGGTGTGGACGCCATCGCGCAACGTGGCGTCGGCTTCGGACGGGGGCGGAGCGACGCCCGTGTAAATCACGGTTGGCTTGCCATTGTCGAGGATGGCGCTGCCGCTGAAAACGCCGTCGCGGTCAGGTCCGCCGGGAGTGGGGGAGAGAGCAATCGGTTCGTGCTGCCAATGAATCATGTCGAGGCTGGTGGCGTGCGCCCAATTCATGTTGCCCCAGACTGGGGCCTGCGGGTTGTATTGATGGAACATGTGATAGCGGCCGCGGAAGAAAATGGGAGCGTTGGGATCGTTCATCCAGTTATGCGCGGGGAGCAGGTGATACTGGGGACGAAGGGGATCGGAGGCCAGCTTGCGACACAGGGCGGAGGGGTCTGGATCAGCGTGATCCGAGTTCGCGTAGAGCGTCGATAAGGTGGCGGCGCTGGAGAGTTGCAGGAAAGCTCGTCGCGAAAAGCGCATGATTTAACGTCCGCTAGCGAATCTGCGACTTTCTGGTGTTCTGCGACTAAGATCTTAAACCGCAGAGTGCGCAGAGAAGAGCCGCAAAGTTCGCAGAGAAGTTCTCCGAAAAGAATTGCGACTCGCCTTATGTCATAGCATACGAATGCGCCGGGAGTGTTGGATATAATGGCGGAAAAGGCGAATCATCTTCCAACCAATCGTGCATTTCATTGCGTTTCGACGCCGGTCCGGTCTCGTCTATTTTTTTAGCGTCGTACTCCTTGCGGCGGGCGTCGGCTTGCGGGCACAGACGACGGCTGCCCCCCGGAAATCCGCCGAGTGGATGGCGATGCAACGAGGGCAGGAGTCCGTCAAGGGCGGCGACATTGCGCGTGCGCGGGCTGAGTTCGAGAAGGCGGTGCGGCTCGCCCCCAATGACCCGGAAGCGCAGGCGGCGCTGGGCTGGGTGCTGGCGCAGCAAGGGGAAGGGAATGCGGCGGTGGCGCACCTTCGAGCCGCGATTAAGGCCAAGCCGGGACTGGTGGAGGCGCGGCTGACGCTGGCGGGTGTGCTGTCGCAACAGGGGAAAGCGGCAGAAGGTGAGCAGGAAGCGCGTACGGCCGTGAAGATTGCGCCAGGAAACGCGGAGGCTCATCGCACGCTGGCGAAGATTCTGAGTCAACGGTCCGGAGATGAGGCGTTGTTGGAGATGCGTCGCGCGGTGGAACTGTCACCGGACCGTGCTGACTTGCAGGATGATCTCGGGAATGTGCTGGCGCAACGCAATCGGTTTGCCGACGCGGAAGTCGCGTTCAGGAAAGCGATAAGTTTACAACCTAATCTCGAACCGGCGCACTTTCATCTGGGAGTTGCGCGTTTGCAGGCAGAGGAACTGGACGACGCCGCCAGCGAATTAGGGAAAGCGCTGCAACTAGCTCCGCAGGATGCCGCGGCTCATTACTACCTGGCGAAGACTCTTACCGCACAAAACAAAAAGGACGATGCGCTCGAGGAATTTCGCAAGGCAGTTGCGCTGAAACCGGATTGGCCCGAAGCTCAGATTGAGCTGGGCCTAGCCTGCCAACGCTCCGGAGATGTCGACTGCGCCGTGATCGCGTTCGGCGAAGCGGTGAAGTTGCGCCCCCAGGATGCCGAGGCGTTCAACGACCTAGGTTTGGCACTGATCCAGAAGGGGGACGCGGAAAGCTCGATTCAAAAATTTAAGACAGCTGCGCAGCTGCGCCCGGACGACGCCACGTTTCGAGGAAACCTAGCAATCGCATACATGCAGCGCGCGGACTTCGATACTGCCATCACGGAACTGGAGGCCGGACTGAAGTTGGCGCCGGACAATGCCTCCCTGCACTACAACCTGGGGCTGGCCTACAAAATGAAGGATCAGCTCGACAAAGCGATTCCGGAATTCCAGAGCGCGATCCGCTTGCAGCCTGATCTGGCAGATGCCCACTACACGCTCGGGGTTCTATTCTGGCAGCGTGGTGAGTTCGATAAAGCGACTGCAGAGCTACAAACGGCGATTCAGGACCAGCCCAACTACGCGGAGGCCCACTACACGTTAGGGACGGTCTTCAAACAGCAGGGAAAACTGCCCGAGGCCGCAGTGGCGTTGCGCGAGGCCATCCGCTTGCAGCCGGATTTTGCGGGGGCGCATACCACACTGGCCGCAGTGCTGCGTCAGCTAGGCGACGCGAAGGGCGCGGCCGAAGAAGCGAAGGCGGGAGCAAAGATCAGCGCCTATAGTAGCAATTTGCAAACGGCAACTTTTTCGACGAATTCGGGGAAGAGACTGTTAGCTGCCGGGGACGTGGACGGTGCCATTGCACAATTCCGTTCGGCCATTCATTTGGATCCAGATTACGCTGCAGCTCACTATCAACTTGGACTGGCGTTGAGGCAGCAGGGTCACAAGGACGAGGCCACGAAGGAATTTGAGAAAGCAACAGAGTTGGATCCACATTTAATAACGCCGCGATAATCCTCTGCCCGAATCACTTATTTCCGGGTTCTACTTGGGTGCGAGTGCGAACCGATACCAAATCGGATGTCACCGGCACTCCGTGTGTCACTCTCACATGCAACAGTGCCTCAAACGGCTGGATCTCGCCGGCTTTCGAAACACCCAGGCGCTGCAGGAGTTCGGTCAGAGAATCTTCACGACAAACGTACTCTGCGGCTGCCTGCGTGCCCACGGTAGTAGTTCCCGCAAGGATCAACATGGAATGCGCCGGGTCCAACCCCGGCTTCAATCCTATGATCGCGTAGTCCTCGTTCACCGACTGGCTGGAAGGGCTTGCCAGGAAAACCTTGGACTCTCCGGCCGCGGGATGCACGTTAATCACCGCGACGTCTCCCTTGCGAGGCCCGGTATTCACCTTCTGAAAAACGAAATCCTGCGTTCCCGGGATCTCCAGCAGAGTCAAATTTTCCGCCGGGGAGCCGATGAAGATCAGATCATTGTTCCTGACGTCATCCAGGGAAAAGAGTGCTCCCCGCTTCACCCGAAGTTGGCGGTTAAGCATGCCAAAAACCCGGTCGAGTTCATGGATCGCCAACACCTCCCCCACTCCGGTGTAGTGATCAAGGACCGCCTCGCGCGAATCCGTGGAAGGGTTGTAGTACCGCATGTTCGTCTGCGGACGCCCCACGAAGTTGGCGTTGCTGAAAACTACCCAGGGCGGCTGGGGAGCGTTTACGAAGCGGCTCCAGAAAATCTGATAGGCGCCAGGAACACGCTGGGTTGCGGCGGTCTGCGTGTGCTGGCGCTGCCACAACAGTACGGCGGTCGTCGATAAAGATGCTGCCAGCAAAACCGAAGAAACCGCCACTCCGATCACCCAACCACGAGTGAAACGAGCAGCCTCTTCTTTAGGCGGCGCCGGCTCGAGAACCAGAGGAGCCGCAGTGAGAACTCCCGATTTGGTGACTCGAACCTGGAAGGTGAGCGCGTATGAGCCTTTAGGGATTTCCACCAGAATTGGATCGTCGGGACCTTCGTGCGCATAGTACTCGGCCAGCTTTACGCGCAGACGCCCAGCCTGAACTCGAACCGTGGAGTCACTCTGCGGATCGAATCCGGCGGGCCGACCCAGAACCTCGGTCGCAATCTGGTACTCCTTCAGGGCGATGCCCGGATGATCCAGGGAGTGTTCGGCTAGGTACCGAAGGAGCTTGCACAGAGATTCCGAGCTGTGCAGGCTATGGCTTTTAATAAGTTTATCTATTTGTTGGAAGCATTCCTGGCGGCCGAGTGCGAAAGTATGAGTGACAGCCATATTACCGAGAAGTAACGGATCCACGTATCTCACTACAACGTTGGGACTTTACGCCCGTGTAACGGTATCAAACTTAGTGAAACATAATCCAGTTAATTGTTTTGTACTACGACTGCACCCAATGTCGTCAAGTCTCCCTCTGCATTTCCGGGGCATATTCGCGGGGCAAAGTCTGAGGAGGAAGTTCATGAAAAGGTCAGCATGGATCTCAGTGGCTGTGTTCAGTCTACTGTGCAGTCTGTGGGTGCCGAGCGCACTCGGTCAGGCCGTCTACGGCAGCATTCTGGGTTCGGTGACAGACCCGTCGGGAGCTGCGGTGAACGGAGCCAAGATCACGGTTACGAGCCAGACTAAGAATGTGTCCACAGAGGTCACGAGCAACGAAAGTGGCAACTACGATGTTACGCACTTGATCCCAGACGTCTATGTAGTCCGCATTGAAGCTCAAGGCTTCAAGAACCTGGAATTTAGGGATGTCCAGGTGTCCGCGGACAACGGGTCCCGCGTCGATGGCAAGTTTCAGGTCGGCGGATCGTCGGAGACGGTAGAGGTAACCAGTGAAGCGCCTCAACTGAAGACGGATCGCGCTGACGTATCAGTCGAGTTCACCGGAAAGCAGCTGATGGAACTTCCCATATTTAACCGAAATTTTCAGAGTTTGGAGCTGCTTTCGCCTGGGACCCAGATACAGGGCTGGGGTCACGCTGCTACGGAAAATCCCCAAGGCAGCAAACAGATCTACGTGAACGGCCAACACTTCAGCGGTACCGGGTATGAACTGGACGGCACCGATAATCAGGATCCGATTCTAGGGATTATCATCGTCAACCCGAGCCTGGACTCGGTGACGGAAACCAAGATCGCGACTCAGAACTACGACGCCGAATTCGGCAAGGCGCTGGGTGGAATCATGACGGCGCAGACAAAATCTGGGAGCAACTCTTTCCACGGCAGCGGCTATTTCTATGACTTGGATCCGGTCGCTCCCGCAGTGAATCCATTCTCGGGCAAACCCGCTCCGAATAACTGGAAGCAATTCGGCGGCGCCGTGGGTGGACCGATTATCAAAAACAAACTGTTCTTCTTCGGCAACTACGAAGGGACCCGGCGCGTCTCCGGCGTGTCTCTCCAGATCTCTGTTCCCACAGCTTTGGTGCGCTCGACATGTCTTGCCCCAGGCAGTACGACCTGTAACCTGAGCGAATACCTAAATGCAGGTCTGGGCGGCGGTGCGGGCTTGGTTTACAACCCGTGGGAGCCTCAGGGGTCAAGGACCTCATACCCAGGTGACATTATTCCGATGGGCGCACTGCAGGCCCATGACCCCGGTGGCGTGGCGGAAAAAATTCTAAATCTGTTGCCCGCTCCCAACGCGACCGGTACTAATAATGGCACGGTCGATAACTATTCGGCCAATGGCAGCGGCAGCTTCAACGATTACCAGTACACCGGGCGCGTTGATTACTCCGCGACGCAGAAGCTGCAGATTTTCGGCCGCTACACGCACGCCCATTTCCTGCTCTCCGGTCAACCTGTCTTTGGAACCAAAATTGGTGGACCCGGACTGGGCTATCTTGGGTTGGCGGGACAGTCGCTGATCCAAAACTACAGTGTGGCAGCAGGCTTCAACTACACGTTGAGCAGCAGCGTGCTGACGGACTTCCGCTTCGGATACTTCCGCTACAATCCGCATTCCACGAAGTATGACCCGAACGTAGCCGCGGCGACTGCTCTCGGACTCCCCGGATTGAACACTTCCGACCCCTCGACAGGCGGTCTGCCTGCTCTGGTCTTCGACCAGACCATCGGCGTCAACACCGCGGGTAGCAACGGTATAGGAGAGGGCCTCAACATCAGCCGCTGCAATTGTCCCCTTATCGAGAAAGAGCAGGGCTACCAGTTCGTCAACAACTGGACGAAGATGAAGGGAAATCACCAATTCAAGTTCGGTGTCGATTTGCGGCACGCGACCAACCTGCGAATTCCTTCGGACGCGAACCGAACCGGCATTCTCAACTTTAACCATCAGGGTACCTCTGACAACGGCACAGGTGGTTTGGACATCGCTACGTTCCTGTTCGGGGAAACAACCGCCTTCAACCGATATGTTGGCTCGCCCACGGAACAGAATGCTATCGAGACGCAGAACCGGTATTTCCTTTACGCGCAGGACACCTGGCGCGCGACTCAAAAGTTGACCGTGAATTACGGTCTGCGCTGGGAGTTCTACACGCCGGAGTACGTAAACGGTAAAGGAAACGGCGGCTTCGCGGTGCTGCCGGAAGGCGTGATTCGAGTGGCAGGTTATGGCGGCATCAGCATGAACGGAAACACTCGCGACGACTACAAACAGTTTGCCCCGAGGCTTGGAATCGCCTATGAAATAACCCCCAAGACGGTGGTTCGCATGGGCTACGGACGCAGCTACGACGTCGGCGTCTTCGGATCGCTCTTTGGACATACCGTCACGCAAAACCTGCCGGTGCTGGCCAACCAGACCATCAACGGCCCCACCAACGACAACAAGACGCCGGCTTTCAACTTCATTACCACCGGACCGGCCCCAAATCAGTTCCCCGTGGTTCCGAGCAACGGAATCCTTCCGCTGTTTGGGCCTTGCGCCCCCGGGTCGACTGGCACCTGCCTGGCGCAGAACGTCGGGCCCCACATTCGGCCGGACAAACTCGTAGCGCCTGTGGTGGACGCGTGGAATGCAACCGTTCAGCGGCAGCTTACCAACAAGACCAGCATCGACGTAGGCTATGTAGGGAACCATGGAAGCCATGTATTCAAGGGCGATGGCAATAGTTACAACCCGAACCAGGCGACGGTGGTGGGCTTCCCAACCCTGACCTACAACCAGCGAGCGCCGTATAATAACGCGTTCTCGACCCCTTACACCGACCAGAATGGCGTGACTACCAACGTAGTGTGCTGCTCCGGGTACAGTTTTGGCTATAACGGCGACGATGGAACCAACAAGTACAATGCGTTGCAGATCAAGCTGGACCATCGCACCGCCAGCGGATTAACGCTAAACGGGTCCTATACCTACTCCAAAGCCTACGACAACGATGGCAGTTACCAGCCTGACCTTAGGCAGGGATGGGGACGTCAGGACTTCAACCGCGACAGCGTTTTGATTCTGACCTCGTTGTACGAATTGCCCTTCGGCAAAGGCAAGCACTTTATGGGTAACATTGGCCGCGGGGCGGATTTGCTGCTGGGTGGATGGCAATGGAACGCAACCATGGTCCTCGGCAGCGGTCTGCCCTACTCTCCTAGCTATGGCGAATGCAACTCGGACAGGGACACCGGACCGTGCCGTCCTAACCTAATCGGTAGCTTCCACCAGGGGTCCAGCAGCTTCAACAATCAAACCAGACAGGTGGTCTACTTTACGCCCGTGGCACCGCTTGCCACGAACGGCGCTGTCAGCGGACCATTCAGTCGTCCTGCGGTTGCGACTTTCGGCAACATCCATCGCAATCAATTCACTGGGCCGGGCGAGTTCCTGTCTGACATGTCCATCTTCAAGAACTTCACCATCACTGAGCAGGTCAAAGCACAGTTCCAGGCGGAGTTCTTCAATGTGTTCAACCATCCTATTTATGCCAATCCCAATAGCTGCATTGACTGCAGCGGGAACGGCATTATCAACAGCCTGGAAGCCAACAGCCAGATGCGGCAGTTCCAGGTCGGGTTCCGGGTTACCTTCTAACGGCAGCAGTCAACCACGAAACTAACCCTGGGGGAGCCACCGGCTCCCCCAGATTTTCTGGTAGGCATCTACGATCTTTCCTCCCTCGTTTCCGGTTGGAACTGGGAAGGCTTTCCAGGACGCGCACCTCCGGAATGGAACGATGAAAAAAAAAGTCGTAGGGTTGGGCGAAGTACTCTGGGATTACTTACCGGAGCGGACTTCTCTAGGTGGTGCGGCAAACTTCGCTTACCTCACGACTCTTGTGGCCGTTGTTGTGTGGTCAGCTGCCGCCTCAGCGGCGCAGAATCCAACCGCAAAGCACGCCACGCCTGCCAAAGTCGCCGGCCGAGCCGCTTTCGTCGGCAACCAAGCCTGCGCCCGATGCCATGCCGCGATCTACGAGTCTTACCAGCGCACCTCGATGGCGCGCGCCAGCGGCCCTGCGATGGACGGCTTCATGGCAGCCGAGTTCACGCACAAGAACTCCGGCGTGCACTACCGCATTTACGCCGAGAGTGGTCGAGCCTGGTTAAGCTTCGACCGGCCGGGTGATCCGGAAGTCCGCGGGACGCGCGAGTTGCTGTACTACATCGGTTCAGGACGCCGCGGCCTCAGTTACCTGTTCGAGACCGACGGGTTCCTCTTCGAGTCTCCGGTGAACTGGTACGCGAACAAGCAGATCTGGGACATGACTCCAGCCTACCAGTCTGCGCGAGAAATTCCGCTAAACCTCCCTGCTTACACCAGCTGCCTGCGTTGCCATGTGAGCGGAATGCAGGCTCCTGCGAAGGGGACGGACAACCGCTATCCCCAGCCTCCTTTCACTCACAACGGCGTGGCTTGCGAGCGCTGCCATGGTTCCGGTGAGGCGCATGTCAATGGCGGTGCGATCGTCGGCGATGCGATTGTCAATCCTGCCAAGCTGACGCCGGCGCGGCGGGATGACATCTGTATGCAGTGCCACCTGGAAGGCAAGGCTGCGGTTGAACGTCCAGGACGTCATGCCTACGAATTCCAGCCCGGTGAGGCGCTCTCCGACTACATTCGGTACTTCCTACTGGTCGATGCCAACGGGTCGGGTTTGGGCGCTGTCAGCCAAGTGGAGGCGTTAGCCCAAAGCCAGTGCAAGAAGAAATCGGGCGACACCATGTCTTGTATGAGCTGCCACGATCCGCATCGGTCGTCGTCGGAGGAAGAGCGAGTCGCATTCTATCGAGGCAGGTGCCTCGCTTGCCATGGCGCAGCTTTCGGGGACAAGCATCATCCGGATCATCCGGACTGCGCCGCGTGCCACATGCCGGCATCACCGAGCACTGACGTTGCGCATACGGAAGTCACGGACCATCGCATACCGCGGCGGCCGCAAATATCTCCGCAGCTCCTGCAGAATCCTGATAGGACGTCTTCTTTTTCTCTGCCCCGCCTGGTTCCGTTCCCTGATAGCAAAATTGAGCCCGATCCGCGAGATCTTGCCCTTGCCTGGGACTCAGTCGTGCAAGACGGAATGTCAGTGGCGGAGCCAGAAGCGCGAGAGCTACTGGCGAAAGCAGTGAAGCAATCGCCGGATGATCCTGCGCTCCTTTCTGCGCTGGCTTATGCCGAGCAGCGGAGGGGATCGACCGAACATGCCCGCGAGCTTTATCAGAGGGCGCTTGCCCAGGATCCAACCTTGATAGATGCCGCCACGAATCTTGGGGTGATCGAAGCTCAAACCGGCGATCTGCAGGGCGCAATGCGGCTTTGGCAGAATGCATTCCGACGCACACCGGCCAGAAGCAGTATTGGCCTGAACATGGCGCGTGCTTATTGCGAGGAGGGTAAATTTAGTGACGCTCGTACTTACACACTTCGTGTGCTGGAGTTTAATCCCGATCTGCCTTCGGCGAAAAAGTTGCTGCACTTTTTGAGTCGCTCCCCGGCAAGCTGCGGCAACTGACGATAGGCTCGGGAACAAGTGTGAGACGAGAACGTGCAGTGCTGAACTCAAGGACTCTAAGGCGATCCAGGTGAATCGGCTATGAAGAAGAGGGTGGTTGGTTTAGGTGAAGTGCTGTGGGATTATTTGCCGGGGCGAACTTGTCTGGGTGGCGCGCCGGCAAACTTTGCTTACATTACGACTCTGATGGGGGATCAAGGAATTGTGGCTAGCCGCGTGGGAGAGGATTCGCTGGGGATCGAGGCGCTGCGGCGGATGGAGGAGCTCGGACTCGACATCGATCATGTGCAGACCGACCGTCAGCTTCCCACGGGCGCGGTGAGAGTAGACGTCGATAGCAAGGGGACAGCGCGGTATGAGATCGCGCAGCCCGTGGCCTGGGATGCTCTGCAGTGGACAGCGGAATGGCAGCTTTTGGCAGAAAGGGCGGATGCGGTTTGTTTCGGATCGCTGGCGCAACGGTCGGACGAAAGCGGGGCTACGATTCGACACTTTCTTAGCGCCACTTCTCCGCGGACAGTGAAAATCTTCGACGTCAACCTCAGGCAGTCCTATTATTCGCAGAAAGTGTTGGCGGAATCGATGAGGCTGGCGGACATCGTCAAATTGAACGACGAGGAATTGCCGAAAATCATGAGCTTGAATCGAGTTCCGCACAAAGACGACTTAGCGTCGGCGCAGTGGTTGACTCGCACTTATGATTTGAAGCTGGTCTGCATCACGCGGGGCGGGCGGGGGAGCCTGCTGGTGCGAGACGGGGATTCGAGTGAGCATCCGGGGTTTCGAGTTCACGTGGCGGATACGGTGGGATCCGGGGACGCATTTACAGCTGGGCTGGTGCACGAATATCTGCATGGCGCGTCATTGGGGCTCATGAACGAAGTAGCGAACCTGGTGGGAGCCTGGGTGGCGAGCGAAGTGGGCGCCATGCCGGCGCCGAAGCGCGGGGCGCTGGAACACTCGCTGGCGGAGATTCGCTGACGCGGGTGATGGGAGCCCAGCAATTGTTGATTGTTGATTTATGATTGTTGATTGAAAATCCGGCGGGATGGTCTTCAATCAAACGCTTAACCTTGCGCTTATCTCCGTCGCTCCCACCCGAACGGCGCGAATCAGATCGATTGGATTTTGGCCGGGGCTGCCGGCGTCAGATCAAGGCCGATCAAGGGGTTTAAGCGAGGCCGGGCGAACTGCCGATCTAAATGATTTTGCGAGGGACGTTCCACTCGGGACAGGCGACCTTCGCCTAGCAGTCGTTGATACGCATCCTCCCATGTGGGGATCGAATTTTCGGTTTGAATCCAGTGGGCGTAGGCTGCTTCGTTGCACCATTCCGCCAGTCGTGGCATCACGCGGGCGTGAGCTCCAGAGCCGCGAAATTTTCTCATGGTCTCTTCGCTCTGCCACGCGGTTAGAGTCCAGAACGTCAGGCCGGAATCGATGAGAAGTCTTCCACCGATGAAGCCAGGGACGCGCTCCACTTGGCGCTGACTCAGAAACGTGCGCCACAGGAATGATGGAAGAAACCTGATAGAGCGCACCCGCAGGCGCGTGACCGATGCAAGCATAAAGCTATTACCTCTTGCTGATTGTTAAATGGGGCAATCGCAAACCGACGTCGCTTCTAGGACGCAGCTGTCACTGCCGCGGGCAGGCTAGCAGTCTGCCGCAACGGCTCGGCCAACGCCCGCATGACCTTGCCGAATCCGGCGAAGTCGAGCGATTGGGGGCCATCCGAGAGGGCGCGTTCCGGACAGGGATGGACCTCGATGATTAGACCATCGGCACCGACAGCAACTGCCGCGCGGGAGACCGCCGCAATCAGGCTCTGCTTGCCGGTGCCGTGGGATGGGTCGGCGATCACCGGCAGGTGTGATAAGTCACGGGCCAGCGCGACGGCCGCCAGGTCGATAGTATTGCGCATTTCGGTTTCGAAGGTCTTAATGCCGCGCTCGCAGAGGACGACCTGCTGGTTGCCCCCAGAGAGCAAGTACTCGGCGGCGAGTAGCCACTCCTTGACAGTGGCGGAGGGGCCACGCTTGAGCAGGATGGGCTTGTTGATGGTGGCGAGGCGGCGGAGCAGGGCGAAATTCTGCATGTTGCGTGCTCCCACTTGCAGCATGTCAACATGCTCGCAGATCACGTCGACATCTTCGGTGCTCATCACTTCCGTGACCACCGGAAGGCCGGTTTCTTCACGCGCCTCGCGGAGAATCTTGAGCGCTTCCAAGCCAAGGCCCTGAAAGTCATAAGGGGAAGTGCGCGGCTTGTAGGCGCCGCCGCGCAGCATGGCGGCGCCGGCGCGCTTTACGGCGTGGGCAGTGTCCATTAATTGGGTGCGCGACTCGACCGAACAAGGGCCGGCGATCACCACTACTTCAGGCCCGCCAATGGCGACGCCGTTTATTTTCACGACAGAGCGCTCGGGCTTAACCTGGCGGCTGACCAGCTTGAAGGGCTGAGCGATGGCGACGACGGTATCCACTCCGGGAGCGACCTGTAGGGCTTCGATCTCGTGGCGGCGTCCGCTGCCTACGGCTGCGACGATGGTGCGTTCGGTGCCGCGAGTTACATGCGGCTGATATCCGGCTTCGCGGATGCGCTC
>Ga0185299_10004650_pt1 | contig 16347 bp, 22 predicted proteins | sample PaiPotPPA55metaG_FD_128002 | JGI IMG/M metagenome (GOLD analysis project Ga0185299, IMG submission 128002) | Iron sulfur acid spring bacterial and archeal communities from Banff, Canada, to study Microbial Dark Matter (Phase II) - Paint Pots PPA... ...
TCCACCGTCGGATCGCTAGCCGAAACGCAGAAAGATTGTCGGGAAAGGAATCGAAGGAATCAAAGTCTGGCGCGCCCGTGTACTAGGATTTGTGCTAGAACGAGCGGTTTTCTACTCGCCATTCGTGTTCAAACCGATTTCGCGGAAAACGCGCGATTTCCTCTCGTAAGATGACTTTTATTTGAAACGCAAAGCGACGTTTTGGAAGCGACGATTTCGGAATCCTAAGTCTGGCGCGTCTGCCAATTTCGCCACCCTGGCTTAAAATTCGCTCGGTCTAGCACAAACCCTAGCACAATCGGGCCGAGCGGCTCGTTTCTCCTTGGGCAAATGGTCCTTAGATACGGATAACTTACACATTCGCCCCATAAATGGTCTCGTGGTTTAAAAGCTTCCCCTCGAATGGCATCCGGTGTCGTACGGAAGAACAACAACGTGACATTCGTCAGGTTCCGTTATTAAATCGATACTCACTCGTGTCAGCGGTCCGACGGAGTCACCACTTGCTATGAAGATTAAAAGGCTCACCAAAAAGATCCAACGGCTTGAAGCGCGCTTGCAAAAAGGTGCGAATAAACTTGCAAGCCTGAAACAAAAACTCACAGCGGCGGAGGCGGCGAGCTTGGCTAAGACCAAGCGGAAACCCGCAGCTGGGGCCCGGGAAGCTCTTATCCCTGTTAGGGTCGCTGCACTTCAAAAGAATCAAGGACGCCTAACGGCAAAGACCGCGCCCAAACCTCCGGGCGCGAGCGGACGGATTTCTTTCAAGGAAGTGAAGAAAAAACGCCAGATCACACCCGAACGACGTGCGCAACTCTCAGCTGCGATGAAAGCTAGATGGGCCGCAAAGAGAGCAGCAGCGGCGGCGGCGCCCCAAAACAATACTCCGGGACAAGAGTTTACGCTTGGAGAGACCCCTCAGCAGTAAGCTCGCTTAATAGCAGATCTGCGGATTGCGCGTTTATCGTGAATGAATCGTTGGGTTGCGACCGAATTCGGCGCAACCGCACCTCCATCCGCACAAGAATTATCGACAGTTAACTACATTAGACGCGCCAGACTTACACACTGAATGTGATTTCTGTTCTGGGACGCTCAGTGGCCGGCGAAATTCGCCCATGGATCGCCGCTTACGATGGTGGTTGCGGCAGAATCACCGTAAGCGAAACCCGTATTGGCGTACAGATTAACGATCGTTCCATAGTGATTCCCGGCTGCGATGTTGTAGTTTGGATTGTTGGCGCGCGCACTGTTGCGGATAACCAGATTGTTAGTCGCGCCTGAAGGAATGAAGATCCCCGCACTCGCATTAAAAGTGAAACTGTTGCTGTCGATTCGATTACCGGAACCCATAGTTATTCCAGTTCCATTAGAATCGCTTATGTTGCCAACGACAAAGCAGTTATCCATTACGCGGAAGCCAGCCCCACCGGAATTTGCGCGAGCGACGCAATTGCTCACACTGCAAGCGCTACCAACAGAGATTCCACTAGAGTTAGAATTGTTAGCGACGAAGCAATCCTTCACCGTCGAGCCGTTGCCAACCGACAAGCCCGCAATGTTGAAATATGTGCTTGACGCGCTGTTGTTCGAAAGTCGAATTCCCTGAATGACTGAGTTAGTCGCATTTGATGCGTTGATCCCACCGTTAGTCCAGCCGCGGACCGTGCCATTTCGGATTAAAATATTTTTCTGCGCCGAGGGGACGTTGATCCCCGTTGCACTGCCCGAGCCGCCACCGATAAGAGCAAAACCGTTGAGGTCGAGCGTGACGTTGTCCGCCGAAATTTTGATGCCTGCACCATTGCCGGTTGCAGTCAGGTTTGCGGTTAAATAGTAGGAGCCCGGCGCGGTGATCCTGTAGGGCAACGACGAGATCGGCGTGCGCGGGTCCTGAGCCAGTGACGAGATGGCGGGTCCAAGACAAAGGCCGGAAACAAGCACTCTAAGGAGAAGCGTTTGCATAAGTATGATTTTTGCTCCCCTTTATCAAAAATTACGCAAAATTACAATCTCTTTTGTGGCCTCCAACCGTTTAGCGAAAAGACGAATTGCTCCAAACTCAACCGGCAACCTTAAGCTAGAAACGCAACCATAAGTTAGAAGACTGACGCCAGACGCGCCAGACTTACACATCTGCGAGCTCCTATATATATTATAGAACTAAAGGACGTCCGCCGAGGTCTTCTTCCGGTGAGCCTTCTGCCTCCAGTGGACAACGCTGGTGGACAAGAGTTCCCGCCCATTAATTTCTACCAGGCGCAGACGAGGTTGAGCGTCTCATACGTTCTGAGGGATTACGGGCCGTCGTTTGATATCCTTTTGACACCGATGACGACGTTCGAAAGTTGCTCTTTCGAAGGACTATCTGCTAGACTTCGTTCGCTGCGTGCCTGAAGACCATCAGACGGGATCGCACCTAAAGGTGGCGACCTACACATAAAAATCTCGACACTTGTTAGGCGAAAATTGAGTATCGGTTCCGATTACGTCATCCGACGTTTCAACGCATCTTCGGCCGGGCTAATTTCGCGACTGAAGCCAGGCATTCGATGTTGCCGTGCGTGAGTGCGTAATGATTGGCGATCACATGTCCGTACGCTCTACCTGCGCGTCACAACCTAACGAGGTAGACCCATTACCGGCTCTGGCGGAGCTGAAGCCCGTGCTCAGGCGGTTCCAGAAACGCTCCGCTTCCCGCGCGTTGATTATTGCCGCATGCTTATATACTGATTCGCTGCAAAAACAGGTCAAAAAGATCTTTGCGATACACTGAGAAGGCCGTCCGACCCGTCCGTAATGCCAATCTCCCGGCTGCCGCATGCACTCATGCTGGGCCCTGGCACCAACTTGCAAAAACCCCGATTTCCCGAGACTTTTCTCGCCGCGTTTCCGCAAGCCCCTGCGCCGCTGGCATATCCATGATAGTTTCGCTCGGCTTTGTCCCGAGACGCGGGCGAGACAAACGCGGGACACAGCCGATTAGTTTCCTTTGCCCGGCGCCGACCTCGCTGCGCATTGACTCCCCGACAGTATTTAAGAGACCTTATATTATGAGCCCAGGCACAAGAACGCGCTGGACTCGCCGCAGTTTTTCGAATTATCCTATGGGTAAACCGACCTCGAAATTATCTGATGCCCGATCCGCACTGGAAATTCGAAGAGGCAATTAGAGCGAATCACGGTTGCGATTCGTATTGGCTAAGATCAATCACTGTGACGGCAGAATTGCGTGATCAGCTCAGGTGGCGAGGTGCAGTTGAAGTTTTCGCTCTCTACGATCACCCCAAAGCGAGCATCGCATTCGCTTGGACCTACCGCGGCGGCGGTCGGGAGAAAATAGTCACTGTTTTAGGCATACATCCAATCGATTCAGCCCAAGCAGCCGTCAAGTCCGTAATCGGCAACAACGCGCAGGGAACGACCATTTAAAGCTGGTCAACTATACATCGTATAGTTCGGACTGGTTGGCTGGTCTGCGGCGCTCTTTGTCGAAAAACCTCGAACGTCTCGAGACATGATCACGCGACCTTTCACAAACGGCTGCCGCAGTAGTAGATAGGCCCTTCGTCGCCTGAGCAAAAAGTATCGAGATTCGGTAGAGCCAGAGCCGAGCCAACCCGTTCACAGGGACCTAGTCTCTCATCTAATGCCGCCGCATCGCTTCGATCACCCGCGCCCTGAACTGCTCAACAGTTTCTCCCGGCTTCGGTAACAAAGGAATCTGAGCTGCTTTTTTGTGGTGAACCTTTCCTCATTGCCGATCCGGGTATCAATCGTCAGACGTTTGATTCGCTACCGGAAAATTGGCTCGTTAATCCACCGTCGTTCTGATAGCAGACTTGTATGGCGACGGAGCAGCCCTCCGACGTGAAATTCGAGATTGGACACGTCCTTTTCATCGACATCGTCGGTTATTCGAAGTTGATGATCAACGAGCAGAGCGAGCAGCTGCAAAAGTTGAAACAGATCGTGCGCGGGACCGAGCGTCGATTTTGTTTCGACATTTGAAGCCCCGGCGCAGGTGATGAAACCCGTAATTCAAAAATGAGCGCCGAGGAACAACGCAAGCTGGCCGCGATCATGTTCACCGACATGGTCGGCTACAGCGCGCTGAGCCAGCGCGACGACAAGCTTGCCCAGGAATTGTTGGAGGAACATCGCCGGTTGCTTCGGGAAATCTTTCCCCAGTCCAACGGCATCGAGATCAAAACGATCGGGGACGCTTTTCTGGTCGAGTTCCAGTGCGCACTGGAAGCGGCTCAATGCGCCATGGCGATTCAACGCGCTCTGACCAAACGCAATGCCGATGCCTCCGCGAACCACCAAATCCAGGTCCGAATCGGCGTTCACATTGGCGATGTGGTGCATCGCGGCGGCGACGTCTATGGCGATGGAGTGAACATCGCTTCGCGGATCGAGTCGCTGGCCGCGGCGGGCGGGATCTGTGTCTCGATGGACGTGGAACGCCAGATTCGCAATGCGCTGGAAGCGCGGTTTGAGAAGCTCGCGCCGACCGAGCTAAAGAACATTTCGGTTCCGATGGATTTATTTCGCATCGTGCTGCCATGGGAGCGGGATACTCGCCTGACGGCAGAACCCCAAAAGCGCGACGTTGTGCGGCGACGCTCAATTCCGGTCGGCTGGGTTGGGGCCGCTGTGCTCGTGCTGATCGTAATCGCTGCGTGGTTTTTGTCTGGTCGTTACAAGGTGCCGGCCAAGCAGTCCGGAGTGGCTGAAGTGCCGGCCAAATCGATCGCCGTGCTGCCGTTCGAAAATCTGAGTCGTGATCCCGACAACGCCTATTTCGCTGACGGCATCCAGGATGAGATTCTGACGCGCTTATCCAAGATTGCCGATCTGAAGGTGATCTCGCGCACATCCACGCAACATTACAAAAGCACGCCGGAAAACCTGCCTGAGATTGCTAGGCAACTTGGAGTAGCTCACGTCGTGGAAGGGAGCGTGCAAAAGAACGGCGAGGCCGTGCGGGTGAATGTGCAGTTGATCAAAGCAGTCGATGATTCGCATCTTTGGGCTGATACATTTGATCGGAAACTGACCGACATCTTTTCCGTTGAGAGTGAGGTGGCCAAAGCCATTGCCGAACAGTTGCGAGTGCATCTGCGCGGTCAGGAAGAGCAAGTCATCGCCGCCAAACCGACAGAAAATCCTGAGGCTTACGATGCTTACCTGCGCGGTCTAACTTATTCACTGAAGACGGTAACCACACCCGCCAACGCCCTTAGCGCACAGAAATATCTTAAAGAAGCCGTAAGGTTGGACCCGAAGTTCGCCCTTGCATGGGCATTGCTGTCGTACGTGGATGCGTATACCACCCTGGTGTTTCCAACGGTTGCCCTCCGTGAAGAAGCACGGCAGGCAGCCGAAACCGCACTCACTCTTCAACCCGATCTCGGCGAGGCCGTGGTGGCCAACGGATATTACCACTACGACTGCCTGAAGATTACGACACGGCGGTGCGTTACTTTGAGCAAGCACGTCAGCTCCTGCCCAATAGCAGCCGGATTCCTGCATCACTGGCCTATGTCGCGCGGAGGCGAGGCCAGTGGGACCGAAGCGAGATTTACTTCAACGAAGCCGAGCGGCTCGATCCGCGCAACGTTTCCCTGCTCGGACAGCATGCACAATCCTATATGGCACTTCGTCGTTTTCCCGAAGTGCTGCGAAAGCTCGATCAGGTTCTCGATATTACGCCGGACGACATAGATACCGGCGCGGAAAAAGCGGGTATTGCACAAGCCGAGGGCGATCTGCCGCGTGCTGCTGCACTACTCGCTCCGCTCCGCCCGGCCGCCGACGATACCGGCGCGTTGGAAATACAAGTTTATCACGCGATCCTTGAGCGCCACCCTGCACCAATCATCGCTCGACTAAAGGAAATACTTGCCAAGCCCGATCCAGCGTTGGGGTTTTACAATGGTGAACTGCGCTTCTGGTTAGGCTGGGCGCAAGAAGTCGCCGGCGACAATGCCGCCGCGCAGGAAAGTTTGCTGCAGGCACGCAACGAACTGGAATCCTTCCTCAAAGAACAGCCGGAAAATTATATCCTCATTGGAGATCTCGCGCTGACCAATATGGGCCTCGGTGACAAAGCCGCCGCATTCAAACTGATCGAGCGGGAGATGGCCCTGATCCCGATTGAGAAAGACCTGTTGTATGGTCCTGCTCCGATCGAGATCCTCGCCCGGGTGGCCGCGCAGGTAGGAGAACCCGACCGCGCTATTGCAGCTTTACAGAAGCTACTCTCGATACCGTATGAAGGCCCACTGGCTGCGGGCGTGCCGCTGACTCCTGCGCTGCTCCGGCTCGATCCCATGTTCGATCCTCTCCGCAATGATCCACGCTTCCAAAAACTCTGCGAGCTGTCTACTTCGCAAACCTCTAAGTAAAGGACTGAAGAAGCCCGACCCAAGGGTCGTGGCGGTATTCAAAGAATCCTTGTCTGGATTCCGAACCGCATTTCGCTCGGAGAGTTCCTATCAATCAGCCGCGAAAGTATATTCGCTAAATCAGTTCATTTCCCGAAACGTTATGCCTCTTCGTCAGTGCCGCATAAAAGAAAGTTTGCTATATGTCATATTAAATCGGCTGGTGTTGCTGCCGTTTGAGTATGGTTTTTCGAGCGCCGACCTGATAGCTTGGGGATGGCAAAAATGACCATTGAACAGTTTATCGAGAAACATTCGCTTTCCCCTCTACAGATCGGCGATTGGAAACCCGCGGTGCTTTTGACGGACGACCGTGAGGACTCGCGTCGTTTCGACGAACGTTATGACTTCTACACGAACGCTGACCGGACGATTTGGGTGTCGATAAACCGGAGTCGGAATGAGTTTCGTATCGTTTATCACGACCTGTTGACGGTCTACAGCGACTGGGAGAACGCTGTCGTGAATTACGAATTAGCGCCGTTAGTAACCGGTCAACAGCCCGAGATGTAGTCGTATCGACGAGATAATTAACCGTCCGCTGTCGCGAAAACGCCGAATGAGCGACTGGTGAATGCGCCTCTAAAACACGAAATTCGGTTCCGCGACACTTTTGGGATCGGGTTGTGGGCGTGCACGAATTCGACCAAAGCGTGACCGAGCGATGTAAGCCGTTCCTATTGGGCGACTACCTCCGGGCAAGCCCGGAACACCACCGTGCAAGTCTGGACAGTTGAAGAAGGATTTGGGATTGGACGTTTGTTCCGCCAGACATGCTGCGCGGCTTGCGCGGCTAATAATTTTCGAGAGCATGAGGGTCCTTTTTCATTGTTCTGGTAACTGTGCCAGTGTGCGTGAATTCGACGGGACAACCCGCACGGTCATGAAGAGCGGATTTCGGCTCACCCAGGAGAGTGCCTCCCGCTTCGTTTCAAAAAACCGATCAATCACTATTGCGTTTCGCTCGTAAACGGTGCGCCCCGAAATTCGCGCCGCTTTGCGATTTCTCACCGCGGGGCCGCTGTCAACTGCCGCCGAATTAGTGCCATCGGGAAAAATCACGCTGCTGCCATAAGGAATGTGCCGTGTATCGACCGAGCAATCTCCGGTTTGTAGTCGCCGGCCGGTCGATTGACTACGGTTGGAACCAGCATCGCCGCGGGCCCAGTAAACCGTAACACGCGCCAGCAATGACTGCTCGCCCGCGAAGGCGGCTGGCACCACAAGCAGAGCAAGTGCAACGGCTGTGATGAGCCGTTTCATAATCGTCTCCGATCACTTTCCTCGTGCAGGACGTCGAAAACCGGAGCCTCTCTCGATAGGGCTGGCTTGGCAAAGGCAGCCGACTCTGGTTCAACAGACAGAAGGAGTGAGATACATTGGAACACAAAGCACCTTTCATTTTCCAAACGAATTCATTTCGTTCAGACTCGGCGGGAAGAGGGGAAGGTGCTGATTGGAGACGCCTTACGAACTTGACGTTGAATCACTATCGCCCCGCTTCTATCGAAAGTAAACCCAGACCCGAAAGAGTCGCGAGACTAGTAAGCGTCTCGATTCAAGTCAAGCAGTCGTAGGACTCGCCTAAAATAGAAATTAAAATTCGTTCATGCTTTCGTCGGCCTCGCACATCCTGGCGAAACAATTGCACAACAAGCCGACCAATTTAGGTTCGTTAGGCTTCATCGACCGGCATGGATTTATTGTCACTAAGGATTATGAACTCGCGCAACATAATTAGCGCGTTCCGTCTCCTCAAGACGGTCAAGCGCAAGCGAAACGCGCTCTCGGAGAACCCTTGCGCTACTTCAATCCGATGACATGTTTTGACCCGTGGCAAAGCGAGACGCTAACAAGAAAGCATTGAAGCAAGCCGAGAGAGTAACCGACCCCGAGCCGGTCAAAGGCAAAAAGCTTTTAGAATCCGACGAGCTTAAGCGCCAGTTATCGAAAGCCGAAGAGCGGTATAGATTGGGCATGTCGCCGAAGAAGGCGAAGTCCGAGTCACGGTCCTAACTTGTGGTTTTCAGAATAAAACTGAGATCGCCGCTCCGCTCGAGGCGGGCTGTTTTTATATCTGCCAAATCCTCGGTTTTGGCGGTGAGACGCATGTCTTCTTCAATGTCATGTTCTGTCACGCACTTTTTCTTCATTGTTTCGGAGCAGAGCTGGCCGTCCCGCACCAAAACATACGGCTCGCCCTTGAGCCATTCCCCCACCGCATGATACCGGCCACCCACTTTAGCCAGTATTCGATGTAGAAGAACGATGACGATGCCGCCGCCAATGCTAGCGAAAAACGCGGCACTGCCATTGATTGCGCGCGACAGCACCGCAGCGAGCACGACAACGAGGACAGTGTCGAATGGTGTCTTTCGCGAAAGTGCGCGTCTATCGCCCATCCGCAGCATTATCAAAGTGGCGGCGAACACGATGAATCCTCGAAGCGAAATTTGAAAGAATGTCAAATTCTTCGGCTCAACGCCGAGACCGAGCACTGAATTTAGAAACTCCCATGTTGTTTGCATGGGTCGTTTTTATCCTCGAACCGGAGTCCCGTCGAGATTGAGCGGATGGTGGAGACTTTGCTGGATCCTCGGCAGTCTCGGCTTCGGCTTTCATTTTCCTGTTCCGCGATTCTTCGGCCTTCCGATCTTGCTGTCAGGTTTCGAAAGCTTCGGCAACAGTGAATCTCTTTTTCGCTTCGACCCCCGATGCCCTACCGCCCAATAGCATGCCAGCGAGACTGAGACGATCAACGTTAAGCTTGCGAGCCAACCACTGAATAGAATGCTCTCTGCCACGTGGAATACTGCGGTTCAAGATTACTTTTATAATTAACTGCCGTTTGCCCGCAATGACGAACTTGCGGATGGAAAATGCTGTGGATTTTTCGTTCAGTTGCCGTTGTCGAACACTTTGCGCAGTGCCCGGTGAACTTTTTGACCAAAAAAATTCTCACCCTCTATATTAGACAGAGGTGGCTTTCACACGAGAGGTCTACCACTGAGGGCAGGGCGTCAGGTCCGCGCCCGCCGAGATCAGCCCGTCAGCGATGGGCGCCGAACTGGAACGGCGTTAGAATTGCGCTTGGCCTACCACCCAGTCATGGCCCGAAGGAAAAAGATCAGAATACCAATCGTTACGAGCGCGAGCGGGGCGCGAGCGAGAAACTTCGTTACCCCATCGAGACTCTGACCACGCCGGGATTGCATGAATGCGAGCAAGGCCAGAATCAGCCCGATGCAGTAGCAGATTAACGCGATGGCGGCGGCGGTCTGCGGCGTCCAGCCCGTCGCGGACGCACCGCTCAATAGGCCAAGTCCAAGCAGGAAAAACGGCGCGAGCCCAAGTTTCCGCAGGTGGTTCATGAGGTCTAACGAGAACAAGCTGAGCGACCGCCGCGGAGAGCGAGCGTGGCTTCGACTAGAATTGTTTTAATCATCTGAAATGTGAGCACGCGCCGGAGCGGCGGTTCGCTCCAGCGGTTGGTTAGATGTTGCGTGACGTGTCACGAGAATCACGGCTTCGGAATGACTGGCTTACATTGGGGTATAACAATATGAAAGCAAGAAAGATAGGTGGCCTGATCGCCCTACTGCCAACGCCCTTCGACGGACGTCTCACGATCAGACTGTTGAAAATATACGAAGTGCAGAAACTCAAGAACTCGCGACTGGCTAGGATCGCGCTTCAATGGGTTCACCCAGCATCCAAGCTAAATTATTGGTCGAATCCAATTTCCCCATCCAATCGGCGTCCGTAAAACGTAATTAAGTTGGGTGAATGCGATGCTCTAACCAGTGATCTCATTCGCCGCCTTCATCTGGGCGGCCGCGCCGGTCGAATGAAGGTTTGGAATCAAAAACGAAAGGTACAAATAATGAAGCGAACCAACTCCACTATCATCGCGATTGCCATCGCAAGCGGATTTTGCCTGACGGCCTACGTTATGGGCCAGGCCCCGCGAGGCCCAGCCACGTCCGGCCCGGCAACATCGATGCCGACAAATCCGGCCCAAAATGTTCAAGGACAATCGGCGGCAGAACCCCGTTCGACGGCGGCACAACCCCGATCGACGGCGGCAGAACCCCGATCGACGGCGGCACAACCCCGTTCGACAGCGGCACAACCCCGTTCGACGGCGGCACAACCCACCGCCGGTCCGAAATGAAGCGGACAACCATCGTTAAGCTGCGTCATCATAAAGGGTAATCGCAAGACATAACAACACGGAGCAGCCTCGGCCCTCGGCCCAGGGTCGGGCTGTTTTGCTATTGCGTATCTCAAGCTTCCAAAAAACTGTTGCGTAATTGGTTGCTACAGCACAATGCCGTGGCTTATCTCTTTCTCGTTAGACCTCATGCGCTTGTGACTGGTCAAGCGAACCTATCATCCTTGCGTGCGCGTACGCGTAGAATGGTCGTTTCCGTACCACGCCTTTGGTTCTTATAGTGGCACATCTACAACGGTGGCGCCGCCCACTGTCATCCCTCCATCCGCCAAGGCCAATTGTGATGGACCAGGGAAGCTTGCTTTTGTCGGTCGATCTGTCTCGGAAACGGGCGCGGCTGTCAGTGGCGGGTAAGACACTCACGATCGTGCAAGCTGACAGCGCAAAACATCGAGCCACGCTTACCATCTAATGAGGATTCGGCCCACTTATTGCGCCTTTAAAGACGTATTTTTTGGGTCTAATCCAATTTGGTTTGCTTCTGGGGAAGTCGAAATCGAGGGCCATGCCCAGGATTTTATCCAATGTTATCCAACGACACCTGTTGCTGGCAGCGTTTCAGTCCGGCCGCGAGATGGTGACGTTCAGGTCCTTGAGTAGACCGTTCCCTACGTCGTAAATCCAACCGTGCACGGCAAGCGCATGTGATTCGGCCCAGGCGTTCAGCGCGGTCTCGGTGCGCGCGACATTTTTGACCTGCTCAATGACGTTGAGTTCGCATAGCCGAGCCGCGCGCGCTTGCGCGTCGCTAAGCAACCCGAGTTCAATGTTATATTTTTCGCGCACGTGTTGAATATACCGCAGCCAGCTATCGACCAAACCGTGCCGTTCGCGCTCTAGCGCCGCGCGCACACCGCTACATCCGTAATGCCCGCAGACAATGATGTGGCGGATGCGCAACACGTCGATCGCGAATTGAATAACGGAAAGGCAGTTTAGGTCCGTGTGCACCACTAGGTTGCCAACATTGCGGTGGACGAAGACTTCGCCGGGTGGAAGATCGACAATCTGGTTCGCCGGCACACGACTGTCGGAACAACCAATCCAGAGATATTGCGGCGATTGCTGTTGGGCAAGACGCTCGAAAAATTGCTCGTCCCGCCCGCGCATCCGAGCAGCCCAGGCCGCGTTCTTTTCAAATAGATGCGCAAGCTCAGAGCATTTGGTCATAGGAGAGAATCGCCGCCGTCGCGCATCATGGTTTGCAAATCCGACGCGACATTCGGCTGAGACTTTTCATGGTCGCACGGACAGAGAAACTAGCAATTTTCCTGGAAAAAATCCGTGACGACGCGCAGCAGGTGCTGAACGTTCTTGGGGATTCAGAAGAGCAGCGATCGCTGGCATCGTGCGGGAATTTTTGGAAATATCTCGCCCATCAACACAGTCGGTGTTTTCGCTCGGACTTTTTGTGCGATACGCCCAAGCTCAGGGTTGATCGGTGGCACCCGGCCCCCTTTTCTAAATGCGCGTCAGTGCTGCGATGCTGTTCGCCAAAAATCCGATCCAAATCGAAAGTATCGAGAGTTGCCGAGTCGGGGAGAAACCTTTCGAGACCGAGTCCGCTATGAATCGCGCACTCCCGATGACCGCTCAGAAGTTCTGGAGCGAGTGACAATGGGAAGAAAACGGATTTGATCAGGAACGTCTGCCTTGAATTAGCTGAATAACGAGCACAATGACGGCAATCACGATCAAAAGATGGATCAGACCGCCGCCAATGTGACCGATAAAGCCCAGAAGCCAGAGCACCACCAGGATGACAATTATAGTCCAGAGCATAGATGTTTCTTTCGGTTGAGTTAGACTTTCGTCGGCCTATTTATCCACCGTTGTATTCACTTGCCAAGAATTTTCACCGCGGAACGCTGTTTCAAATCTCGCGGCCTCTTTGCGCCGAAGAATACGCTTCGGTCCATTTCGACCACCTGTTCTAAAACACCAGCGCCATCCCATCACCGGTCGAGAGCCGAATTGTAGGGAAGAGCTAGCGCGAGGGTTCCACCCGGTCGCACCCAACCAGGCGACGACCCGTAAGTCGCGATTCTTCAAGCTCTTTCGATCGTATTTAACCTTATTCGACTTCCTGGCGAGCGGGACAAGTTTAGCGTGACTCGGACTTTGCCTTCTTCGGCGATAACTCCGACCTAAGCCGCTCTTCGGCTTCTGATAACTGGCGCTTAAGCTCTCCGGATTCCAAAAGCTCTTTGCCTTTGACCGGCTCCGAATCAGTTGCTTTCTCGATTTGCTCCAATGCTTTCTTGTTAGCGTCTCGCTTAGCCACGGGTTAAAACATGCCATCGGATTGAACTAGCGCAACGGATGAGCAGTCATGTAATATTTCCGAGATGGGAATGGTCGAAGTCGCCAGAGACGCGCTTAAGGACATTCCGATTTCGGAGGTTCTCCGAGAGCGCGTTTCCCTTGCGCTTGACCGTCTTGCGGAGGCGGAACGTCAGATAGCAACATTGCAGACGGAGAAAGGCGGCCTTCAGGCGCAGCTTGAACGTGAGTGTATTGCTCGCGTTTCCACAGGACCCAGTCCACCCCACCTGTTGCAGCGACTGTGACTGCGGATGGGTATCCAACACCCCGTCCCATAGTGTGCAGCGGGAGAGCCACGCTCTGGCATAGGTGAGAGATTGCGTTCAAACTCCGCGCGCCGAAGAATTTTCGCGAAGCGGAAGTATGCGATAAAATCGCAAGAAGGAGCGCGGGCTCGGATGAGATCGATGTCATGCAGCAGACTCTCATTCAATTGAACGAACAAATTGAGGGCTTCGATTGCGAACCCCTCGAGCTACTGTGCTAGACAACCCTACTCCGTAAACTGTCGTGTTGTCGGGGCTGCAATGTGACTTGGCAACCTTGGCTACGCATTTTTTTGGCTTTCGCTCTACTTCACGCTAGAATCAACCATCAAACCTTTCACAGCAACGCTAGTTGCCGATCAAGGTCACTTTATCCGCCACGTTGTCTCCGCCTACTTTGGTGTAGTGGACACAGACCTTCTGGTTCGTGGTTAATCCGGCCGCTTCGATCGCCTTCCCGTCGGTATCGGCGTAAGTGACGTTTTTGCTTAATTTGAACTGGACCGGTTCGCTCGGAGCCAGTGTTTCCAAGACTAGCACGCTGCCGGGGGTGTATTCCTTGATGGTGCCCGTCATCTCGGCTCCGGCTTTAGGATCGGGACTGGTGCTCATTGGTTGCGCGTAGGCGAAGCCGATCAGAAGAGCGGCGGCACAAATGGCGCTAAGGATTGTTTTGATCATATATCTTCGTTTTTCTTTTTCGCGTCCGAGCCGCGTTCGGTCGTATGACTTTTCCGTGTCGCCTGCCGATGACGCGGCAGTTAGCAGTATCTCACATTGAAGCCGAAGTGCTACCCGACAATCCTGCTAGCTAAAGCTGTAGTGTTTCAAGGCTGCGGTGCGACTTGGCAACGCGGCTGCACGCTGGATCGCTTTCGCTCTTTCGGGCGAGCGGGCTCAAGTTGCAGTTGCCGCGGCTAGCGCAGCGGATTCGACTTGAGTAGATTTTGCCCTCGCGGTGAGCACTCAGCGTTCGAATCGCGAGAGTAATACGCGGCGTTCTGATAAAATCGGTAGAGAGCAAGCAGTGCCGAGGGTTTCCGGCATTTTCGCGATGGCTACGCGCGCACGCGTGTATCGCTGCCGAAATTCCTCCGAGTCCATGCCAGAGGAAGCTGGCCAGCCTTTATCGTGAGATCACAGAAACGGCGGTCTGGAAGGCGATCGCTTCGTCATTCATCCCAAAATCCCGGCGATCGTCGGATTGTTTGTTCACGTGCTCGACACGCTAATCTGGCTGACCAAAACACCGGCCGAGTTTCTGCGTTGGGAAGGGCCGGTAGCGGACAACACTGCCTCGAATGCGACGCACGGTTTCGTCGAGTAACTTCGTGAGGATGCAAAAAACTCTGAGAATGACACCCGCAATGGCGGGAGGCGTCGCGAACACCATTTGGAGAGTTTCTGATCTGATTGACGCGGCATGAACGAGCGCATCCGAAAGATTCAAAATACGGTCGAGAAGTTTGCGGGATGTCCAGCAACATATCTCCAATCAATCGTGGTGATAGAGGGCTTTCAGAGTCAGACGATGTGGAAAGGCGTCGTGGAAGTCTTTACACTTGAGGGACACGCGAAAGCGAAACGAGCGTACGCATGGCAGCTTTGGGAGGACGAGAATGCGCAATATACCGTCGTGCTAGAAATTCCCCCTGTGGATTCAGCTAATGCCGCCGTGGCCGCATCTATCGCAGCGGAGGCGAAGCGATAATTCTCAGTTCAAATTAGACACTTACCGACCGGGCCCAAACGCTCTCACCCAACGACAGTTCGGCGTTCCTGAAGCCCGGAAGCCCAAAGCCGGAACCCCCAACTACGAGACCATTGGAACCGTTTTGAGGCGTCGAAGCACTGCACGCAATTTGTCGGCCCCGAACGCACTGAATCATCGGCTGCGGGGTTACTGGGCATTAGGCTGCAGTGCGCGACTGGGCGTCGGCATTCTTTTTATCTAGACTTAGTCACCTCACCCCGCGAAGGCCCCTCCGTTCATATCAACATCTCTCTCTATATATATGATGTGAGGCAATTCGCCGGGCCCAGACGCTTCATTTTTGCCATGCTCGGCCCCCTTCCCTGCAACTGGTCTTTCTTTGCGTTCGGCCACCGCACTCCGTGGGGGAGTATCAATTCAGAAAATCCCGAGCTGTCAGGCATTCCTGACGGCGATTACCATCGGATAAAGTGAAGTGCGAGGTCGACTCGTTTTTGCTCCCCTGAGGCAGGAAAATCGGTCGCCTCCTGACGGCAGCCGTCCATAACATTGTGCGATCTTAATGCTCTGCGATTAGCAACCGCTCGGGGCGGAGAAAGATACTGGTCATTATTATATATTTACCGAAAGACCCACTCGAACTCGGTGAGAGGCCCGAATTAAATGTATGAACTCGAGTACAACGGATAAAATTAAAGGCGGAATCCACGAAGCTAAAGGGAAAGTCAAAGAGGAGGCAGGGAAAACGATTGGCAATCCCGATCTACGGGACCGAGGTACAGCCGAGAAAGTCGCCGGCAAGGTGCAAAACAAAGTGGGCGACGTGAAGAAAGTGTTTGGGAAATAGCGCTCGGACGACGTGCCTCGTAAGGACCAGCAGATAAGGGTCCCCCGAAAAGTTCGCTATTTTTTAGCTGCTTCTCAAACTTCCGCTTCCGCGTCCCCCGAAAATAATTGCCGGTCCGAGCAGGATGACTGCGACCGGCACGAGCGGCGCGCTGGTGATGTAGGTGATCAGGACGAAGATGATCGCGATGACGGCGAGGATTGTTCCGATGTTGTAGTTCATAGTTTTTATATCGTGGGTTTGCGACGCTACGGTGTGAGCCAACGCCGTGCAGATTGTGCCGGTGGGGCTCAGGTCGCGTAGAGTACGACGACGCTGGTCTCCGTGCCAGGACGCGGACTGGTTTCGCGCTGAAGAGGATCTTGGGCAGTGAGATCGGAAGCCGAACCGTCGATTTGGAAACGCGCGGTAAACTTCGCGCCTCTACCTCGTCCCTCGCTCTCTACTTCCAGACTGCCGCCATGCGCTTTCGTTAAAGTGCGCGCGATCGAAAGGCCGAGACCCAGACC
>Ga0185299_10004652_pt1 | contig 16346 bp, 16 predicted proteins | sample PaiPotPPA55metaG_FD_128002 | JGI IMG/M metagenome (GOLD analysis project Ga0185299, IMG submission 128002) | Iron sulfur acid spring bacterial and archeal communities from Banff, Canada, to study Microbial Dark Matter (Phase II) - Paint Pots PPA... ...
ACTTCCCTGTCGACTCGGAAGGGATCAAGGTCAAGATGGAGCGCGGCGAGGTGGTCTCGACACTCGAAGTCGAGGTCGAAATTCCAACCCCCATGTGCCCAAGCTTCCCATTGCCCGCCAAGCCAGCTCCGGCCGAACCCTGCGCGGCGGAAACCGCGGAAGCGGAAACCTAGCGCGTTATCCATTCTGAAAGAAGACGCCGGCGCCGGGCGCTTGCCGCCATCGTTGCGCCGGGACCTTCGATGCAAACCTTGTTGTGCTTGCCCGCCTTTCGGGACGCCTCCTTGGCGCCGTCCAGGTCAGGCTCGCGGTACCGCGCATCGGCGACGCCTTGGCGTTTTGACCGCAGCGCCTTGCGTTTGGCGCGGACATGCTCAAATGAAAGGTGCGGGGAGGTAGAGCATGATCCCAAGAAGTTGCAGACTTTTTGGATGAGATCATGCGAACACATAAATAAACGAGAAATGCCATGCGCAATTTTTTCGGAAATATCGGTGATCAGAGCATCGAGGCCATGCGCTTGGCCGGCGTCGGCTGGATCTTCGCGTTCTTTGTCGTCGGCGCAACGATTCTTGCCGGCCGTTGGTTACTTGGCTGGCAAATGCGAAGGATTGAGAGGATCATGGCCCACAAACCGGAGGATGGGGACGCAGGTAACAGCGATAATAACGGGAACCCGAAAGTGTAGGACTGCCCGGCCGGGCATGTGTCGCTTCGCCCAACGGGCTTGCATTGTGTGTTAGGATGGCGCAGGTTTGTCCTGGGCGTAAGCGCGGGCGGAGGGGCAGGCGATGTCCGAGAATATTATTTTGATTATCGCAGGCGTGGTGATTTGTCTTGTTGGGCTCGCCAAGCAGGGCGGCTTAAAGCTTAGCAATTTGGGCATTAATATCGGGAGCACGAACAAGCAGACGATCAGCGTCGGCCATGTGGCGCCCGAGGCCACTAAGAGCAAAAAGCCCGATTGGACAGGGGTTGCCATCGCGGTGCTGGGTTTCCTCACCGCTCTCGTCGGTTTGTTGAAGGTCTGAACGAGCGATGGGTAACGTCGCCGTCAATCTATTCAGCAGGAACGAACAAACTATCATTGATGGCGTTCCCGCCGACAAGCTTAAGGAACTCGTCCGTTTAAGGACAAAAGACCTCAGCGATCTTTCCGAATCCCAAAAGGAAACCATCGCGCTTCTTAAGGAAAAGCTCGGTATCAACGAGCGGCAGCTTCGGGCAGCGTTTGGCATTGTCGGCGAAGCCAACGTTCCGCCCGAACAGCTGACCGCCAAACTCGCCGGGATTGCGGAGCAGATTAAGGTTCTCCGCGCGGAAAACGAGCAACTCCGGCGCGGGCCGCCGGCTTTGGCGGTGATAGCGGAAGAGGTGCAGGCGCTCATCGATAAGGGCGAGTTCGATGATGCGCGTCGCGCATTGGCGCGTGGCCGCGAGGCCTCGCGTGCCCTGCGGCTCGACGCGAGCCCCATTACGAGGCGAGGTTCCTGGTTCAGGGGGCGCGGGTCGAGGATCTGCAATTCGCCTACCGCACCGCCGCCGCGAAATATGCCGAAGCGGCCGGCCTCGTCGCGCCTTTCGACGCAGAGCTGCAACGGCTTTGCCTGATTGCACAGGTGATTTCACTGTACAAGCAGGGCGATGAATTCGGCGATAATGCCGCGCTGGACGAGGCAATCGATGTCACGCGCCAAAGCCTCGCTCTCGTGCCGCTTTCGGAAAGACCACTCGAATGGGCGGAAAGCCAGAACCGTCTTGGCGCCGAACTCGCAAGACTTGGCTGGATCGAGAGGGATCCGGCACGGATCAAGGAGGCCGTCGTCGCTTACCGCGAAGTATTGAACGAATGGCCTCGTCTGACAATATATACCGTCGATCCCCAAAAAATAGCCGGCGTGGAGCCCAAAGTTCTGGCCGCGCTAATGGACATGCTAAACCAACAAACCCAGGCTGTGAGGTCTCAATGGGCCAGAATCCAGATCAATCTTGGCGCGGCACTAGGAATGCTCGGCGTGCTGGAGAGCGGGAATAAGGGACATTTGGACGATGCCGTTGCGGCGTATCGCGCGGCACTGGATAAATGGAGCCGTGGGAGTGAGCCGCGCGAATGGGTCGCGGCCCAGAACGGTCTCGGCATTTCGCTCTGGTCCCTCGGTCGGCGAGAGGATGGGACGAAGGGAGATCTGGAAGATGCAATTGCCGCCTTTCACGCAGCTTTGGAGGTAACTATCCGCGAGCGCGAGCCGCTCGATTGGGCCGACACCAAGACCAATCTTGGTATTGCCCTCGTAACCCTCGGCGAGCGGGAGGGCGAGACAGAGCGGCTCGCAGAGGCCGTCAAAGTTCATCGCGAAGCGCTGCAAGAGCGTAGCCGCATTCGCGGGCCGGTTAAGTGGGCAGAAACGCAGGTAAACCTCTCCCTCGCGCTTCTAACTTTGTTCCAGAGAGACCGCAAGCCGCGCTATCTCGACGATGCGCTCGGAGCTATCGATGGGGCTCTCGAAGAATTTCGCAAGGCTCAGGCATCGTCCTGCATAAAGATGGCCGAGCGCCAGCGCGAAAACATTCTCGCGGCGAAAGGCAAATTGTAGCGGCGTCGCGTTCTTGCGGTCCCGCTCTCGCAGAAGGTTCCCTCATGCTGAGGAGCCCACGAAGTGGGTGTCTCGAAGCGCGTGGGAACCTGGCCGGAAAGGCCCGGCCGGGATCGCTAATGCGGTCAAATCGGGAAAGCTTGCACATAACCTAAGCCCTCACCCTGAGGAAGCCCGAAGGGCTGTCTCGAAGGGCGAGGGCGCCCCGCGCGCGGCGCATCCTTCGAGACGCAGGCTTCGCCTGCTCCTCAGGATGAGGACGAGGTTTTTGAACCTCGCACTAAAAAACCGCACGGGCTAAAGCTTAAACCTATCGCAATTTTCCGCTTGCTCCAAATCTTGGCTTCGTATCTTGCCACGCCTCGCAAATGTACGATTGCGGAAAAACCAGCGTTGCGTGCTTCGAGACGATCGCTTCGCGATCTCCTCAGCATGAGGCTCGCCGTCGCGCATTGCTTGCGCCAAGCCCCCGGTGCTATAGCCTCCCCCAGCCAACCAAGGGAAAACCCATGTCCGTCGATTCTGCGACCGTGCGGCGCATCGCGCATCTGGCGCGGATCAAGGTCAGCGAAAACGACGTGCCGCATCTGCAAAACGAGCTCAACGCCATCCTGGCCTTCGTCGAGGAATTGAGAAGCGTCGATGTGGAAGGCGTCGAGCCGATGACCTCGGTCATGCCGATGCCGATGAAAAAGCGCGCCGACATCGTGACGGATGGCTCTATCCCGGAAAAAATCGTCGCCAACGCGCCGGCCTCGGACGATCATTTCTTCGTCGTCCCCAAGGTGGTGGAGTGAGCGCAAAGATGACCGAACTCACGGAGTTGACGCTAGCCGAAGCGCGGGACGGCCTCCAGCAAAAGAAATTTTCCGCCGTCGAGCTCGCGAGCGCGCTTATCGACGCAATCGAAAACGCGCGGGCGCTAAACGCCTTCATCGTCGAGACGCCGGAGAAGGCGCTTGCCATGGCGCGCCAGGCCGACGCGCGAATCGGCAAGGGAGACGCCGGGCCGCTTGAAGGCATTCCGCTCGGCATCAAGGATCTCTATTGCACCGAGGGCGTGCAGACCACGGCGGGCAGCCATATTCTCGAAGGCTTCGTGCCGCCATATGAATCGACCGTCACCGCCAATCTCTGGCGCGACGGCGCGGTGATGCTCGGCAAACTCAATCTCGACGAATTCGCGATGGGCTCGTCGAACGAGACCTCTTATTTCGGCCCCGTGATTTCGCCCTGGCGGCGGCAGGGCTCGAATACCCCGCTGGTGCCCGGCGGCTCGTCCGGAGGCTCGGCGGCGGCGGTCGCCGCGCGGCTCTGTTTCGGTGCGACGGCGACCGACACCGGCGGCTCGATCCGCCAGCCCGCGGCTTTTACCGGAACCGCCGGCATCAAGCCGACCTATGGGCGTTGCTCGCGCTTCGGCATCGTCGCCTTCGCGTCCTCGCTCGATCAGGCAGGTCCGATTGCGCGCACAGTGCGCGACGCGGCGATCCTGATGCGCTCGATGGCGGGCCATGACCCGAAGGACACAACGTCCGTCGATATTCCAGTGCCGGATTTCGAGGCTGCGGCCGGGCGTGGCGTCAAGGGCATGAACATAGGAATCCCGAAGGAATATCGCCGCGACGGCATGCCGGCCGAAATCGAAGCGCTGTGGGCGCAGGGAATCGAATGGGTGAAGGCGGCCGGCGCGACAATCGCCGATATCTCGCTGCCGCACACGCGTTATGCCTTGCCTGCTTATTATATCGTGGCGCCGGCCGAGGCGTCATCGAATCTCGCCCGCTACGATGGCGTGCGCTACGGGCTTCGCGTGCCCGGGAAAGACATCGTCGACATGTATGAAGGAACGCGGGCGGCGGGCTTTGGCAAGGAGGTGCGAAGGCGGATCATGATTGGAACCTATGTGCTTTCGGCTGGCTATTACGACGCCTATTATGTCCGGGCGCAAAGGATCAGAACCCTGATCAAGCGCGATTTCGAAACTGCCTTTGCAAGCGGCATCGATGCGATCCTGACCCCGGCGACGCCGTCCGCGGCGTTCGGCCTCGGCGAAAAAGGCTCGGCCGATCCGGTCGAAATGTATCTCAACGATATTTTCACGGTCACCGTGAACATGGCGGGACTGCCGGGCATCGCGGTTCCGGCCGGAATTTCCGCCGAGGGCTTGCCCTTGGGGCTGCAAGTGATCGGCCGCGCGTTTGACGAAGAGACCTTGTTCTCGGTGGCGCATGTCATCGAGCAATCGGCGCCAAGGATCGCGCCGCCGGAGAAATGGTGGGCGTGACCTTGCCGCCGCGGCCAAGTTGCTAGCGCCGACAACTTCCTTAGCGCCGTCTGCTCTATCTACTTCTGGTTAAATTGAGGTTGGACCCTAAATAATGCCGGAGCGTGCGATCGAAGTCATTCCGGTGATCGACTTGAAGGGCGGCGCGGTCGTCCGCGCCCGTCATGGTTCGCGCCATTCCTATGCGCCGATCGTAACTCCGCACGCGCGAACGAGCGCGCCGCTTGACGTTGTCGCCGGGTTTTTGACGGTTCACCCTTTTCACACGATCTATGCGGCCGATCTCGATCGAATCGAATCGCGCGGCAGCCATGACCAAGGTCTCGATGCGCTAAGCACGGCTTTTCCGGACGTCGCTTTTTGGGTCGATGCCGGCGTGCGCGACGGCGGGGAGGCACGTTCGTGGCTTGCTCGCCACAAGCGCGCGCATCTCGTTCTTGGAACCGAATCCCTGGAGAGTCATGCGGTGCTCGAAGAATTCGCCACGGACGACCGTATCGTTTTATCGCTCGACTATCGCGGCGACAGCTTTCTCGGGCCAAACGGGCTTTGCGACGCGCCGCATCGGTGGCCCGCGCGTGTGATCGCCATGATGCTGGCGCGGGTCGGCGGTGATGCAGGACCCGACATGGATCGACTCGCGGATATTAAACGCCGCGCGCCGGATGTCATGCTTTATGCCGCGGGTGGCCTTCGCGGCACCTCCGATCTCATGCGGCTGAAACAAGCGGGCATAAGAGGAGTCCTCGTTGCTTCCGCGCTACACGATGGCCGTTTGACCGGCGCGGATCTTGCCACGGCCGCATCGGAAGGCGCCGGAGAGGCACTATAAAAAGGGGCCAAGGCCCCTTTATGTTGTTGGTTCTCGCCGCTGCTCAGTTCGGCGCGAAAGGATGCTTCGCGATATTGCGCTGAGCGACGACATGGGCGGGTGTCGGCTCGCCGTTGACCGCCCGCGCGATGGCCTCTTTCGTGGCCTGATAGTTGAAGTCCTGAATTTTCTGGTTGTCCTTGGCGTCCCAATGGATGAACACGCCGACGCAAATAAATAGATTGTCCGCTTCGCTCACCGGGATAACACCCGCCGCGACACTGTCGGCGACAGCCTTGCCGACGGCATGCTGAGCCGGGCCGAACATTTGCACGGCCTGCGTCGCATTTTTGATCGTCACTTTATTATAGAGGACGGTCGCGGGTTTGCACATCAGGTTCGGGGCTACGAGAGCGAGCAGTCCGGTGAAACCCTCCTTGTTGTTGGTAAGCGCGCTGGCAAATGCCGTTTCGGCCGGGCTGCCGCGCGGTCCCATGATGAGGTCGATGTGAGCGATTTCGTTGCCGTCACCGACGAGCGATTCGCCGACGCAGAGCTTGTTGATCTTGGCCATGCTTAAAAGCCCCATAGTTAATTCCTCCCTGGAGAAACCCGCTCCGATTTGCCGTCGCAGGCGCTCGACACATGCAGACGAAACTCTTTGTTGTCAACGTCTGGCATTTGGCCGGACCGGTTGGGCCGGATGGCGGTGGAGATTTCCACCGCCAAGCACTCAACCATTATTGCGTCGGTTGATCAAGATGCGAGTTAAGCGGTCCGCGAAAACACTCGCGACGGTGAGATCCGCGCTTGTTCCCGGATTTAGCCCGCAGGCCTTGATACGCCGGTCGAAACTCAGGAGATCTTGGAGCGTTTCCGCCGGATTTGCGGCGTTCATAAATCGTTTTCGCGCTTCCAGTGCCTCAATTTGAACTCGTGCCGCCGCTTCCGGACCATTTTTGCGCGCGATGTGGCTGTCGGGAAAGCTCGCGAGAAACGCCAGATAGACGGCGGCCACCGGCCAGGGCGCCGGCCAGCCGCTGACCCGCGCACTCGCGAGCGTGCCCATCCCGGTTTCGAATATGTCCCTGAAATCAGAGGTATACTGGAAAGCGACCCGGTCTCTTCCGGCGGCTTCGCACATGGCCTCCAAGAGCGTGACGTCGGCCGGGCCGCGGACATCATGGCGGACAGCCTTGCCGAGCCCCGCGGGCGCCGCGCGAAGGATGGCTTTGAACGCGGATTCGGCGTCCAGGCGGGTCAATCCGGCAACCGTCTGTTTCACGCTCTCGCGAAGGTCCCCGCCTCTCTGCGCGGCGGCGGCGAGCGGCGCGCACAGAAGAACGATGCCGAGATTGGTGTTCATCCCCACCGCCGCGAAGGTGGCCTCCACGGCGGCAAGAATGCGCGCGCCGACCGGTGACGCGGAATCGCTCAAGGCGAGGGCGGCGGCTTCGGCGCTGCGCAAGAAATCATGAGCCGTCATGCCGTGGCCATCGGCGAAAACATGGACATTGCCGGGCTTCGGCGCCTCGATCTCGTCGCGGCATGCGGCGACGAATGCCTCGGCGATTTCGTTCACCCGGCGGCCTCCGCCCTCGGCCGTCCAATTCGCGTCAAGAGGTCCGCGGCCAGCCGGCTGGCGATCGAGAACGGCGCGACCTTCTGCAAGCCGCGCCAGCCCGGCATGCTGTTGACTTCAAGAACCTGAAGAGTATCCGCCGCATCGCGAATCATATCCACTCCGGCGAAATCGGCGCCGACCGCCGCCGCTGCGCGCAACGCAAGGTCAATCGTTCCGGCATCCGGCTCGAACCATTCCGGCCGCGCTCCGAGTTTGACATTGGTAATCCACTGGGTCGCATGGCGCGTCATCGCGGCGACGACCTTGCCCTCGGACACGAACAGCCGGAGGTCGCGAAAGCCTTTGCGTTCGACCGCAATGAATCGTTGAAGATAGTAGACACCTTCCACAGTCTCGACCGGCGGCAGATCGTCTTCGCGCCGGATCAGTTTCAAGCCGTATCCTTGCGCGCCGAACAGCGGCTTTAAAACAAGCGGGCCGCGCCCCGCCTCGCGCCGCACGATCTGGCGCGCGGCCTGTTCGGATTGGACCGTCCAAGTCGCCGGGGTCGGAATCGAATTGCGGGCAAGCGCGAAACTCGTCGCGGCCTTGTCGACACATATTTCCACGGTTCGGGCCGAATTTAGAACCGGCACGCCGAGGGCGCCAAGGCTGTGCAGCACGTCAAGGCGCAGGGTCACGCTTTCGAAACTGCCCGATCCAATCGCGCGCACAAACATCGCGTCCGGCAAATCCGCCCCGAAGCCCGGAATGACGAGGCCGCCTCGGCGCCGCGTATCGAATCCGCATTGTGACAGCCGGATCGGCACGGCAATCGCGCCCACGCGCGCGAAAGCCGCCGCGAGATCCCGCGCATGCCAATCGTAAAGGTCCACGGCGAGGGCGATTTTGGGTTCGCCGGGGGCTTTGCGGGCCGCGCGTAGCCTATCCAAAGGAAACATCGAGCAATGCTTGATCGATTCCGCCCGCGTGAAAGGTCTCGCCGGTTTCAACGGCGGTCACGATCGCGCGCGCGGGGCTGAACAGCATCGGGTCGATCGAATAAAAATCGCCTTTGTAGGCCTTGAACACCTCGGCGAAGGGGCGGCCATAATCGCGCGACGTCGTGCTTGGAAGCTTTTCGGCCAGCGCCTTTGCCTCCGCGGCGGGTCCGGTCACGAAAAGATGCGCTTGGCCGCCATAGATGATTGCGTCGTTGGTGCGTCCCATGGCTTGAATGAAGTCGGGATGCGGCGGCGAAAGCGGCGCCGAACCCAAGCCGTCGACAATGCGCGACAGCGGAAATTTGAGTTCATGCGCCTTATGCAGCGCGACTTCCAGGACGCGCGCGACGACCTGAACGCTACCCGCGAGACTTTGTGTGGGCGCAAAAATGAAGGTGACATTTTCACGCCGGACACCGCAATCGCGCGCGACTTTTTCGGCGATTTCGGGTGGTGGCGCCCGGCCGGACTCAAGAACGAGAGTCGCGCGCGTCGCGTGATCCCGGTACTCCAATTCCGAAAACAAAGGCTCCTTGCGCGCGAGCGCCCGGCCGGGACCGGAGCCGAGCGCGAAAAATGCCGATTTCCCCTCGCCATGCGAAAGCGCCCAGCCCGCATATTGGCTGGCAAGACAGGCGATCACGGGATCGGCGCTGCGAACGCACAGCTCGAAGGGCCATTTCGGATTGGCGCCGGTCGGCGCGATCGCGACGGTTCCCATCCCGCCAAGGCAAATTTCGGCGATCGCTAGGCCTGCTTCAATCCCGCCCCGCGCATTTTGGCCTGCATCGATAATCGTCTCGTCCGCTTCGCCTTTGGAAACCGCGACCCGCAATCGGGCGGCACTCGCGATCATGCGGTCCACCGCTTGTCCGGTCAGCGTGTTGATACTCGGATCGCTCTTGCTCAAGGTGACTTCCCTTTCTCAAGGTTGTCGTTTTTATTTTGAATACGTTCAAGTCTGCCGAGAATCAAATTGGTCCGCGCATCGACGAGTGCGCGTGCGCGCCGGGGCTTTGCCGCGCGGGCCTTTATCGTGCACAAAGGGTCGTGCGGCCGCAAGGCGCTCCGCGCTTTCTGCCGGTCCGAGGTCCAATGTGGCCAGTCGAATTCCGGCATGGAGGAGATTTCGCGCCTCGCGTAGGCTATTCCTGCGGCTGCGGCGCCAGCGAATTCGAGTGGGTGCCGCGGCAGGCGGCCGCAGCAGGAATCCATATGGGCTCGGAAAAGCGACCTGTCGCGATCTTCGAAAATGTCGAGGGTCGCGCCCGGCCGTGGATTGACTTCGATAAGCGTGTATTCGCTGCCTTCGACAAGAAAATCGATGCTGTTGAGACCGCGGAGCCCGCACGCCGCCGTTATGGTCTCTGCCGCTCGCCGCAGCCGGGTTTCCAGATCGGGCCATAGACCGGCCGGGCGAAGGCTGCCGCCGAAACGAAAGGGTTCGCCCGGCGCCGGCGCCGCCCATTGACGGCTCAGCCCGACGACCCGCGCTTCGGCTCCATCGCCGAGAAACAGGATCGAAACAGGCTCGCCCGCGGCGATGCGCTGGAAGTAAATTTTCTCGCCTTCCGCCCGGAATGCTCCGGCCGGCGCGATATGGCTTCCGCCCGATCCGCCGGCGCTTTTCACGAGCCAATGGCGGCCGTCCCTTGGCATGCGCGCGCTGATCTTAGGATGCGGAATGTTCAGGGCGGCGCAAAGCTCCGCTAATCGAACCGGATCCTTCACGCTTCGTACCACTGCTGGCGGGTTGCCGAAGAGCGTCCAGCGCCGCGCGACAAGTTCCAGGAGTTCGGCGCGATCCTCGAACCCGGCGCCATAGACGAAGCCGCACGGCGTCGCCTCCTTGGCAAGCTCTTCAAGCGCACCAATCAGGCTCTCGCCTTCAAATCCGGTGTCAATGCCGCCCTCGATCAGCCGGTTGGCGGCGCAGAAGGCGCGCGTGTCCGAATCGTCGAAAAAATCGGCGAGGAGCGGCCTGTATCCGGCCCGTCGCGCGGCTGCCGCCAACGCCCGCCCCGAAGACGCCGCGATCAGAATTGCGGCGCCAGGTTCAGGCGATCTCACGCGCGAGAGCGAAGGCATCGCGAAAATCGAGGCTGATCGCTCTGGACGAAGCCGCCATGCGCTGGAACATTCCAGATTCGGTTTTATATTTCACATTGCCGATGGCAAGTGGCCCGATCCCGAGACTGCCGCCCGCCAGTTCGACGCCGTTCGCCATGAGATCGAGGCCCTCGATGCCGGCCGGCGGGACGGCGTTGACGTCGGCCGCCACGAGTAGGGATTTGGCCGCCGCAAGCATCGTTGCCGAGAGAAGTTGCACTCCCGCCGCTGCTGCGCAAAGTACAACTTCCTTACCGGCCAGCGCCGCGGAAATCTCCTCCGGCGTCTTGGCTTGGACGGCGTGGACATCAAAGCCAAATCTCTGCTTGATCTCGTCCGCCTTGGCTTTCACACGGCTCAACTCGCGTCCGGCGAGCGTCACGTCGGAGCCCTCCGACGCGGCGATAACGCCGGATGTGTAGCCGACCGGGCCGGTCGCTCCGAAGACTAGGATTTTCGTCTGGCCCAGCGCCTTAGCATTCTTTTGTTTGAGGATTCTCTCCACGCACGCGACCATCGCCGCAGCGGTGGTAAATGACCCGGCGGGGTCGGCAAAGGCGGAAATCTCGAACGGCTTCAAAAGTGTCTTGCGCAATTGTTCGAGCATGTCGAGCGCGAGCACGGCATCCTTGCCGCCGATGAAAACTCCGGTATGGACGGCGTCCCTCGGCGACCGCGAAAACATGGCGTCCTGCACCAACGGCGTGATGTCGTCGAGAGTGACGCCGGTATAGGGAGTGACGGAATCAAATCCCGCGTCGAGCGCCATATTCACGTCGAAAGGGCTCATGTGCCGGAGCGGAGTGAGCATGTGCAAAATATTTTTCGTGGCCACGTGTCATCCCCGGTCTTTTTGTCGCTACTTGATGGCGACGAGGGTTTTTCCCTCGACGAGCGCGCCGTGATTAACTCCCTTGCAGATAGCCATGTCTAGCCCCCATGCCGCGGCTTTTTCCTGGGTGAGATCGCACAAACGCCGCGCCTCCTTCGCGCCGGGGGCGAACGCAAAGCCGGTCGGCCCCCAGGACGACTGGCCGGTTCCTCTCGCGCCATGCCGTCGAAGGTCCTCCATCACCCGCGCCACGGCGGCGCTTGCGTAGGGCGCGCCGCCTTGGGCGGGGGCGAAATAGTCTCCGGCGATCTCCTGGAGACGCGCGATCGCGTCGCCGAACGAACCGATATCGTGTTCGGCCAGCGCCGGCAACGCTTTGATGAGAACAAGCCGGCAGATTTCCGCGGCCGAGGCGGCTTCGAAATCGGCGAGGCGCGCGAAGGCGGCTTGTTCGTCGCGGCCGTGCATGCCTTCGGTTCGCGGGTCGAGGACGACAATCACCCGCCATTGTGGCGGGAAATCCATGCGGGCAACGACCGGCGGCGTCGCGGTTCCAGCGCCGCGCCCGCCATCGACAATGAATCCGCCGTGCTCGAAAAGGCCCAAGCCAATCCCGGAACGCGCGCCTCGCCGCAGCAAAAGCGCATCGCTCGACTCATCCGCCGGGATGCTTTCGAGGTACCGCAGGGCAGCGGCGATGCCAAGCGCGAGTTGGGTGCCGGAGCCCAGGCCCGCATGCGCGGGAATGGCTTCGTGAATCGTCAAGCGATAGGCATGGGTCAGGCCGAAGTGGCGCGCGAGAAGAGCGAGATGGCGCGCCGCGCGCTCCGCCTCCAATCCGTCGACCGCCGGCGCCGGCGCGCGGCGGATTGTCAGGCGGGTCGCTGGGCGGTCGATCGCAAGCCCGAGGCCCCCGAAACGGCGGCCAAGTCCTCCATTCATATCGAGAAATCCGAGGTGAAGGCGGCCCGCGGCCGTCACGGTGACGCTGTCGAACATGACCCGTCCTTTCCGGAGCATCTTCCCCGCTTCTTGCCGAAGCCGCTCGCGTTTTTGGAGCATGACCGTCGAAAAGTCGCAGATTTTCCGGACAATGTCATGCCGCAGGCAAAAAGCTGATAGCGCGGATTGTTTCACACGAAACAATCGTGTCCAGAGCATTCCCGAGCGAAGGGAATACCGGTTCGCGTCACGAGAAGCGATAAATCAAGGGTCCGGGATGAGTCGAGCGAGCTTCCCTGTTTGGCGTGCGGTCAAATTCAAAATGCCCGGCAAGCCTTCGGGCTCGCCGGTCAGGGCGCAGATCGCGGCGGACAGCATGCTTTTACTTTACTCCGGAATGTTTCAAGGCCCTGGCGACATCCGTCACCCTGCGGCCTTGGAAACGTGCGACCTCGAGGTCATCGGCGCTGGGCGGCCTTGCCTGATTGTTGGAGACCGAGCTCGCGCCATAAGGCGTCCCGGCTTTGTACAAGGAGGCATCCGCATAGCCTGTCGGCACAATGATAAAGCCGAGATGCGCCAAAGGATTATACATCGAGAGCAAGGTCGATTCATTGCCGCCATGCGCCGTCGAGGTGGAACAAAACACTGCGCCTGTCTTGCCGTTCAACTTGCCCTGGACCCAGAGACCGCCGAGACTGTCGATATAGGCCTTGAGTTCGGACGAGACCGAGCCGAAGCGCGTCGGCGTCCCGAACACGATCGCGTCGGCCCATTCGGCGTCCGCGGCACTCGGCGCGGGGTGGCGCTCATTCATCGCATCGGCGGCTTCCGCCCATCCCGTGGCCTTCGCCATTATCTCCGGACTCACGAATTCCCGCGCGCGGCGCAGGCGAACCTCGGCGCCTTGCCGCTCCGCCGCCTCGGCAATGGCCTTGGCGAGCGCTTCGGTCACGCCGGTGCGGGAATAAAAAGCGATCAAGACGTTGACGTCGGCCATATGTCTCTAACTTCAATATATGCGCCGATTCCTTAACCAAACGAACAATGATTGACAAGCGCCGTGAGGCGCCTTGTCTGGAGGCGCGGTGCGCAACACCGGCGGCCGGCGGAAATCACCCGGCCGCGGCGATCGCTTCCGCGCCCGGCGGTTCTTTGGGCAATAGCGCCAAACGGGCGATGAGCGCTTGATCCTGCAAAATCGCCATGCGCTCCTTCGGCCGGAGCCAGGAAATCGCTTCATCGAAGGTTCCGGCGTCCGAGAGCTTCGCATCGGCAAGCGCCCATTCCGGCGAAATATCGCCGTTCCGGCATTTTTGACGGCGCGGCAGGCAGGCGACATGGAACGCGCGGAACTGTGGATCGGCATAAAGCGCGTGAAGCCCGCTCAAGGCTTCGCTGCCGAGCCGGACGGGCTCATTTGCCAAGAAATTGGCACGCGCGACGACGGGCGGCGTTATCTGCTCTTCCGGAGTGATCAAGAGACCGGCGCGACGCAGGGCGAGGCCGACGCTGAGAAGGCCAGTGCCCCAAGACAAGAAAATCGCCAGGAGGAGGCCGAGGATCGTCGGCGACATCCAGGCAACCAGCGAGGGCGAGATCGAAAGGCCGGCTACCAGGGTCAAAAGGCCCATCGCGACATGCGATCGGTGGCGCGCGACAATGGCGGCAAACGAGATCGAGCCATCGTCGCGCCGTTGCGCGTCCCAGCCGGTATCGAAGCCGAATACAAAATGCATGACGTGACCTGACTGGATCAGCATCATGATCGGGGCGAGCAGCGCCGACATGATGATTTCGAAGGCCGCCGACAGAACGAGCTTGATCGCGCCGCCGGCGCCGCGCCGGGTCGCGCCTTGGATCAAGGCAACTGCCAAACCGAATATCTTCGGGAGCAGGAGAATCGTCATGGTGAGCGTGAAAAGTTCGAGCGATCTTTGCGGATCAAACCTCGGCCAAGTTGGAAACAATGTAAAGTCGCTCGTGAAATATTCCGGCCTGATGTAGCTTGCCTGGAGGACGAGCACGATACCGACGATGAGCTGCGCCATCCAAAGCGGCGACGCGACATAGGCCATGATGCCGGTCACGAAATGCTGTCGCGACATCGGATGCAGGCCTTTCGCGGGCAGTATCCGCAAATGCTGGAGATTGCCCTGACACCAGCGCCGGTCGCGCGTCGAAACATCGATGAGCGAGGGGGGACACTCTTCGTAGCTGCCGCCAAGGTTTGCCAGCATATAGACGGCATAACCGGCGCGCCGGATCAATGCCGCCTCGACAAAATCATGGCTGAGGATATGGCCGCCGAACGGAGGACGCCCGCGCAAAACCGGCAAGCCGCAATGCGCGGCGAACGCCTTGGTGCGAATGATCGCGTTATGGCCCCAGTAATTGCCGTCACGCCCCATCGAGACCGCGACGCCGGCGGCGATCACCGGCCCATAGATACGCGCCGCGAATTGCTGGAGGCGAGCGAATAATGTGTTGCGATTGACGATCAGCGGGAGCGTTTGGATAATGCCCGCGTCGGGGTCTGCTTCCATGGCCGCGGCAAGCGCGATAATGGTATGCCCGGCCATCAAACTGTCGGCGTCGAGCACCACCATATGTTCGTAGTGGCCGCCCCAGCGGGTGACGAAATCCTCGAGATTACCGGACTTTCGATTGAGGTTCTTGGGCCGGTGCCGGTAGAACAGGCGGCAGCCTGGGCCGAGCCTTTCCCGCATCGCAAGGTAAGCTTGTTCCTCGGCAACGAAAATTTCTGGATCAGTCGTGTCGGAGAGAAAAAACCATTCGAACGCGCGGCCGAGACCGCTCGCCTCGACCTCCTCGAACATCGCCGCGACCGCGCCAAAGACGCGCGCCGGCGTCTCATTGTAGACTGGCATGACGATCGCCGTGCGTTGACGCAACGCAACCGGCGGCAAGGATGGCTTCGGCGCGGAAAACAAGTGCCAGATAAAACCCGCCAGGGCGCTCATGCAGGCGAGCGCGATCCAGGAAAAATTGGCGACGAAGAGAAAAAGGAGCGCCCATTTGAGCGGCGTCACTCCGCCGACTTCGACTACCTTGTACATTTCGTGGGCGCCATAGACAGTCAAGCCCAGGCCGCCGCCGAACACAATGAGCCGCGCGAGCCAGCAGCCGAAAACCGGATGATGGGCGACGTTCCGGTGCCGCTCGGCCCGGCTGAACCGGGTGAGGCTTTGCGCCGGCATCGCGAGTGGCGCTTCGGGCGGCACACAGGCGAAGGCGTCGGGCGCGAGCGTACTCTCTCCGGGGCGCAGCTGCGTCACCACCGGTTCGGCTGGCTGTGGACTGGTTAGAGCGTCCATCGATAAAGCCAAGTCTCGCTTATTGGTTTGCCGGCCGCCTCCATCACAAGGCGCAGTTCCGAAAAGGCTTCGTTCCCAAAATCGAGTTCGAACAAGATCCGGCAGGATTTTTTGTCCGCCGAGGTAAATGTTCGAAGCGCGGTTATCGATCCCGGCGAAGCGTTCAAATTCGGCTTAATTGTTTCGGCGTTTTGCCGGAGGCGCAAAATTTCACCGCCGAATTCAACCATGAAACGGCGGCGTTTCGATGACGAAACCCGCCCCGAGCGCGACTGCGTGGCGATGGCCAGCGGCGGCTGCGCCGGCGGGGTCCAGCACCAGAACTGCCGGTAAGCGAAAAATGTTTCGCTTCCGGCGGCGAGCAGTTGCTTCGGTTTCCAAAAGCCGATGATATTGCTGTTGACTTCGGAATCGGACGGAATCTCGACGAGTTGAAGCCCGCCTGCGGACCAATCGCCGATCGGTTCGATCCAGAGCGAGGGGCGGGTCTCGAAGTGCTGATCGTCGTCCTGGTAATGATCGAAATTGCGGTCACGTTGAAGAAAGCCGAACCCGCGCGGATTTTCATCGACGAAGGTTGAAATTTGCAAAGTGTCGCGATTCGCGACCGGCCGCCACAGCCATTCCCCCTTGCCGGTCAATATCTGGAGACCGCTTACCTCGCTCACGCTCGGACGTAGATCGTCATTGCGGCGCTCGTCGATCGGACCGGAGAGGTGGGTCGCGCTCATCGTGGCCAGGCCCAAATTATCGACCGCTGCCCTGGCGAAGAGAGCACATTCCGTGTCGATGATCGTGGCTTCGCCGGGCCGCAGGGTAAAGTGATAAGCGCCGGTCACGCTTTCCGAACCGATCAGCGCGTGGA
>Ga0185299_10004653_pt1 | contig 16345 bp, 9 predicted proteins | sample PaiPotPPA55metaG_FD_128002 | JGI IMG/M metagenome (GOLD analysis project Ga0185299, IMG submission 128002) | Iron sulfur acid spring bacterial and archeal communities from Banff, Canada, to study Microbial Dark Matter (Phase II) - Paint Pots PPA... ...
ACGCGCCGCAATCGCGTCTCGCTTGAGCTTGCCATTTGTGGTTAACAATCCGTTCTCCGGACTCAACGGCTCGGGAAGAATCGCAAACGCCCGGATCTGTTTGTAGTGCGGCAAGTCTCCATTCACTTGTTCAATCGCGAATTGAATGTCCGCGTCCGTCAATCCATTGGAAGAATGGGCCGTCACCAAAGCCGCGAGAAAGCTTCGCTGATTGCCGACTAAAATAACTCGCTGCGCTTCGGGCACATGACGCGCTAACTCCTCTTCCAGCGGCTCCGGAGCAATATTGTGGCCCGAATTCAGAATGATCAAATTTTTCAGACGCCCGGTAATTCGCCAGTATCCCGCGGCGTCCACTTCGCCTTGATCTCCGGTGTGAAACCAGCCGTCAACAATGACCTTCGCCGTTTCCTCCGGTCGTTGCCAGTAACCGGGGAAAATATTCGGCCCACGAACCAGAATCTCTCCGTTTTCGGCCACCTTCATCTCGATACCCGGGATTGCCAATCCCACCCGTCCGGGTACCACGCGCGTTGGATCATCCAGCGTGCATATCGCCGTAGTTTCCGTGAGCCCATATACTTGCAGAACCGGTATTCCCAGCATCATGAAAAAAAGCTGCGTTTCTATCGATAGCGGCGCCGAGCCGCAAATCAGCGCCTTCAATTTCGAACCGATGCTCTTGCGTATTTCCGGGAACATCACCCTTCTTGCCAACCACAGCCATAGTGAATCAAGCCCACGCGTTTCATTATTTTGCTGCCGTATATATCCTTGCTGCGCGCGCGAAAAAACAAATGCCGCAAACCCGCCCCGCTTTTGGATCGTCTCAGCGATTTTTGCGCGGACTCGCTCCAGCAGTGTAGGAACATTCAAAAAATAATCCGGCGTAGAGACTTTCAGATCGTCGGCAATCTTTGAGACGTCAGTCGAAAGCGTCAGTACGCTGTTTCGCGACAGCGCCGTAAGCAACAAAATCCAAGAGGCCGCAAAACAGAACGGAGCATAGTGGAAGATTTCATCCGGCCCCTGTGTAGCGTGCTGGCTCATAAGCTGATCCAGCCGCGCATTCGTGCATCCCAACATGTAGTTCACGTTTGCGGCATTCAGCATCACGCCCTTGGATTCACCCGAAGTCCCAGAAGTGTAGATAATCGTGAGCACATCGGAATCGGCGAGAGGCACCACCGGCGCCGGTTTTGCGGTTTGCCCGGCGAAAACAGTGTCGAACAGCGTAATATGCGCCGCGCCTGGCCACTGCTTCGTGATTTCCGCGGAAAGTTTCGCGTTGGAGCAGAAAATTCTCGCCGGCCCGGAATCTTTCAGCATCGCCACCAACTCGGCGGGAGCTTGCCGCGAATACAGCGGCACAACCACAATCCCCTCGGCCATCATTGCCAGATCGAGCGCCACCCAACGAATGCTGTTTGAACCAAGCAGAGCACAGCGGTCTTTCTTTTTCAAGCCGCGCGCGTTCAGGAAGTTTCGAGCCTCTTGCACCATCCCTAACAATTCGCTGCCCGACGCCGATTTCACTTTGCCGTCGCGAATTTCGCGCAGCACAGGTTCGCCGGCTCGTTGCCCGAGCCTCTCGAAGATGTTTTCCAAAAAACTCATGTCAGGTTTCATTAAGCGGCCGCAACTCCGCTATGTTCTTCAAGCAACTTGTTCAAGGTCGGACTAAGCGGCGGCAGATAATCCTGCCATGTCAGGACCCCGCTTCGGATCGGAAATCCGGGATACCGCCGCGCCACCTGCTCTTCGAAATAAACGCCCATGCGCGCCATCAATTGCAAATTGCGCGCGACGGTAGCTCCAATCGCATCTCGAATCGCTTCCGTTTGCGAATCCAGAGCCTGCAGCGACGCCACTATTCTATCCTCCAGATCCGGGTCATTCACGCGCGACAGCAGATTTTCGTGCCCGCGCTCGCGCATCAAGTTGCGTATGCGCTCGTCCATGGTGACTCCCGCCGATGGCACACCAGCCGGCATCGACGTCACAATCGCATGAAAACGCGAAGAAAGCATCCGGTCGCAACTCCGCAAAATGCTCACAATTTCGTACATGTTATATCGGTCCGACGCAAAAACAGGAGCGCCGCCAAGTTTTTCAGCCACGCGCTGGCAAGCATCGCGATCGAGCATTTCCATGGCGATCAAAACAGGGAACACCGCGCGCGACTGCTTGTAACGCGCCACACCGCCGGCCATAGCCGCCAAATATTTTTCATACGCGGCGTCTACTTCACGCCCTGATCGGTGAAAATAAATCGTTCGGTAGTAACTTTCCTTGTAAGCCCCCGCAACCGAATGCGCCAGCCCTTTTGCGAGTGACGCTTTCACCGGCCACCAAAACGGATTGATGGGACAAATCGCAAGCACCGGCATGTTCCCGTCCCAGCCAGCATCGAGGAGTGCCTTGCGCCCATATTCCGGCCCGAGAGGCTCGAAAGTCCACGCCGTGTCGGTTCCTAATTCAGTGGGAACTCCCAATTTTCCTAAAACGGTTTGCGACTCGATATTTCGAGTGATGATCAACGAATCGCGGCAGAATCGCCTGCACATTTTCTGCAGCAGCGGATCCATCTCGCCCGCTTCAGCTCCGAAGCCAACGCTCAATTTGTTTTGCGCCGCTGCGATCCCCAGCGCGCCGATCATCATGGTCGTAAGCGCGTTCGCAAATTTGCTTTTGAACATGGAGCCTTCGCACGCTACGACGCCATCGTTTTTCCTCACCTCAGAATGCAGAAATGGCGGGAACACGTCCGGCAGATGAACTTGCTTCGCATCGCCAAAATATCCGCGGGTCAGCTCGAAATTCTGCGACATCACGCTTAACTCAATATTGTCCGCGCCCAAAACGCGCCGTACCTGCCGCAAAATCTCTTCCACGCGCACATCCGAGCCGGTATTTCGCGTGCCGTTATAACCCGCAAAAAGTAATTTCAGCTTCGTTCCAGGTTTCCAGGCTTCGCCCGCGCCCAGCATCCATTCAAATTTATTCAGTTCAATCAGGCCGCTGACCCAGCCCTCCAGAAGAAGGTCCGTCATCGCCCCAAATCTCGCGCAGCGCTAGGTTCGCGTGTTTCGTTCTCAACGGAAGCTTTGGGAGGCCAGTCGCGATACTTGTACAAGAAATTATTCTCACGGCTGAATTTAAGCAGGGGAAAACAGTATTGTGAAAATGGCGCAGGCCGCCGCCCCATTTCTTGCACTACGCGGCTGTTGTCAAACACAGTGTTCCACACCAGGTAGGGAAGAAAAACTTTCATCAGTGTCGCGAGTCCACCAATTTTTCCAGCGCGGCCAGCCAAAGCATTCACCATTTTAGATGACGGCCCTTCCAGCTTCGGCGCAAAAACGGGCCCGCGCTTTCCCTGCGCTTTCGAAAGCGCGTCTGTCAGTTCCACAAACGTCTCGGAATCCGTGCCTGACGATAAATGATAAATCTCCTGCGCCGGCAGCTCTTTCTGATGCAATGTCGCGATGGCATCAGCCACAAAATCCACCGGCACAATATCGATTCGCGCCTCCGGCCGGAAGGGAAGCGCCGGAAGCCCCGCCAAAAAAACGAACGCGCGAACCATATCGAACTGATTCGTCTCTGGCCGCCGGCTGTCTCCCAGGACGATGCTCGGACGAAAAATCGTGCGTTGCACGTCCGGCAACAGCTGCCGCACCATGTGCTCGCAGAATTTTTTTGTGCGCGCGTAAGGATCGTAATCGGATCGGTTCCAATCGATCGACGTGTCTTCCTGCACCACTTCGTTCGAGCGCTGTCCCGCGACAGCCACTGTGCTCACGTGGCTGAAACGCCGCAACCCATGATGATCCCGCGCGCGCGTCGCCAGTTGAATCACTTCCAGCGTCCCTCGCAGGTTGACGTTGAGGCAGCTTTTTTCCGATTTGCGATTCAGTGAAGCAGCGCAATGGATGATCGAATCTGTCGAATGTATCAGGCGATTGTAATCGTCGTCAGCGAGACCAAACCGCGCATCAGTCAAATCTCCCAAAAATAACTGGATACGCGAGTTTAGATATTCCTGGAACCGCGCGAATTCCAAATGGAGTTGAAGCGATCGCCAAAGCCGCTCGCGCGCCTCCTGCTGCGTGTGCGCACGCACCAAAAGGTTCAGCGGTTCGGAATGATCTGCAAGCAGGTTCGACGCGACGTGCGCGCCGATATAGCCGGTGGACCCGGTCAGAAAAATAGCCACGATTTATGTCAGGAAGCCGCAGTGGATGCCGAACTCGCCGCTTCCGCGGCACTCGGCTCCGGACGCTCTGCAAGTGGCACCGAGCGCCGGGGACGAGGTTCCAGTGGGCGTCCTTCGATGAGAGGATAGCACCACTTGCGCAGAGCAGGAATGTGCACGTTGATCCAGTAATCCCACCAATCGAGCGAACGCGGATTGTAGCTGAAATCCGCCTTTTCGCTTTCCGGCAGCGCGGCGCTCAAGCGCTCCACGTTCACCGCTTCGAAATTATGATCGTTGTGCAGAATAAATGGTTCGAAAAGCGAAATTAGCTTGATCACTTTTTCCAGATCGCGTTCCTGCCGTGCGAGCGGAGGACGCGCAGCAAACGGTTCAACCGCTCGATTCACGGCTTGCACTATCGTTTTCTGTGCTGGAGCGGAAAGTTTGTCGTATCGTGATTTCGATACCGGGATGGCATCGAACTTCAACCGCAAGCGGTGATTCAAGCCCGTCTGCGCGCGATAAAATTTTCGGTGCCCCAGTCCCGTCAGCTCGATCGACCGCCGCATGTCGCACGGATTCGCGATGGAGGTCGCTAACTGATACACGGAAGCGTGCCTACGGGCCGCCAGCGCAGCAGCGATCAGTGTCATCCCGCGAGCCACGAGATCCACCGGAATCAAATCCAACGACTTGCTTTCATTCGTCGGCAGCTGCCGGAAAAATGTCCCCAGCAAATACGAAAGCGAAGCGGAAGTATTGATTCCTTCGTTCCATCCGCGGAACGGTTTTTCGATGGACGATTCCACAATCGCCGGCCGCACCACCGCGATCGCCGCGTTCGGATTCTCGTTCAGAAAATTCCAAATCAGCGATTCCGACATGCTTTTTGTGAACGTATAAGTGTTGGGCCAGCCGAGCTCGTTCGCGCGTCGAGTGCCCGCGTCGGTCAACGTGTCGCGCAACCACCGCACGCGGTTCTTGCGAATTTGGTTCTCCAGCGCCGCACCGTGCAGGTTTTTCGCAGCATGCTCTTTTTTCAACGCTGCCCGGCGAAGCTCCTCCGCCACCTCTTCCGATTCCGCCCGCTTTTCCGTCTCGCGGACAAGCTCCTCAAGCGCTTGCAATTCCTTTTCGGCGTCGTAAGTAGCCAACCCAATGGGGGTGTAATTTTTTGCCAGCGTTTCGAGCACGCGTCCGTCGCGCCGTCCGATCACGTAACAGGTGGAAAGATGTAGCAGCGTCGCGTGAGCACATGTGCGCATAAAATTCAGCACGTGCACCGTCGAGCGAACGTTCATCGCCAGGGCGTCGCGCAAGTCCGGATTGAAGTCCGTCAGCCCCGAACTGTTGACGATCACATCTACCGACGGCGCAATGCGCTCGCGCACGTCCGGAGCAAGTCCCAGGTCCGGCTTGCTCACATCGCCGTCAACCACTTCGATCCGCTCGCGCAAAAACTTCGCGAACCCGCTTCCGTACCGTTCGGCCAGCAGGTCGAAGACCGGAGACTCTTCAATCGCACGCTGAAATCGCTGAAGAGACGTTACCGTGCGATTGTGGCGGACCAGCAGGTATATCCGTCCGATTTCCGGCAAATCCGTCAGCAGATTTGTCAGCCATACCTTGCCGATAAATCCCGTAGCGCCTATCAGCAGAATATTTTTTCCGCGCAGCGATTCGCGCACCGAAAAAGTTCCCAGGCCACCGTTAGAGTTGGAATTGCCGGAATCGAAATGAACCACGGGCAGAAAGACTTCTGGTGCGGTCCGCTCGTCCGTTTGGATGGCGTCATCCAGCAGACTCGGATTTTTGGTGAAGCCGAGGACACGCACCAGCGCCTTGCGCGAAACGCGTCCGTCGGCTTGCCGTCCCGTGATTTTCGCGAATGCTCCGCGTGGACGAATCACCGGATCAAGCAAGCGCCCGGTGGCAATGCCGTCGCGGAAGTCCAGACGATTGCAGACGATTTGCTTTACGCCCAAATGCTTCGCCAGTGGCCGCATGATGTGGTCCAGCCCCTGGCTAACAAGAATCACTGGGGCGCCCGCGTCGATCAATCGGGTCAGTTTTTCAACACCCTCTTTTTTCAGCCGCGGCTTCAGGAAATATTCGAAGAATTCTTCGCCCAGCAGGTCCAAACGGTCGCGGCTAACTCCGCGCAACACGCTGTGCAGCAGCCGCGTGGCAAACACCCGGTTGGTGGCGTAAAGGAAGGGTCGCGCGATGGCGAGAAAAGCCATGCTGCCCCGGCGCATCCACCGCTGCAGGAAAGTTTGCGAGTTCCACGCAAAAAAGCCTACCGGCCGCACCGCGGTCAGATTCAGCAAGCTGCCTTCCACCCGCCAAAAAACGCGTTCGCGCGCATCGTCAGCGGAGGCCGCTCGCCCGGCTTGCTCCATGTTCGAAATGTGCTCTTTTGGTTTGGACGGCAACATCGTGAGTGGTTTACTGCCAATTGCGAATGAAGGTACAAAATTAGCACGCCAGTTCCCCCCAATCAAGCCGCGCAGCGTCCGGGGAATGCGTCAGTCAAACCGACCCACTACCGGCGTCCGGGGCGACGCTCTAAATCTACCAGCGTCCGGTTCGGCAAGTCTCCATGCCCGGCTATTCGCGATCGAGCGTTTCCGGTTCGGGGAAGTCTGGTGATGGCGTAAGCGCTAACCGCAATTCCCGTTTTGGGAATGCCCGCAAACGAAAATAAAAACCACAGCTTTCTGGTCCTTCCCAAGTGCGCGTTCCCGTGGTAGCGTAATTCAGGAATTATGAAGCTAGAGACGGAACGGCCGGTAAGACGGCCCGGAGAATCGGGTGCCAGGCCGGAAATCAGCGCAATTTCTAATCGCGAACTCCAAGTATTAGAATCGCACCTAAGTTATAGAAAACAAAGGGCGGGACCTGGCTCTAATCGCGAACTTTCAACCAAATGGAAGTGCGATATTCCTCCGGAAACCTCTCCACGAAAAGAGGCCGTTTCGTTCGCCACTTTCTCGAGGCGGTTGCTCTTGGCGCTGCTGATCTTCGCGGTTTCCGCTACGACGCCGCTCGCCGCCCAGGAAAAACGGAAAGTCATAATTGACGAAGATTGCGACGGCCCAGGCGGGACTTGCGCGCAAGCCGTCCTCGCGCTGATCCAGTCGTCCGAGACCGACGTTCTGGGCATCACCATCGTCACCGGAGATGCGTGGCGCGACGAAGAGGTCCAGCACACTTTACGCCTGCTTGAAATTATCGGCCGCACGGACATTCCGGTGGTTCCTGGCGCGGCTTTTCCGTTAATAAACAGCAAAGAATTTATCGCGCGCTGGGAAACGCTCTACGGCAAGCTCATCTATCAGGGCGCGTGGAACTACGCCAGCCGCCATCCCGTGCATGGCCCCGCCGAAATTCCGCCGATGCCCGAAGGCGCTCCCACCACGAAAGCTCCCACAGAAGACGCGGCGCACTTTCTGCTTCGCTTGGTGCACAAATATCCGCATCAGGTCACCATCTATGAAGGCGGCCCGCTAACAAATCTGGCCTTGGCGCAAAGCATCGATCCCGAATTCGCTTCGCTCGCCAAGGAACTCATCCTCATGGGCGGCAGTTTGAATCCGCAGACGGACGATCCCGAATTTACTTTGACGCCGCGCCACGAATTCAATCTTTGGATGGATCCTGAAGCGTCGCGCATCGTGCTGCACGCGCCCTGGCCGCGCATCGTGGTCACCACTGTGGACATTTCTATCAAAACCAAAATGGACCAGGATTTGATTTCACAGATTGGCAAGAGCAAATACCCCGCTGCGCAGTACACCGCAAAATATGCCGAAGGGAATTATCTTTGGGACGAGATCGCCTCGGTCGCGTGGCTCGACCCTTCCATCATCATAAAATGGAAAAAACTCTATTTCGATGTTTCCATTGACCATGGTGCGTCCTACGGCGACACCATCGTGTGGACGGAAGACACCCGTCCCCACATGGGCGAACGCATGGTTGAAATTCAGGACGACCTCGATAAACCAAAATTCTACAAAGAATTCGTTGACCTCTTGACGCGTCCCACGCCGCCAGCAACAAACCACGCTTCCCAATAGCAATCGAGCAACCATGTGAACTTGCTGGCCAAAGTTAAACTCTTACATTCTCCAAACATATTTTTCTTTGCGGTGCCCGTCGGGGTGTGTGGGTTGGACCTTACAATCGTGGACGTCTTAGCCGGCGCATCCCGATTGTGAACCTCAAGCCAAAAACCTGTCATTCCGAAGTGAAGCGAGGAATCTGCTCTTGCCATCTCAAGTATTGCACAACGCCCGCGAACGCAAAGCCGTTGAGCACTACGGCTGCGATCAACGCTCTGCGGTATGGCCGGAAAGGCTCGCCAGCGCGTGCTGGTAATCCGGATCGTCGGGTGAAATCGCCACAGCTTTCTTGTATACAGCCAGTGCGTGTTCCTTATCGCCGCGCTGCTCGTAAATCACGCCCATTTCAAAGAAGGCGTCGGACTCCTTTGGATTCACAACCGTCGAGCGCTGAAACGCCGCGAGCGCTTCGTCCAATTTTCCCTGCTTCTCGAGAATCTTTCCTTGCACGTAGAGAAAGTCCGGCTGGTAAGCATCGCGTTCCAGCGCTTGCGAAACGGCCTGGCTCGCTTTATCCAGATCGCCCGCTGAATAATAGAGTTTTGCGAGCTGCGAATAGGCCGCGCCATAGGTGGCATCCATCGCGATGGCTTGTTGCAACAAATCGAGCGAACCTGCGAAGTCGTTTTTCATGGCCAGCTCATTCGCCTGCTGCACCAGGTGTTTCGCCTGCGTCTGATTTTCTTTTGCTTCGCGATCGTTCTTCGACGACTTCTCAAACTCCGCGAGAATTGTCTGCGCTTGCTCGGGATTGCCGGCGCAGTCATACGCGCGCGAAAGTAAGAATAGCGTTTCCGAATCCCGGGTGGACATCTCCAGAAGAGGCTCCACAGCGGTGACCGCTCGCCTGCATCGCTCTTTGGCCTGAGCAGCGGGTTCGCCCTGCGGCGCGCGCAAAAGAATTTTGCCCAGCAACAGCCGCGCGCGCGGGTTGCGGGGCTGCAGCTCAACACTTTTCATCGCATCCGGCAGCGCGGCTGCATCCTGGTTTCGGTCCGAATAGATTTTTGCCCGCGTGTAGTATGCAAGAGCATTTCCGGAATCGCGCGCCAGGGTTTTCGCAACCTGTGCCAGCGCATCGTCGGAATTTCCCTTGGCCTCGTAAGCAACGGCCAGGCGGATCCTCGATTCCACATCGGCTGGAGCAAATGTGAGAGCCGCGCGCAGATGCGCGATCGCTGCGTCGTAGGTTTGCAGTTCGATGTCGAGATCGCCGAGCGCGGCGAGCGGTTTCGGGCTTTGGGGATGTTCGGCGCGAGATTTTTCCAGGATTTGCTTGGCCTGTTCGTAATTGTGAACACCGCGATAGGCTTGCGCGAGTCCAATTTCGGCGTTCAAATCCCGCGGGGAAATCCGCAACGCTTCATGATAACTAGCAATCGCCTCGGGGTATCGTGCCACCCTCAGAAACGCGTCGCCGAGCTCAACCCGGGAAGTGACGTCACGCGGCGCCAGCTCAATGGCTTTCTGAAAGCTGGTGATAGCCCCGTCCCAATTTCCCGCGGCGGCGTTGGCACGCGCTTCGAGTTTCAGTTGCTGGATTTGCTGCGACGAAGTTTGCGCAGTTGCTGCGAAAGCTACGAGCATTAAGAGAAGGGCAGCCAGACTTGTCTTGCAGGAAGACAACATGCGCGAATTATAACATCGCGACTTCGGCGGGCTCCTTCCAGGCTTTTCGCTTGACTCGCGTCTCGGAGCGAACTATACGATGACGCGGCAACCGCGAGGACTTCATGTTCACTCCGCACAGTTTTGGCCTAGCTCTGGTCATGATGGTGACTGCTGCGATCTGCTGGGGATCGTGGGCCAACACGTTCAAGGGCGTAAAGCGCTACCGCTTCGAGCTTTTTTATTGGGACTATGCCATCGGTATTTTCCTCCTCGCGCTCGCGCTCGCTTTCACTATGGGCAGCACGGACAACGGCCCAGCGAGTTTTATCAACAATGTGAAGTCCGCTGACGCCGGTAACATCGGCTGGGTCTTGTTGGCCGGAGTGATTTTCAATCTGGCGAACCTTTTGCTGATGGCAGGAATCGATTTGGTGGGACTCGCTACGGCTTTTCCCGTGTCGATCGGAATCGCACTGGTGGTGGGTGTGGTGCTCAGCTACGTGCAGGAGCACCGCGGCAATCTGAATATGTTAACAGCGGGAATACTCTGCGCTGTGGCCGCTGTAATTCTGGACGGCAAAGCCTACGGAGAATTGAAAACTGGGAAAAGTGCCACGCGCAGAGGACTGTTCATCTGTGTGGTCGCCGGCGTTTTGATGGGACTATGGGCGCCGTTTTCCACTCGCGCGCTTACACATGGAAATACTCTGGGGCCTTATAGTGTTGCCGTATTTCTTTGTGGCGGAGCTTTGCTGTCCTGTTTCATTTGGAATTTTTATTTTATGAAGCATCCGTTGGTGGGCGAGCCGGTGGATTTCCGCGATTTCTTTCGCGGGCCGACGCATGGCCATGTGCTGGGTCTCGTTGGCGGCGCGATTTGGTCCACTGGGCTGGTTTTCGATTTGGTGGCCGCGCACTTTACGGGCATTTCGATTTCTTACGCTATCGGACAGTCGGCGCCGATGGTTGCTGCGCTCTGGGGAATTTTTGCGTGGAAGGAGTTCGCCGGAGCCAATAGACGCGCGAAGGTTTACCTGGCGCTGATGTTCGTTTTTTACATTCTCGCGATCTTGCTAGTCGCGCGCGCCAACACTGCGTCATGATAATGTCGCGGAATTCGATGAGTTTGTAACATGAGTGATAAAAAGACGCGCATCATGTACATCGAGCAAAAGGGCCAAGAGATAAGCGGCCCCGCGCGCATCGGGCGCGTAACGTACTCCAAATCTGGACAATCCCTCTATTACAATAGACGACATTTCCACAAGAGCGATGGATTTAAATCCAATTACCGTGACACAGAAACAGGAGAGCTCTATTGGATCTCCGGCTGCAAGAAGCTTGGCGGTGACCGCCTCTATCCGGGGACTGTGGAAATCGATGATGACGTACGAGATGAATACTGGTCTGAGATTCGACGGAAGCCCGAGCTGAAGAATCAGCGGATTATCAGATGCTCAGGCAAGTATGGAGGCAAGGCAAAAGGAGCCGCCTAGGTGGGTGGGCGACGGAATCCACCACTGACTTCCTCGATGATTGCGGCCACGCCGAGGACGGCTTCATCTTCCCAGGGGCGGCCGACGATTTGCACGCCAATGGGCAAGCCCTCCGGCGAGCGACTTACCGGAACAACCGCGGCGGGATTTCCTAGCAGATTGAACCACTGCGAATAACTCATCGCTTTCAAGTACTCGACTTTGCGTCCTTGGACCATCCACTCGCGTTCCCCGTGGCGAAATGCCGGGATAGCGCAGACGGGGCACAACAAAATCGGAAACTCCTCCATTTTTTCAAGTAACTTGCCGCGAAGAACGTCGCGCGCCAGCAACGTATTCAAGAGATCTAGCGCGGTGAGCGGTGGCGCTTCGGCAACCATTGCGCGGAATGCGCGCAGGATGGGGCTAAGTTCCGCTTCCCGGTTTCCGATTGTAGGAGCAAAAGACATTTGTCCTGCGCGGCCGAATAAATTCCACCAGAGCTGCCAGACGCGGTCGAGATTTTGCGGCCGCCACTCTGTGACTCTAAAACCTTGCGTCCGCAGCGCGTCGGCCGCGGTGCGCACAGCCGCCGCAGTTTCAGAAGTGACGGGCGTGACTTCGTCGTCCACAAAATATGCCACGGCGAGTTTTCGAATTTCCTGCTCGCTCCAATGTTTTAAGGGCACTGGCGCCGAAGCGGGATCGCCAGGGTCCGGACCAGCCATCACTTCGAAGAGTTTTTGCGCGTCACTGATGTAGCGCGCCATGGGGCCGACCACTCCGAGTTGAGCGAACGGCCCTGCTGATCCGGGAAAGTGTCCGGTGGAGGGAACGCGGCCCGGCGTGGGTTTCAGTCCACAAATTCCCGAATAGTGCGCGGGGATACGAATGGATCCGCCGCCATCGCTGCCGACACCTCCTGCAGAACAACCCGCGGCAATGGCTGCTGCTTCGCCACCGCTCGAACCGCCGGGCGTGCGCGAAAGATCCCAAGGGTTATTCGTCCGTGCATACAGAATGTTGTCGGTTTCATAGGCCATCAAGAATTCCGGGACGTTTGTATTTCCCAGGATGATGGCGCCTGCCGCCCGCAACCTGGCAACGAGGGGCGCGTCTTCAAGGGGAACACTACCTCTACGCAGAATGCTGCCGCATTCGCAGGGCAAGCCTGCAACGTCTATCGAACTTTTGATGGATACCGGTACGCCATGAAGAGGGCCGATCGAATTTGATTTTGCGCTAGAGCTAAGCGCGGCTTCAGCGGATCTGGCCTGGGTGCGCGCTCGTTCGCCATCGACTGTTACAAATGCGTTTAACTTTGGATTTAATTCCTGGATTCGCGAGAGGTGCGCGTCTACTAATTCCACCGGCGAGATTTGCTTCGCGCGGATACTTTCCGCCAACTTAGTGAGCGGGAGATAGACGACGTCGTTCAATTCAACCTCGCGCTGAGTGGTGAGCCGCAAAGTCTAACACGCCATGGTTTGACGACCAGGACGAACCGCTGAAAAAGTGGGCGCGGTTGACAGGCTTGCCGCTTAAAGAGAAAATCCGCGTTCAACAGGAATCCAAATTCTTGCAAACCTCTAATATGTGCGTAGACGCATCGAGGCGAGTCGCGCTATGAAGCGGCGGTTTAGCGCTATTTTGCTTTTTGTTTTGTTTGCGACAGCGGCGTACCTCTTCGTCTGGCCTTCCGCAAACGTGCCGTACTTTGGTGCGGTAATACTTCACCTGCTGGCTGGAATCACGCTTCTGGTCTTTCTGCTGTTCGCTCTGCGCGGAATTTTGCGCGGCGCTTCGATTACATCGCGGATCGGCTGGGTTCTGATCGCGGTCGCCGGCGTGCTGGGAGCGGTGCTTATAAAGACCGGCGCACGCCGCGATGAATGCACTTTGCTTTACGCGCACATCGGGGCGTGTGTTGCGGGTGGCGCGTTGCTGGCATCTGCCTGGGCGGGCAACCGAGGATTTTTAACGCAAGGGCGCGCGGCAGGTTTCCTGCGTAACGCGATGTTCCTTCTCGCAGCGGCGCTTGCCGTATCAGGCGCGTGGTGGATGCGCACAGTTCCTTGGGAGCGCGCGCACCGGATTGAAAATCCCGCGATCGCCCCGGCAACGATGGACAGCGAGGGCGATGGCCCGGGCGGTCCTTTCTTTCCGAGTTCGGCGCAAACAGCGCACGGGGGCTCCATACCTGCGAATTATTTTACGGAGTCGGATTCGTGCCAGCGCTGTCACGCCGACATTTACAAAGAATGGCAAGGCTCCGCGCATCATTTTTCGTCCTTCAACAATGCGTGGTATCGCAAAAGCATCGAATACATGCAGGACACAGTAGGCGTGAAGCCCTCCAAGTGGTGCGCCGGATGCCACGATCCTGCGCTGCTTTACAGCGGCATGTTTAATCGGCCGATTCGCGAAGTGGAGGATACGCCCGCGGGACAAGCCGGCCTGGGATGCATGATGTGCCATTCGATCGCCAAAGTGAAAAGCACGATGGGCCAAGCCGATTTTCAACTGGAGTATCCGGCGTTGCATCGCATGGCGGCGAGTTCGAACCCGCTGGTGCGACGCCTGCACGATTTTCTTACTGAACTGAATCCGGAGCCACACCGGCGAGTTTTCCTGAAGCCTTTCATGCGCACGCAAACGGCTGAATTTTGCTCGACCTGCCACAAGGTGCATCTGGATGTTCCGGTGAATCATTACCGCTGGGTGCGCGGTTTCAACGAGTACGACAACTGGCAGGCTAGCGGCGTGTCGTTCCAGGGAGCGCGGTCATTTTATTATCCGGCCAAGGGACAGGCCTGCGCGGACTGCCACATGCCTCTGACACATTCGGCGGACGCGGGAAACATAGCGGGGAATGTACATTCCCATCGTTTTCCGGCGGCAAATACGGCGTTGCCCTATGTGAACGACGATCAGCAGCAATTGAGCGACACGGAAAAATTCCTGACCGACCACGAAGTGAGCGTGGATATTTTTGCCATCTCACCGGAAACCGCTTCGCAAAATGGAGCAAACGCGGCAGCGGCGCGTGCACAAAGTGGGGGTACTGCGGTTGGCGGTGGAAATTTCGTGGCGCCGAATCTGGAAACAACGTTTGCGCAGGGAGAAGAAGCCGAGACGTCCGTGCCTACGAACGCTTCGCCGGAATCGGCAACGCCGATTGCGCTGTTGACCGCGCCACTGAATCGCACTCCCGCGTCGGTGCGTCCGGGCGGAACGTACCGCGTGGACGTGGTGGTACGGACGCGTAAGCTTGGCCACTTTTTTCCTGGCGGGACGGTGGACGCATATGACTGCTGGCTGGAATTAAAAGCGGTAGATGACAAAGGAGAAACAGTTTTCTGGAGTGGCCGCACGCGGGATGGAGGCGAGGGTCCTGTCGATCCGGGCGCACATTTTTATCGCTCGTTGCAGATCGACGCGCACGGCAATCCGATTAATAAGCGCAACGCATGGTCCACACGCGCGGCAGTTTATGTGCGGCTGATTCCGCCGGGGGCAGCGGACACCGTTCACTACAGGCTTCAGATTCCGCAGAGCGCAAGCGGACGCATTCATTTAAGCGCGCGAGTGAACTACCGCAAGTTTGCGTGGTGGAATACGCAATTTTCGTTTGCCGGCACACGCGACCCCAAAGATGCAGATATGTCTCGCTCTCCGAATTTTGACGATGCGCATTATGTGTTCACCGGAGATCCGACCAAAGTGCCTGGCGGAGGCAAGGGAATTCCGGCGCTGCCGATTGTAGCGATGGCGGAAAACGCGGTGGACTTGAATGTGTTGCCTCCGAACGCGGCAGAGCCGAAACCTAAAGTTGAGCTGAACCGCGATGATTGGACACGTTGGAATGATTTTGGCATCGGATTGTTTCTGCAGGGGGACTTGTCCGGAGCGGCGGGGGCCTTTGAAAAAATCACCGAGATTGATCCAAAAAATCCGGACGGCTGGGTGAATATGGGCCGTGCGCGTGTGCAGGAAGGAAATTTGACCGCGGCACGCGAAGTGCTGGACCGCGCGCTCGGGCTGAGTCCAAAGTTGGCGCGGACGCATTTCTTTTACGCGAGGATGTTGCGGCAGGAGGGACACTACGACGAGGCTGCCGAGCATCTGCGTGTGGTGCTGTCGCAATATCCCCGGGACAGAGTGGTTCATGACGATCTCGGGCGCATCTATTTTTTGCAGCGACGCTACTCCGACGCGGTGAAGGAATTCAACGCCACGCTCGCGATCGATCCCGAAGATCTGGAAGCGAATTACAATTTGATGCTGTGCAACACGGGACTGGGGCGCTCCGATCAGGCGAATGAATACCAGAAGCGCTATCTGCGTTTTAAGGCGGACGAGTCGGCTCAAACGCTTACCGGCCCTTATTTGCGGACTCATCCTGACGACAATACCGAACGCCAACCGATACACGAGCATGTCTCCGCGGAGGCGCCGAAACAGAAATCGAAGGTGGGAAAATATTCGGGCGTTTTCGGCCAGGCGAAGGATTCGGATTGACGAGCGACGGGCCACGGAGCAAAGGCATGTTCGCGCTATGCGTAGCCTGCGCGCTCGCGATTCTTTTCCCTACTACCTTAATAACCGCGAAAGTCGGAGCGTTGCAAAAGAGCGCGACGTCTTCAGGTAACGGCTCGGCGACACATTTTGAGGATGTTACGCGTGCTGTGGGTATTCACTTCGTCCACAACAATGGCGCCTTCGGGAAGAAGTGGCTGCCCGAGACGATGGGGCCGGGCGTGGCGTTTTTGGATTACGACAACGATGGCTGGCAGGACATTCTGTTTGTAAACGGTACCGCTTGGGCCGGACATCCCGGGAAGCATTCCACTCTCGCGCTTTATCGCAACAATCACGACGGGACATTTATCGATGTAACGCAGAAAGCTGGGCTCGCCGTGGAGATGTAT
>Ga0185299_10004659_pt1 | contig 16327 bp, 15 predicted proteins | sample PaiPotPPA55metaG_FD_128002 | JGI IMG/M metagenome (GOLD analysis project Ga0185299, IMG submission 128002) | Iron sulfur acid spring bacterial and archeal communities from Banff, Canada, to study Microbial Dark Matter (Phase II) - Paint Pots PPA... ...
AGTCCGTTCGGCGCAAATCCATCGCTTTTGTCAAAACTGTGGAGTACGTGAAGATCGCCCGAGGGGGTTAACTCAAATACTACTCCGGCGCCAGAGGCGCCGTTTTGCGATGCGCCGTAGAGATTCCCCGCGGCATCCATTACCACTCCCGAGAGAGGGTAAGCTCCATCTGACCCGTTGGTGAAGCTGTAGAGCCTCGTGAACTCGCCTTTTGTGGTCAGCTTGAACACCACTCCACATCCACTGTCACAATCGCCGGTAGTGCCGCCATTGGTAGTCGTTCCGTAAAGAGTTCCCCTGGCATCCTGGATCAGGTTGCCAAAGGGCACGGCTCCGTCGCCATACTGGAATGTATGTAAGATCTTGAATTTTCCCGCAGCAGTTAATTCAAAGACAGTCCCACATCCGGTAAAAAAGATGTTGCAGCCGTCACCCAAATACCCGTCCCACATATTAGTCCCATAAAGGTTACTTTTCGCATCCCGGATAAGTGAGGTGGTTACCCAGCCATCGCTGGTGCCATTGAAAGCGTGCAGAACTTTTTCTTTGTAACTCGGTGCGCTATTGGGCTGGAGTTGAGCTTGAGTAAGAGAGGCCAAAATCCATACAGCCGCTATGGCTGCCAATAGACGAAGCGACTTTCTCATAACTGTTCCTCTTCACAGGACACCCGACGGCCTCGGAGCCTATGCCTCTCGGCATCTTGAATCTCGCTCCCTCGTCCAGCAAGACCTAAGATCACATTGTGATAGTGGTGTTTGCGGGGAAACTAGTCTATACAGGCAATACGGTAATTCGGGAAAACGCTTTGTTGAGTGGGAACCAGCCACCGACGCACACGAATGTGCAATCAATCACCGGAAGCGTCGGATACGAAGTCTTGCTACTCTTGCGCTTTGCCTTTGCCGGGCAGGCCAGCCGGGTTTTCGTGGGTACGCTCGCGGAAGCCGCCTTTCAATGCTGAGGCCATGGAGACGCTGGACTCGCCGAACTTGTCGCGCAAGCGATCGGCGGCCGAGAGGGCTTGCTGCCAGCGTTGACGGCGGCTGCCTTCCAGCAAATTCTGCTGTTGCGATTCCTTCTCGAATGACGACGCGTGAACTCCCAGCAACCGCACTTGCGTTCCTCTGCGCCAGTTCTTTCTGAACAGTGCACGCACTTGTTCGAAAATCTCCGTGTCGAGTTGGGTAGGAGCGGGCAAGCTATGAGCGCGCGTGATGGTCGTAAAATCTTTGTACCGAAGTTTGAGCTGGATGGTGCGTGCGTGCAATTGATGCTCACGCAACCTGCGGCCCACCATTTCAGAAAGCCGCATTAACGTAGATTCGATCTGCTCCGGATTGGCGGTATCCTCATTGTAAGTGTGCTCGTGACTGATTGACTTGGGATCGCTATCGGCCCCGACCTCGGTGTCAAACCATCCGCCAGCGTCTTCGCCGCGCGCTTTGCCGGCGAGCGCCAGACCCCACTTGCCAAAATGTTCTTCGAGAAATCTATCGTCAAACTTTGCCAGATCGCCGACCTGGCGAATGCCCAAAGCATGCAGACCCTGTTCAGTGACTTTTCCCACGCCCGGGATATCGCGCACATCAAGGGGAGCAAGAAACTTCGCCTCCTGCCCGGGAATGACCCACAGAATTCCGTGCGGTTTGGCTTTAGCCGATGAGACTTTCGCTATCAGGCGGGAGCTGCCAATTCCGATCGAACAATTCAGCTGCGTGTCGGACTTGATTCGTTTATGTAGAGTATGTGCGGCGCCCAGCGGCGGGCCATGCAGGCGTGAGGTTCCGGTCATGTCGAGATACGCTTCGTCAATCGAAGCCATCTCGACCAGCGGCGAAAATGTCGTCAGCACCCGATAAACTTTTTCCGAGCACTCGCGATAACGCTCCGGATGGCCATTCACAAAAATAGCGTGCGAGCAGAGTTTGGCTGCGGTTCGCAACGGCATGGCGGAATGCACGCCGAATTTCCGCGCCTCGTAGGACGCCGCTGAAACTACGCCGCGCTCATCACGCTGGCCTCCAACGACCACAGCTTTGCCCTTCAGAGAAGGATCAAACAACTCCTCCACTGAGACGAAGAACGCATCCATGTCGACGTGAAAGATCGTTCTGGCGAGCGCGGGCATGGGAGGAGGAGAGGATTAGTACCGCAGAAATTGTATCAGGGAAGCAATGACGGATACCTTTCGACATTGCTGGCGATCAGTGCTTCAGCGGGATCCTTCGACTTCAGGGACGCCGCGCTTCGCGCCGCATCCATTGCGCTCAGGATGACAGGGTAGAGGTCACTCAGGATGACAATGGAACCAGCGACGGAGACCCTTCACGCGGCTGCGCTTCCGGCACTTGCAAATCCGGCATAGGGCGGCCCGCAAAATGACGCCGGCAAGGCTTGGCCATCCAGCGGGCCCAGCGCCCGGACCAGGTGACTCGCGCACTGTCCGTAGCGAGGCCGGTATCGGCATACATCATGCGATAAATTCTGGAGATGAGCACAAATGCCAACCGCCCCCGGCGCGACTTGATAAATTTGGAGCGCTGCCAAATGCGCCGCCAACCGTAGAAGCTATCCCACACAGCCTGGGTGCGAGAGCGAATTTCTTCCGCCGACATCACCGGATGATCCCAATATAATTTGGGACGAAGCGCCTGCGGTATGAGCCAGCGGCGGGTCAGCGGAATTCCGGCGATGGTTGGCGGATTGTCACCCAATGTCTTTTCCCAGCGATTGAAATCAACCGTGCCCGGATATGGGCTCAACGTGACGAATTGCGCGAAGGTACATTCAGCGCTTACGGCCGCAGCAGCGGTTGCCGCGAAGGTTTCCGGCCGGTCGCTGGGCAAGCCAAAAATAAATGATCCGAGCACGTGCACGCCGTGTTGGCGGAAAGTCCGCAGTTGTTCGGTCAATTTGTCTCCCGCCAGATTGAAATCCTTGTAGACATCTTTCAACCCCTCCGGGGTTACCGATTCCACTCCCACCAGCGCGCCCTTGATGCGGGCGGCTTTCATAGCATCGAGAAATTCCACGTCCTCGGCCGCTTCCATCGTAATTTGCGTAAAGAAAACCATGTCATCCGGAAGTTTCGCGAGGCGGGACATCAGTTCGAACCGCTCGGCACGGATGGTTTTCAGTTCATTCAGCCGCGCTGCGTTTTTTTGCTGGGTCGCAAGGCTGAGGTCGGTCAACGTGACCGGATAGAAATTGTCGTCCGCGAGAGCGATGAAACGAAAGCCCAGACGGCGCAACTGCACGATCTCTTCGATCACCACATCGGAGGCGCGCTGGCGAGGCCGCTGGCCATCGGTGCGCCAAACCGAGCAAAACGAGCAGTGCTTGGGGCAACCGCGGACGGTCTGAACCGAGGCCCACATATACCGATTGCGGGGAATTAAATCCCAGCGCGCGGCTACGAACTGGCTGGCTTCGATCTGCCCTCCGACGTAAAGCGGTTTGGGAACACCCTCGCGGCAATCAGCCAGAGCTCGCGACCACGCGATGTCGCCGTCGCCTTTCACCACCGAATGCGCTCCTCCTAACTCAAGCGCTTCTTCGGGATAAAGCGTGGCGTGAATTCCACCAAAGATCACATATGCACCGCGCTCCCGAGCCAGTTTGCCGATCTCGTAACCGCGCAACGCATTACCCGTATGAATACCAATTCCGACCGCGTCTCCGGCTTGGATCGATTCAGGCCGCAACTGCGATAAAGTTTCATCTACCAGGATAGGATCGCCAAAGCTCTTCGGAGTTGCCGCCGCCAGCACGTACTGCCAGCGCGGCGTAATGACCGCTGTCCCAAAGGACACAACGCTCGGATTGATGAGGTGAATCTTCACGCAAGAGCCTCCCTAGAAACCAAAACACCGCGAGCAGTAGCGATGAACCGCGTCGTCGCTGCATCAAGGTTACGAGATCCGCGTCGTTTCATTCACTCTGAAAGGCACGGGATTTTGAATGTGGCAGGGAGGGGGAGCGGACAGTGTGTTCACTCTCTCGGCCTGAGGGAATCCCACAAGCTTCGAAAACACCGCAGGAAAGGATGTACATAGCGGCAACTAACAGCTTAGACAAATGGGTATGTCATTGTCAAGATTCGTGACAAACAAATCTCAGCGCGGAGGCGGAGAAAAAATCCCATTTTGCACAGCCGGGAGCCGCGCTAGGGATTGCGCTCTAAACCGCCGTCAACGCCGGACTCTGCGCGGATCGTGCCTGCCGCACTCGTTCATAAACGCGCGCGTATTCCTTGGCCGATGCGTTCCAGGAGAAATCTTTGTTCATGCCGTTGCGCATGAGCGTGTGCCAGGACGATTGATCGCGGAAAGCTTTCAGCGCCTCTTTGACGGTCAGTAATAGAGCTTCACCACTGTAGTCGGTGAACTTGAAACCGGTTCCCTTCCCGGAGCGAGCGTCCCATGGATCAATAGTGTCATCGAGTCCGCCGGTGGCGCGGACGATGGGCACGGTGCCGTATTTGAGGCTGTATATCTGATTCAAACCGCAAGGCTCATATTTCGAAGGCATGAGGAACATGTCGCTGCCGGCCTCGATCTTGTGGGCGACCGCATTGTCGTATGCGATCTTGATGGCAATCTTTTGCGGAAACTGTTTCTGCATGCGTGCGAACATCTCTTCGTATTGCTTGTCGCCATTACCCAGCGCGACAATAATCATTTCCTCACGGGCTAGCCGGTCCATGATTTGCGAGATCAGGTCGAAACCCTTCTGCGCGGCAAAACGCGAGACAATTCCGATGACCGGCAGATTTGGATTAGGGTTGGACACACCGAAAGTCGCCAACAGATCCTGTTTGCACTTGGCCTTGCCGGACAAATCCTCCGGAGAATATTTAGCCACAATGAATTTGTCGGCCTGCGGGCTCCACTCGTCGTAATCCACGCCGTTCAGAATTCCAGTCACCGTCGAAGACCTCGCGCGCAGCACGCCTTCCAGGCCAAAACCGAACTCTGCAGTTTGAATCTCGTGACTGTACTTGCGGCTGACCGTGGTAATGAAATCGGCGTAGACCAGCGCGCCTTTCAGAAAGTTCACTTGGCCAAAGAATTCCATCTTGTCGATGGCGAGCAAGTCCCAAGGTAAAGTCAGCAGTGGCAAAGTGTCTGGCGGGAACAGCCCCTGATATCCCATATTGTGAATAGTGAAGACGGTGCCTACATCGCGGAACGCGGGATCTTCCGCATATTGTGTGCGCAGCAGCACCGGTATCAGCGCCGATTGCCAGTCATGACAATGAAAAACATTCGGGATGCCTAGAATTTTAGAGGCTTCAAGCACAGCACGGGAGAACAACGCAAAACGTTCAGCATTGTCGGGATAGTCGCCGGCGGAAGTCCCATACAAAGCCTCACGGTCAAAGTACGGAGGATAGTCCACGAAATAAAAATTCACGCCGGAGTGTCTGCCACCGGTCACTACCGAACAGAACCTATAACGATCATCAAAAGGTACGGTGATGCTGCGTACCACCGTGCGCGCATCCGCAAGCTTGGTCTGGCGATAGCGAGGAACATATACGCTGACTTGATGCCCAGCGGCGACCAACGCTCGAGGCAAGGCGCCGACAACATCAGCTAACCCTCCGGTCTTCGAAAAGGGGACGCACTCCGAGGCAGCAAAAGCAATATGCATGAAAGCCATCCTCCAGATTATGGCCGGAGCTTCGGCGCAAGTTATGATAGAGGGCGCAGTCGCTGCACGCCTCTTCTGCGCCGCACGCTCGCGGAGAAGTCCAGTGTAGTCGCCCAAAAGAAAGAGGGTCAATGTGCCAAAGGTATCTGCTGCGCGTCCGACACCCAGAACGCCCAAATTGGGTCAGCATTTTCTCATTGATACTTCTGCGGCAGAGCGAATTGCCGGCGCTTTCGGAGATATTTCGCAAAGCACGGTACTCGAGATAGGCGCCGGACGCGGTGCCCTGACTTCCCTACTGGCTCGACGAACACGCCGGCTGATTGCTATCGAACTCGATCGCGTTCTGGCGGCCCAATTACGCATGAAGTTTTCTTTGACTCCGAATGTGGAAATAATCGAAGGAGACGTTCTCGCCATTGATTTCGACACGCTCTTCGGGCCCAAGCCGGGCAGCACCCGCCCAGGTATGAATCACCAGCCTGAGCCGGTAAAGGTCGTGGGCAATCTTCCTTATTTCATCACCTCTGACATTCTGCTGCGCCTCTTCGCTTATCGAAAGTACTTTGAAACGATCGTGCTGATGGTGCAGCGTGAAGTCGGTGATCGTCTCGCGGCGAAGCCGGGGACCAGCGACTATGGCTTGCTCTCGGCGACGGCTCAGCTTTACAGCCACGTTGAAAAACTGTTCACTTTGCCGCCGGACGCGTTTTCTCCGCCGCCTAAGGTTCACTCCATTGTGGTCCGACTGTCGATCGCGTCTCGCATCGAAAACTTAGGCGTGCCCGAACAGGCTTTTATAGATTTCCTGAGAAAATCGTTCGGCCAGAAGCGTAAGACGCTCTGGAACAATTTGAAGTCAGAGTACGAACCCAAGGCTCTACGCGCAGCCCTTGAAGAATCAGGAGTAAAGCCAACTGTGCGAGCGGAAGCGTTGTCGCTGGAAAAGAGCGCATTATTATTTCGCGCCTTGCTCGACGGCAGCAAGACAGATTAAGGCTCACGGCAGCGGATTTTAGCCGGTACCTAGCGGACAAAAACGCACCTATGGCCGGAATCATTCGTCATCCCGCTGTGGCTGGACGCTTCTATCCAGGCGACCCAAAAATCCTGCTTAACCATGTGCGCTCCTACCTTTCGCCGCAAACGGCAGCTGCGCCAGCGCTGGGCTGCGTAACTCCACACGCCGGTTACGTCTACTCGGGAGCAGTAGCCGGAGCTGTATACGCCCAACTAGAAATTCCTCAAACCATCATCATCCTCTGTCCCAACCACACCGGCAAGGGACGTCCGCTATCCATCATGAGCAATGGCGCCTGGGAAACGCCATTGGGCCGGGTACCAATCGACACTGCTTTTGCCGATGCCCTGAAAAAAGAATTCCTGCTTCTGAGCGAAGACTTCGAGGCTCATCGCACCGAGCACGCTATCGAAGTTGAACTGCCATTCCTTCAAGCCTGCCGCCCTGATTTCACGTTCGTTCCCATCGCCTTGGGCACACCCCAATTCGAAATTCTCGAAAAGCTGGGCGAGGCCCTAGCGAAGGTAATTCAGGCGCAAGCAGAAAAAATACTGATCATCGCCTCAAGCGACATGAATCATTACGAGAACGACACTGTCACTCGGATAAAAGACCACAAGGCCATCGAGCGCATGCTGGCCCTAGATCCCCGCGGCCTATTCGACGTGGTGATGCGCGAAGAAATAAGCATGTGCGGATTCGGCCCAACCGTCGCCATGCTGACCGCCACTAAGCGCCTGGGCGCAACTTCGGCCGAACTCGTGAAGTACGCTACATCCGGCGACGTCTCCGGCGACCGCGAAATGGTGGTCGGCTACGCCGGGGTAGTGGTGCGATGAAATCGTTCCGCTCGTGTGGGGACACTTCGCTCGTGTGGGGAAGGGTGTTTGACCCGTCCGGTCGAGCGAAGCTCAACTTTGAGTCTCACCCCGGCCCCGCGCCACACGGTTGGAATTAAACTTCTGCGAGCCTTACCCGCGTGTCCGGCAATGAGGCCAGCCCCTGCCAAGGCGAATGGATCGTCGCTCCATAGTGATCGTGTTTGAAACTTTAAAAGCTATGCCAAGCTTCCGGGAAAACAGCAAGGCATGCGTTTCTTGGCAAAAAGTGAGATTTTCCCTGGCCACCCGGACGAGGGCGTCCGGGTCTACGTGTGCATCGCGAAAGAGTTAGAAATCTAATCTTCGGCGTTCAAATTGGAAATTGTCACCTCTTCGGGCTCTTCGTAATCTCCTGCTAAGCTGAAATCGTTCTGTCCGAAGTCGTCGTTCTCGCCCGGGACACCCGATTGTTTCTCTAACTTTCGTTGCTGCTTCTTCTCTAATTTTTCGCGCTGCTTGTCTTGCCGTGAGCGCTCTTTCTGGCGTTTGTTAAAGCTTGAGCGACTTCGTCCAGCCATACCCACCTCCCGGGATGATTTTGCAGGTGCGATCCGTCGAACACCATCGGCGATACCGGCTATGGGCTACGCCGGCTCGGTATGGACCGCAGACTTCGCCTTCTTTGGTGCGCCCGCTATCTTGGTTTTAGCAGCCTCGGTTTGGAGCAGCGCTTGAGACCGTAACCGGCGCTGAATGTTCTGCTTCCGTTGCCGATGAGCTCGGGATTTATCTCCGTTGGTTAATGACATAGATATCTCCTCCCGCACCCGGCTTTTGAGTCTTCTCAATCGCGAAGGCGCAGGGCTGGTTGCGATAATCTTCGTGGTTAAGGGCTAAAGTCAGTATACGCGATTTATCGTGATCGAGAGAACATTACGTCGGGGAGCACCTTGCACATATATTGGCAGAATCGGCGCTTCTTCAACATCGCATATCCACAACTACGCGCAGTGCTAACCGTGGGTTGAATAGCACGTCTATAATGCCGCAGCCGTCGGAGACAACCATGCGCGCTTGGATTTTGCTATGCCTGGCTTTACTGTTCCCTGCGCAATACGATTCAAAATCTGCGCCAGCCCAGAAGAATGAAAACACTTCATCCACTCAGACCCCAACCTATACGGCTGATGGCAGCCTCTTATTCCCGGCCAACTATCGCGAGTGGGTTTATCTGACTTCCGGCATCGACATGAGCTACAGCCCCAAGGCCATGGCAATGGACCACTCGATGTTCGACAACGTTTTTGTTAATCCTGACTCCTACAAACCGTTTCTTCAGACGGGAACCTGGCCCGACAAAACCGTGCTGGTGCTCGAAGTTCGCGTGGCGGGAAGCAAGTCTTCGATCAACAAAAGTGGACACTATCAGACTACGGAACTAATGGGCCGCGAAGTGCACGTTAAAGACGAATCGCGGTTTCCGGGTAAGTGGGCGTTCTTCGGCTTCGACGGGGACGGGCCAGGAAAACAAGTTCCGAAGGAAGCTACATGCTACTCCTGCCACGAACAACACGCCGCAGTGGATACGACGTTTGTGCAGTTTTATCCGACGTTAATCGAAATTGCCAAACAGAAAAATACTCTGAGCGCGAACTACCTGAAAGACGAAGCCGCGGACGCAAAGAAATAAAAAGATAATCGAGAACGGGCGTCTCGCCCGTTAGGCCGGGCGGGACGCCCGGCCTCCATAGTCTTTTCTCACCACACCCGGCACGCGTTCTCCCGCACCATGGCTTGGCCCTTGTGACATCCGAACGCTTTGGCGAACTCCGACATGTTCGACACCACATTGTTTACCCGGTATTTGTCCAGCGGATGCGGATTCATGAGCAGAATCGTCCGCATCATTTCCGGACGCAAGTTGCCGCACCAGATGTTGGCGTAGGACAGGAAGAAGCGTTGCAACGCGGTCACACCGTCGTCTCCCTTGGTATCGAGGCTCTCGCCTTTCGCTTTCAGGTCCGCATCCAGCGCGGATAACGCCAGATGGATTCCGCCGTTGTCGGCGGTGTTCTCGCCCTGAGTCAAGCGGCCATTCTGCTGCACGCCGGCTTCGGGAACGAACTCGGTGTACTCGTCGGCGATGCAGTCGCCGCGTTTGTCGTAGGCCTTGGCATCGTCGGCGGTCCACCAATCGCGAAGATTTCCGTCGGCGTCGAATTTTCGCCCCTGGTCGTCATACCCGTGAATGGTCTCGTGCCCAATCACAGCGCCAGCAGCGGCATAGTTGACCGAGTCATCCTTGGTGGCATCGAAAAACGGGGGCTGCAGAATTCCGGCCGGGAAGTTGATGGTGTTGGTCTGGGCATCCTCGTAGGCATTTACCGTTGGCGGCGTCATTTGCCATTCCGTTCGATCGAGTGGCTTGCCAATCTTCTGCAGTTGGCGGTTAAACTCAAACGCCGCGGCTCGCTCCACGTTCAGCAGATGATTGTCCGGACGAATTTCCAGCGCGGAATAGTCGCGCCAGTGGTCGGGATAGCCGATCTTGTCAATCTGCGCAGCCAGCTTCACGTGCGCCTGCTTTTTGGTCTCCGGGCTCATCCAGTCCATGGAATCCATTTCCTGGCCCAGTGCAGCTTTGAGCCCAACCACCATTTCCTGGACGCGCCGCTTGCTCTCTGGTGGAAACGCGCGCGCTACGTAGGCCTGCCCTAGCGCTTGTCCAATATCGCGATCTTCCGCCTGGATGCACCTGCGCCACAAAGGCATAATCTGCTTGGCGCCAAACAGAGTCTGAGCTCCAAAAGCAAAATCTTCGTTTATGAAATCGTCGCTCATTGCGCCAGCCAGACCATTCAGCAACTGCCATCTGAAATATGCCTTCCAATGGTCGAGCGGCTCGCTTTGAATTAACTGCTCAGTGCCACGAAAGAAATCAGGGGAGGTTACGATGAAAGTACCGGTCGCCGGAGCGTGGACCAATTGCAGATAGCGGCTGAAGTCAAACGACGGAGTCAGCTTCTGAACCGCATCCAAGCTCATTTCGTTATCGAGGTTCTTCGGATCGCGCCGCTTGACAATTTCCATCGCAGACTTCGCCATCGCCGTTTCCATTCGCAGCACGACATCAGCGTCCGTCTTTGACTGAGCGGCCGGCACGCCAGAAAGTTCCAGCATGCGCGTAATGTGGGCGACATACTTGGTTCGGATCTCGACCGACTTGGCATCATCGTTCAGGTAGAACTCGCGTCCGGGAAGCGGCATGCCGCCTTGATCAAACTGCCCAATGACGTGCCCGGTATCGTGGTAGTCGGGTGCGCGCCAAAGCCAAACAAAGCAGCATACGTCTCGGGATCGCCGGGATTCCACGCACCAGGAATCGAACGATGGAGATCGGCCACAACATCAGCGAACTGACTCTTGCTGGACATGGCTTCAATCCGCTTCAACTGCGACTGCAAGGTGGAGAGAGCAGCCGCATTTCTCTGTTTCTCATCGGTGCACGCGGACCAGTAATCGCCGACCTTCCGCTCGACCGGCGTGCGATCTGCGGGCGGCTTGGCCGCGACCTCTAGCACCGTCTGATGGAGAAAAGACTCGTTCCACAGCTGCAGTTTTCCAAAGGAGTCCCAGAAAATTTCATCGGGAGGAACGGGATTATCCGCGATCCAACGATTGCACGAGTACTGGTAGAAATCCGTGCAGGGATCGACCGAAGTGTCGACCTTCTTGGCATCGAAATGATCAAGTTGAGGAGCGGGCTTTCCAGATTCTTGCGCAGACGTGGTTTGCGCGAATCCTATGAGTGACGAACAACTCAACAGAAAAATCGGTAACAGAAGTGATCGCATTGGTAACTCGCTTTCAGACTCTTGTTTGCTAGAACGGAAAGAAAGCTTACCACGCACTTTTCAATTCTGGTACGTGTTCAGCGCACCAATGCAGACGATTTCCTGACAAAACATCAGCAGACAGTTTTGATACAGCAGGGTCGCTCTTTGTGGTAATTTTCGGGAACTACTTGAATGTAACGAGGCGCTTCACCGGATCCTGTGAAGAAATTCGGCTGACATATCCAATCGCACCCGGAGTGGCGGCTACGTATTCGATGAGTGCCGCTTCGGAATCGAAGGCTCTGGGCATGGCGCCCTGCCCGGTGAATACCGCCTTGCGCCATTGCGCCTGGAAGTCAGCCGGACTTTCGCCGATATGGTTTCGCAAAAATACTTCGTGGGCTGGTCCACCCTTGAGAATGACCGGTACAGCGCGGGAACCGTCAGAGAACCTGGTTTTGCTTCCCATGAAGATAGCGCGCAGATCGGCATCTTTGATCTCCGACATCCGCACGCTCTTGTTAGCCACTAAAACGACGTCCTGAGCGCTGGCTGCGGACTTGTAAGCGATCAAGGTCAGCAGCAGCATTAACCATCGAGCTTTTTTCATGACTCTCATATCACAGCTAGAAGCTGAAACCGATCTGGGCTGCCAGCATGTTCGAATTTGGCCGTAAACCATTGGGGTTGGTACCTTGGTAGTAACCAAGCCCGGTTCCCTGCAAGAAATGAGCTTCGAGCTTGCCGTAAAAGTAAGAGTTAAAATCATAGCGTCCGGACAACACCCAGTCTTTCGAGTAATTTGCAGGCAGGGTTGTGTCCAGCGCCTTATTGACGTAGTGGCTGTAATAACTTCCCACCTGAAACTTTTGTGAGAGCCGATAACTCCCCATCGCAAACCAGGCGCGCTGATCTATGGGAAGTGGGATCACGGCTGGTCCAACCGTTAGAATGCCATCGAACGGCGATCTCCTGTATTCCCCCGCGAAGTAGAATTTTCCTTTGGTGAACTGGGCATACTGCGCGCTTATGAGAAAGGGAGCAGCGTGGAGGCTACCCCCAGGCGCCGTCCCGTCAAGGGCGAACACATCTGCACTGGAGCCGATGGTCAATCCTCTCAAAGGAGCGTCCCAGCGCAGATCACCGCCGTAAGTCTTGCCTCCCGGAGCAGCCGTGAACACGAGTCCATCATCAGCGGACTGTTGGACGTATCCGCCATTCAAGTCCAGATTGGCCTGTCCTGCGTGCCCTCGATACTGCAGGTTTCCGGCGCGGCTCCCAAGGGAGAGAGCGCCGTACACTTCACCCCCGAGGTGAGCCAAGTAAAAGCTCTTGTTGTCGATCGGGTAATTGGATTGCGGCAGGAGTATCCAAAGGAAGACGGCGTCCACATCCTGGGAATCGTTGAACAACCCCAAAACTGTTTTGACTTTACCGGCTCGAAATCCAAGATGATCGTTGACTTTGTAGTCCCCCGATGCCCAATCCACTTGCACATTGGGACCGCCTAGTTGTCCCAGTTGATACATGTGGAGCTGAATTCCGACACGCAGGCTATCGGACAGAGAATCCGTGACGCTTACAGCGCCGTCCGTCCACTGCAAACTGCCGGTACTCGACTGCATGGTCAAATAATTGTTATTGGAGCTGAAGAGGAAGCCCTGAGTGACAAACCCGTGGAACTGAATACCCGAGAAATCCTGGGCGTACAGGCTAGCTGTGTAGACGCAAGCTAGAAGGAATAGCGACAATCGCTTGGGCATAAAATACCCTCACGACTCTCATCGGCACTTCTGTTCTGGCGCTTTAATCAGCCGAAATCGAATGACGGACAGCATGGCGCCTGCACAAAAAACAACGGGCGACCGTAAGGCCACCCGCTATATCTGACAGCCGCTACTTCTCGGTTAGCTTCTAGCGGTGACCGCCGCTGGAGTGTCCCGATGAAGAATGACCCGCCGAGGAAGCGATGCTACTCACACTACCTCGCGATCCCACCGTTGAATATCCTCCACCGGTCCAATAACCTCCGCCTGCAGACGCGGTGTGAACTTTTGCAGTAGCAAACCCTTTTTGCTGAACCGTGCTGGCAAGTTCGCCCAGGTTTTTGATGCCGCCACGCGGAATTCCAAGTCCTGCAGAATTCTTAGAGATCTCCATACGATTGAAAGATCGTCCCAGTTGAACCGGCACTGGCCCGCGGTTCACCACCACGGTTTGTTGACCGGTTGTCGGAGGCTGCGGCGCCACAAAGCTGCCCGGTGCGCCGATAAACCTCGGAGCGTTCCATGGCGACCACGATCCGCCGGGTTGCCACGCCCATCCATACGCCGGCAGGTAGGCCCAAGTACCGTAATGATACGGTGTCCATCCCCATGGGTATCCAGAGACCCAGCCATAACCCAAGCCGGGCGAGAACGCCCAAGCACCGTTCATGAAAGGATCCCAACCCGCGCCGGCAAAGAAAGGTTGCCACATCATCCCGTAGCCAGGAACGCTAAAGAAGCTGCCGTAATAGTTGAGATCGCTGGTGCCGTAGGCGTATGGGGAGTAGTTGCTATAGGAGTTGCTGGCGTACTGCTGATGATATTGATCCTGCTGCTTATCCCAGGCGTCAAAGGGATCGGTTTCCAGATCCTTCGCGATGGTTGAATGATCATCATCGGTTAAATCAAACGTGGCTGTGCGGTTTTTGCTGACAGCTACCGTCCCTGAATCGCCCCCAACCTGCACTTCGCCTTTGAAAACCGCCACAGTCGCAGTGACGTCAGCCATTTCAATGCGAAGATGCGCGGCATGCGCGAGCGGTAGTTTTTCATGGGCAAAGGTCAGTGTGAGTTCACTATCCTTGGCTCCGGCGGAGTTTACGTAGACAGTGCCTTCTTGCAGATGCACCGTTGAAACTTTGTTGCCGGAATCACGCAGCGAGAGCTGGGGAAATGCGATTATCGTATCGGGAGTGATACGCAACGTGCTGCCGTCTTCGAACTCCACTTCGGCCCGGCCATCACCCTTGGTTTGCAGCTTCACGCCCTGGGTAATCGGTAAATTGAGGAATGCCTTTTCGTAGCCTTGTCCCAGATTGCGATCAATCTTCACATCGCCTTGTACCTCGCTAAGCCGGACCACGCGAACTTGCGAATCAGCCAACGCGGAACTGCTCAAAAGCGAAACGACAAGAAAAAACGCGGCTATCGCCGCGCTCATTACAAACCTCACGCTTCCTTTGGACGACATAGAACACCCCCCGGGATCGGCCCCTCTGGACTTATTAGAACATTATTTGGGCTGCTGAGTTGTCAAATCTGAAGACAATTTCCTACTTGCCTGCGCTACCCGCGGCCTGCAGCAAGCGTTGCGCCCGGCCTCGTACTACGTTCATTACAGCCGGATCATCAACGATCTTCTGCAACACTGAAGCCACTGCTGAAATTTCTTCCAGGCCGCCGCTGTGCGACATTTCTTCCATTTTCTTCAGTTCGTCGTCTAACGCAAGCTTCTGGTAGCGAAGGTCGTATCCGATACGATGGCCGAACTCGAGCGTCGTGGACAGGCCTTGGAAGAAAGTCGTCAGTTCTTGAACTGAAGGCACAGGTGAATAATTGTAGGTGGCACGCGTGCTTTTCTGCGTGTCTTTGAAGGTCAACACTTTGGTGCCTGTGGATGCCAGTTTTTTGTTTTTGGAATCGATGTCCCCTTGGAAATAGTGCGAGCGTTTGGCGAGATCAAAAACACGTGTACGCGCCGCCTGCGAGATGGTGAAATCTGAATGGAAAGAATCTTCGGCATCAGACTCGGAACTGATTTTGCTGTTGGAGTCGTAAGTGGCGGCGCCGTTGTCAGCGACTGAAATGACATAGTGATCCGGCTCGGAACCCGGAAAATCGCAGGTGAACGTGACCGTGGGAACAACCGCTTGCTGGGCCTGCGCAGACATCAGCGCGAACACAATCACGCACACGAAGATGAGAGCGCACGGCTGGTTAAGAGCACGCGTAGTTAGTAATCGGCTAGAAAGCACGCACAAAGAATTATGCCAAAATGCGGGTGGCGAGTAACCTGTCATGCTCGCTGGCGCTCCAGCGTGGCTGCGGTGTGCAAGTGGCAGATTGCAATCGCAAGGGCGTCGGCTGCGTCAGGCGGTTCAGGAATTTCAGAAAGATTCAATAGCCGCGTAACCATGTGCTGCACTTGCTGCTTCTCTGCTCTACCGTAGCCGACGACCGCGGACTTAATCGACAGCGGCGAGTACTCGGCGACCTCCAGACCCGCCGATGACGCAGCCAGCATCGCGACTCCGCGGACCTGTCCCAGCTTGAGCGCCGACTTTACGTTCACCGCATAAAAAACGTCTTCGATGGCAACCCGGTCAGGCCGATGTTCCACAATAATCGCACCCAGACGATTGAAGATCGTCCACAAGCGCGCCGCCATTGATTGGCGAGGCGAAAGCTTCACCGCGCCGAAGGCGAGACAAATCAATTTTCCGTCGCTACATAGGTCGACGACACCATAGCCTGTATACTCGGTGCCACAATCAATCCCCAGGACGCGCATCAAGCAGAGTCTAGCATCAGAAAGTTGAGAGGTTGTTTACTCCTAACGCCAGTGTTGAATTGTCATCCCGAAGCGAAGCGAGGGATCTAGGTTTTTGCCTGCGCAGCAATAATTCATCTCTGGCAAACACCCAGATTCCTCGCTTCGCTCGGAATGACAATTCATTTTTCCAGGTAATTTTTGATCTATCTTTGAATGACCTTGCCAGCCTCCAACGAACTTAAACAAACATTGTGCCGCTTTGGCCCGCACAAAAAGACCTCATAGAGCGGCAGATCGCGCGGCTTGACCACGTATCTGCCTTCCTCCACGGCTTCTACGTCGGGGTAGTTGTCGAGGACGACCTGGCTCCCAGCTTGCGCACGAATCCGGAATTGCCGGGACGACGGCTCATAGTTTGCATAGCTGAAACAGTGACCAACGCAAGCGCGATC
>Ga0185299_10004660_pt1 | contig 16327 bp, 16 predicted proteins | sample PaiPotPPA55metaG_FD_128002 | JGI IMG/M metagenome (GOLD analysis project Ga0185299, IMG submission 128002) | Iron sulfur acid spring bacterial and archeal communities from Banff, Canada, to study Microbial Dark Matter (Phase II) - Paint Pots PPA... ...
ACGTGCCAGAGAAATCGATCTCGATCCCGGTGTCGCCGGCGGGTGCGCCCGCCAGGCACTCGGCGACGTAGGTCGCCGCCGTGCTGGCGGTTGCGGCGGACGCTTCGAACGCCGCCCTGAGTTCGTCGACGGAAAGCCCGATGGCATCGCTCGGGCCGCAGGCGGTGTGGAAGTACAGCGTTTCGCCATCCGGCTCGGCGTCGAAGATCAGGCTGAGCACGAGACGTTCGAGTGGTGTCATGTCCGGAATCGGGATTGGTTGCTGAATGACGGTAGGTGAGAAGTAGTCGGCCATGCCGGGTCTCCAGAAATGCGAAAGCCCGGCACAATGGCCGGGCTTTTGGATTGAAATGGATGGAAGAACAGGTGCGGGGCGGCCGGAGCCACCCCGCACGTCGATAGTCACTTGGCCACAGCCATGTGCGGCTGTTCTTCCTCGGTTTCGGCCTGCGCGTCGTCTTCATCTCCAGCGAGGAAATCCGGCAGGGCCTCGGCCTCGCCAGTCGGTGCGTCGGCCGTCGTCTCGATCTCGGCGAGACGTAGCGGCTCCGGCAGCCAGCCCGTGCCGTCGAGCAGCCGCTCGGCCTCCTTGGCCATGTCGGCCTTCTTCAGATGGTCGATGAGCTGCGCCGATTGTTGGCCTTTCGCCTCGCGCACGGCTTCGAGGATGCGCGCCTTCGGAACCCGGCCGAGATAGTTGTCAACGGTCGGCTTCCAGCCGGCCGCTGCCATGTCGAGATTGACGGCCCGGGCGAGCCGGTCGCCATGCGCGAAGGCGTCCGGACGCCGGTTCCACGGCTCCTTCACGACATTGACGGTGAGCGAGGCGCAATGAGCGAACAGCGCGGTCTGGCTGTCGCCGTCGAACTCCGTCAGCGCGTCCCAAAGGTCGGCCGGCGTCTCCGGCAATTGCCTGGCCCATTGCTCATGCCGCGCCTCGATCGCTTTGGCCGAGGCGGTCTCCGCCAACCCCGGCGCCTGGGCGCTGAAGCCGGAATGCTTCGCCGTGATCTCCAGGCAGGTGGTCGAGGCATGGCGGTAGAACGCGTTGAGGCAGAGGGCGTGCAGTACCGCCTGGAAGGCGACGGTCGGCTCGTTCGCCACCGCATCCCGCAGCGCCAGGGTGCGATGAGCGGTCAGTTCGGTCACCAGCCGATCCGAAAGCGGACGGATGGTTTCGTCCTCCTCCGGCGTGTCCGTCTCGGAACCCGTCGGCGCGCCGCCGTTGGTGATGACGGCCCGCTGGACGGCGCCGTCGGCCTCCGGCGCTTCACTATCGCCGCCCTCAATGGGCTCGACCAGTGCTTCGTCATCGAGGCGGACGAAGCCGCGCTCGATATGCAGCGCACCCTCGTCGTCGATGCTGACGAAGATTCCGGCGCGGGCGATCTCCGCCGGATCGTAGTGGACAGGTCGATCCTCGAAGGCCGCCATGGCGGTCTCGATTTCGCCGAGACGCTGGTCGGCCTCGTCGGGCAGATCATCGGCTTGCGAGTATTGCTCCTCGAGGGCTTCACATTCAGCTTTGAGGGCGGCGAAGCTCGCGTTCTCCTCTTCGGTCAACTCAACCGTCTCGCCAGCGAGGCGGCGCAGGCCGGCGGTATGGCCATAGGGGAAGGCGGTCGCGATCGCGATCCACTTCCAGCCCTCGGCGCGCAGAGTCTCCGCCTCGGCCTGGAGCTTTTCGGTCACGAGGCGATCGAGCAGCGCCGGATCCTGCAGCCAGCCGCCGTCATCATGCTGGAAGAGGTCGCGCATCACGCCGCCGCCGGCGGCCTCGTAGACGTCGACGCCCACAAATTGCGCGCGCCGGTCGGAGGCCCGGACCGCGCCTTCGGTGAGCTGGCGGCGGATGAAGTAAGCTTCCTTGTTGTGGGAACGAGATAGCTCCTCCCAAACCTGCTCCTGGCGCGCACGGTCATTGGTGACGGTGAAGGCCATCAACTGCTCAAGCGTCATGCCGTCCTCGGCATAGATTTCGAGGAGCTTGCCGGAGACCGCCGCGAGGCGCAGGCGCTGCTTCACCACGGCCGGGGTCACAAAGAACCGCGCGGCGATCTCCTCATCCCCAAGCCCCTTGTCGCGCAACGCCTGGAAGGCGCGGAACTGATCCAGCGGATGGAGGGTGACGCGTTGGACGTTCTCGGCCAGCGAATCCTCCTCGGCGATGCCGCCCTCGCGCACCACGCAGGGGACCGGCGCGGTCTTGGCCAGGCGTTTCTGCTTGACCAGCAGCTCGAGCGCCCGGAAGCGGCGGCCGCCGGCCGGGATCTCGAACATGCCGGTTTCCCGGCCTTCGGGGTCGCGCACGGGCCGGACGCTGAGGCCCTGCAGGAGCGTGCGCCGGGCGATGTCCTCGGCCAGCTCCTCGACCGAGATGCCGGCCTTTACGCGCCGGACGTTTGACTGGCTGAGTACCAGCTTGTTGAAGGGGATATCGCGCGAGGCGCTGAGGGTGATCTTCGGAACGGCGGTAGCCATGTCGATTTCTCCGCGACGGGCGGCCGAAAGACTCTCTCTCGGCCTCCAACCCGTCACGAAATCCCCTCAGCCCTCTTCCTCTCGGGGACGGCCGGACCCCTGAACGCGTACGCGGATCGGCGCGGCGGAGGCGCATTAGGCTGCCTCTTGCTCGTCGACCACGGTGGCGGCAACAACGGGTTCTCCGGATTCAGGCCGGAAGGCGAGTAGATAGTTGGCCGCCTTGGAGGCCGCGCTCGCCGCCCGCACGATGGCGCGGTTGTCCTCACGCAGCACCTCAAGCCAGGAGCCGAGATAGTCGGCGTGGCGCACGGTCGGTACGATGCCGAGCGAAGCGCACACGAAGGCGCTGGTCATCTCCGCGATCAGCTCTTCCTTGGCGTACAGCGCCGAGCCGAAGGAGCCGGATAGATCGCGGGCCAGGCGCGAGGGATGACCGACCCAGTGACCGAGCTCGTGCAGAGCGGTCCGGTGCCAGTTGATCGGCTCGAAATATTCCTCTGGCCGTGGCACCTGAACGAAGTCGTGTCCGGCATGGTAGAAGGCGCGGTCGCCGCCGAGGCGCAGATCGGCACCGCTTGCCCGGATCAGATCTTCGACTTCGGGAAGGATCAGGCCTTCAGGCCGGGGCGGCGCGCGCGCTGCGACATCGTCGGGCAGTCCCTCGCATTGGTCCGTGTTGAAGACGGTGAATGGTTTGAGGAACGGAATCGCCTGCGGCTCGTCGCCGTGATCGCGAGCGCGGACCTTCTCATTGTCGGGCACGAAGCGGTCGGCGTAGACGACCATCGTCCCGCGCTCGCCCTTGCGCACATGGCCACCTACGGCGAGCGCCTGTCGAAAGGTAAGCCAGCTCTGACCCGTGAAGCCATGCTGTATTACGGCGCCCCAGAGGATCAGAACGTTAACCCCCGTATAGAATCGCCGCGTCGCCGCGTTCCGCGGCATGGCGAGTGGCGCCTTGGCCGCCGCGGTCCCCCACGGCTGGACCCAAAAAACGCACCCAGCCTCCAACTCAGAGATGATCTTGTCGGTGATTTCGGCATAGAGGCTCGTCCGGTCGTGACCAACACGAGCGCGAGCGGCTGAACGTGACATCGCGGATCTCCGCGACGGGCGCCGCGAGCCTTTCCCGCGACCTTCAACCCGTCACGGCCAACCCGGCCAACCTCTCACTCTATCGCGCTCCGCGTCGTCAGTCGTGCCCCAGCCGGTTAGTGATAGCCCAGAAGTGGAAGTATCGATTTAAGGTTTCACGAATCTATGGTAGCTATGAATCATGTAGCTGGGCTTGCCATGAAGGTGCTTGATGAGAACGCCGACTAGACCCTGCAAATCCAGGTGCCGGCGATCACCAAGAAGCATCTTGGACTCGGTTGTAATACGCGAACCGATCCGCTTGATCGTACTCCGTGCTGCCGTGGGCTCAGATATTTCTATCCGGAGTGACGCGATTTCGGATCGTCGCACGCGGCGGTGGTCATGACGTCCGACTTCGAGCCGCTGACAGTCCAGGGGTATGCGGCCAGGGCCCTGACTACCGACCAGAGAAGTGATGCCGCGTCGCTCGCCTTTCCGCTCCTCGGCCTGTTTGGTGAGACCGGCAGTTTGCTCAGTGAGGTGAAGAAGAAGCAGAGAGATCGAGTCTCATATGTCGGTTACGCTGCCGCCGTCGTTGAAGAACTGGGCGACATGCTCTGGTACCTGACCGCGGTCGCGTCGCGGGTTGGCCTCTCACTCGGCGACATCGCCTACAATGTGAGCCTGGGCTGTTCAGATTACAATAGCGGGGATGCCCCCGACTTGTCGTTCGCAGCGCTGCAGCCGAAGGTCGTCACTGGATTGGGCGAGCCCACGCCAGCCTTTGAACAAACGCTTTTGAGGCTTGCCTGCGAAGTCGGGCTTCTTGTCACCGACTGTCAGGCAAAGCGGGTTGATCACAATCAAACTGCCCTGGCCGGCCGGTTCGTAGCGGTTATGTGCATGCTTGTGAAGGCCGCCGACGAAGCCGGTGTGACGCTTGAAGCGGCTGCCGTAAAAAATCTCTGGAAGATCTTTGATCGATGGCCGCAGACAAGGATCTACCCCGATCCCTTCGATATCGAGGCGGTCGCGTCAGAGCAACTACCTCGTGCTTTGGCTATCGAGATCTTCGAACGCGAAGTTGCTGGCCAGCGGTTCGTGTTCCAGCGGTGCAACGGCATCAATATCGGCGATCGTCTGACCGATAATGCGATGCGGCCTGACGATTATCGGTTCCATGACGTGTTTCATTTCGCTTACGCGGCGGTTCTGACGTGGTCGCCCGTGGTTCGCGCCCTCTTTCGTCTGAAGCGGAAGAGCGACATCAAGATCGACGAGGCGCAAGACGGCGCACGGGCCAGCCTGATTGAGGAGGGTGTAACAACCTGGATCTTCGGCCAGGCACAGGAACTCAATTTCTTCACAAATATGAAGTCGGGTGATCTGCCGCTCAATCTGCTCAAGCACGTGCGAGAATTCGTCACGGGCTACGAATCCGAGCGTTGTCCCCTTTGGCTTTGGGAGGAAGCCATCCTCCAAGGCTATGCGGCGTTCCGCTATCTCAAGGAGCGCCGCCGCGGCCGGGTTTGCATTGATCTGGTAAACCGCCGGCTCAATGTGGAGGAATTGTCATAGTGACTCCAAAACAGTTTGTCTCCGCGCTGGCGGATGTGCGCCTTCCTTCGGTGTTTAATCCATATGCACAGCGATGCCCGCTTCACGATTGCGCGGATGCGCCGTTAAAGCGTCGGCGCAACCTCCAGCGGTTTATCGAGGCCGCGCTCGATGCCAGCGTCGACACGATCTGGATCGCGCGGGATCTCGGATATCGCGGTGGGCGCCGAACCGGCGTTCCACTCACCGACGAAGTCCATCTCGGTCACGCCGGCCGCTTGCTTGGTGGGATCGGACTCGAACGCGCCACCGAAGGGCCCCTTGTCGCGGAGCGTACCGCCGCAGTGGTTTGGAGGGCGCTCGTGCGAATCGGCCAGCCCGTTGTGTTGTGGAACGTATTTCCGCTTCATCCACACGAACCCGAGGATCCATTCTCAAACCGCTGCCATACGCAATTCGAGCGCGATGCCACTTGGCCGTTGCTGCAGGCTCTCGTCGGTATGTGTCAACCGAAACAAATCATCGCAATCGGCCGGGATGCACAGATCGCACTCGGCGTACTTCATATTCCCGTCGCTGCAGTTCGGCATCCGAGCTATGGCGGTCAGGGCGCGTTCATCGCTGGTCTCTACAAACTTTATGGAATCGAGGACGGCGCCGCGATCGATGATGGCGCTGTTCTTCCCATTGGCGAAGACTACTCAGCGACCCGCAAGTTGGCGTTCGCCTGAATACATGCGCCCAAAAGGCCTTCGATGTCCGTGCGTTTCGTGGCGCCGGGGTGATCAATTTTTGCGTGGGTGGAGACTACTGTTAATGGACCGAGATTCACGCCGCCCTCTTTGGCTACAAAGGCCATGAGGCGGCCTAAGCCGATGAGGTTCCCGAGCAATTTTTCGATATAGTAGTGATTGCGATATAGGGCTGTTAGCGCCAACCGCTTCTCGGATCCGGGCAATAGCTTGAAGCTGAGAAAACTGAGGCATTGTCCGCCATAAGGCGAGCCGTCGACGTCGCGCTCAGGATCGAAAAGGGATAACTCGAACTTATTGCGCGAGCGATTGTGGTCGTCCCGTATGCGCCCAACAATGTCCCACAGCTGGTTGATTGATTGGCCTGATCGCGTTGGAAGGTGCATCATTCGTTCGAAGTAATAGCCGGACCAACGTTGGCTGCGGCGCACCTTCGGGAGAACAGTGTCTCGGAACGCATCGAAGAATTCCGGTGCCCCGTGACGATGATAGAGCGCTTCTGGAAAGATGGTATTGGCTACGCAAGCGACCGACTTGTCTTGACCTTCGAGGAAATGGTCGACAGTTTTAACGACTGGGTTTTGGCGCGTTGTCGCCGCGACCGGATTCGCTATATCGATGATCACGTTGTGCGCTTCGTGACCCGCATGGGCATCGACTAGCTTCACGGCCGCCAGCCAAGCGGTCGAACAATCAGGCTGCGGCGGGACGGGAAGATACATACAGTTCCTCCATCAGGGTGGCGGCGTTGAATAACCTCGGAGATAGGAACCGCTCAGTGAGCCAGGCATGGCCATTCATCGCCCAGTTCGCACCCCAGCTATTACGAACGAGGATCGCGCGCTGACCCTTCACCTTGCCATGGCCGGTCGCGATGACGGCATGGCGTTGGGAAGGCTCGGGCGCCTCGTTGAGTGCGGGGTCGACGATCCCATCCGGTCCCGCCAAGAAAAAGGAAGGCGACAGAGTCATCAGAAGTATAACCGGCCTTCCTTGCTCAAGAAGATTTATGATGGCGTCGAGCTTACTACTGCCAATGCTGCCAGCGCGCCTAAATAATGATCCGATATTTGAGGGAGGACACCAAGACGCAAGATCACTTGGAAGTTGAGCTAGATAGGGCCAATCGGCCTCGATGGGCTGACCGTCATGCAGCAAAACCTCAAGGATGGAAGGCAGCGTCGCCCCGCTCGTCGGGGGGCGAGCGGAGCGTCGTTGTGCGTGAAAATAGGCATATTCGCATGACAACGGGCTCCAACCGTCTCGCAAGGCCGCATGGGCATCGCTTGCAGCGAACGGTAAACAAGTCGGCCGTACCCCCTGGTCGCGAGCTGGTCCAAACAGCTTTCGCAGATCCCGATAAATCTCGACGTCCGTCATGCCACCTCAAGGAGGTGTCGGCGTTCGGCGCGTGATAGACCCTCTTCTTCGGGGCCTGTCAGATCGAATTCAAGTGTTAACTGACTGAGAGGCGAAGCCGGCTGCCATGGCCGGCGCTCATCTAGCGACATCCTCCCGCGGTGTGCGGCTTCTGGCGTGGCGGTAACGCGACGGACAACTGGGCCACCAATGGCCTCGCTGTCGAGCGCCTCACGCTCATCCCGAACGACAGCGAAGCCACTCGCTTTCAGCTGCTCAATGTCCCAGAGGTAGCCGCCGCCACTATGCTCTTCGAGTCGCAGGACGAAGAGATCACTTCGACTGCCATCGATCCGCGTACTGGCGTCGCGCTCAGTGAGCAGCCAGACATCGGCGCGGTAATTTGCCGGCTGGTATTCCTGAAGAATCGCGATCTTGAGGTCACGAGGTTCAATTTGTGTAAGATTGAGTGCGACGGCCCGAGCGATCAAGCGGTTCTGGACCAGCGTCCAACAGGTAGCTTCGTAGCTTGCCCCGATGCGCAGCGCGAGTTGGTAGACCACGTTGGGTCGCGTCAAGTCCAGTGTTTGCCAACCCTGCCGTTGGCAATGCCAGCCTATTAGCCAGCGAGGCATCATGAAGGCCGCGGCGAAAGCGTCGGCCTCCGTTTCCTGGAAGGTGTCGGCCGACTGGCCGGAGAGGGGTATCCGCCGCAAGATGCTCTCGTCGTCCAGACTGGGCTCGTGGCGCAGGGTGAAGTGCCCAAGTTCGTGAGCCGCCGTAAAGCGCTGGATGCTCAATGGTCGCCGCGTCGTCACCAAGACGCCGGGCGCTGGATCGTTCAGGTATGCTCCAAGCAAGCCTTGAAGCGGACGGAGCAAAAGCGGCAGATCGATTGCGAAGATCGCGCCGAACACATCGATGCTTCCGCCTTGCGTTTCGATGATTTCGCGGCTGCCGAGCTGTCGGTGCAGCCTGGCGGCCGCCATCGTACCCGCCCGGACCGCGCTCGCGTAATCCGCCGCCATCTCTAGCGCTGCGCTGATCCGGAGCGGGCACGAAGATACTCGGCAAAGCGCCCAAGTTCCTCACGATCCTCCTTGGAGAGGTCGGCCGCCCGACGCGCCAGATGCGCTACATCGGCGGGAAGACTCGCTGCAGCTTCGTCCTCGCCAGTGAAATAGCTGACCGATTGTCGATACAGTTTAGCCAGACGGGTAAGCTCGATGGCTTCCACCTTACGTTGACCATTTTCGATGTCAGTGAGGGCGGTGCGAGGGATCTTGAGATAGGAAGCGACTTCCTCTTGCTTCAATCCGAGATACTTCCGGGCCTCGCGCAGACGATCGCCGAGCAGCCGCCGTTCTGCCTCGTCATTGTCCGGGTGGATGGCAAAGTTACTCATGGCTTGGCTCCCTTCCGTTTAGTCCACTCCCGTTCGATCCCGGGCATAATATGGCCGAGTGCGCTTTCGACGGAACGGTATCCGCCTGCTCGAACCAAGCCCTCGCGCAGTTCAAAGTCCAGTACCGGCTCGACCGCGCAGAGAATGTCGACGACAACAAGAGAATCGATGTCGATTGCCAGCCGCGCGACCTCCGCAGGCGTTTTCGGGATAGAGACCCCGCGTATCGAGGCTTCGAATTCAACCGATGCCAGAAGCTCGCGTCGCAGCACGGTCTCCACTTCCGTCATTGGGAAGGTCAGGGCCACTTTCGGCATTTCCAAGGTAATCGCAGTCATGAGACACCTCCGTGTCTTTCGTCGACCTAGCCATTATATACTGTCTGATTTTCAGACATGCAAGCGGCATTTGCAGAGAGCACGTCGGCTCTCCTAATACTGGCGAGGGAAACGGGCCCAGTCCTTGCCGATGGCACGGGGTCGCAATTCTGATGGGAATTCAGGTTGGAAATGCCTATGCCAACAGCGCTTGCGCGGTGGTGACTAGGTGTTGAGCAAGCAAAACGGAGAGTAGCCTCTTTCGCGACGTGCGCTCTAACATATTGATTGTATGAGAGAAACCTGATAAATTTAAACCATCTGAACTCTCGACCCCAACTAGGCAAGGTTGTGTATTGACCAAGGCCGCACGATTGGATGGGCACTCTGGGTCCCAACGCCGCCCCTACAGGATTAGTTCAAGCTTAACATTTGCCGCGCTAATGGCGTGTAAGAGTGAGAAAGAGGGCGTAAACATTCAAACCGTTCTCCTCATGCGCAGGATCGGAGACGATAGCGGACGTTCGGGTTTTGTGGGGAAAGGCGGTAGCGCTCCTCCGCTACCACCTTTCCCCCCCACATTCTGGCTGCCGGAAATACCTGATGGCCGATGAGCGCGGCGAGCCGGCCCCGCACTTCGACTTCTATGGGCGCGCCGGGCGGCGTGGGCAGGACGACGATGGCGGCGACCAGCTCGCGCAACGCCCTGACCGGCGCGCGATCGTCGCCTAAACTTTCGTACGACAGGGCCTTCTGGAGGTCCTCGACCTGCTGGCGATACCGGGCGAGAGCCGTCGGGTGGAGCGCCACAGTCTCGGGCGGCTTCTCCGCGCTGGCAAGATCGGCTTCGAGCCGTTTCCGCTCGGCCCTCAACTCGCTGAGCGGCTCGCGAACCTCTGCTTCTTCGGAGAATCCCTTTACGTAGGATTGGAAGATACGGTCGAACTCGCGTTTGACCCGCGCCAGACGCTTTTCGATGCGTGACCGGTTGGCGATCAGCCCGGACGCGAGCCGCTTGCGCTCTTCGTTGTAGGTCTCGACGTAGGCCGCGATGAGATCAGAAGTGGTGAGATTGGCTTTCAAACCGTCAAAGACCGTACGTTCGATCGTATCGAGATCATACACGCGACGATGGTCGCACGTTCCTGCCTCCTTCATTTGCGTGCACTGGATGCGTTGCCGTCCTTTTCTTGTGTCCTTGACGGACATGCCAGCGCCGCAGCAGCCGCATTTCAAAAGGCCCGAGAGAACGCGCTTCGGCTTGCGGGTGTGGCAAGGAACCGGGCCGCCTCGCTCCTGCTTGAGCCCGATCGCCCGCTCGTAGAGTTCCTGGGTAACAATCCGCAAATGCGGCGCATCGATGGACTGCCACTCGAAGGACGGGTTCGGGCGTGAAACGCGTTTCCCGGTGTCCGGGTCCTTGATCATGCGGACCTTGTTCCAGACAATGCGGCCCGCATAAAGATCGTTCTGGATCACCCCGTTATGGCGCTTGAGGGAGCCGTTCAGGGTTGAGGCCGTCCAGTAGCGTCCACGGGGCGGCGGAACCCTCTGCACGTTCAGGCGCATTGCGATTTCCCGTGGCGTCTTGCCGCCGACATACGACTCAAAGATTTCGCGAACGATCGCGGCTTCGTCCTCGTCGATCTGGAGTTCGCCGGGTTTGCCCGGCACCGGCCTGTATCCATAAGCGCGCCCGCCGGCATGCCGCCCGTCGCGGATAACGCCTGACATGCCGCGCCGGACCTTGTGGGCGAGGTCCTGGAGATAGAGAGCGCCGACAAGCCCGCGTATGCCGATCTGGATCTGGTCCGCCTTGCCGTCGTGGACGGCCCTGAGCTCGATCCCGAGAAAGTTCAGGCGCTTCCAGAGCCCGGCGAGGTCTTCCTGATCGCGCGAGAGACGATCCAGAGCCTCGACAAGGATGACGTCAAAGGCCCCTTCCCGGGCCGCATCCATCATGCGCATCAGGCCGTCCCGGCCAAAAATCGATGCGCCGGAGCGAGCCCGGTCATCGTAGGCGCCGACCACGTCGAGGCCGTTTTTCGCCGCGTAGGCGCGGCAGAGTGCAAACTGGTCTTCGATGGAGCGTTCTTGCTGGAGCTCGGTCGAGAAGCGCGCGTAAATGGCGATTCGCATCACTGTCCGTCCGGTTCGGGCCGGGGCATGGCTGCCTCGGCAGCCCGGCGATGATCCTCCCTCGCGGCCGCTCGCGCAAGCGATTTAACGAATTCCAGGAGCTTCGGGTCCGGCGTAGCCGAGCTGGCTTCCAGCGGCCGGCGCGTGGTTTCAGACTTTTTCTCGGAGCCCGGTGCCCGGTTCATATTCGCTGCTTGGTGTCGGCAAACGGCGTCAAGTGCCGTCATGCTCAACGTAGTGGCGCAGCGGTCCGGATTCCTGGTCGCGAACTGGTCAAAGTTGCCCCTGCCGTTCCCCGTCCATCTGTTTTTGTTCTTTGCCGGTCATTTATAGCGGCTGTCCTTGTGGCAAGCGTGAAGCTCCTCCTCTGACGTTGCGGCCCTGAGGGGTGCGGTTTGGCCCGCCGCTGTTCCAACGCCCGTGAACAACACCATGGACGAAAGGAACGACAATGACGAACCGGACCAGACACAGAACCGAAGCCGAACTGAAGGCGCTATTTGAGCAAGCTGTGCGCGCAATCGGTTTCTACGAAGCGCAGCGCAAGGAAGTACTGATGGCCCTCGAAAGTCTGAAACGGGCGCTCAACGCCCGCAGGCCGAAGCCGCCAACGCCATAAGCGCGCCGCGGAGCCGCAGAACGCGGCTCCGCGGTACCTGCCGTTGGCGCTTTGTAATATCTAGCTAGATCTGGTTCTTGCGCGGTCGGCCTCGTCGAGGCACCGGTTTGGAGGCTTGAATCACGGCCTGCCAGCCAGCCTCAATATCCCTTGTCGCAGGACTTTTTGGTCGCTATCAGCCCGAAAGCGGACTCGTTATGCCCAATACGAGTTTTGTCGGTCATGACCCGTTGCGGACTTAAGGAAAAGGCTGGTGAACCCGAAAGACCGGGAGCCCCACATCATCCCCGCCGAGGCGCGGGCGCGCGTAAACATACGTTTTAACGATCATTGGACGCCGGAGACGATTGCGGCGGAGCTACGGCGCAGGCTGGACTCCGTGGGGATGAAATTCACGCTCGAATTCGAGCCTTGCAATGCCCCGGCCTTTTTGACAACGCCGGACTCCTTCACAAAACTCGTCTCCGATGCGGTCGAAAGGAAAACAGGACGCCGCCCGGCGCTTTCGACCTCCGGCGGGACATCCGACGCGCGTTTTATCCGCGCCTATTGCCCGGTCGTCGAGTTCGGCGCCGTTGGCGCGACCGCGCATATGGTGGACGAGCATGTCGCGGTTGCCGACATTGAGGGTTTGACAGAGCTTTATGAGGCGATTTTGGAGGATTATTTAGGCTGATGGGTGCCGCACTCCGCCTTGGAAATGGGATGAGCTGAAACTACTTCGAGGCATTTTTCGATATTTCTTTCTGGACCGCCTTGGCCTCGGCTCGCCGATTGGTTTTACGGTACAGCTCCGCCAGATAGTTGAGAGTATCGGCCAGGTCAGGTCGGTAGGCGGCCGGATTCTGAGCGGCGAGATCGCGTCGGATGGCGAGCACCTCCTTAAAGGCGGTCTCCGCCTCGCCATTTCGATGCGTGTCGGCATATACGACACCTAGACTGGCGAGGATTTGAGCGAGGCCGGGCCGGTAGGCGGCTGGATTCTGAGCGGCGAGATCGCGCTGGATGGCGAGCGCCTCCTTAACGGCGCTCTCCGCCTCGCCGTGGCGCTTCTTTGCTTCGTAGAGTAGCCCCAGCTGGGTGAGCACCAGGGCCAGGACTGGTCGGTAGACGGCCGGGTTCTGGGCGGCGAGATCGCGCTCGATGGAGAGCGCCTCCTTATATGCGCTCTCCGCGTCGCCGAAGCGCCGCGTGTCGGCGTAGACGCCCCCCAGACTGCTTAGGGTTAGGGCCAAGTCGCCCCGGTAGGCGGCCGGGTTCTGGGCGGCGAGATCACGTCGGACGGCGAGCGCCTCTTTGTAGGCGCTCTCCGCCTCGCCGAAGCGCTGCGTGTCGGCGTAGACGCCCCCCAGGCTGCTTAGGGTTTGGGCCAGGCCGGGCCGGTAGGCGGCTGGATTCTGAGCGGCGAGATCGCGCTGGATGGCGAGCGCCTCTTTGTAGGCGCTCTCCGCCTCGCCGAAGCGCTGCGTGTCGGCGTAGACGCTCCCCAGGCTGCTTAGGGTTTCGGCCAGGCCGGGCCGGTAGGCGGCTGGATTCTGAGCGGCGAGATCGCGCTGGATGGCAAGGTCTTCCTTATAAGCTCTCTCCGCGTCCTCGTAGCGCTGCGATTGCAGGTAGACGTTCCCCAGACTGCCAAGGGTACCGGCCAGGTAGAGTCGGTACTCGGCCGGGTTCCGAGCAGCAAGATCGCGCTCGATGGCAAGTGCCTCCTTATAGGCCATCTCCGCCTCGCCGAAACGCTGCATTTGTGAGTAGGCACCCCCTAGACCGGTAAGGGTGGTGACCAGCATGGCCCGGTTAGCGGCCGGGTTCTGGGCGGCAAGATCACGCTCGATGGCGAGCGCCTCCTTGTACGCGCTCTCCGCCTCGCCGCTGCGCTGGTTATTTGCGTAAAAGAGACCTAGAACGGTAAGGGTGACGGCCAGGTCGGGCTGATAGGCGGCCGGGTTCTGAGCGGCGAGATCGCGTTGGATGGCGAGAGCCTCTTTGTAGGCGCTCTCCGCTTCGCCGGAGTGCTGGTTAGTTGCGTAGAAGAGCCCCAGGCTGCTAAGAGTTTGGGCCAAGGCGGCCCGATAGGTGGCCGGGTTCTGGGCGGCGAGATCGCGTTGGACGGCGACCGCCTCGTTGTAGGCGCTCTCCGCCTCGCCGGAGCGGTGGTTAGCTGCGTAGAAGAGCCCCAGGGTGCTAAGGGTTTGGGCCAAGGCGGGCCGATAGGTGGCCGGGTTCTGGGCGGCAAGATCTCGCCGGGTGGCGAGCGCCTCCTTAAAGGCGCTCTCCGCATCGCCGAAGCGCTGCGTCATGAGATAAACGTTGCCCAGCATACCGAGGGTCTTGGCCAAATTGGGCCGGTAGGAAGCCGGATCCTTGGCGGCAAGATCGCGAAGTTGAAGAAGAAGACTGTCCAGAACGGATTCTGCCTTTCCCAACTGATCCTGACGTCTCAATATATCGGCGTATTCCAACGCATATTCGACACGATCCGGCCGGTACTGATAGGCATTCGCGTAGTAGGGCAAGGCATCGAGCGGGCGAAATTGAAGCGCATAAATCTGGGCGAGGCTGAAATTATGTTGCGCCGCGCGGTCGATATTGGGCTCATCACGAGAGAGCAGCTGACGGTAAATCTTGCCGGCCTCTTCCAGTTTTCCTTCGTGTAATAAGTCCTGAGCCGCCTTGATTAGAGTCTCGTCATCGCCCTTGGCCGCCGTTTGCGATCGAGCGTCGGTGAGTTGCTGATCCAATTCGCGATATTTGCGAACCCATTCTTTAATCTCTGCCTCCTTTTGACCGATGGTCAGGTCTTTCGCATCAAGGTCATCAAGGGCACGCTTGAGCGCTCGAGGATCGACACCACTGCAGTTGACAAAGTTATTGTTGCCGGAGATCGCCGGACTACACGGGCCGCTGGTAATTTGTTGTGTTTCACCGTTCGAGGCGGATATGTCCCCGATGACGCCGCAAACAACAAAGCATAAGACGATCGGCCTCATTCGGGTTTTTCCGCAGCGGAGCCGGGGGCAGCAACGACATTGTTGTCGCCGTTGATGGCCGGCGAACCTGCTCCCGTGGTCGATTGAGTGATGTTTGTAGAAGGGGATGGCGGTGCCCAATGCGCCGGAGAATAGAAATATACGATGGCGAAGACGGCAAGCGCTCCGCCAGCGCGAAGCGTCAGGTTAGCGCCCGCCCCCACTTGCAGGTTGAGAAATCCCGGGATTATCGCGGCGACACCGCCGGCGGCCAAGGCGAGAACGATTCGGACAATTTCAAACTGCTGGATCGTCGGATTGGGCACGAAGAGAGCAAACACCAAGAGCGCCGCCACGAAGATGACGCCGAAGGTGAAGGCCAAGATTAGACTCATTCTGCGTTCGGACATGTCGTACGCTCGATTGTAACGTCTCAGCGAGGGATGATACTTTGTCCTATAGACATTTACCACATCTCAAGTTGGATACAGCGCAGCCATCCCCTGGTCGCGGACACAACAACATAAACAAGCCGGAGGCAATGGAATTTTCCCAAAATCTTACGGCAGAATCGCAAAGGCCCGCGCGGGAAAACCGAGACCGTCCTTGACCTTCGGCCAGCTCACCACAATCAAGGCGCCCTTGGCGGGCACCTTGTCGAGATTGGCCATGACCTCGATCTGATAATGGCCGCTCGTCAAGAGATAGGTTTCGGTCGCCATATTCCCGGTCGTGTCGGCGTCCAGGGATTCATGCCCTATCGCCGTGATCCCGCGCTCTTCGACGAGGAACTTGACTGCCTCCAGCGACCAGCCCGGAAATGGCGTGCGCATGAACTTTTCGGGGTCCTTCTCGAACTCCTTGGACATATCGGTTCGGAGCGCCGCGAAGGCGCCGCCCGGCACGCGGCCGTTTTGCTCCTCCCAGGCGTTGAGATCCTTGAGCGAAAAAGCGTGGTTCGGGTCGGCGGCGAGATAGGGCGTCGCGTCGAAAACCACGAGCGGCAAAATCATCTCCTCGAGCGGGATTTTGTCCATCGTGATCCCGTCTTTTGCAAAATGCGCGGGCGGATCGACATGGGTGCCATATTGACCGGCCATTTCGTAGTAAGTCGCGCGAAAGCCGTCCTTCTCGATCGTATAGGGTTGGTGGGTTTTGGGGTCGATGGCGGGGCTCATCCGCGCTTGCCCGAAGCCGGACCAGACCGGCGTGTCCGGGCCAAAAGCATGGGTGAGGTCGACGTAAGTTTTTGACGTGATGACCTGGTAGGCTTCGTCAAGTGAAGTCTGCGCCCGCGAAGGCAAGACCCACAAGAGCGCGGCCAGAAACACGGCAGACGAAACACACATCCTCTTTGCCGCCGCTCGAATGGCTTTGCTGAGAGCGTGAGTCAGCTTCTGGCGCTAAGCGGCGGTGCCGCGATGTCCGCTTTCGCGCCGCTTTCAGGGTACGGACGTTGAACGTGCCTGATCAAGCAAGCCGATTTATGAGTACACGGCCTAGGTTGAGAACCCATACAGAGCGTTGATTCCATGATATATTTTGCCATGTTTTTGAGTCGCTGGAGGCAGAGGGCATGGCAAGGAGTTTATTCTGGCTGTCGGATGAGGCATGGAAGACGTTGGAGCCCCATCTGCCTCACGGCAAGC
>Ga0185299_10004661_pt1 | contig 16327 bp, 9 predicted proteins | sample PaiPotPPA55metaG_FD_128002 | JGI IMG/M metagenome (GOLD analysis project Ga0185299, IMG submission 128002) | Iron sulfur acid spring bacterial and archeal communities from Banff, Canada, to study Microbial Dark Matter (Phase II) - Paint Pots PPA... ...
GTTCGGAATGGTTGAGCAAGATCGGGGAAGCTGGCGTGCACCGGCGGGCGGAACTCTACTACCTACAACTCGACGCCCTGCGGCTGGTGCGTCAACAAGCCCGGAAAGAGCTGTTGGTCGAGGCTAGGAAGCACCGTGCAACGAAGTTGCTACGCCAGATTCCTGGTATTGGTCCGCTTCGTGCGGCTCACTTGGTTGCCGTGATGCAGACGCCTCATCGGTTTCGCACCAAGCGGCAACTGTGGACCTACAGCGGGCTGGGGTTGGAGACTCACGACAGCGCGCAGTACCGCGTCGTGAAGCGACAGCTACAACGCTCGAACAAACCCGTCACACTGCGCGGTCTCAATACGAATCACAACCACGACCTCAAAGATATTTTCAAGGGTGCGGCTATGAGAGCCAGCACCGCGGCTGGACCGCTACGCGATTTCTACGAGGCTTTGCTGGCTAAGGGAAGGAAGCCCACGATGGCGCGCTTGACCTTGGCGAGGAAGATTGCCGCGATCACGTTGATCGTTTGGAAGAAGGAGGTACGTTTCGACGCCAACTATTTGAAACAACAAGCAGCTTGAGCGTCTCTGGCAAAGAGTCCGTTCCACCTGGGGAACTATTCCTGGCGGTAGCTGTCGGGTTCTTGAGACGCTCGGATTCGAGGGGAAGTATCCACCGTACAAGTCAGGCCCGTGCTTCAAGCACGCGAGTCTCCGATTTCACCCTATGCCCTCTCGGACAATCCAAGAAAGCCATAGGCCACGAGTCTCAGATAGGACCATGCGTTGCCACTTAAAGTGGATAACTGTCAGGCTTGATGTTTCAGAAACGAATGGCGCCGTCACAAAAGTGAAATGGAACCACAGGGGGAAAGAAGGATCTCACCGTTTCGTGTTACGAAACGAAGCACGAAACTACGTCGCCTGAGCAAGACCACTCGATCACGAGTGCACGTTCAAACGGTTGGGCTGAATGCCGAGACAAAAACGTGTCGGCACCGAGCCGACGGAGAAGAATGTCTCTTGACATTCCCTTTTATAGGACTTCTACGGGTAGCGCGTCATACGTCAACTAGGCCTCAAGAGTGGGAGTATGATGTTCGCGTGCAACTTGTATCGCCGTTTTGCGTCCTTTGTCGTGCAATGGGAGCGCGAGTCTCGCCTCGCGCAGTAGGAGGTAACGCATGAGAATGTACACAATCGCAACGGCACTCGCGCTGACAGCCTGCACGGCCGCCTTCGGACAACGGGCCGAGACACCCGTACTGAAGACGGGCACCCCGCCGCTGCAGGCGACGGTTTCGAGCCGCGACGCGCTCATCGCGCGCGCAAAATCGCTTGAGCTCAACACTCCGTACGTGCCACCTCCGGGCGATCCGCTCGAGCATCACACATCTGGATACGGCAAGATCATGTGTTCAGCGGTGTTCATTACCGGCCTCGATCCCGACTTCGCGGCCGAGAACGTCGGATACTTCACCAGCCCGTACGCCGAGCGTGCAAAAGTGGGGAAACCGGTGATCGATCGCGTCCACAAGGCCGTGCACATAACGCTTCCGAACGGGGTCACGCGCACTGCCATATACCTTGGTGACCAGGGGTGCGTGACGCTCCCCGTGGGCAAGAACTCAGTGAATTTCACCCCAGTCAAACTCAGGAGCCGTCTGCCAGACGCCTCTACACGGCCATGGCCCATGGGTGATGTTCTGTCCAAAGACCCGCAGCCCGCGGAGCTCGATGCGCCCAAGGTGAAACAGGCAGCAGATGCAGCCTTCGCGTCGGCGGCAGAGATGACTGCCGCATTCGTGGTCACGTGGAAAGGACGCATCATTGCTGAAAGGTACGGAGAGGGCATCAACCTGCACACGCCACTCGAAAGCTGGTCGATGGGCAAGAGCCTGACCGCCACGCTGATGGGCGTCCTCATTAAGCAAGGCGTCTACGACTTGTTGCAGCCGGCGCCCATTCCCGATTGGCAGGGCGCGGACGATCCGCGCGCCAAGATCCGGATTGCCGACATCCTGCACATGTCGAGCGGACTGCGAATTAAGGCGCCCCAGGATCCAGACTACGACCCGTCGGGAACGTATCCTGACCACCTGTATCTCTACACGGGTAGCGTTGACTCGTTCCACTATGCCGCAACCCGCCCGCTGCAGTGGCCGCCCAACACGGTGGGCCGTTATCACAACACCGATCCTGTATTAATCAACTATCTCATTCGACTTGGCGTCGAGAAACGGGGGGAGGATTATTTGTCCTTTCCACAGCGCTCTCTCTTCGACAAGATCGGCATCCGGACGATGGTGCTAGAAACGGACCCTTTTGGAAATTTCCTGACGCAAGGGTACGAGCTCGCGTCTGCGCGGGACTGGGCCCGCCTTGGCAATCTCTATCTTCAGGATGGAGTCTGGAACGGTGAGCGGATTCTGCCCGACGGGTACGTCAAATTTGTCAGTACGCTGGCGCCTGCCTGGGAAGCTGACAAGCGCCCGATTTATGGCGGCTTCTTCTGGATCAATGGCGACGGCGAGTATCCCGTGCCCAAGGAGGCGTTCTATATGTCGGGTGCGGGCGGCCAGACCACTCTGATCATCCCGTCTTACGACCTGGTTGTGGTACGTCTGGGACACTACAAGGGCAGCGAAGCCGGAGACAAGAGCTTCAAGCAGGCTCTCGCGCTTCTTATGGAGTCCGTGCCACGGAGGAAGTGAGGCACATCGCTGGGGTAAGTTCCGCTCCACCGCCACAGACTTTAGAGCTGGTGTTGCTTGGGAATGTTTATTAGCTGCTTCAATGTTGACCGACTCTGATTCCACCTGCACGCGTACAGTGGGCTCTCGTAGAAATGACCTCCTTCGCAGGCGATTAAGGGCACCCTCTCGGCATTTTGCCTGGATCACGAGCAATCCGGAAGTAATCTCCCACCCTTTGGTACAACGGTTTCAAACAGACCGTTGCATCTCGTTCGCAATTTGGCAGCCAAAATCGAATCGCACTGCGGCTTAGGACGAACCTTTTATTGCGCACTCTTCTGTGATCCCGCCTCAAGAAAGCTGCGAATCAAAGCCACGGTTTCAGCCGGACGTTCTTCCATCAACCAATGTCCTGATCCCTTAACAACCGCTTCCTGAACGTTCGTTGCTACATGACGCATGATGACGGCCTGCAATGAGCCGAAAGATTTCTCTCCACCCACGGCCAGCACGGGCATTATCAGCTTCGTCTGCTCGAAGATTTTGTTGTCCTTTGCGTCTTGAGAGAATGCGGTGAACTGCGCAAAGCCCGCACGCATTCCTCCTGGTTGTGCGTAGGTCGCGGTGAAAAAGTTTCGTGTGGCCTCGTCTGGCTTGCCCGGATCGCCGGTGAAGTCATTCCAAATGCGGTCAAAATAGATCCGTTCCCTGCCGGCCACAAGCCTCTCTGCGTCAGGGCCATGGAAGTTGAAATGCCAGACGCCAGGACTTTGCAGGATTTCGCTCCAGGGGTCGATTCCAGGAATCGGCGCGTCCATTACGACCAGCCGTTCAACCTTATCCGGATACATCGCGGCGTATGCATAAGCCACCATGTTCCCGATATCGTGCGCAACTACAGAGGTGCGGTCATACCCCAACGTGGTCACGACTGCACGGATGTCCTTGGCTTGAGTCTTTTTGTCGTAACCGGTTTCTGGCTTCGAAGAGCGTCCAATCCCCCGAAGATCGGGAACGACCACCGTGTGGTCTTTCATCAGGTCCGCAGCGAGCGGCCCCCAAGAATCACTGTTCTCCGCGTATCCATGCACCAGAACAACAACAGGACCCTTTCCTCCGGAACGCACGAAAATCTCCGCGCCCTCCGGACTATGAATCGTCGTGGCACGGAAGGTTGTCGGGAGCGATGGAGGGCTTTGCCCAAAGGCTGCTGCTGCAGCGGATAACAAAATGGCGGAGAGAACAAGAATATATCGAACCAAGGAGCCCTCCGTCGAGAGATAGCGCATTGTTTCACAGATGAGGGCGCGCATCTAGAATTCGCAGCTGGCGGTAGTGACGCATTCTCAAAGTGCGTCACTACCCGGCTGACAGTGCTTGGCATGGCCGGCCAGTCGTGGACGTCGCACGCCGCTCCAATATCATCGTGACGGACACTATCTTTGTGAACGTATGAAAGTGCCGTCTTCAATGCAACGGTCAGGCGCGAATTCACGTCCACGTCTGATCTCCGAATAAACGGATTCCTTGACCGTTGGTCAAGTCGTCGGACAAGCTGTTAGACAAGTTGGACAAGTTCCATGTGTTGCAAAACACTTCGCAATCGAAATGTAAGCCTATGAGAGTGCGAGCAATAGCGGGGTCTGGGCGATTTGATTTGGACCGCCGACCTCCTGGCCCAACACCAAGCGGTCAGCGGCTATAAGTCTGTCTGTAAATTACTGGTTCTAAAAGAAATGGTCGGGGCGATTGGATTTGAACCAACGGCCTCCTGGTCCCGAACCAAGTACTTAAATCCCATAAACGCTTTGTCTGGCGTCGCTTACGGGACGAGAATCGTTATTTCCCCCTCCTCGTTGTCCGTAACTTGTACTTAGAAATTCTAGCAGCTGCGTTGTTCCAAAAAATTCTCCCAATACGGCCCACCACAAATATGAATCAAGAAGAGGGGCCGCAAGCTTCGCCCTCTCCTCCAAAACACGGATCATCCCTGAAAGCCATGCAGAAAGCTTGCTTGTTTGGGAGAAACCTCCCCCTGGATGCCGTGAGCTGTCTACACGACGCTCGAATCAGAAATGCGCGGCCCCTGTTTTTTTGAAAATACATCATGCGAACGCTATGCTTCTAACATGCAGGCTAGAAATAAGTGTTCTGTGGTCAAGTCCTGGCGAGTCAAAATTCCAGGAAGTTGAGAGTCAAGTTAATGGGATGGTCGCCGCAGATCCGATTAACGCGGCGAGGTCAAGATCAGTGGCAATGCTACAGAATTGCCATTTCCGCAACGATGCGGCAGGTTCGGATGCTTCTCAGAACGGGTCTTATAGGACCTCGTAACATCATCTTTGCAAAGTGTTAGATCAAGATGCCAGCGATCACGGTCTGGACGGAGCGGCGCGGACTATTGCGTGCTGACGGTGTGGGATGGCCCATATAGAGAACGCAGGTTGGGTTCCACGTCGGAGCAGCTGAGAGTTATACGTGCGCCGCGACTGTGGTGGGTAGGGTGAACTGAAAGGTCGCGCCCCGCTCGGAGTTGCTGGTGAACCACAAGCGGCCGCCATGCGACTCAATGATCGACCGACTGATGGGTAGCCCCATACCAGTCCCGTTATCCTTGGTGGTGAAGAATGCCTGGAAGATGTGGTCCCCTTCTCCCGGGGGCAATCCCACGCCAGTATCGCTGACCGAGATCAGCAGTTGACCGTCATCCATTTTCGATTTGATGGCGAGTTCGCTTCCGCCACTTGTTTCCTTCATGGCATCGATGCCGTTGAGCATGAGGTTCATGAAAACTTGCTGTAGTTGCACACGGTCTGCTATGACCTTGGGGAGATCCTCAGCAAGCTCGGTGCGGATGGAGATCGAGTAGCGGTTCGCCTCGCTGCGCAGCAGGACAATCATTTCTCGAACGAGTTCATTTACATCAACTAACTCCGGCTGCGGCGCGTCCTTCTTGAACAGCGAGCTGATTCTGCCAATGATGTCAGCAGCACGCGTTACGTCTTTAACGAGTCTCGATGCGGCTTCGCATGCCTCTGCCACGTTGGGCTCATCGCGACCAAGCCATCGCAAGCAGGTTTTAGCGTTTGTCACTGCTGCGGAGATAGGCTGCTTGATTTCGTGCGCCAGAGAAGCGGTCAACTCGCCCATCGTGGTTACCCTATTTATGTGCGCGAGATCTGCCTGGGCCTGACGCAACCGTTCGCGTTCTTCACGCGCCAACTTGCGTTCAATGGCGATGCCGGCGAGGTTGGTGGCCATTTCCAGGGCGCGGGTCTCAGCCGGACTCGGACTGCGCGGTTCGCGGTAATACATGGCAAACGAGCCCAACGCCTTGCCCGAGTGCGCAAGTATGGGAGTGGACCAGCAGGCGCGTAGCCCATAGGACTCGACCACGCCTCGGTACGCCTCCCAGAGCGGATCCTGGAGAATGTCGGTGACGACAATAGGCAGATTTGAATGACACGGACAAGAGCAAGAGTACGGGCGTGTTCTACCCTGCAGCCGAGTTCGAGATCGATAAGCAGGGGGAGTTGCAAATAAATCTCGTTGGGAACCCTTGGAAGTTGGTTGACGTTCTCGATTGGAAGGGAACGCCCGCCGTTAACTAGATGCCGGGGTTGGGATATTGCGCCGCTGCTCGCTGCGGCAATACAGCGTTCCCGATTGCATCGGGGTGCTTGAGGGATAACGTGCGATTGCGGGACGTACCGAAGCGTGATCAGAGCAGCGGCCACCATCAGAATCACTTCTATCCCCAAAATGGTAGGAAGCAACGGCCACGATGGCCACACCTTTAACGGCCGCACGATGACAATACTCAGAACCACTCCTAGCAAAAAAGTGACGATGGCCGTGAGGTGTCCGAGCACAGCCCGCCAATCCTGTGCCGCTACGGCGATTGCCCCAAGTACCAAATTGCCGGTCACGTGTCCGGTGAACGTCTTGGCGACGACGAAGCTGGCCGCGTCGCCATATCCGCCAACAAAGGCAAGCCCGAAAGACAGGCACGTGTCACTCAGGCGAGTGCTCGTAGGCACAATTTCCCCTTAGGCCTGACACAGACCCCATCTCTCGATCCGCGTAGCGATTTTCTTTATCTGGTTCCGGAAGCAATCTTGTCGTGAATTACCGGAACAGATTGATCTTTGCCAGGTCCAGGATTTCTTCGCCACGCCCACTGAGAACAGCCTTGAGTGCGAACAGGCTGAAGCCCTTCACCTGCTCCGCAGTGATCGTTGGCGGCATGGATAATTCCTGGCGGTTCACGAGAACTTCGACGAGCGCAGGGCCGTCGTACTTCAGAGCTTGGGCAATCATCGGCCGGACTTGCGCTGGCGTTTCGGCGGTCAGCCCCAGCAGGCCGGCGCCTTCCGCCATTTTTGCAAAATTAGGATTGCGAAGATCGGTACCGAAATCGAGAATACCGGCAGCCTTCATTTCCAGTTCGACAAATGCCAACGAATTATTCTTGAAAACAATGACCTTCACCGGCGCTTGCAATTGCTGCAGTGAGAGCAGATCTCCCATGAGCATCGCCAGACCGCCGTCGCCCGAGAGCGATACGACTTGACGACCGGGATGGCTCACCTGCGCCCCGATCGCCTGTGGCAAGGCGTTCGCCATCGACCCGTGATTGAAAGAGCCGAGTAAGCGACGCTTCCCGTTCATGGTCAGATAACGTGCCGCCCAGATTGTCGGAGTGCCAACATCGCAGGAAAAAATTGCATCCTTGGCGGCAAGTTCATCAAGCACGCGCACAACGTACTGAGGATGGATAGGTTTTTTGCCGGATCCCTCAGTCGCGAGTTCGTCGAGGCCCTTGCGCGCATTCTTATAGTGCGCAAGCGAGGCCTTCAGGTGTTTGTCGTTATCGTTTTGATTCAGCTTCGGCCGAAGCGCACGCAGAGTTGTCTTAGTGTCTCCCACGAAGCCGTAATCAACCTTGGTCCGCCGGCCCAACTGCTCTCCACGGACGTCGATCTGAACGATAGTGGCATCCTTGGGAAAAAATTGCTGATACGGAAAATCTGTCCCGATCATCAGTACAAGATCGCAATTCATCATCGCGTGGTAACCCGAAGAAAATCCCAGCAGTCCGGTCATGCCCACGTCAAAAGGGTTGTCGTACTCGATGTACTCTTTACCGCGCATGGCATGCACAATCGGGGCATTCAGCTTGCCCGCAAGTTCGATTAGTTCCGCATGAGCTCCGGCGCAGCCGGCTCCGGCAAAGATGGTTATCTTCTTTGATTTATTGAGAAGCTTCGCCAGCGTCGCGATTTCTTCATCAGAAGGGCAAACGGTTGGCGCCGGTGGCGGAAAATGCAGCCGCGGACCCTCAACGGCTTCGCGCAATGCGATGTCTCCGGGAATCGAGACTACAGAAACGCCCCGCCGCGAAATTGCGGTTTGCATTGCGATCTCAAGGACCCGGGGCATCTGCTCCGGGTGAGAAATAAGTTCGCAATAATGGCTGCACTGCGCGAAAAGGTGTTCCGGATGGGTCTCCTGAAAATATCCGCTACCGATTTCATTGCTGGGAATTTGCGCTGCAATGGCGAGAACCGGAACACGGCTGCGGTGACAATCGTAGAGCCCGTTGATCAAATGCAGATTGCCCGGGCCGCAGCTTCCCGCGCAAACGGCCAATTTCCCGGTAAGATGCGCTTCCGCGCCGGCGGCAAACGCCGCCGTCTCCTCGTGTCGCACATGGACCCATTGAATTTGCTTGTTGGTGCGAATCGAGTCCGTGATGCCATTGAGCGAATCGCCGGAAACGCCGTAAACTTGCCGGACTCCTGCTTCGGCAAGAACATCCACCAACAAATCTGCTACTTTTTTCTTGGCCATGATTACATCCTCTCTGGCGGAATGAAGGAAGACCTCACTTTTTGCCCGTGGGCGTGGTTTCTCTCCACAGCCTCACGCCTCATATAATTTCTTTCCAATTCTTCAGACATTAGTGCAACGGCAGCGAGGTGCACGTCACCTTCCAATCCACGTCACAGATCGGCCAGCTGCGTTTGAAATTGGTCCGAGTCTTTCTTGAAAAGTGAGCCCTCGCTCTGCTTGGACTCTTTTTCGTCGGATGAAGGTTCATTCTTTTCTGGAAATCGGAGACCGCCGTTCGCGGGTTAGCCGACGCTCAGCTTGTTGGTGTCAGTTCTTTGGACACGAGCGTCCGCAGCTTGGACGTCTATCTGACTCGCAATGGACTTCGATTATTCGAAAGCGATTCGACCATCCTTAAATAGCGAATGAGTGGCTAGTCTTGCCGGAACATCTTGTGGAACGCCAGTTGCACTAACGGATTTGGTGTTCTCCGCGAACGCGGGGGACGAACTCGCCGATCTCGCACGAGTCAATCTCCTCCGCTAACGAGCCCCAAATCGGTCACTTGGATTGAACAGTGATGACTGCCGACATGGAGAAGAGAGAGTTGAAGCATGGGTTTAGCTCGATCGTGTGACGTCATCGTCATCGGGGGCGGTGCGGCAGGAACAGCGGCAGCCGTAGGCGCAGCGCAGGCTGGCGCCCAGACATTACTCGTCGAGTCCGGACCGTTTCTGGGGGGAGCGGCCACGCTGAAAAATGTTCTTACCTATTGTGGTCTCTTTACGAACTACCAGAAGAAACAGGCTGTTTTTGGGGTTGCCGACCAGGTGCTCCAACGGTTACGCGAGATGGATGCCGTCTCGGAACCGATCCAGTTTCACGGAGTGGCCGTTCTCATCGAACCCGAGTCCGTGAAATATGTTTTAGACCAGTTGTGTAAGGACGCGGGAGTGCAGGTTTATTTGCACACCATGCTTCTTTCCGCCACACGTAATGGAAATCACATCACGAGCGTGACGCTCCACGATCACGGAGGCAATCACGAGCTCAGTGCGAAAGCCTTCGTCGATGCCAGCGGAGAAGGAGACCTCGCCTTCTTTGGTGGAGCCTCCGTACGCTATGGGAATCATGGAACCGTCCAGACGGGGACGTTAAGTATGCGTCTGGGTGGGATTACGGCAGATGCCGATCTTTCGCCAACTCACTGGACAGCCGCGATTCAGCAGGCAAAAGAGCGCGGGGTCAAACCGCTTGTCTCCGAATCCGGGTTATTCTTCCGCGTTCCGATTACAAACGACGTGGCAACCTACTTCATTGATCAGAAATACGACAGCAGAGACGCAGAAAGTCTGACTGAAGCAGAAATCCATGGGCGAGAACAGGCCAGGGCCTATCTGCAAGCCATTCGCACGATACGCGGTTGTGAGCATGCGTACATCCTAGCAACTGGACCAGAAATCGGCACACGTGAGTCCCGTCACGTGAATGCACGCTATCAGGTCACTACACAGGATATCGAGAACGGAGCGTGCTTCGACGATGTGGTGTGCCTGGGGGCGTGGCCGATGGAGTATCACACCGAACCAGGGCAACCGACGGTCTGGCGGATGGTCCACGAGAATAGCGTCTATAACATTCCCTTGAGGACGCTGTGCAGCAAAGACACACCCAACCTGTTTGTGGGAGGGCGTCTGACGGATGGTGACAGCTATGCAGGAGGTTCACTGCGTGTTATGGGAACCTCTTTCGGGACAGGACATGCGGCTGGTGTGGCGGCGGCGGTATATGCGCAATCACAAGGAAGTGAGTACATCTTAGTTCAGAAAGAGCTTGTGCGTCAGAATGCTCATATCAAGAGTGATCAATAACCTAAGGCTGGCGAACTAGATATGAGGGTCGTACAAACTGCGGTGTGGAGTTTTGATTTGGATGAGGCTGTCTCAATTCCCACAGGACGGCGGTGAGACTCCATGCCAGCGTCGCGCTTGTGGTTAGGTATCGTGAGAAATCTGCTTCCTACAGCAGTTTTGTTCGTTCTTCTGCTGTTTGCGAGCCGTGCTCTCAGTCAGAGCGCCCCTGTTTCTCCTGATCAGCCGTGGCATGCATCCGATGAGCGGAAAATCGAAGCAGATGCGAAAAATCTTCGTGACTCCAGGTTCAACGTCGATCCAGCCAAGACCTATTCATTGGCTGAGTTGGTCGATTTGGCGGAGGCGCACAATCCAGTGACTCGTTTGGCATGGGAGCGTGCCCGCAGTCAGGCGTCCGCGTTGGGTGTCGCGCGCAGCGAGTTGTTTCCCACGTTGGCGGCAGCAGTTCTCTCCGAGACCAGCCGATTCGATGTCCTGTTTGGAAACGAGTTCTTTCGCCAGAACATTCAAGATTTCGAGGTTGCTCTCGATCTCAACTACACGATCTTTGACTTCGGCGCTCGATCGGGGCGAATCAACGCGGCAAGAGCACAGGTCCTAGCGGCAAACTTCGCATTCAACGATACACATCGCACCGTCATTTACCAGGTAGAGCAGGCCTACTACCGCTTGTTGAATTCGATAGGACAAGAGGATGCCGCGCGAGCCAGTCTGTCTAACGCCCAGGCAGTGGAGCAGGCCGCAGAGGACCGCTTGAAGAATGGCTTGGCAACCTCGCCGGATGTACTGGAAGCGCGGAGCGCCACGGCCCAGGCGGAATATGACCTGCAAGCTATTCTAGGAGCTGAGCAGAATGCGCGAGGAGATTTGTCAACTGCAGTGGGAATCTCCGCAACCGCGGTGATTCACGCCGAACCGCTGGATCGTGTGCCAATTCCCGAGTCGATCGGCGATACAGTCGACCCGGCAATCAACCGGGCACTCGACAAACGCCCCGATCTGATGCAGCAAGTGGCGGAAATTAGATCCGCAAATGCTAGGGTTAAGGAAGCACGCTCGGAGTACTACCCCTCCCTGGGCCTCAATGTCAGCCCGGCCGCACAAGCGTTGTATGGATTACAGTCGCCGAACCCTTGGGCGCACAATGGGGTTTTCGGCGGCGAAATCAGCTTTAAGTTGCAGTGGACGGTCTTTGATGGGGGTGCGCGAAAAAACAAGCTGGCACAAGCGCGAGCTAACGTCCACGCGGCAGAGGCTCAGGCCAATGTCACCAGCAACCAGATTGCTGACGAGGTTTGGACGGCTTACTCGAACTTGAACACTGCCTTTCGGCAGCGCCAGTCAGCCCTCGCGCTCTTGGAGGCAGCCACCCAGTCCTACAGCGCCGCTCTAGAATCGTACAACTATGGCGTGCGGAGTTTGTTGGATGTAACTGCCGCCCAGCGTATTCTCGCGCAAGCCCGCTCGGCTGATGTGCTGGCGCGCACGCAGGTGCTCACCTCGCTTGCAGAGTTGGCTTTCCGAACCGCGGATTCCATTCAACCCAACAAGGCGAGGGCTCTTCCATGAATGCAAACGGCAAGCGCCGATTGGTGACGTACGTGTTGGCACTTGCTGCGCTGTTGTTTACGAGTTGCGGACGAGCTCCCGCCGTGGATATCCTTGGCTCGTTTTTCCCCGCCTGGCTGCTCTGTTTGGTGGCAGCCATTCTTCTCACTGCTATCGGCCGATTGGTGCTGTTGCGATTCCACAGGAATTTTGATTTACCGGTTGTGGCTTATCCGAGCCTTACCGCACTTCTCACATTCGCGCTGTGGCTGATCTTCTTTCATTAACCGGGGAGGCACGCGGACTATGGATTTCAACACGAATACCAAACCGCAGAAGGTGCTTAGCCGCGGTATTAGCATTGGCTTCGCGGTAGCCGCCGTCGTGCTGGGGCTGGTGGCGCTTAACCGCGCGAACCACCATCCACGAACCGATGATGCGGAAATATTTGCGAACTTCATCGGGATAGCGCCGCAAGTAGAAGGCCCGCTCATCCACTTGAATGTGCGCGACAACCAGTTTGTGAAAAAGGGCGAACTGCTATATGAAATCGATGAACGCCCGTATCAGTATGCGCTCGAAACAGCCGTTTCCGAACAGGCTGCTCTCGAAGGACAAATCGGAGACGAGCAACGGAAGATTGCAGCATTAATGAGCGCGGTTTCCGTTTCGCAGGCAAATACCCATAGCGCCGAGGCCGACATAAAAAGCTCAGCGCAGGGTGTCAATCGGGCACGAGCCGAGTGGACATATGCGAATAACAACTTGCATCGACTTGAACCTCTGTTGGCAAAACAGTTTGTCACTGTGGATCAGGTAGATCGAGCAAGAAGTTCGGAACTTGCACTGGCGCAAGCTCTGTTGCAGGCAGAGTCGGGACTACAACTATCGCAAGCAAAGTTGAACTCAGCTCTCTCGCAACACGAACAAGCTAGGCACGCCGTGACAACCCTAGAGCCACTCATCAACCAACGTGGAGCAAAGGCAGCAGCTGTGAAAAACGCCCGCTACAATCTGGACAACTGCCGCGTGTACGCACCGTTCGATGCCCGTGTGACCAATCTCACGATTTCGGAAGGCGCTTATGCCCACGTCGGCCAGCAAGTGTTTACTCTCATTGACGCACGCACCTGGTGGGCCGTTGGTAACTTTCGTGAAGGCCAGCTGAGGCGAATCGTGCCGGGTATGCAAGCCGATGTTTATGTAATGTCGAGACCAGACGTGCACTTCTCGGGCGTAGTGGATAGCATCGGTTTCGGAGTCACACCAGATCCCGATGTGATTGGCCGTTTGGAAACTGGCCTTCCGGACGTGCAGCGAAGCCTGAACTGGGTGCATCTGGCCTCGCGATATCCGGTTCGTGTGCGCGTGCAAAACCCCACCCAAGATCTGTTTCGAATTGGAGAATCAGCAGTGGTCACGATTCGGGGAAACTGACAATGGCCACCATCGCCGACAGTCTACCCGAGTCGTCCCGACCGCTGGCTTGGTTCGGCGAATTTCTGAAAGGGGAACTCGCCCCATATCCGGGAAGAGCAGCGTTAGTCGCACGTATGACTTTTGCTACGACTCTGGTCATGATGATCTGCATGACCTTTCGTATTTCCTATGGGTTCCAAGGCGCGATTTATGCACTTCTCATTACGCGTGAGAGTCCTCGCGCCACTCTGCGGTCAGCAGGAACAATGTTGCTGGTCACTGGAATCGGTGCGGCCTATCTTTTGATCTCAGCGGGATTTGTGATCAATATTTCAATCCTGCATTTTCTCTGGATCATTGCTTCGTTTTTCCTGGCGTTCTATGCGCTCAGCGCCATGACCAATCACGGTGCTGCGACTATATTCGCCATTATGATCGCTGTCGGAGTTCCCTTGTGGGATCACCATGTATCAGTCGAAACCAATGTGGAAGATACCCTTAGGGTTATGTTGGCGTCATTGATCGGCGTAGCAGTGACTGCGGCTGTAGAGGTGGCGTTTGTGCGCATGAAGCCTGGAGACGATATCGTTCTGCCCGTTGCGGAACGGTTAGCAGCGGTCCAGAGTTTGCTGACCGGCTACTTAAAGGACCGCCCCGTAGATCGGGAGGTTGAAAAGATCGCCAGGCTGGCCATGCTCGGAACATCAACCTTGCGTAGCGCCTTGCGCCGCTCTGACTATTCGCCAGAGTACACCGCACAGATGAGTGGTGTTGTAGCGCTTGTCGGGAGGCTCATGGATATTGCCGCAACCCTGACGCAGCTCAGCTTCGAATTTTCCGCCACCGGTCAGAAGCAACTGCGCAATTTGGCCACGACCGTCGCACGCATTCGCACCGATCTAATGAATCGACAAATTCCACAATCGATTCATTTCGATCCTGATGATGAGCCCTTGCGTAGCGTTACATTGCTGCGCGAGATGGAGAAAACAGTCGCGCTAATCCCACAAGCATTTGCGGGTTCTCAATCGATGGATGAGTATCCGCCCCCTTCAGCCGACTCATCGCGATTGAAGCTTTTCGCCGCGGACGCGCTCACCAATCCTGAGCACCTTCAATTCGCGTTGAAAGGCTGCCTTGCGGCGAGCCTCTGTTACATCATCTACGACTCCATCGCCTGGCCGGGTATCAGCTCGGCGGTAACGACATGCCTGCTGACGGGGCTTTCCACGATCGGCGCATCTCGCCAGAAACAGATTTTGCGTTTCGCCGGAGCCTTGGTGGGTGGCTTTCTTATCGGGATGGGCTCGCAGATATTCATTCTTCCCTACCTCGACTCGATTGCGGGATTCATAGTTCTTTTCGTACTCGTCACGGCCCTGGCTTCCTGGTTCGTCACATGTAGCCCGCGGTCGTCTTACTTCGGGTTGCAGGTCGCTTTGGCTTTCTTCCTCATCAACCTGCAGGAATTCGCCGTGCAGACATCGCTCTCCATAGCAAGGGACCGCGTCGTTGGCATTCTGCTTGGACTGTTTATGATGTGGCTTGTCTTTGACCAGTTATGGGGCGCGCCAGCAGCAGTAGAGATGAAACGAACATTTATTTCTAACCTGCGACTACTGGCTGAAGTTGCGAGGGAACCGCTTTCAAGGGAGCTAAAGGTTGCCAGCCAACACGGCTACGCTCTTCGCGAGACGATCAATGCGAATTTTGACAAGGTGAGGAGTCTGGCCGACGCAGTTTTGTTTGAATTCGGGTCATCCCGGCAACAGGACCTCGCATTACGCGATCGAATCCGCCAGTGGCAGCCGCAGTTGCGTATGCTTTTCCTGACGCGAATTGCCTTGTGGAAGTACCGTATCCAGCTTCCCGGTCTTGAACTGCCACAGTCGGTAGCTTTGGCGCAACAAGAATTCGATCATGATCTCGCCACAACGTTGGATGGCATGGCAGACCGGATGGAGGGGAAAACATTCGAGGGAAGCGATAATTTCAAACGCTCCGTCAACTCTCTAGATCAGACAATTCGGACCTACTATTCGGGAACGTCGCACGAAGTCGCGGCTCAGTTTGGAGTATTTCTTTCCCTGTCCCACAGAATCGAAAGTCTGACACTTTCCTTAGATGAGGAGATGCAGCACAAGACGTAGAGCGCCACCCGAACCTACCGAACCTCGGTAATCCGCCCTTCGTAGGTAGGTGACATAAGGAGCCGGGCGATTTGAAACTTTGATAGTTAGGGACCGTAAAAGCGCCACCTCGATTACTGGTCCTCTTGACGCTACTGGCCAGCCTCGAGTTCTCAATATTCGCAAACTTCCCATCGAGAAAAGCGTTCCGCAGACTCGTTTAACCTCAAACGGGTTGGGAACGAATCTTCAGTCGCATGTGAGGGCTCGGCGCGACGGCACCCTCGTCCAGAATGCTGACATCACGTGTCAGGTGTGGCGTCAACCTGAGCCAGAAAAAGGCACTTGGCCTTATTACGCACACGTTACGAGGGTCTTCGAGTTGGCAAATCAATTGCCCCAACAATGTTCCAGATCCATCGCATGCTAAGCAGGGCAGCAGGACGGTGAAAGATAAGAGAGGTATACCGATGCTCGAACCAACAGGACCCAAATCTGCAATTGAAGGAGATAGTCGGGCGAGTGAACCGCAAGCAAGCAAATCTGGGGTGGAAGGACTGTCGAGACGCACTTTTTTGGGGGTGGGTTCCGCTAGTCTAGCAAGCGCGGCACTGGCTTCCCTGGCTGTCAATGCCCAGGAGAGATCTGACACTGAAAAAGCCGACCGCGATCAGTCTGCAAGTAATCCGGGCCCGGAAAACCAGCCGCTTTTGGACGAAAATCCGAATTCGAATCTTCCTCCGCCGACAGATTCCGGAAACATCGATCCCGTATGGTACTCCTTCGATCTAACTCACAAACGCGTTGAAGAGGGTGGTTGGACCAACGAAGTA
>Ga0185299_10004662_pt1 | contig 16325 bp, 12 predicted proteins | sample PaiPotPPA55metaG_FD_128002 | JGI IMG/M metagenome (GOLD analysis project Ga0185299, IMG submission 128002) | Iron sulfur acid spring bacterial and archeal communities from Banff, Canada, to study Microbial Dark Matter (Phase II) - Paint Pots PPA... ...
GCGAGGCCCGAGCACGATTGCTCTCGTAGCCGCCACCGTGACGCTCGGCGCTTGTCACCTCGGTCCCGACTATCGGCACCCCGAGACCGCGACGCCCGCCGGATGGCGCGAAGGCGACGCCGCGCAGGCCGCTCAATGGCCGGCGCCGGACTGGTGGCAGGGATTCGGCTCGACCGAGCTCAACGGGCTGATGGCCGAGGCGCAGCGGGCCAATGCCGATCTCGGCGCGGCGGTCGCACGGGTCAAGGAAGCCGACGCCCAGGCGCGCATCGCCGGGGCCCCGCTCCTGCCGTCGATCGAGGCCACGGGCGGCGCCGCGACGCAACAGATCTCAACGCCATTTTCCCGCAGCCAGATCCATTACTCGACCTACACCGCGGCGGTCAGCGCCTCCTACGAGATCGATTTCTGGGGCAAGAACGCCGCGGCATTGACTGCCGCCAAGGCCACGGCCGTCGCCACCCGCTACGACGAGGAGGTCATCACCCTGAGCGTGGTCTCCAGCGTGGCGACAACGTACTTCCTGGCGCTCGGCCTCCAGGACCGGCTGCAGGTCGCGCGCGACAACCTCGCCAATGCCGAGGACGTGCTGGCGATCATTCTCGGGCGCCGGCGGATCGGCACGGCCTCGGATCTCGATGTGGCCCAGCAGGCAACGGTCGTCGCCGGGCTGCGCGCGGCCATTCCGCCGCTCGAGCAGCAACTCGCCCAGGCGCTTGACGCGCTGGCGATCCTACTGGTCGAGCCGCCGGACGAAGTGAAGCTTGCCGCGCGCTCGCTGGCGCCGTTGTCGGCGCCGTCGGTCGCGCCGGGGCTGCCGTCGGAGCTGCTGGCGCGCCGTCCGGATGTGCGCGAGGCGGAGGCGCAGCTCGTCTCGGCCAATGCCAACATCAAGGTGGCGCGCGCGCAGTTCTTCCCCAGCGTGTCGCTGACCGCGGAGGGCGGTTTCCAGAGCCTGGCGGTGTCGAGGTTCCTGTCCATGGGGACCGGCATCTACTCTCTCGCCGCATCGGTCACTCAGCCGATCTTCGAGGGAGGCCTGCTCGAGGGACAGCTCGCCAATACCAAGGCGCGATACGAGGAGCTGCTTTGGGATTACCGCAAGGCGGTCGTGGCGGCGTTCAGCAATGTCGAGGACGCACTCGCCGCGACGCGGCGGACCGCGGAGCAGCAGGCAGCCGAGGAAATTGCGGTGGCGCAGGCACGGAGGGCCTACGAGGTCGCCCAGGCGCAATACCGCGTCGGCAGCGTCGACCTGCTGACGGTCCTCAACACCGAGAACGCGCTGTTCACGGCGGACGACCTCCTGGCGCAGGACCGCATTGCCCATATGCAAGCGCTCGTCAGCCTGTTCAATGCCCTCGGCGGCGGCTGGAAAGACGACGAGCCGCCCGCTGCGCCCACGACAGCGAGTCTCCCGACCCGCGACGATCATCAATAGAAGTCTCGCGAGGAGCGTGTCGCCGGCTCGCACCGGCATCGCATGCAGCCTTGTCGCGACGTCCGGTGACCGGTTCGTCTGACCTAGCGCGCTGGCCGAGAGACTACCGACGTGTACGGATCACTGCCCGCCTTTCGGCCCGGACGAAGAACCGCTGGGATAATCTTGGTCCTGTTGCTCCGACTGCTTGTCGAGCTTGTCGGTCTGCTGCAACAGCGCCTTGACTTCGTCCTCGACCTGCCGATTGGCGCCCGAGGAAGGCGATTCGGTTCCAGTGGCTCTCTCTACATCAGCTTCCGTCGGTTGATGATCTCTATGATCATAGATGTTGCCCTCGCGCGCCGGCGGCGCTGCCCCGCCGCCGGAAGTCGGGTCGCTCTGGGCAAGCGCCGGCGAGGAGGCCGCCAAGACAAGGGCTATGGCGATGGGCGGCGTTGTCGATTGCGGTCGCAGGGACTGAATGAGGGACACGCGTGAGATTCGCATTGGCGACACCATCAAGAGGGCATGCTTCGGTCGGGCCTAGGGTTCATCGTTAGAGACCGACCAGGTTGGATCGGGGCTGTAGTCGGTCATCGCTCGTGCCAGCTTCGCCGTGTCGGGACCAAGATCCTTTTCGTACACGACATCGTCTCCGTCGACGATGAACGTCATCACGCCAGATGATCGGTACGCCGCCGGATAGGCGAGGAAGGCGACTGCGCCACCCGGCTTTCCGTCGGCGACCGGGCCGCTGGCCGGGCCCGGCCCGCCGGTCGTCCGGCTCGCGAGGATGCGGAAGTAGTAGCCGTGGAACGGTTGGGAAGATTTGCCCTTCTGCGCGCTCGCCAGCAGCGCAGCGACCGGTATATCCGCGTCGCCGGCGGGTGGCTTGGCATTGTCCTGTCTTTTCGCTGCGACGAGAGCATGGCAGGCTTCGATCGCGGTGAGTTCGTTCTGGCCGATCCGCCGCCACAGCACTTCCTCCCGTCTGCGCGACGAGCGGGATCGCCAGGCACCGTTCTGCGCGACGAGCGGGATCGGGAAAGGCCAGTTCTCCGCGCCGATGTAGAGAACGGTATGGCCATCGGGCTCCGAGACGAGGCGATGCATCTCTCGATATTTCTGCGCAAACCGCTCGCGCTCGAGTTTGTCCAGAGCTTCGTCGCCAGCGCTGACGAGATCCTTTTCAGCGCCGAGGATTGCCGTGACGGTCTGCTCGTCCTGCTTTTTTACGGCGAGGTAGAGGGCGTGAGTGGCTGCTTCTGCCGATGAGAACGTCTCGTGGGAGGCTTGCCTGGCGAGGCCAGGTTGGGCCAGCAACGCGATCATGCCCATTGCAACGGCTGCCGCGCGCCCGCGGTCAGCATATTTCGTAAACGTGAGAGTCATGCGACGCATGGTTTTTCCTCAGAGCAGCGGTGACGCCAATAACAATGGCAGCGCACTATCGATGGCCTCCGCCGCCACCACCATGGCCGCCACCGCCACCACCATGGAACCCACCGCCGTGAAAGCCACCGCCATGAAAACCTCCGGCGAAGCCACCATGGAAGCCGCCGGCGACACTCGACCCGCCGCGGGACGAGTAGGTTCTCGCGACGCCGCCATGATCGAAACCGCTGAACGCGCCGGAATGGATGCCACGCTGATCAGGCCGTCCCGCGAAGCCGTGGAAAGAGCCGCCATGAAATCCGCCGCCGCGGCCGACGAAGGTTCTGCTCCGAGAGACGTAGGCATGGTGATCGAAGTCGAGCCGGTGGTCGTGCCAGTCGGCCCCCCAATGGTGCCATCCCCAGCCATAGCCGGCAACGATGCCGAAGCTTAAGCCCCAGGCAAACCCCGGTTCCGCAAGGAAGAGGCCCGGATAGGGCGCCCAGCCTGGATATTCCACCAGCGGAGGGCCGTAGACGAGCCAGGGATCGTATTCCGGCACGTAGACAAGATCGGGACTCGCCGGCTGAATGGCGATCGTCTGTCCCTCGGTCGTGACCGTCTCCTGCGCGGTGCTCTTCAAGTTGCCCGCCTGCTGCGCCCGCTGACGCATCAGCTGAACCGCGTTGAGGACGTCCTGCGCCTGATTCTCATAGGCATCGCCCAGCGCCGACGTCCAAGACAGGTTCTTGTTCATGTTTGCCAGAACCGCCGGAACCTGCGTGAGCGCTTTTACGCTGGGATCCCAGGACTGTTTGTTGACTTCCTGGGCAAGCGCATCTCCTTTCAAGCTGGAATGCGCCTGCATCCATCGCTCCGCTTCCACAATCTCGGCTGGATAGGTCGAGGCTGCGAGGATCTGCGCAACCAGCGCGTCCGGGTACAACGCAATCGGCGCGACGAGCTGGTCCAATTGTTGCGCTTGCTCGGGAGCCGGCGGGGAGTCCGGCGGCGCTATTCCGGCCATACTCTGATCCGCTCCGGACGCGGCTTGATCCGTCTCGGCGCACCCAGCCTGCGCGAAGCCGATCACAACGGAGCAGCAGAGCAGCAATGCAAGGCTCTGTTTAGGTCGCGCCTTGCGAAGCTCGACGGCTTGTCCGCGTTTCATTGGTGGCCGTCCTTCCATAAACCTCACCGACCTAGCCGAGAATGTCGTAGCCTCGGGCGCGTATGCAATTCCTGACGATTTTCTGTTCGCGCTTCTCGGTGTTAGCCTCCTCATATCCGCCGGTGCCAACCAACCCGGCGAGCGCTCCGACGCCGGCGCCCAGCAGAGGGTCGCCGCCGATCGCGCCGAGCACGGCGCCGCCGGCGCCGCCGGCGGCGGCGCCGATGCCGGCGTTTTCGGCTTCCTTGGTGTTGTTGCGCGTGGTGCGCGCCGTATGCTGGCATTCGGCAAGGTCACGATCGTACTGCGCCTCGGTATGGCCGCGCATGTCGACCACGGGCCGATAGTCCGCGCCGGCGCAGGCGCCAACCCAAAGCGCGGTGGCGAGCATCGCTGCGGTCGTCCTCGCCGCAGACATACTGCGAGACGGCGATAGCGCGCGACCCGACGGAAGCGCCGAGTCTGCGACAGCCGGGATAGCGCTCGAAGTGTATCTGAGCATCAGCTTCATCCTCGTTGTCCGCTGTCAGAAATCCTCTATGCACGCACCCGTACAGCGGTAATGATACGGATCTGGATAGTCGTAGGCCGGCGGGTTGCTGCCGCCGGATCCATCCGATGATGCCGACCGCCCGTCCGGAGCGGAGTTCTCTGCGCAGCCGGTCATCAGCGACGCAGCAATGACCGCGACGGCGAGCATTCCGCTCGAACGTCCACGGCGCCCTCGCACCTCAGACGACCGCTGCTCTTTGCAATCCATTCCGATTGAGCGGTATAGGTTCATGCCTCACTCCAGATTGTGCTTTGCTTACGACGGGATTGTCGACACATCGTTCGAAAACGACTTAATCTATCCATCCGAAAATGACTTGACCTGTACTGCTTCGATTGGCCTGCTCTTGCTCAACAAGCAAGAGCGTGAAGAGCCGGCGGCTCGCGTTGCAAACGCGCCCGGGGCTTGTGCGACCGGGCGGGCTACGACGCTTGGTGCCGGTAGGCGAGCAGTCCTGGATCTGGTTCGCCGTTCTTCAGCCAAAATGGCCGGAGCCTCGGGCGTTCTGCCGGAAGGCAAACTCCGAGAGTGTCCGGTTTCCCGATTGCCGCGGCTTCCGCTACACCTAGCCCTTTCACGGTTTCCACACCTTCGCAGCAAACCACAGGCGTCGAGTCCGGATGGGTCACCAGCGGCGGTCGCGGCGATGTCCGCGCTGGCGATGTCCGCGCTATAGTCTTCGTCGAATTGTTGCGCTTCGCCGCGATCACCAGCGCCATGAGCGCGGCGAAGTCGAGAATAGCCATGCCGAGGGACATCGTCGCTCCAGCCCCGCAATCGGCTGGGAGCACGAAGCGGCCCCTCTCACGCCATTGGACCCGAAGCGCGGCGAGCGGGCCAGCGGGACGCGCTAGTAGATGACGGCGACCGTGTATGTGCCTTGTAGTTCCCGCCGGCCTGCCATTGGCGCAGCGCTGTCTCGGTTGCGAAGTTGGTGAGGGTCAGGGGCTGCCGGGGCCGTCCAGCGTGCCCGGGGTGACCGGATGGATATCGCGCAGTTGGCAGAACCGGGAGTTATGAAGTTCCCCGCGCGGTCATGATCTGGTCGAGTATCTGAAGTTGCTCTAAGCGCGCGGCAGGCGGGAGTTCATGCCCGCTTCCGCCAACTCGACCGGCGTGAAGCATCGATCGCTGCTATGGCTCGCCGAGGACGTGCTCGGATCACTAGTATCCCTGCTGCATTCAAAAATTGTCTGTTTGGCCGCGCATAGGGCAGCCGAGGTGCGGCTGAAGGATGCATGGGAGATTAAATGGGCGAAACCTATGAACTGAGTTACGGCCCGGCTTGTTTGTTTCTCATTTTAAGAGAACCCGCAGGAACAGAGGCTCTCATGTCCTCCTGGATTTGACATGGCGTTCCAATCCCGGCCGGGTCATTGGTTGCTAATCTCGATCGAGTGCCCGGATGCCACACGTTTTTAGCATCGCGGGCGGCCAATACGGAGGAGAGCGATGACGGATCGAGATCGCGCTGAAGGTGCCACTGTTGTCGGGCGTGTGGAAGACGCAGCGGCACGACCGCGGCGGGTGGCTGCGGCCGGTCGAGTAACGGGCAGTTCCAGAGCCAGCGGGCTGCGCGCGGCAACGCCGAACCCGCGCTCGCTGGATGAGCTCTGCATCGACACGATCCGGACTCTCGCTATGGATGCGGTGCAGCAGGCCAATTCCGGCCATCCGGGGACGCCGATGGCATTGGCGCCGGTAATCTACACGCTGTGGCAGCATTTCCTGCGCTTCGATCCGGAGGATCCGATCTGGCCGAACCGCGATCGCTTCGTGCTCTCCAATGGGCACGCTTCGATGCTGCTCTATGCGATGCTGCACCTGACCGGCGTAAAGGCGATCAACGCCAGGTACGAACGTCTCGGCGAACTCTCCGTGACGCTCGAGGACATCAAACGGTTCCGCCAGCTCGACAGCAAGTGCCCGGGCCATCCCGAGTATCATCTGACCTCCGGCGTCGAGACGACGACAGGACCGCTGGGCCAGGGCTGCGCTACGAGCGTCGGCATGGCCATCGCGGCGCGCTGGATGGCACAGCACTTCAATCGACCGGATTTCGCGATGTTCGACTTCGACGTCTATGTGCTCTGCGGCGACGGCGACATGATGGAGGGCGTATCGAGCGAAGCTGCCTCTCTCGCGGGCCACCTGATGCTCGGGAACCTCTGCTGGGTATACGACAGCAACCGCGTGACGATCGAGGGCCACACGGATCTTTCCTTCAGCGACGACGTCGCCGCACGCTTCCTCGCCTATGGCTGGAATGTACGGCGGGTGGGCGACGCGAACGACACCGAGCGGCTGGCCCACGCGATCGAGAACTTCAGGCGCACCAACGATGTGCCGACCCTGATCATCGTCGAGAGCCATATCGGCTATGGCGCCCCGCACAAGCAGGACACCAGCGCCGCGCATGGCGAGCCGCTCGGTGAGGAAGAGGTCCGCTTGGCCAAGCGGAGCTACGGTTGGCCCGAAGACGCCAAGTTCCTCGTGCCGGACGGCGTCCGCGAACATTTCCAAGCCGGCATCGGCAAGCGTGGTCGGCAGCTCCGCGAGGCCTGGTTCGCGCGGCTGGGGGCGTACCGGACCAAGTATCCCGACCTCGCCGACCACCTCGAGCGGATGCAGCGGCGCGAACTCCCGGATGGCTGGGATGCCAACCTGCCGAGCTTCCCGGTGGACGACAAGGGTATTGCCGGGCGCGATGCCTCGGCCAAGGTGCTCAATGTGATAGCGCAGGACTATCCTTGGCTTATTGGCGGCTCTGCGGACCTCGCGCCGTCGACCAAGACGCGCCTCACCTTCGAAGGTGCCGGGGATCTCTCAGCGGAGAAGCCGGGCGGCCGCAACCTGCATTTCGGGATCCGCGAGCACGCGATGGGCGCGGCCCTGAATGGCCTGGCGCTCTCCAAGCTCCGCTCCTACGGCTCCGGGTTTTTGATCTTTTCCGATTACATGAAACCACCGATGCGCCTGAGCGCGCTCATGGAGCTGCCGGTCATCTACATCTTCACCCATGATTCGATCGGGGTGGGCGAGGATGGGCCGACGCACCAGCCGGTCGAGCAGCTGATCGCACTGCGCTCGATCCCTGGCCTCGTCACGCTCCGACCCGCCGACGCCAACGAAGTCGTCGAAGCCTGGCGCGTCATCATCGGCCTGAAGCATCAGCCGGCCTGTCTCGTGCTGAGCCGCCAGGCCCTCCCTACCCTCGACCGCGCGCGCTTCGCTTCGGCAGCGGGTGTTGCGCGAGGCGCCTATGTCCTGGCCGACGCCGAGAATGGCAAGCCGGCCGTGATCCTGATCGGCACAGGCAGCGAGGTTGCGCTCTGCGCCAAGGTGTACGACGCGCTCAACGGCGAGGGCATAGCGGCGCGGGTCGTCAGCATGCCGTCCTGGGAGATTTTCGAGCAGCAGGACCAAACTTACCGTGACAGCGTGCTGCCACCCAATGTAACGGCGCGCGTCTCGGTCGAGCAAGGCTCGGTACTAGGCTGGGATCACTATGTCGGCATGAGCGGCGCCAAGATCGGCATGCACACCTTCGGCTCGTCAGCGCCACTCAAGGACCTACAAACGAAGTTCGGCTTCACGCCGGAAAAGGTGCTGGCGGCTGCGAAAGGTCAGCTGGCGAAAGCCAAAGGGCGGTGAGCATGAATCCACTCAAATCCCTGAACGACCACGGTCAAGTTGTTTGGCTCGACTTTCTCGCGCGCCGCTTCATTGCTGATGGCAGCCTCAAGAGACTCGTCAACGAAGACGGTCTCACAGGCGTCACTTCCAACCCGTCGATCTTTGAAAAGGCAATTGTCGGCAGCAGTGATTACGACGCCTCGCTAGAGGCCGCCGAGCAGCAGGGTGACCTGGATGTGCTGTCTTTGTTCGAGCGGCTCGCAGTCGAGGATATTCAGAACGCGGCCGACGTGCTGCGGCCCGTCTACGAGGCGACACAACGCCGCGATGGTTATGTAAGCATGGAAGTCTCCCCCTATCTCGCGATGAGCACCGAGGGAACGGTGGCCGAGGCGCGCCGGCTCTGGCGCGCCGTCGGGCGGGAGAACCTGATGGTCAAGGTGCCAGCGACCGCGCCAGGGTTGCCCGCAATCCGCCAACTCACCGGCGAAGGCATCAACATCAACATCACGCTCCTTTTCTCGCAAGTGGTCTACGAGGAAGTTGTTGCGGCTTATCTCCGTGGGCTCGAGGATCTGGTCGCGCGCGGCGGCGATCCAAGCCGGACCGCCAGCGTGGCAAGCTTCTTCGTGAGTCGCATCGACAGTGCGATCGACAAACTCATCGACGAGCGTCTCCGTCAGACGAACCAGGCCGAGGAGCGCGAGATGCTTGCCGGGCTCCGCGGCAAGGTGGCGATTGCCAACGCCAAGCTCGCGTATCAGCGCTACAAGCGACTCTTCGCCGGGTCGCGTTGGGAAAAGCTGCGCGCCAAAGGCGCGCGCCCGCAGCGGCTGCTGTGGGCGAGCACCGGAACGAAGGACCCTTCCTACAGCGACGTGCTCTATGTCGAGGAGCTGATCGGTCGCGATACAATCAACACGATGCCGCCCGCGACCATGGACGCTTTCCGGGACCATGGCAAAGTGCGTCCCGCCCTCGAGGAGGACGTCCGCGAGGCGGAGCGCGTCATGGCAACGCTCGATCGGTTCGACATCTCGATCGACGCGGTAACGGCAAGGCTGACCCAGGAGGGGGTGCAGCTCTTCACCGAGGCGGCCGACAAACTCCTTGGCGCGGTCGCCCGCAAGCGCGCCAAGCTTCTCGGCGCGGCGCTCGACAGTCAAACCTGCAAGCTTCCGGCGGAGCTAGAGAAGGAGGTCGCGGCCTCGCTCGAAGCCTGGCGGCGCGCCGGCAACGTCCGGCGGCTGTGGGCGCGCGACGCCAGCCTCTGGACCGGAACGGACGAGGCGAAATGGCTCGGCTGGCTCGGCATCGTCGACGAGGGGCGTAAGCGGACCGAGCGCCTCGACCAGCTGGCTGAGGATGTTCGACGGGAGCGCTTCTCCCACATCCTGCTGCTGGGCATGGGAGGATCGAGCCTGGGGCCGGAGGTCCTCGCGGAAACCTTTGGTCGCCAACCGAACCGCCCTGAGCTGCTCGTACTCGATTCGACCGATCCGGCACAGATCCGAACTGTCGAAAGCAAGATCGATCCCGCCCGCACCCTCTTCATCGTGTCGAGCAAGTCCGGCGGCACGCTGGAGCCGAATATTCTGAAGCAGTATTTCTTCGAGCGTGTGAAGGCGGCGGTCGGTGCCGGCCAGGCGGGATCGCGCTTCATCGCCATCACCGATCCGGGCTCGAAGCTGCAGGAGATTGCCGAGCGCGATCGCTTCCGACACGTCTTCTTCGGCGAGCCGACCATCGGCGGGCGGTATTCGGTGCTCTCGGATTTTGGCATGGTGCCGGCCGAGGCGATGGGCCTGGACCTTGGCAGATTGCTCAGTGCGACGCAGGAGATGGTGCGCTCCTGCGCCGCGAGCGTGCCGCCGGCCGACAATCCGGGTGTCGTGCTCGGGACCGTCATGGGTGTGCTGGCAAAATCGGGGCGCGATAAGGTCACCATCATCGCATCTCCGCGGATCGCCGATTTTGGCGCGTGGCTCGAGCAGCTCATCGCAGAGTCGACGGGCAAGCAGGGCAAGGGGGTCATCCCGGTCGACGCCGAGCCGCTTGGACCGCCGGATGTCTATGCGCCGGATCGGCTCTTCGCCTATGTGCGGCTTGCGGCCGACGCGGACCCGCGGCAGGACGAGTCCGTGGCCGCGCTCGAGCGGGCCGGCCATCCAGTGGTACGGATCGCCCTCGCCGACCGCTACCACATCGGTCAGGAGTTCTTCCGGTGGGAGATCGCCACCGCGGTTGCGGGCGCGATCCTCGGGATCGATCCTTTCGACCAACCGGACGTCGAGGCGAGCAAGATCAAGACGCGCGAGCTCACCGCTGCCTACGAGAAGAGCGGCAAGCTGCCGCCGGAGGCGGCGCTCGCTGGGGATCGCGGCGTCAAGCTCTTCGCCGACGAGAGTACCAGGAAGGCTCTCGCAGGATCTCGCGGCACACTCGCGGGCTGTCTCAGAGCGCATTTCGAGCAGCTCCGAAGCGGCGACTATTGCGCGCTCCTCGCCTACATCGAGCGCAACAAACTCCATCGCGATGCGCTGCAGTCAATCCGCGTGATGATCCGCGACCGGAAACGTGTGGCAACCTGCCTGGGCTTCGGGCCGCGCTTCCTCCATTCGACGGGGCAGGCCTACAAGGGCGGACCAAACACCGGCGTGTTCCTGCAGATCACCTGCGATGACGCCGCCGACCTCGACGTGCCGGGCCAGAGGTACACCTTCGGCGTCGTCAAGGCGGCGCAGGCACGCGGCGATTTCGAGGTGCTCGCCGAACGCGGTCGGCGCGTGCTACGCGTGCACCTTGGCGCGCACGTCGCGGCGGGTTTGACAACGCTCAGAGAGGCCGTCCAGCAAGCTTTGGCATGAAAATGGACGAGTCCAGGGAGAAAGCAAGATGCAGCTTGGCGTGATCGGCTTGGGTCGCATGGGGGGAAACATCGTGCGCCGGCTCCTGCGCGGCGGCCATCAATGCATCGTCTTCGACCAGCAGACCGAGCGGATTCGGACGCTCGCGGAAGAGGGCGCGACGGGCGGCGCCGATCTCGAGGATGTCGTCGCGCGCCTCAAGAAGCCACGGGCCGTCTGGGTGATGCTGCCTGCGGGGGAGGTTACCGAGCACATGGTGACACAGCTCGGCGCGCTGATGGAATCGGGCGACATTATCATCGATGGCGGCAACTCTTTCTTCAAGGACGATATCCGGCGGGCACAGGCTCTCCGGAAAAAGGGCATTCGCTACCTCGACGTCGGCACCAGCGGCGGCATTTGGGGTCTCGAGCGCGGCTACTGCATGATGATCGGCGGCGACGATGACGCGGTCGATCAACTCGACCCGATCTTCGACGTGCTCGCCCCAGGGGCGGGCGATATCCCGCGGACGCCCGGGCGCGAAGGCGGCGATCCCCGCGCCGAACGCGGCTACATCCATTGCGGCCCCAGCGGTGCGGGGCATTTCGTCAAGATGATCCACAACGGCATCGAGTATGGCCTCATGCAGGCCTATGCCGAAGGGTTCGACATCCTGCGCAACGCCGCGTCCGAGGCGCTGCCGAAGGAGCAGCGCTATTCGCTCAACCTGCCCGACGTCGCCGAGGTCTGGCGCCGCGGCAGCGTCATCGGCTCTTGGCTCCTCGACCTGACCGCGATGGCGTTTGCCGAGGACCCCGAGTTGTCGCGGTACTCGGGGTTCGTCCAGGACTCCGGCGAAGGCCGCTGGACGGTCATGGCAGCGATCGAGGAAGCCGTGCCGGCGGAGGTGCTCTCGGCGGCGCTCTACGCCCGATTCCGCTCGCGCGAGCAGCACAGCTTTGCCGAGAAGCTGCTCTCGGCGATGCGCAACAAGTTCGGCGGCCATGTCGAACCCAAGAACGACGATTGAGATGGAACCGCAAGCGCAGTCCCCGCCTCCTTGCACCCTCGTCATCTTTGGGGCCGCCGGAGATCTCACCAAGCGCCTGCTGGTGCCGGCTCTCTACAATCTCCGGCGCGCGAAGCTCTTGCCGGAAGAGTTCGCATTGATTGGTGTCGCCCGAAATGACAAGAGCAGCGAGACGTTTCGCCGCGACCTCGGCGCCAGCGTCCGCGAGTTTGGCACGGGCGAGGTGGCGCCCGCGGACTGGCAGTGGCTCGCCGAGCGTATACGCTACCTCCAAGGCGAGTTCGACGACCCGACGACGTACGAGAAGCTGTCGCGGCTATTGGTCGAGACCAGCAAGAAGCATGGCACCGGCGGCAATTGCCTGTTCTATCTCGCAACCCCCCCGCAGGCCTTCGCCACCATCGTGCGCCGGCTAGGCGAGGCCGGCCTCGTTCGCGAGGAGAAAGGGCAGTTCCGGCGGGTCATCATCGAGAAGCCCTTCGGCGCGGACCTCCGATCGGCGCAGGCGCTTAACCGCGATATCCTCGGCGTCCTCGCCGAAAGCCAGATCTATCGGATCGACCACTATCTCGGAAAGGAGACGGTGCAGAACATCATGGTGTTCCGCTTCGCCAATGGCATCTTCGAGCCGCTGTGGAATCGGGACCACATCGACCATGTCCAGATCACCGTGGCGGAGACGGTCGGCGTCGAGCGGCGCGGCAAGTTCTATGACGCGACCGGCGCCTTGCGCGACATGGTGCCGAATCATCTCTTCCAGCTCCTCACCCTCACCGCCATGGAGCCACCGAGCTGCTTCGGCGCCGAAGCCGTGCGCTCCGAGAAAGCGAAGGTTTTGGAAGCGGCGCATCACTTCGGCGCTTACGATGCGCGGCACAATGTGGTGCGCGCGCAATACGGCGCCGGCACGGTCGAAGGAAAGAGCGTGGATGTCTATCGGCGCGCGCCCAACGTCGCCTCGGACTCCACCACGGAGACTTACGTCGCGCTGAAGATTATGATCGACAGTTGGCGATGGGCCGGCGTGCCCTTCTACCTCCGCACGGGCAAGGCACTGACGAAGCGTCGGACCGAGATAGCCGTCCAGTTCAAGCAAGCGCCGTTCGCACTGTTCCGCGACACGCCGGTGGAACAGCTCACACCCAACGACATGATTCTGCACATCCAGCCCCAGGAGGGCGTGACGTTGCGGTTCGATGCGAAGATCCCTGGGCCGCACGTGCGTATGGGCGGGGTCGAGATGAAGTTCAATTACGAGGACTATTTCAATCTGTCGCCTAACACCGGGTACGAGACGCTGATTTACGACTGCATGATCGGCGACGCAACGCTGTTCCAGCGCGCCGACAACATCGAGGCCGGATGGCGCGTCGTGCAGCCCGTGCTCGATGCCTGGACAGAGGCCCGTGCGGCCGAATTGCCGACCTATACGGCGGGAAGCGCCGGACCAAGCGAGGCGGACGCGCTTCTGGCCCGCGACGGCCGGCGCTGGCGCGCGCTCGAATAACCGCGTCCGGGCGGGAGGAGGCATGACCGAGGATCGGCGAAGCGCATCGAAGGTCTCACTTGTCCTTGCCGACGTCGATGGCACGCTGGTCACCGAGGACAAGGTGTTGACGCCGCGGGCACGGGAAGCAGTGCATGAGCTTCGCGCAGCCGGCATCGCCTTCGCCATCACGAGCGGACGGCCGCCGCGGGGCATGGCGATGCTGATCGAGCCCTTGGCCCTCGAGACGCCGATCGCCGGCTTTAACGGCGGAATCTTCGTCACGCCCGACATGGTCACCATAGAGGAGCACGTCCTTGATGCCAACGTTGCAAGCCGCGCGGTCGAGCTCATCCTTCATCATGGGATGGATGCCTGGGTCTATAGCGGCGAGGGCTGGCTAATCCGCAACCCGAAGGCGCCGCATGTCGCGCGCGAACAATGGACGGTCAAGTTCCCGCCGACCGTCGTCGTCGACTTCGGTCCAGCACTCGAGGGGGCGGTCAAGGTCGTCGGCGTGAGCGACGATCATGACCGGGTGGCGCGTTGCGAGAAAGATGCGAAGGGTGCGCTCGGGGCGTACGCCTCCACGGCTCGTTCGCAGCCTTACTATCTCGATGTCACGCACCCCGATGCCAACAAGGGGACTGTCGTCACTACGTTATCCAAATTCCTGTCGATTCCCTCCGCGGAGATCGCCACGATCGGCGACATGCCGAACGATGTACTCATGTTCCGGAAGAGTGGCCTTAGCATCGCCATGGGCAACGCCGGTCCGGACGTGAAAGCGCAGGCGCATTGCATCGCCGCCTCCTACAATGACGAGGGATTCGCGAAGGCGATCGAGCGGTTCATCTTGAACCGCTCGATCGCCGACCCTGCGGAGGTACGATGAGACCGGTTCTCGTCGCGCCATCAATCCTGTCGGCGGATTTTGGCCGTCTCGCGGAGGAAGTCCGCGCCGTCGACGCGGCGGGAGCCGATTGGATCCATGTCGATGTGATGGACGGGCGCTTCGTGCCGAACATCACGATCGGGCCGGTGGTCGTCGAAGCGATGCGGCGATCCACCAAGAAGCCACTCAACGTGCATCTGATGATCGTCGAGCCGGAACGTTACCTCGCCGCCTTCGCCGCGGCGGGCTCCGACCATCTCCTCGTTCCGGCAGAGCCGTCTGCGACGATCCATCTCCACCGCGTGCTCTTGCAGATCCGGGATCTCGGCAAGAAGGCGGGCGCGGTGCTCGATCCCGCGAGCCCGATCGAGCTGATCGAATATGTCCTTCATCTCTGCGATGTCGTCCTGGTCATGACCGTCAATCCCGGCTTCGGCGGACAGAAATTCCTGCCGGAGATTCTTCCCAAGATCCGCCGGGTGCGGCAACTCTGCGAGGAGCGCGGCCTTGATCCCGTCATCGAAGTCGATGGCGGGCAGAATTGCGAGACCGCCAGGCAGGTTATCGAAGCCGGCGCGAACGCCATCGTCGCCGGCTCCGCGATCTTTGGGTCGCATGATTACGCCGCCGCGATCACCGCCATCCGCGAGGGCCGCTGCCCGCCGACCCGAAAAGTGCGCTCATGACGAGCCCCTGCGAGGCCAGACTCGAAATTCTCGCCGATCCCGAGGCGCTGGCGCACCGGGCGGCAGACTGGCTGCTCGCAGCGGCGGCAGCAAAGGACGGCGATTTCGCTGTAGCCCTCTCCGGCGGATCGACGCCACGCCGACTCTACGAACATCTGGCCGGGCCGCGCTATTGCGACGCATTTCCGTGGTCCCGCACACACTGGTTCTGGGGCGATGAGCGGTTCGTGCCGCAAGATGATACGCTGAGCAACTACCGCATGGTGCGGCTGGCGATGCTGTCGCGCGCGCCGATCCCCACCGCCAATATTCATGCCATCCCGACCGAAGGCGTGAGTCCAGAGGGAGCGGCGTCCGCCTATGAGCGAGAGCTTCGGTCGTTCTACGGTGCCGACCGCCTCGATCCAGGGCGACCGCTCTTCGACGTGACGCTGCTGGGGCTCGGCCCCGACGGGCATACGGCTTCGTTGTTCCCGGGCACCGCCGCGCTCGCGGAGCGCGACCGATGGGTCGCCGCCATCGTCGGCATCAAGTCCGAAGCCCGCATCACGCTGACCTATCCGGCGCTCGAGAGCAGCCGGCACGCGGCCTTTCTGGTCGCGGGGGAAGAGAAGCGGACCATTCTCGCGCGATTGCGCCGCGGCGATAGCGACCTGCCGGCGGCGCACCTGTGCCCTACCGGCACGCTATGGCTGTTTAGCGACGTCGCCGCAGCGCGAGAGGTGGGCGCATGACGGCGCCACTATCGTCGGCACGAGACGCGCTGAAGCGCGCCGCCGCAGCGCGGGCCGTCGAGGAGGTGGAGAACGGCATGGTGCTCGGGCTCGGCAGCGGATCGACCGCTGCCTTCGCCGTCGAGGCTCTGGCAGCGCGCGTCGCGAAAGGCTTGCTCGTCAGTGGGATTCCGACCTCGGAGAAGACGGCGGCGCTGGCGCGGCGGCTCGGCGTCCCGCTCACCACTTTCGCCGCGCACCGGCGCATCGATCTGACGATCGACGGCGCCGACGAGGTCGAACGTCGCACGCTCCACCTCATCAAAGGCCGGGGCGGCGCTCTCCTGCGGGAGAAGATCGTCGCCGCCGCCAGCGCGCGCATGATCGTGGTCGTGGACGAATCGAAGCTCGTCGATCGGCTCGGCAGTCAGCATGTCCCGCTGCCCGTCGAGATCGTCTCCTTCGGGTGGCAGTCCGTGATCGACCGTTTGATGGTGATCGGCTGCGCGGCG
>Ga0185299_10004663_pt1 | contig 16325 bp, 16 predicted proteins | sample PaiPotPPA55metaG_FD_128002 | JGI IMG/M metagenome (GOLD analysis project Ga0185299, IMG submission 128002) | Iron sulfur acid spring bacterial and archeal communities from Banff, Canada, to study Microbial Dark Matter (Phase II) - Paint Pots PPA... ...
ATCGTTGCCTGATGCACATCCATCCCAATATACTTGGCGTCATTCATGAGGGCGCTCCTTGTTGTAGGTTGAGATGCAACGATCAAAACCTACTCTAAACGGGCGCCCTTTTATAATGCGTTTACCAAGCACTTGGGCTGCCCACTGTCCTGTTAGTTCTGACAGTAGTCATCGGTCGACCAATAGTGAAAGGATGGGCGATTTGAAACTCTGTCCTCGTGTTCTATGGGATTGAGGCATGTGATGCCAGGTTTATCATGCAGATCCATTCTGGTTGCTGATGATTTTAAAGATTGGCGACGCCAAGTCCGTTTGCTGTTTCAGGCACGGCCGGAATGGCAAGTCATCGCCGAGGCGTCGGACGGATCAGAAGCCGTTCAGAAGGCCGAAGACCTGAAGCCGGACTTGATTGTGTTGGACATTGGTCTCCCCAAACTAAATGGAATCGAAGCCGCCCGGCGAATACAACAAATCTCTCCCAGTTCCAAAATAGTCTTCCTGAGTCAGAACAATGACCACGACGTTGTGCGGGCAGCTTTGGGCACGGGCGCCCTGGGTTACGTTCTTAAGACAGATGCCCAGAACGAACTACTGCCTGCCGTGGATGCAGTTCTTCGAGGTAAGCAATTCGTCAGTAGCAGCTTAAAAGACTACCAGTTCACCGACACCTCAGCAGAGAAAATCCCTCGCCGCCATGAGGTTCTGTTCTATTCGGATGACACACTTTTTCTAGACAGCTTTGCTCGTTTTATCGCCGTCGCCCTCAAGGCTGGTGATGCAGCTATCGTTGTCGCCACCGAGTCGCACAGGGAGGCTCTTGCGTTGAGATTGAAGACGCAAGGCGTGAATGTTGACGCCGCCACTCAGCAGGGGACATACATTCAATTGGATGTTGCCAAGACGCTCTCCACATTCATGGTCAATGATATGCCTGACACGGCTCGATTTTTCGAGATTGTGGCTGGTGTCATTCAGGCAGCCGCCAAAGCGGCGAAAGGAGAGCATTCTCGCGTTGTGGCTTGTGGGGAATGTTCGCCTCTCTTGTGGGTGGAAGGTAAGCCGGACGCGGCGATTCGGCTCGAACAACTCTGGGATAGCGTAGGCACAGCCTTCAAGGTGAATATCCTGTGCGGGTATGCGTTGAGCGGCTTTCACGGCGAGGAAGACCAACAAGTTTTCCAGAGCATCTGTGCGGAACACTCGGCCGTTTATTCTCAGTGAGAAGTAAAACTCAATTCTAGGTTAACCTGCGGCGGCGTCTCCCTTTGCGAGCTGGCGCAGTTCGGCCTCAGGAACAGCAAATTCCGCGGTGCCACAATCCAAGCAGACAACAACCTCAGGAAATAGCCACACGACGGGCTTATCAATATCGGGGAAATGGAAGCAAATCTCCGCGCTGAATTTTTGGTGGTTAACTGATCCGCACGACTTGCAAGGCATACGGGGCCAGATCTCCTTTTAGGACACGTCTCTGCATGGAACGCATCTCCTTTGCATGGAACGCACCTCCTTATGGGAAAAGGTACAACCCTTGAAATTCAAAACTTTGATCCCAACATGCACGTCATTTGATTTGACTTTCGGAAAGGGAGTTCTCTTAGTGCCTGGTAATAGCTGACGGCGTCTTCGACGCGTCGCTAGTGCCAGGAACTTGTCTACACAGATTTGTTGATTTGAAAGGATTTATTCAACAAGTTCGTGGAGAGTCGGGTGCATTCGATGGGTCGATGCAACACCATCTAAGAACTGATCTGTTTAAGGGTGGTGTGTATGATCCACGTGAAGCGATCGAGACTTTCTGTACGGAGAAGAGTGACATCTGGAGTCGATGGAAGGCCGGGCAGTCCTTGCATGCGATTGGGCGCGCCTTTGACAAGCCACATGGCTGCATTCGCTCTGTCTACGAAAGCGCCGAGTCGGAAAGATCGCACTTGGTGTTTCCGCACTTGGTGTTTCCATTGTCGTTGCCCTTATAGGCTTGCTCATTCTGAATTGGCTTTTTATCCGGAAGCTGTGAATGCGGCTTACAACGCTTTAATTGGGTTTTGTTGCCGTCGAGGCCGAGGGGTTTGGAGCGCCTGGCTGCTGAGGTAGTAAGCCCAAGTTTTGGAGTAATGCAAATGTATTCTTCGCCGGACCACGCCAGTGAAAACGACAGCTCTCGAAAGTTGTATCCACCCACTCAGTATCGCCGCCGGAATAAAAAAGATCGCAATTCTTCAGGTGGCAACGGATGAAGACAACGTCATCCATAATGAAACTCTGGTCGATTAGATTTTTGTCTTCGTACACGCTTACTTCGAGCTTCATGGCCAAGACCTCTTCGTAAGAATGAGGCTATAGCACAATTAAATGGCGTGCAAGGCACCTATGATACACAAAAACTCCATCCGTGCTCTATTGGGCGTGAATACAAAGGTAGCTCGCGGAGCGCGAGCGCTCTGTAAGTTCCGTAATGCTGTCGGTTTGTAGCTGTGTCCGCAGATGTCGATTCGGATGCGGGCGACCAATCGCAGGGGTCGACCATATCAGAAAGGACGGAGTTACAAGAATGGCGCCAGCCATATCGACAAGCGACCAGATCAACCAAAGTGGTCCCTTTTTCACGCCGTGACACAAACCCGCTTGAGCGATTCTCGCTAGTAACACCATTCGAGGACCGGTTCAGTGATGTGATTACCCGCTCTACTGCTAGCACGCAATCCTGCCGTCCTTTCCGTTTCTGAAGCATCTCACCATGAGAGAAGGACTGGTTTATGCCGAAGCGCATTTTTATCGTCGATGACAACTTAGGCGTACGCAGATCGTTACGTTCCTTTTTCGATTCGCAGACAGGCTTTGAAGTCTGTGGCGAAGCCGCCGATGGTTTAGACGCAATCGAAAAAGCCAAAGAAGCGAATCCTGACTTAGTTGTTTTAGATTTTTCAATGCCAGAGCTGAACGGGCGGGATACAGCAGCTGTTCTCAGTCCGCTGATGCCAGAAGTGCCGATAATACTTTTCACTGCGTTTGATACAGCCGTCAGGCATTCGGATGCCTACGCTTACGGCATCAGTGCGATTGTGTCAAAAACAGAAAGTCTAAACGCTCTGGCAAAGCAGGTGCAAGCGTTGCTGACCACGGTCTGACTGCTGTTCTCCGTGCGGCTGTCGTAAGCGATCATGGATCGACAAAATCATCGGTTCGTGGAGAAGATCACGAGTCTGCTGCGACCGCGCCCAGAAGGTCAGGACTAGTTGATTTGGCATCCCCGGCGAGAAAGCGGCTCTAGGGCTGAGAGGAGGACTGGCATGCGCAAGCGCCACATTAGCCCGGCTCTACGGAGCGCTGAACCTTCTGATCAAGCTTGGTTGGACATGGGTCGTAATGTTCTGGTTGAGGTCATGTCGGAAGAAAAAGCCTACCCTATCGAATCTGCGCTCCTACCAGATGAAAATGAGGACTGTGGGTGGCGTGCGGGCAATCCAGGAACTCAGATAATCCGGCTGATCTTCGATGAACCTCAAGCGCTGAGACGTATTCGCTTGGTTTTTGAGGATACCGAAAAAACACGCACGCAAGAGTTCGTTCTGCGATGGTCGCCGGGTACTGGCCGTTCTTTCCGAGAAATCGTACGGCAGCAATGGAATTTCAGCCCACCAGACTCAGTACGGGAGATCGAGGACTACAGTGTTGACCTCTCCGAAGTGGCAGTACTTGAATTGATCATTGTGCCCGACCAAGCTGACCGTGAAGCGCGGGGATCCCTGAGGAGTTTGCGGTCAGCGTGACGCCGCTCTAGGCATATTGTGCGTAGCCGTGTTGGCGTACCGACATCGCCTGAAGCCCAAGCAACTGCGGGAGATCTTGTACCGCAAGAGAATCTGACACCTTCTTTTTGGACCCTCCCGGCTTCCCGCGCTACTGGCATTTGCTTACGCACCGCATTAATGTGGATCTTGCACCACCGCATTTGCGTAGCAGAATTCCTCCCAGTATCCGCCTCAGCTGGAGGCGCTGTCATGTTGATAAGGAAGGAACGGGCGAGGCAGAATCCTCGGAGGGTGCCTCAATGTACGGAGTGAACCATGAGATCCGCCAAGCAAATAGTATTCCAGTACAACGGCGATCCGACCACGGAAGAAACCGATCTCGATATGGATGGTGACAAATCGGTTCCCGAGCAGGGGTCCTTCATAGACCGCAGAGGCGAGCGCTGGAAGGTAGCCCAAGTTAGCATGGAGACAAGTGCGGAAGAACCCTTCGCGGTCCCCATTTATAGGGTTTCCCTCACCGACAAGGTGTGATTTGGGGCCGCGAGTTTGAGCCCTTCGCGTATTTCGCGCCTCAACTCACTGCTGCCTGCCAAAATTCAAAAGTCTCCTCGGAGATTCCTGGAGTCTCAGTCGCTGATTCCACGCGGTAGATGTCGGCCAAGCAGTCGAAGAAGGCGGCCGCTTCCGCTTCCAGCCCGAGTAGCCGCAGCGATTTCAATATCCTTGTGATCCTCAGGTGGTTGTGATTGGAGGGAGAGATCCAATTCTTCGAACGGTTAGCGAAAAAGAAGGCGCGGGTCACCGTCAGCGCAGTGGCCTCCTGAATCGCCATCCGGCGGTCTCAATGGGTCGACGCAACACCTGCTCGAAGTCTACTTGCAGGAGTTTCAAGGGCTAAATTCGTTCCATCGTAACTCACTCTATTAGGCCTGCAAATCTAATGAATGGGGAAACATGCGTTCTCCGATGATGGGTTCGGTGGTATTTCTAGATATGGGAGAGCAATCCCCAAACGTACAGCCCGAGCAAGACGACAAGGCAGACCGTGCCCAGATGGACATAGCGATCAACCAATTGTGTAACAGACCACCCGTACATTTCGGTGAGCAGGCTGGGATCAGAGAGGTTCACTCCCTCGATCTCTCCAAATGGAATATCTTCAAACCGTCCTGTCCATGAAAGGAAAACGTGCATGAAGCTCAGCGCTCCGATGACTAGCAGTCCGCAACGCAGGCCCCAATTCTTAGACAGTGCGCTTTCGCGCGGAGCGTAAAACGTCGCCATCAGGACTGTGGCCAGCAGCATTGCACCGCCATCCCCGCAGAAGACGATCAGAGCACCCGCCGGGAAACATAGAACAATCAGTTGCAGGACGACCACCGCTCCGGCGGCAACAACCCAGCCCCACCGCTCCGCCTTCCACGCCTGAAATCCCCCAAAGACAATGGCAGCCGTCAGGCCCAGAACGATCCACCATGACCGTTCCTCACCGTGTAGGGTGACCCAGAGCAGGGGCACTGTCCATCGGCCCGTCAGCCAGGCAGCGATGGCGTGCCCACTTTCGTGCAGCACCATTGCGAGCATGGCTGCCGCAAGTCGCAAGCCGGTGCTCGCGACCAAGCGCGCCAAAATCAATGCTAACGGCAGGGCGAGTATCCGGCCCTTCAACTCCCTTAGGGCATCGTTTCGCACCGTTACACGCGCAGACGCTGAGAGAGGCACGGGCACGGCAAGACCAGATTGTTTCGTGGCCCGGTCGAGCGCCGCCTGATCACGCGCGAAGACGATGCCGCACTTCAGACACTCGGTGGTCTGCAATTCATGATCGAATTGACATTTTGGGCAGCGCATCCGGGATGGCCTAAATCCATTGTAGGAGGGTAGCGCTACACATCTACAGACAGTCGCAGGCGTACTGCCGAAATAGGTAAGGCTCCGAACCAGCCTTTGACTCCCTTAGTGCGAGCCGCGGAACGTTGCTCAGGGCGGCGTAAGTCCTGGTAATCGCGCAAGTAGGAAAGTGGAATTGCTCCGAGTAGCCCGTCATATTCACTTGCCTTAATAACCCATCTTAAGTAAGGTTAAGCCTACAACGGTCCAGATTGAATGGAACGGATCGGATGATCCACAAGCATGCTGCGTTCGGCTCTGTTGTCATTTCTTGTTGTCGGCTGGTTTAATTTTGTTTTGCCCAAAGCAACCTATTCCCAGGGTGAGACCACCAGCGCGATCGTCGGCCAGGTACGCGACGGAAGCGGCGCGGTTGTGGCGGGCGCGACGGTGACGATTGTTGATCGAGAGACCGGAATGCGAAGGAGTGCGAAGACCGATGAGTCGGGTCGGTTTAACTTCCCACAGCTCAAGCCGGGCACATATTCGGTAACGGCGGAGGCCGAAAGCTTCGAAGCACGGCACAACGACGCGGTAGCCGCGCAGTTGGGCCAGAAGCAATCGGTCGATTTCGTGCTGAAGCTTGCGCAAGCGAACCAGAGCATTGAGGTTACCAGCGAAGCGGCAATCCTCAACCCTGAGAATGCGAATACATCAACGACGATTACTGCGCGGGCGCTGGAGAACCTTCCTAATCCCGGCGGCGATCTGACGTATCCGCTGCAATTCGCGGCCGGGGCGCTGGTAAATACGGCGGGCAGCGGGAATGATTTCGTCGGTGGCACGAATGGATATGGAAACGTAGAGTTCAATGGACTGCCCGCTCTTTCGAACGGCTACATCGTGGATGGATTGGAGACAAATGACCCGCTGACAAATCTGAACAGTGGGCTGTCGACGAACCTCGTTCTCGGACTGAATTCGATATCGGAGGTGACCGTCAATACGCTGTCGTATGCGGTCGACCAAGGGCGGTACGGAGCCTCGCAAGTGAACTACGTGACCAAATCGGGCGCGAACGAGTTTCACGGAAACTTGTATGAATTGTGGAACGGTTCCGCGTTCAACGCGGCGAATTACTTTACGAATGCAACTCCTGGGAATCACAAACCACGCTCGACAGTGAACCACTTCGGCGGAAGCGTCGGAGGGCGGATTGTTCGCGACAAACTGTTCTTCTTCTTTGACAGTGAATGGGTGCGGATTGCGCTGCCGATCGTGACGGCCACGACCGTGCCGACCGCGGCATTCCAGAGTTACGTTCTGCAGCAACTCCCGCTGGGTGGCAAGGATTCCGTGACGGGTTCGGTCTACGGCCCGGCGCCGCAACTGGTGCCGTTCTACCAAAGAATGTTTTCGCTGTACGGAAATACCAGCGGGACGCCTCTCAACGTTCTTGGTTGTCCTTTCGATGTTGGTGGAGGTTCGCCCGCGGTTGCGAATGACGGAAACGGCTGCGCCAATCGGCAGAGTATTTCGCATTCGAGCGACGATCATGAACAGGTGCAGACGCTTCGGGTCGACTACAACGTCGATGAGAAGAACACGACTTGGTATCGCTTGCAGAGTGACACCGGGTTGCAGGCGGCCTATACCGATCCGATCAATCCACTGTTCAACGCGATTTCTCCTCAGCCACTGTATTCGTTCGCCGCGGGGTACACGCATGTGTTTTCGCAAAATCTTGTGAATTATTTCAACCCCGCGTTTTCGTGGTATGCGAGCCTGTTCGGTCCGAGCGATTTTCAGAAGACGTTGTCGGCGTTCCCGATCGTGCTGGAAGGCATGGGCGCGAACGCGCCGTTCACAACCGTCGGGGGGTTGGACAACACCTGGGTTCAGGGAAGACGAGCGTCGAGATTGTTCATCAATGACAACCTCGCGTGGAGCCGTGGAGCGCACGAACTGCGATTCGGGATCAATACACGGATCTTTCGGCTGAATGACTACGACTTCGGGGAAGGATCGGTCCCGACTGTAACCTATACGACGTTGCCGCAATATATTTATGGAGTGGCATCGACGGCGACGGAGACTTTTCCGGCTGCCGCGAATGAGCCATTCCGTTTTCTCAACCTTGATCTGTATGCGCAAGATACGTGGAAAGTAACCAGAAAGCTGACCTGGACGTTCGGCATTCGAGATACGTTCAATTCCAACCCGCGCAATCCTCACGACCTGATTGCTCGTCTTGATGGAGCCTTCAATTCGATTTCACATGATGTGAATCAGCCGCTGAATGCCGCGATCCAGACGGGGCTGGGCAATGTATTTTCCTCAACACCGTTAGCGATCCTGCAGCCAAGAACGGCGATCGCTTGGCAATTTGAAGGGAAATCGGTGTTGCGCGCCGGCTTCGGACTCTTCAGTGACCTTTTGCCCGGGAGCATTGCAGACGTGATTGGTGTCAACCCGCCTTATGTGCAAACGTTTCAGGGTGGTCTTCTTGGAACCGTGGGTGGCACGACGATTGCCCTGGGAACGCCGAATAGCGCAATCGACGCGGCTGTGGCGGCGCATCAAACGTTCAGCTCGGGATTCTCTCAGGGCCACCTCTCTTGCGCCTCTTCGGAGTCGAATCCTGCAACCTGTCTTCCTCCCATAGCGATCACCGCGGTGCCTAATGGAGAGCTTCATGCGCCGTACTTCATGGAATGGAGTCTCGGCCTGGAACATCAGTTCGGCGCCACCGGAAGTGTAAAAGCGCAATACGTCGGCACGCGGGCGGTGAACCAGCCTTACCAGACGCAAGTGAACGGCTATCAAACGGCCTGCGAGGGGTGTTTCGCGCCGTTTCCATACGCGCAGTCCACCGATCCTCGCTTTGGCGCGGTGACGCAGCTTTACACCGGAGCGAACAGCCATTACGACGGACTGCAAGCAACGGCAATGAAGCGTTTTGCAAAAGGCTTGATGGGGCAAGTGAACTACACATGGAGCCGTTGCATGGATACCGTGTCGAACGGCGGCTTTCTGCAATTTTCGGCGGGCGGAATTCTGTCGCCTCTTCCAGGAAATCTGGCGCGGGACTATGGACCCTGCGACTACGACATCCGGCAAAATCTAAGCGCGCAATACGTCTATCAATTACCACTGAAGACTGAAAATCGGGCGCTTGGCTATGCGGTGAACGGCTGGCAGGTTTCAGGAACGGCGTTTTGGCATACCGGTATTCCGTTTTCAGTTTTGAGCACGCCCTATTCTGCAAATGGGCAAGGCATTGTGAACGGCAGTGGTCCGCAATTCGCAAGCGTGGTTCCCGGCGTGCCGCTCTACGAACATAAGCCGATTCCAGGCATCACCCAGCCAGGGACCGTTCAGTGGCTCAATCCAAACGCTTTTGTCTCCACGGTTGACCCGAGCACGGGTGCATGCCTGGGAGGCGACAACCGAGAAAATTGTCAGTTCGGGGACCTCGGACGTAACGCCCTGCGAGGTCCGGATTTCCTCTGGAGCGATCTCTACATTACAAAATGGTTTGCGTTGACGGAGCGCGTGAAACTACGGTTCGACGCGCAATTCTTCAACGTGTTCAATCATCCGAATTTTGCACTTCCGAATATGGTGCTCGCCGGTATTCCGGGCAAGCCTTCCACCCAGACCGGTTTTGGAGCTCTTAGCTATGCGACGTCCCCACCGACTGGGTTGCTGGGCGTAGGTCTGGGCGGAGACAGCACGGTGCGGATGATCGCGTTTCAACTGCGTCTAGAGTATTAGGCTCGATCTCAATCAAAGAGATGGAATCAGAAGAGCCAAGAGGACTGAATCGCTTGCGCGTCTGTTGATGGCTCTCACGAATGTTCTTCGCACCACTTAAATCACATAGCGCATGAAAAGCACTTTGGTGTTGACCGAACCGGCACTCCCGAATGGTTGGCAAGCCGGAGAGCGCCGGGATAAACCGGCATGTTGTAGGGATGAAAGAGCCCTACAGGGTCGAAAATCACTGCCCTTGCGCGGGGCTCGGGTGTTGAGGATTCGGTGGTTCGATCCGATAGCCGAGGCTTCGGAGTTGCCGGATCATTTTCGCAGTGTGCCTTTGCTTCGATTGTTTGGTGACTGCTGGGCCGCGTTCTTCGTAACGGACTCCCTGGTGCAGGATCAACCAGATTAACCGACACTGTCGATGTGCAATGGCCCCGATGGTTTGTTGGTGCCCGAGACGCGGTACTGTGCGGCGATACGCAATCTCGAAGATGGTTCCTTTGGCCTTCACGGCGGCGTTGGCGGACTGATTGAGAATGCGCCGCATCTGGCGGTTGCCCTTCGGAGACCGGTGGCTGTAGTTCACGCCTGCGCTCTCGTCGTCGCCGGGGCAGGCGCCCACCCACGAGGAAAGCTGCTTTTCCGAAGGAAAGGTCCCTGCCGTGGGACCGACTTCGGCAATGATCTGTTGTGCTGAGTCCACTCCCAGACCGGGCACGTCCGCCAGCCTCTGGACGGCATCCTGGTGCGGATGGAGCAGACTGGCCAGCTCCTGATCCAGTTGGCCGATCTGCTGCTCGAGGAATTGCAACTGCTCCAGCGCCATCTTCAGGAGCCGTCGGTACACGGGCTTAAGGTCCGTGCACGCGCCGAGCGCATCACACAATTGTTCCGGCGTGGCGCGTAACTTCTGATCGGCCAAAGCAGCCAGAGCTGCCGGGTTGGTTTCTCCCTCAGCCAGCGCTTTCAGCATGCGCCGGGCACTAGCACCCAGCAGATCCGAGACTAGGCTGGACAATTTAATGTGGGCCTCTTCCAGAAGAGACTCCACTTGGTTCTGCAGCCGCACCCGATCGCGCGTCAACTGGTACTTTCTCCGCGTCACCGTCCGGCACAGGCGCTGCTCAGCATTGGGCACAAAGCTCAAGGTCAGCTCCTGAGCCATCAGCCGTTTCACTAGGCGTTCGGCATCGGGGAAATCCCTCTTGCGTCCCCGCCGTCCGCGATTGGATTGCGCCTGCGCCAAATGCAACGTTCCCGACCTCCGGCTTGCGCCTTCCCGCTTCTGGCGTAGCGTTTTCTAGTATCGTTCCAATGCTTCCCAAACTGGTTTCCAATACTGTGCCGTCGATTCCATAACGGCTTCCTCGACCTCTTGCGCGAGCAGCCATGCGGCGAGCGATCGCAGTTGGTCGGGGCTGCTGCCAAACACCCGCCGCTCGAACTGGTACTCACCGTCAACTTCCACGTCAGACACAACTACGGCCAGTATCTTCTTGTGGACATCGATTCCCGCTATCCTGTAAGACATAAGCTCCTCCTGGCCGGGGGCGGAGAGCGTGCTGCGGTTACCTTAACCAGGGTCACGGGCTATCGCCGCTCCCCCAGAGGAAGACAACGACGCCCAATTATTCGCTCAAACACGCACGCTCCGGATCAGACAGGAAAACAGCCTCGAATTCTCCAATGTAGGGCCGACCTCGCCGCCTCAGGCCGTTGCCATCCTAGCTCAAGTGATTTTCATGAGCTTTCGCGGGCCGCAGGCCCTAAAGGACAGGAAAGGAAAGCAGCGAATCCATCCTGGCCTCGAGTCTTGCAGGCGATATCGCGAGGTATCGCTTGAAGCGTAGACAGAGGTATCAGTGGGCCGGGCTATTGAGCTTCGAAAAGCCGATGGAACAGGACGCCGACTCCGTTCCGAGTGGAGGAAGGCAACACAGCAACCACGTTATCGCGAGTGGATTGCTCGGTCCTGCGTAGTCTAAGAACCCGCGCACGCTGAGAAACAACATGCACGAGAACCGGGAGATCTCTTGCACGTCTTGGTCAACCGACCAAGACCGGTCCGCGAAGGCCATAAACCGCACGGCGGACATGAACGTACAGGAGAAGTCGGACTGTGCCGTAGTACCTGTGAACCAGCCGAACAACGAAGGGCAGCATGCCTTCGGCGGAGGCCGGGGAGGGAAGGGCACAGACTGAGGAGAACATCGTTCCATCCCACATGCGTCCGACACAGAGCGGGAAGCGCATGTCCCAGGGATTGTACGGTGTGCGGCCAGCAGCACGTTTCGCCGCCATTCATCCACAGTAAGAGCCGTATGCGTAAAAGCGCCCGTACGGATCTGCGCGGGGGGCGATCAGCGATGGTCGTCCCTACCGCGACAGTAGTCCTCGGACGCGCTTTGCCTGGCGGTTTGTATTTTGTATGAGGTGTCTGAGCCTCGGGTTTGCGGCGATCTGTCGCAGGCTGTGCCCTTACCCCTTCAACTCCAGCGTCATCATGCTACCTTCTTCGCCTGCTTCTCACCTTCGCCCACGCTTCTTAGCCGCCTTCGCAATCGCCGCTCTGCCGGAAGCCGACAAAACGCGCTTCTTCACGCCGATGACTTCGCGCTCAGCTGTCCTAACCGAAGCCGAGACTGCCGGTAGCGTAGGCCCCGGAGGGCGGCGCTAGTAGCACCACGTGCTACGCCAGCAGAAGGATCTTCCCAATGCCGCCTTTTTCCCCCAGCACATGTGCCTCAGCCGCATCACGTAGCGGCATTCGGCGACCGATGGGCAAAACGAATTTGCCATCGCGCACGTCATCGGCAAACTCACGCACCTTGGATGGATCAGGCTGCGTAGACACCCGCGTTATCTTCACTGTCGGATTTTGCGCCGCCGCGCTTTCCGGCAGGACAGCGGTGTAGCCAAAGGAGCCACTCCGCTTTACCTTCGCGATCAGCTTCGCCGCAACCTTACCGCCAACGGTGTCCGCAATTGCATCGACGAGGCGGAATCTCTCAATCGCTTTGTCGTCATCAATCGCTAGCACGTCAGAGACACCGAGGGAGCGGGCGTCATCCAACTCCTTCCCGCGAACACCTGCAATCACCTGCGCGCCTATTTTCTTTGCGGTATGCACTGCCGCGCGCCCAACACTGCCTAGCGCTCCGGTTATCAGAACAACCTGCCCCTTTTTCACGTTTGTCGCTAGGCGCACGAGTTGGTCTCCCGTGAGGGCAATCAGCGGGATCGCCGCCGCGTTCGCCAGGTCCACGCCCTCCGGCAGATGAGTCACCTCCGAATCGTCCACCGCCACCAACTCGGCATAGGTCGCGTAGGATAGTGCAAGAACGCGATCGCCGGCCTTGAAGTGCTGCACATTTGCGCCCACCGCCCGTACGATGCCACTCACGTCGCGGCCCAGAATCGCCGGAAACGATAACGGAAAATCCTTCTGCCGCGTACCCGAACGCACTTTCCAGTCAATCGGATTGACGCTCGCAGCGGCTGCCGCGATCAGTACCGTATTTTCCAGTAACCTGCGGTTCGCGAACATTGTCTTCAAATTGAAGCTTCTCGGGACCGCCGTATTCATGCAGCACCACTGCCTTCATCGTGTATCTCCATGTTAGCCCGCAGATCTCAATACCTTCAGCGCTTCAATTAGATGCGCGGGAGACGACTCGGGCCCGTCGAAATAGCCGCGCCGCGCCTTGGGGAAGTTTGAGGGATGTGGCGCTCAATGCTGGACTTTGCCCCATGGGCGTAAAAAGAATCATCCCGTCACTTTCTTGGCCTGCTTCCTAACCTTCGCCCACCGCTTCTTCGCCGCCTTCGCTATCGCCGCTCTGCTACAGCCGACAGGACGGGAGCTCGAACATCTAAGCAGAGTCTAGCCACCATATGTTGACTCAACCTCTACGTCGCCTCTAACATCGCCCCTCACGGTTGCGCTCTAGCTATGATTGGCCAAACCATCTCGCATTACCGCATCCTGGAAAAGCTCGGCGGCGGTGGCATGGGTGTGGTCTACAAAGCTGAGGACACTAAGCTCCACCGCTTCGTTGCCTTGAAGTTCCTTCCTGACGGGTTCGCACCAGACTCACAAGCTCTAAGTCGCTTCGACCGTGAGGCGCAGGCTGCTTCCGCCTTGAACCACCCCAATATTTGCACCATCCATGAAATCGGCGAGCACAACGGTCAACCCTTCATTGCGATGGAATTCATGGAAGGCACTACGCTGAAGCACCGTATTTCCGGTAAGCCGCTGCCGCTGGACGAAGTGCTCGAATTGGGAATTGAAATGGCCGACGCTCTGGATGCGGCGCACGCCAAAGGCATCATCCACCGCGACATCAAGCCTGCCAACATATTCGTCACCGAGCGCGGTCACACCAAGATATTGGATTTTGGCCTAGCCAAGCTGGCACCGGCAGCCGGCGGCGCGAATCTTTCGGCGATGCCCACAGTCAGCGAGTTAGAGCAGCTTACTCGACCGGGCACAGCGATTGGCACCATCTCGTACATGTCCCCCGAGCAGGTGCGGGGCGAAGAGCTAGATGCACGGACAGATTTGTTTTCATTTGGTGTGGTGCTCTACGAGATGGTGACCGGGGTTCTGCCCTTCCGAGGCGAGACCTCCGGTGTGATCGCGGAAGCGATTTTGAATCGCACGCCGGTTGCACCGGTGCGACTGAATCCCGACCTTCCCCCAAAGCTCGAAGAGGTCATCGCTAAGGCGCTGGAGAAGGATCGCAAGCTACGCTATCAGAGCGCCGCCGATATTCGCACGGATTTGCAGCGGCTGAGGCGCGATTCAGATTCGGGTCGTGCAGTCACCGCGACTGCACAAGTCGAGCCGAAGCCCGCCGCGAAATCCACCCGATTCCGGTGGGCTGCCGCTGCTGCAACAGTGGTTGTCATCGGACTGACCGTGGGCGGCTGGCTGTTTTTCTCGCGCAAGGCGCACGCACTGACAGACAGAGACACCATCGTCCTCGCCGACTTTACAAACACGACCGGCGATCCGGTGTTTGACGGCGCCCTGCGGCAGGGGCTCTCGGTCCAACTCGAACAGTCACCCTTTCTGAGCATTGTCTCGGATCAACGAGTCCAGCAGACGCTCGGGTTGATGGGCCGGTCAGCCGATGCAAGACTCACACCAGTGATTGCGCGGGAACTTTGCCAGCGGAGCGGAAGCGCCGCCGTCCTCGACGGTTCGATTGCGCAGATTGGTACGCAGTACGATCTAATCCTCAAGGCGGTCAATTGCGAAAGCGGCGAATCGTTGGCGAGCACTGAAGCTCAAGCAAGCGACAAGAACCATGTGCTCGAAGCCTTGGGAAAAACTGCCTCAGAAATGCGAAACAAGCTGGGCGAGTCGCTTGGCACCGTGCAGAAGTTCGATACCCCTCTGGATCAAGCCACTACACCTTCGCTTGCGGCGCTGAAAGCTTTCAGTTCGGCCCACAAAATAATGTTCACAACAGGAGCTACGGAAGCCATTCCGCTTTTCAAACGTGCCATCGAATCCGACCCGAATTTTGCCATCGCCTACGCATGGCTGGGCCGCGCGTACAGGGATCTTGACGAAAACGCCACCGCTGCGGACTATACCCAAAAGGCTTACGAACTCCGGGGCCCTACCAGCGAGGCGGAAAAATATTTCATCTTGGCCTCATACGATATCGTGACCACAGGAAACTTGGTGAAGGCCAAACAAACCTGCGAGCTTTGGATACAGGCCTATCCTCGCAATCCGATGCCGCGAACTTTCTTGGCGGGGCCAATATATCCAACTTTTGGACAGTATGAAAATGCGGTGGGTATGGCCAGGGAGGAAGTACGGGTGAGTCCGGACAGTCCCGTACCTTACTTCATCCTCGGGTTCAACTACATCAATTTGAATCGGATCGATGAAGCGAAGGCCACTTACGCGCAAGCTCTCGATCATAAGCTTGACCACCCTTATCTCCATACTGACTTGTATCTCCTTGCGTTCTTGCAGAACGATTCGGCAGGGATGGAGCAACAGGCAGCCTGGTCGACAGGTAAGCTGGCAATACAGCATACGATGCTTGCGTTGCAAGCCGATACTTCCGCTTATTCGGGACGGCTCAAAGATGCTCGGGATCTGTCTCGCCGGGCGATGGATTCCGCCGCCCGTGCCGACCTAAAGGAAGCTTCCGCAATGTACGCCGCTAGGTCCGCTTTGCGAGAGGCGCTATTCGGCCACTTGGACGAAGCTCGCCGACAAGCCGCCAGGGCTACCCAGCAATCGACAGACGAGGGCGTACACTTCAGCGCCGCACTTACGTTGGCATATGCGGGAGACGACACGCAGGCGCGAGCGCTGATCGCCGATCTGGCCGAGCGATTTCCGGAATCCACGATAACGCAAGTCAACTTCCTTCCAACCCTGCGGGCAAGGCTTGCACTCAACAAGAGGAATGCTTCCGAAGCCATCGAGAGTCTTACTAACACAGTACCATATGAATTAGGAAAGTCCGGTACTTACTGGTGGGCCGCATTGTATCCCGTTTATGAGCGAGGTGAAGCTTATTTGGCCGGGCATCAGGGCGCCGCAGCCGTGGCCGAGTTCCAGAAAATCCTCGATCATCGCGGAGTTGTAATCAACCAACCCATCGGAGTACTCGTGCATCTCCAAATCGGGAGAGCCTATGCCATGCAAGGCGACACCGCCAAAGCCAAGGCGGCGTATCAGGATTTTCTCACGCTCTGGAAAGACGCCGACACGGACGTCCCGATCCTGAAACAGGCCAAAGCTGAGTATGCGAAGTTGCATTAGAACCTTGCGTCCCAAACGCAAAGGCAACGTCGAAATCAGACTACCCTGTAACCTTCTTCGCCTTCTTCCTAACTTCGGCCCACCGCTTCTTCGCCGCCTTCGCTATCGCCGCTCTGCCAGCAGCCGACAAGACGCGCTTCTTCACGCCGACGACTTCACGCTCCGCAGAGCCGCCC
>Ga0185299_10004669_pt1 | contig 16295 bp, 18 predicted proteins | sample PaiPotPPA55metaG_FD_128002 | JGI IMG/M metagenome (GOLD analysis project Ga0185299, IMG submission 128002) | Iron sulfur acid spring bacterial and archeal communities from Banff, Canada, to study Microbial Dark Matter (Phase II) - Paint Pots PPA... ...
TTCATCCCGCAGAGTTTCCTGCAAAAGGAAGCGCAGCACGTCGAGGGCTTCGCGCCCGAGGTCGCCGTCGTCACCCATGGCGGCGGCAAGGAACTCGAGGAACCGCTGATCGTGCGGCCGACCTCCGAGACCATCATCAACCATATGTTCGCGCAATGGATTCGTTCGCATCGCGACCTGCCGATGATGATCAACCAGTGGTGCAACGTTGTGCGTTGGGAGATGCGCACGCGAATCTTCCTGCGCACCACCGAATTCCTGTGGCAGGAGGGTCATACGGCGCACGCGACGCGCGCGGAGGCCGAGGCCGAGACGCTCACGATGCTCGAGGTCTATCGCAAGTTCGCCGAGGAGATTCTCGCGATCCCGATCGTGGCCGGGCGCAAGAGCGCGGCCGAACGTTTTCCCGGCGCCGAGGAGACCTACACGATCGAGGGGCTGATGGGCGATGGCCGCGCGCTGCAATGCGGCACCTCGCATTTCCTCGGACAGAATTTCGCGCGCGCTTTCGAGATTCGCTTTCTCGACGAGAAAAACGAGATGGTGCATCCGTGGCAGACCAGTTGGGGCGTCTCGACGCGGCTACTCGGCGCGATCATCATGACCCACGGCGACGATCAGGGTTTGCGCCTGCCGCCAGCGGTCGCGTCAATCCAGGTGGTGGTCGTGCCGATCTGGCGCAAGGCTGAGGAGGGCGAGAAGGTGCTGGTCGCCGCGCGATCGATTCTGCTCGCGCTCGAGAACGCGGGCATCCGCGCCAAGCTAGACGAGCGCGAGGGCGTCACTCCCGGCTTCAAGTTCAACGATTGGGAGATGCGCGGCGTACCGCTGCGCGTCGAAATTGGCCCGCGCGACGTGGCGTCGGGCGAGGTCGTGCTCGCGCGGCGCGATATGCCGGGGCCGGCAGGAAAATCGAAGTCGGCGATGATTGAGGTCGCGGCGCATGCGGCCGTGCTGCTCGGCGAGATTCAGAAAAACCTGCTGGTGCAGGCGCGCGCCGCGATGGACGCCAACACGCATCTGGTGACGAGCTACGATCAATTGTGCGCGCAGATGGAGGGCGAGGGCGGCGGCGGTTTCGCTGATATTTATTGGTGCGGCAATCCGGCGTGCGAAACCAAAATCCGCGAGGACACGCGCGCGACCTGCCGGGCGATTCCGCTCAACCAGTCGCATCCGCCGGACAAGTGCATCGTATGCGGCGAGCCGGCCACCGAGCGCGCCCTGTTCGCAAAAGCGTATTGATGGGGCGCTAAAGACAGGAAAGGACTACTCGAATTCAGGAGAAGATCTCTTTTGGCTAATCCCAGTTTTGTATCAGGAGCTCTGGCGGTTCCGGCAAACGGGCATGACACGCGTCATAAATATCGCGCATTACGCGGCTCATCAGGGCGTCTCGATCACCTAGACTTAGTGGCTCTTCCACAAGGACGGGCGATTCCATGGTACCAATTTCGCCGCCCGCCGGGTGCATGATCCGCAATGGAATGTCGGCAGCGCCATTCGTGCAACATATTTCAAACGTTATCCCGTATTCGCACTCGGGGACTTTAGCTATGGAAGCAAAAACGCGTGCGGATTCTGCGAGATTAGCTACGTAATCGAGGATCCATCCTAGATAGAAACCGTTCTCTAACTCCCCGCTGCGATTCGTCCAATCGCGTCTAGACTTAATCTCGATCACGCCATCACAAGACGCGTTAAAATGAGTAGTGCCTCGGATGTCCTGGAGAACTTTCCTTGTGCCGCGAAATGCTGGCTGCGAAACGCGGTCATCACCGTGGAAGGGAACAAGAGCTATCCTCATTCCGCCGAGAGTCGCTTGAAACTCTCTTAATCTAAGGATTCGGTCAGCCACAGGATGAACCCGTTCGATGTAAAGCCGAGTGCCAACCGGTACAGCGGTAGCACGAAAGCCAATTGAACCGTCACCAACTCGCCGAAACCATGATGAGAAGTTCAGATGTGCACGTTCGAATTTTGTCCTCAGTTCATCGATTCGCCGACTGAGATGGATCGTCAAATCCTGTATCTGGCGCATACTCATCGGTGCGGATTCGCTCCCTCGCCTTATGTAACAATGACGATCGCTCGACCTATGTGGCGCGACATGTGACTGTGGCACGCGAAATACTACGACACCCGAACCATCATCCTCGGTAGGAATGCCAACTGCATTTAGGCCCGGAATTGGTGGATCAATGAGACTATAGGCAGCGCGCTTAAGGCGTTCAGCTAAATCGATGCAGCGAGGGAGAGGTTTAACCGCGAGAGCGCAGGGAGGTTGTTCTGTCGATTCCTCGATACCCAAAAAGAAGTGGCCGCCAGAAGAGTTCGTTAGAGCGACAATCTCTTTGAAGAGCTCGTCTTTTGCGAAACGGGAAACCTTTTCGCCTGAGAGCCACGGGTCTGGCCTACCCTTTTCTCCTGGAAGAGTTTCATTAAACTCAACCGTTTCACCCTCTGGCCACCCTATTAGAGCGGTAATATCCTCCTTCGAAATCGTCTCCAGAGCTTTTTCTAAAACCGCGAGCATCGTCCAAATCACTCAAAAGTAATTCGAAAGCCTAGGCACTCACTCGAACTTGTAGGCGATCTTCATTGCGTGACGAACTTCGGCCATCGTCGCTTGCGCCAACGCGCGCCCTTTGCGCGTACCCCCGACGATGATTTCGTAAACGCGCTCGGGCTTCGCCGCGAGTTCTTGACGCCGTTGACGAATCGGCGCTAGAAAGGCTTCAAGCGCCTCGAAGAGCCGTTGTTTCACCTCGACGTCGCCTACCGTCCCCTTGCGATACCGCTCCTTCAAATCCTCGATCTCTGCCTTGTTCGGATTGAAAACGTCGTGATAGGTGAACACCGGATTGCCCTCGACGTGGCCCGGGTCGGTCGGATGGATCCGCGTCGGATCGGTAAACATCGACATCACGCGCTTGCGCACCACCTCGGACGGGTCGCCCAGGTAGATGCAGTTCCCCACCGACTTCGACATCTTCGCGCCGCCGTCGGTGCCGGGCAGCCGCGCGACCGCGCCGAGCATCGCACGCGGTTCGATCAGCACCTTGCCATAGAGCCGATTGAACCGGCGCACGATTTCCCGCGTCTGCTCGATCATCGGCAACTGGTCCTCACCGACCGGCACCAGGTCGGCCTTGAAAATCGCAATGTCGGCGGCCTGTGAAATCGGATACGACCAGAAGCCCACCGGCACGCCCTTGACGAAATTGCGCTGCTTGATCTCCTCCTTCACCGTCGGGTTGCGCTCGAGCGTTGCGACCGTCACCAGGTTCATGAAGTAGATCGTCAGTTCGGTCAGCTCGGGCACCATCGACTGCACGACGATCTTGATCTTCTCCGGGTCGAGTCCGACCGCCAGGTAATCAAGCGCGACTTCAAAGATGTTCGCCTCGAGCTTCTCCGGATGCTCGAAGTTGTCGGTCAACGCCTGCACGTCCGCGATCAGTATGTAGGTATCGTACTCGTCCTGGAGCCGTACGCGGTTTTGCAGCGAGCCGACGTAATGGCCGAGATGAAGCTGTCCGGTCGGCCGGTCCCCGGTCAAAATTCGTTTGATCATCAGTTGGCGGATTTCAAAAGCCGATGGAGTTGTTGCAAGTCGGCGGCGATGTCCTTCATCTCGGGGCCGGGTTCGGTTTCGAGGCACATCGGGATGCCGGCGAAGCGCGCATCGTTGACCAGCCGCCGGAATGGATCGAGGCCGAGATAACCCTTGCCGATATGCTCGTGGCGATCGACGCGCGAATGAAACGGCTTGAGCGAATCGTTGATGTGAAACGCGACCAGCCGATCGAGTCCGACGTGTTCATCCAACTCCGCGAAGGTGCGCTCGTAACCTTCGTCGTCGCGCAAATCGTAGCCGGCCGCAAACGCGTGCTCGGTATCGAAGCACAGCCGCATCCGTTCGTTTTCCCTGGTGGCATCGAAGATCTGGCTCATCTGCTCGAACTTGTAGCCGAGGTTGCTGCCCTGCCCCGCGGTGATTTCGAGCGCCACTTCGACCTTGAAACCGGCGCACGCCTTATGCGCCTCGTTGAGCGATTTCGCGATCGTTTTGATCCCACTCTCTTCACCAGCTCCCACGTGCGACCCCGGATGCGCGATTAGAAACGGCACGCCGAGCATCTCGCATCGTTGGAGTTCGTCGATAAAACTGGCGACCGATTTTTTGCGCATGCTCTCGTCGGGCGCGCCCATGTTGATCAGGTAGGAATCGTGCGCGATGACCATTTTGATGCCGGTCTCGCCGAGCGCCCGCTTGAAGTTCTCGACTTCCTCCTTTGGGTACGGCTTGGAGACCCATTGGCGCGACGACTTGGTAAAAATCTGCACGCACTCGCAACCGGTGTCGCGCGCACGAATCAGCGCCTCGCTTACGCCTCCCGCGATCGACATATGCGCGCCGAGCAGCGGCCGGGTATGGCCGTTGCGTCTGGTAACCGTCGCACCTTTCGCTCCGCCCTTCGATGCCATCAAATGAATCCCGCAGTGGTAATTTTCGCGATAGCCAATCTTATCTCAAAGGGCGCGCAATGCGAGCGTCAGCCGGTCGTCAATTCGCGCCCCATTTCGATAGACGCTTGCGGCCGCGGCGGAGCGCCGGTATTCGTTGCGTGTGGGAATAATCCGATCGTCGGCGCGATCGTTTGTGATGGTGGCGTGCACCGCATTCGCCATCTCGTGTGCGCGATCGGCGCCGCCGCCCGAACTGCCCATTTCCGCGCATGTGATGGTCTCTCGCGTGATTTCTGAGGACGTTCCGTCGCGGCCGTCCGGCTGCGCGATCGAAACGCTTGCCGCACTGCCCGCGCAACCCTATCGCGAGCTCGGGACGATCGAGATTTCCGCCGCTGATCCGAATCGGCACGACACCCGCGTCCTCATCGATCAGCACGCATGTGCGATGGGTGCCGACGCGGTTTTGATCAGCCCGGCGCCAGCGTCCCAGGGCGGCCTGGTCGAAGCGACCGCGATCGCCTATGCGAGCGGCATTGCGGATCGCGTGGAGAAGGCTCGCGCCGCCAAAGAGGCCGCCGCAAGCCCGCCGCCGCCGATACCAAAAACACCGGTCCCGGAAGTGGAGGACATACCTCCCGCGGGCTCGCCACAATCGTCACCTGCAGCTTCAGAAGATTCCGAAGAGGAACTGCCGCCGCAGACCCTGGTGCCGATCGGGGAGCAGCAAATCGGCCCGGCCGAGGCGCCTTCACCAACGCCCGCGACGACTCCGTCGGTGACACCTGTAACTCCAAGCGCCGCCCAACCGGCCGCAGCTTCCACGTCCCCAACATCTCCAACTCCGACCGCCGGCGCGGAGTCGTCCACGGCATCGGCGCCGATTCCCGCGGCCTCGACGCCTGCGGGTTCCGCTCGCGCGCCATTGATTTCTTCAGCATCGGCTCCGCAGCCGCCTGCGCAAATATTGAGGCCGATTCCGACTCAAGCGGGGGTACTGCCGCCGGCCCCAGCGACCACGCTTCCACCGGCGGCGATCGCCGCCCCGTCGCCGTGACCCGCCGCCATTGCCGGCAACCCGCCACAAAGATTAGAACGAGGTACGAGGGTAATCGCTATGGACGGTGCACCAACCAACGGCCGCAAGCATGACACGCCGGACACGGTCCCCCTACGACTGCATCACGTCGCTTATGTCTGCCGCGATTTGGAGCAGACGCGGAAATTCTACGAAGACATCATGGGTTGGCCGATGGTCGCGGCCTGGCGCGAATGCGACAAGGTCTTTGGCGAAGACGAGTTGTACTATTGCCACCTCTTCTTTCAAATCGCCGACGGCGGCGCGTTGGCCTTTTTCCACTTCGCCAATCCGCGGCAACACGAGAAGTTTGCCCACTACGGACCGCATTCGCCGTTCGTCCACGTGGCCCTGAAAGTTGCCGACGCGAAAAGCCAGCAGGAATTACAGCGTAAGCTCAACGCGGCCGGCTTCGAGACGATCGTGATCGATCACGGCTACTGCGCATCGCTCTATGTCACCGATCCGAACGGCCTGAATCTCGAGTTTACCGTCGATCATCCGGAGGCCGACAAGATCACAGCCAAGCGCTCGGCGACGGCGCATGAAGACTTGCGCAAGTGGCTCGCTGGCGATCGCACTACCAATAACGAATGGCGCGTCCAGTCCAAGCCCGGCGCGCAGTAACACCTCGCTCAGATTTTTAGTGCGAGATTGACGGGTTGACGCGAACACTCGTTGTTCGCGCCGACCCGCATCGCTTTCGGATTCGGCGCGTGAGTTACGCCGCGCGCTTCGCCTCATCCGCTGCTGTGGGCGTCTCAACCTTGTAAAGCTTCCGCCCGTTGTCCCACAGGATCTTGTGCCGCACCGATTCCTCGCAGCCAGCGAGACCGCTTTTGATCCGCGAGTGAACTTCGTCGCCGAACAGCGAAGTCGGATGCGGAAAATCGGTCTCAAAGAGGATGTTATCGACGCCGATTTTGTCGATCAGGCGCTGCGGCGCGGTCTGCTCGAACCAATAGCAGGCGTAAATGTTGCGCGCGAAATACTGCGACGGCAGCAGGTCGAATTCCGGATGCTCCTCCGCCACGTCATTGCCGCGCCACTGATAGTCCATCGCCTCGAGCACGAACGGAATCCAGCCGATGCCGCTCTCCACCGAGACGAACTTGATCTTCGGATAGCGCGCCAGCACCCCTGACATAATCAAGTCGTTGAGCTGGACGCCGTTACGCAGAAAGATATCGACTGCCAGCTCGGTAAACGCGGCCATCTTCCCATACACCGCCATCTTGTTTTGCAGCAGACCCTCTTCCATGTTGCCCGAACCGATGTGAAAGCTGATCGGCAGGTCAAGCTCGACCGCGACCTCCCACAGCGGATTCCAGTGCGGGTCGCCCAGCAACGGCTGTCCCCAATATTGCGGCTCGCCGGTAAACAGGATGCCCTTGTGGCCCATCGCGGCGCAGCGACGTACTTCCTTCGCCGCGGTGTTGACGTCCCAAAACGGTATCGACGTGATCGGTAACAGCCGCCGCGAATCCGCCGATGCCCACTCGGTCTGCCAATCGTTATAAATCTGCACGCACGTCAGCATCAGCTCGGGGTCGCCCAACTTCAGGAATTGCTGCGCGCCGAAGCCGCCGACATTCGGGTACATGACCATCGCCCAGATGCCCATGTGGTCCATGTACTTCAGCCGCGCCTTCGCATCGTAGGCGCCCCGATGCATCTCCTCGAAGGTCTTCGGCGGATTCTTGAAAGTCCCCACGCCCGCGGTCGCCGTCAACCCCGGACTCGCCAGCATCGAAGTTCCGCCGACGTACCACGACAGCTTTCCGTTCTTCGCCGTCTCAATTCGCGGCACCCGGTCGCGCATACTGGCCGGCGCGCGGCTGGTCCACAAATCCGGCAGTTCGGTGACATGGGTATCGACGTCGATAATCGTATACGCGCTCATGGGATTCCTCACTTTCGTTATCGCTGTTTCGCGATTGTATTTGGCGACCCGTTATTACTACTCGTGACTTAGCCGAATCATGACGCCAACCAATCGATTCGTCCAGCGCTGTGACGATCATTGTCCAGCTACGCCAGCTAGGGTTGATGCGCGCCGATGTGCTATGCAGGCCTCAACGTTCACTCGCTCGTGAGGTATTCCCATGCGTATCAATCGGCTGCGCACCACGCTGAAGTCCGGCGGCATCGCATTAGGCACGCTCTTGTGGGAGACGCGCGGGCGTGGCGTCGTGCACACGCTCGCCGCCGCCGGCATGGACTTCGTGATGATCTGCACGGAGCATTCCGCCTACAACCTCGAGACCGTCGTCGACTTGGTCGCGCAATCGCATGCGGCCGGCATCACACCGATCGTGCGCATTCCCGATACGCAATATCAGTACGTCACGCGCCTGCTCGATACCGGATGCCAAAGTCTGATCGCGCCGCACGTTAGAACCGGCGACGACGTCCGCCGCTTCGTCGAATACGCGAAGTACCATCCTCAGGGGCGCCGCGGGATGGCGATATATCAGGGCGCCAGTACCGACTACGAAGACGTCGAGCCGCTGGCCGCGATGGCCCATGCGAACGCGAATACGCTGCTCGCCGTATTGATCGAAACCAGGGAGGCGCTCGAAAACCTCGAGGACATTCTGCAGCCTGAAATCGACCTCGTGCTGGTCGGTCATCAGGACTTGAGTCAGAGCCTCGGCTTCCCCGGACAATACACGCATCCTGCACTGCGCGAAGCGAATGCGCGCGTCAACGCGTTGTGCAAGCAGCGCGGCATCGCGGTAGCTGGCGCGGTGAATCGTCCGGAAAACGCGAAAGCGGTGATCGAGAGCGGCGCACAATTTCTGCTCTACGGAACCGATCTGGTTTTGCTTCGACGTGAGGCCGAACGCGCGGCCACTGCGGTTGCGCCATTTCGCAAGCCCGTGTAATCGGCCAGGGCATTACTCAGTCGAGCAATCGAAAAACCGGCAAGCGTTAGCCTTGCCATAGGATGGGAATCAACATGGCTGGAATACTCGATGGCAAAATCGCCATCATCACCGGCGCAGGCTCCGGCATCGGCCGCGCGACCGCGAAAATCTTTGCTCGCGAAGGCGCGAAGTTACTAATCGCCGATGTCGTCGCTGACGCCGGCGCGGAAACCCTCAAGGCCTTGAAGGACACCGGCGCCGCCGCACTCTTCATGAAAGTTGACGTATCGAAAGCGAATGAAGTCGACGCGATGGTCGCCAAAGCCGTCGAAACTTACGGCCGCATCGACTGTGCCTTCAACAACGCCGGCATCGAGGGCGAGGGCGCCCTGACCCACAAGTGCACCGAGGAAAACTGGCATCGCGTCCTCTCGATTAACCTTACCGGTGTATGGCTTTGCATGAAGGCCGAGATCGCCCAGATGCTCAAGCAGGGCGGCGGCGGCGCGATCGTCAACACCTCTTCGATGGCTGGGTTGGTCGGCAGTATCGGCGGTCCCGCCTACGTCGCGGCCAAGCACGGCGTCGCCGGACTCACCAAGACCGCCGCGCTCGAATACGGCCGGCATAACATCCGCGTCAACGCGGTGTGCCCCGGTCCGATTCGCACGCCGATGATGCAGCGCATTATGCGCGGCAGCGCCGAGACCGAGCAGCGCTTCATCCGCTCGGAGCCGCTCAAACGTTTCGGCGAGCCCGAGGAGATCGGCGAAAGCGTCGCCTGGTTGTGTTCGTCCCGCGCCTCCTACGTGACCGGCGTGCCGATGCCGGTGGACGGCGGCGCCTTCGCGCAATAGCTACTTCGTCCAATAGTCAGTCGCCCGTAATAGCCACTTCGGCTTACGCAATGATATTTCGCGCATCGGCGAAGCCGGATCTTACAAAAGGCAAGTGTGAAACCTTATGAGGTTTCAGAAAAAACTATAGTTCTGCGGTCTTATGCGTGAGTTTCTCTTCAATGGTTCGCCGTCCGCCGCGGTTACGCTGGTGCTCGCGCACGGCGCGGGCGGTCCGATGGATTCGCCCTTCATGGAAACCATAGCCCAACGGGTCGCCAAGACCGGCGTCCGCGTCGCGCGTTTCGAGTTTCCCTACATGCGCCGGCGGCGCGAAACCGGCAAAGGTGGCGCCCCCGATTCCGGGCCGGTGCTGATGGAATCATGGCGTGACACGATCGCGAAACTTGGCGGCGGCGAGCGCCTCGTCATCGGCGGCAAGTCCCTCGGCGGCCGCATCGCGAGCATGGTCGCCGACGAATCCGGCGTCCGTGGCCTCGTATGCCTCGGGTATCCGTTTCACCCGCCCGGCAAACCCGCGCAAACGCGCACCCGCCATCTCGAGCAGATGCGGACCCCCGCGTTGATCCTCCAGGGCACTCGTGACCCGTTCGGCAAACCCGAGGATGTGCAGAATTATAAGCTGTCGAAGTCGATTCGCATCGAATGGCTCGAGGATGGCGACCATTCATTCAAGCCGCGCGCCCGCTCCGGCCGCACCGAGGCCGATAATCTGGGCGCGGCGATCGACTACATCGCGAGTTTTATCGCCCCGCCTTGAGTCCCTTCGCGCCGAACGCCGGAACCTCGGCGAAATAATTGCGCCGTGCGCGGCGCGCGACATCCACCAGTCCAATCATCACCGGCACTTCAATCAACGGTCCGATCACCGCGGCGAAGGCGGCGCCGCTGTCTATCCCAAACGTCGCGACCGCGACCGCGATCGCCAGTTCGAAGTTGTTCGACGCCGCGGTAAACGAGAGCGTCGCCGTTTGCGGATAGGTCGCCCCGCATCTGCGGCTGAGTACGAACGAGACGCCGAACATGATCGCAAAATAGAGCAGCAGCGGAATCGCGATCCGCACCACGTCCACCGGCAGCTTCACGATCGCGCTGCCTTTGATCGAAAACATCACAACGATCGTGAACAGCAGAAAAATCAGCGTGAGCGGACTGATCTTCGGCACGAACACTTTCCGGTACCAGGCCTTGCCCTTCATCCGCGTGAGGATCGTCCACGTCGCCACCCCCGCCACGAACGGCACTCCCAGGTAAATCCCGACGCTCTTCGCGATCTCGCCCATCGTGATATGCACAAGGGCGCCGCCGAGTCCGAGCCAGCGCGGGATGATGGTCACGAACACGTAGGCGTAAATCGAAAAGAACAGCACCTGGAAGAGCGAGTTGAACGCGACCAATCCTGCACAATAGTTAGTGTCGCCGTCGGCAAGGTCGTTCCACACCACCACCATCGCGATACAGCGCCCGAGGCCAATCAGGATCAGCCCGACCATGTACTCGGGGCGATCGCGCAGGAAAATAATCGCCAGCGCGAACATCAATATGGGGCCGATTATCCAGTTCTGCACCAGCGACAGGGCAAGGATCTTCCAGTCGCGAAACACGTCGCCCAACTCGTCGTAGTTCACCTTCGCCAGCGGCGGATACATCATCAGGATCAACCCGATCGCGATCGGCACCGACGTCGTCCCGACGCTCATGCGATCGAAGGCCGCCTTCACGCCCGGAAAGACGTTACCGATGGCGACGCCGGCGGCCATCGCCAGGAATATCCACAGTGTGAGGTAGCGATCGAGAAATGACAGCCTGCGCACGGCCGGCGTGTGAGTCATCGTGATACTCGCGCTCATTCGTGTACTCCGCCTGGCTGATTCGAAATCAACTCTATCGGTCATTTGGTAGTTTGATTTGGCCGATTTCCTTCACGCGTTCTCTCAGCGCGGAGCTGTCGAGCGTGTCGATACCCAAGCTGGTGAAAATCTTGATGCGATTGTCCAGCTCGGTGAAGATTCGCAGAAAAAATCGGTACGTGGCTTCCGCAGAGCCGACAAAGGCGGCTGGATCGGCCACTCCCCAATGGGCGGTGATTGGCTGTCCGGGCCATACCGGACAAGGCTCCGCCGCCGCCTGGTCGCAGACCGTGAAAACGAAATCGAGCCGCGGACTTTCGGGCCGTGCGAATTCATCCCAGCTTTTGCTTCGCAGTCCCGAGGTCTCGAAGTTCAACTCGCCCAATAGCTTGAGCGCCATCGGATGTACCGCGCCTTTGGGATGGCTGCCGGCGCTGAAGCCGCGAAACTTGCCCTTGCCCCAGCGGCCGATCGCGCATTCCGCCATGATGCTGCGCGCCGAATTGCCGGTGCACAGAAATAAGACATTGTATTCGCGCGGCGTCATCGCAATTGCCTAGCGCCTTCCGGCCTTCGCGGTTTCGCGGACGGTCTTGGCCTGGACCTGCTTCGTTTCGATCGGTGCACACGTCGCGGTTGCGCACAGTTCCGACCGGCCGGCGCAACAATTCTCGGTCAGGTAGGCGAGCACGTCGTTCATCGCCTTGTAGTTCGCGCTGTAAATGATCAAGCGGCTTTGCCGGCGCGAGGTCACCAGCCCCGCGAATCGGAGCTGATTCAAATGAAACGACAGGGTTGGCGATGGCTGCCCCAACCGTTCGCCGATTTCCCCCGCCGGCACACCCTCCGGGCCCTTCTGCACCAGCAGGCGGAAGATCTCGAGGCGGGTTTCCTGCGCCAGCGCACTCAATGCCGCTATCACGTTCGACTTCTTCATAATTCGATAGCTTTAGAGTTATCCTTGATCGGAGTCAAATCGATCGGGGTGCTTGACTTGTTGATAATTTCATAGATATAGAACCATTAGTAAGAGGTCACGCCAGGAAGCCTCGCGCAAAGATGTCATTCTGAGCGTGGCGGAGAATCCCGGATCTTGGCGTCAAGATCGGGAAGGAAAGAAATCAGGGAGTAAACATTATGAACCGCTTCCACGTGCACGTCGCGGTTGAAGACCTGACCAGGAGCATCGCCTTTTACTCCGAGCTGTTCGGGATGAAGCCAACCGTCGAGCGGCCGGACTACGCCAAGTGGATGATCGACGATCCGCGCGTTAATTTCGCAATTTCGTCGCGCGGCCACCAGCCCGGCGTCAATCACCTGGGCTTCCAGGCCGAAGATTCCGCGGAACTGGCGGAACTGGGCGCGCGTGCCGATCGCGCTTCAGGCGCCGCCGTGCTCAAAGAGAACGCGGTCGAATGTTGCTACGCCAAGGGCAACAAGTACTGGGTCGTCGATCCTCAAGGACTCGCATGGGAGCATTTCCAAACGCTCGGCCAAGTTCCCATCTTCGGCCAAGACACAATCCTTGACCCCGACACGATCCTGAGCCAAACGACGATCGTCGGCCCAAACGCGGCGATGAATCGCGCCGACGGGCAAGCCTGCTGCATCCCGTTGCACAACGCCTCGACTTCTCCTGCTGAAGAGTCAAAGGCGGCGTGCTGTGTGCCGATCGCCGCACCGGATCCGGCTCAGCCTCTCAAACCGGGTTCATGTTGCTGATCGGCGTTACTTTGGGATCCAGGCGGTTGCGTCAACCATGGTTAAGTTTTGGCAGGACTTAGCCGCTATTCGAGCATCGCGAACGTTAACTATGATGTCGAGGCCCACATCCTACTAATGGGAAGTCTGAAACCTTATGAGGGCAAGAATATACTTGACTAATCCTCTCGCCTCTGCCATAATTCTAGCATCATGAAGATTCCAAGATCGTTAGTTGAGGCCGTCCGCTACTTCCAAGACACCGATAATTGTCTGGAATTCATGAAGCTAATCCGCTGGCCGGATGGCGTCGTGAAATGCCCAACGTGCGGCAATGACAAGGTTGGATTTCTCGCCGCTCAAAACCGCTGGCAGTGCAGCAAGAAACATCCGAAGCGGCAGTTCAGCGCTAAGGTTGGAACGATCTTCGAGGATTCGGCTATAGGCCTCGATAAGTGGCTTCCGGCTGTCTGGCAGGTCGTGAACTGCAAGAACGGAATCAGTTCCTACGAGACGGCGCGCGGGTTAGGCGTCACGCAGAAAACGGCGTGGTTCATGAATCATCGGATTCGCAAGGCGATACAAAGTGGCACGTTCGAAAAGATAAGCGGAGAGGTTGAAGCCGACGAAACGTTTATCGGCGGACTCGCGCGCTTCATGCACAAGGATCGCCGCGGCGAAAAGATAAAGGGCACTGGCGGCGGCGGTAAAGCCATTGTGATGGGGTTGTTGGATCGCAAGACGAAAAAGGTCCGCTTGCGGCACGTGGCCGATACGAGCGGCCCGACGCTTCAAGGCGTTGTGCGCGAATACGTTGAAGGCGGTTCCTACGTTTTCAGCGACGCGTGGCGCTCGTACAATGGACTATCTGCCGATTACGTTCACAATGTCATTGACCACGCAGAAAGCTACGTCAACGGCAATATTCACACGAATGGAATCGAAAATTTCTGGTCGCTTTTGAAGCGCGGGATCAAGGGAACTTACGTGAGTGTTGAGCCTTTCCATTTGTTCCGATATTTGGACGAGCAAGCGTTTCGGTACAACGAGCGCAAGAACGATGACGGCGGGCGATTTGCCGAAGCGATGGCGTCCATCGTCGGACGGCGGCTCACATACAAGGAATTGATTGGCGATAATTTGCCGACGCCCGAGCCCTCACCGCCGACAGCCGAATAGGGGCAGAATTCGGCGATCGAAACTGTTAGGCTGAAACCATGAAGGATTCAGCCGACACACACGAAGCCAATCCTCAAAACGACGATTCATCAGCGTTCCAGCGGTTTGCCAAAGCGATGCGTGCTCTAGTCGCAGTGCCCAAACGCGAGGTTGATGAGAAGATCGCGGCGGATAGAGTGAAGCGGGCAAAAAGCCGGAAGGCCGGATAGACCGGCCTTCACGGGCGACGGAAGTTTCAACTCAAACGCTCTAGATTATCGCCCAACTTATGATGTATTGTGCATTTGGGCTTTGCCTCCTTTCGCACCGAGCGAAAGCGGTGCGGAATGTTCTGGGGTGACGGACCGGAATCGAACCGGTAACTCGGGGACACCACGCCTGCGGTTTACCATTAAGCCTACCGTCACCACCATACAGCTAACGGCCTAGAGTTTACGGCTCTAGGCCGTTGGTTTTCTCCACCTCATGCTTCTAGCCTCTACCCACGGCAGTTAACATTCTGACAGTTGGCTTAGGCTTGGCTTCCATAGGAACGCTCGTAATTTCAACCAAGGTCTGAATTGACCAGCCGAGTGCGCGACCAATCGCCGCATGATCAAGCTGGTGCAGCGTCTTCAGCCTTTCGAATACTGCGAGCAAAAAATTGGGCGATTCGCGATGAAATTCATAGGGTTCTATTCTCAACCAACCCTGGCGACTCAATTCTTTGTAGAGCCTCAAATACTGGACACCATTTATCAATCGGAGATCGCGCGCCCTCAGGATCATGTCGCTGAGACTCGCTTTCCAGCGGAGCTTTAACTGGAAGAGCATTTCCCAAAACGCGCTGTCGAGGCGCGGGAATTCCTTGCGAAAGCCATTCCGCGGCAATAGCAGCGCTCTCGCGAACTGCTCGGCCTCTCGTTCGATCTCCGGGGTTCCAGTTGGCTTATCTCGATGGAGAACCAAATGCGCACATTCGTGCGCGAGATCGTGACGGCAACCAGACGCAGGTTTGTTGGTGAGCACAACAACGCTCAAATTACCGGCGCGAGAAAACGCATCGACCTTTTCCCCGACTTCTCCAAATCGGGCAACCGGAACGCCGCCTTTGCTCTCGATCACCGTAACCATATTGTCAATGGGCGTATCGAGTCCCAGTCCCCACTCCATGCGGCATCTATCGGCAGCCCTTTCTAGATCGGGCCTACCAGTAATGTTCAATGTAGGAACGCACTGACGAGGCAAGTTCAGTATCTCATTCGCGTACGACCAGAACTGATTTAGCAATGTCCCGTACGCTAACGCTTGAATGCGGATAGAAATGGGGGTTACCCTTCGACGACGAAAGTTGCATTCGGTATCGATGAATTCATCGAGAGTAGGGCCATTAAAAAACTCCGGTTCAAAACCTAAAAGATCACCGAGAGCGAGTGTCATTGTTTCGCTTGGTAGTTTCGTTCCGCGTTCAAGTTCGCCTACAAACTGCTTGCTGATTTTCAAGGCGTCCCCGACATCAGCTTGAGTATTCCCACGAAACGTTCGGGCAATCCGCAATCTTTGACCGGAAAATTGTTTCTTAATTTCGGTCATTTGTTCTCATTCTGATCTTCATTTGTTTGGTCGGAAGTTTTCGACGTAATTATGACCGGATCAAGTTTCACTGCCGGTCTTCCAATCGGGGTCACTGTGCCATTACGAGTCCGACTATCTGCATGTGCGATGATCCATGGATATCGAATTTCGCCATCCGAATTCGCCTGCTGAATTACCACCCGTCGCGCGGTTCCGGCGGCACCCTTTTCAAGCACAATGAACCAGTTGAACGCAGCTTCGGTGTCGTTCACGGATTTTCGAAAGAGATGCATCTGTATTTCTTCCGCTCGGGCGAGTTGGCGATTCGTCGGGTTCTTTGGATCGCCACGATAGTATCGGAGCAAACAAGAACCGACCATTAGAGCGATCTCTAACTCGTTTCGGATGGAACGAACCCGGAGCCATGGCCACTCGCCACTAGCGGATAGTCGGAGCAGCCGCGTGCAAATTCGCTGGTAGATTCGGCATCCAAGGCTGAATGCGCCATCGCCAGCCTCCTCGTCGTGCAGGTCAGTACACTCATCAGAGATGAGCATTATAAGACCAGCGAGAGCGAGTAGCCGATTCTCTTCGAGCGAGCTTTCCCGCTCCCACGGTTTGGGGTCATCCATAATGGAATCTCAGCATAGAGTGTTGTTTGAGAAAAAGCAAGCGAAAAAACAACCAACTCGGTATTTGACAACCAAGTTCGGAAAAAACAACCAACTCGTCT
>Ga0185299_10004670_pt1 | contig 16290 bp, 15 predicted proteins | sample PaiPotPPA55metaG_FD_128002 | JGI IMG/M metagenome (GOLD analysis project Ga0185299, IMG submission 128002) | Iron sulfur acid spring bacterial and archeal communities from Banff, Canada, to study Microbial Dark Matter (Phase II) - Paint Pots PPA... ...
ACCTGATCCATCCTCAGCATCCTTTCCCCCTCCGGCTCGTCGCTTCTCGCGACTCATCCGGAGTCTAGGGCCGGGGGTGGGTCATTTTTAGGGTGTCAAATGGGTCAAAATTTTAGTGCTGTATGCAGCAGTAGTTCAATCCGCTCGCGCGCAACTATCTCGCGCCTTTACTTGACTACCGATGGTGAGCGTAGACGCGGTTATGCGCGCCGTTACCACCGCCGTTGGCGCGATCACAATCTCGTTACCAGTAATCTCGCCCTGCACCTCACGTCCATTTCGGCGGATTCTTGAAAATCGAGCTGGCTTGTCAAGCTCTGCGCGTTCCTATTTCTTCGTCCGTTCAGCCGCGTAGCGGCTTTTCTCCCAGCCCGCATAGCGGGCGGCGCGGTATTTGGGATTGAGTGGTTGGCCGGAGGCCGTTCCTTGTGGGGGTAAGGCGGGTTGGGTGGGTTTGAGGCGCCAAGGGGGCGAAGCCCCCTTTTGAGCCGGGGATTTGGGTTAAAGAGTTAAGAAAAGATCACCTTATAAGTTAAATCGTTAAGTTATCGGAAAATATCGTTAGATCAAGGCGTTTTGCGCGATCTGTGCACCTGAAACCACGATGATTTGCATTTGAAACCACGATACCCGTTTGCACGTGAAACCACGGCAGTTGTGCATCTGAAACCACGATAGTCATGCATTTGATACCACGACGCTATCCACAGTGGTTAAAAGCTTAGTAATGCCTATCGGCAGCCCGCATAACGTTCGTCTCGCGCTGCTTTGTGCATCTGATACCACGATACCGAGTCGGGTTACGCTCCGAGCTTCAGTGGGGTCGAATAGATTCCCCGCCCCACGCGGCGGCGTGGGTGCCTGGGCGGCTGGGATCGAGGATCCTCGGCCGGCAGAGCTACACGTGGCAAGATGTAGATGATTTCTTCGCCGTCTTCGTTACGCTCGATGTCGAGCGCGTATTCCGGAAGATGATCCCCTTTGACGATTTTGCGGATATCTATTGCGAAGTTCGAAAATCGCGCCATGCTCCCCGACTTTTCGTAGAGTTGGCGCATGCTGAATTGCCAGCCTGTTTCCTGACGTCCGGCGTGCTTGCGGGCAACCCTGTAGAGCCAACGCTCGAGGCCGCCGGTGAGCAGAAAATAATCCTCGTGAATGGTTAAAACTCCCCCCTGCTGCAGGATGCCGTAGTAGAGCCACTGCGGAAGCGTGAGCGTCATTCCCCTACTTTCTTGCTTTGGCTCGTCGATGATCTCGTTCCAGCCCTCAAGCCAATGAAACACCGCCGTCTTGCGGTTGTCCGTAGCGCGGATGTTCGTCCGCACCAGTGTACCCGCCAAGCGAGTTAGCGCCGCTCGCAAATCCCGATAATCCTGTCCGCTCGTGCCTCTGCGAATCGCCTTAAGCAATTCGTAAGGAAAAAACCGTATGCTCGGGCTGGTATCCACTCCGCGATCTCGAGCCTCGGTAAGCTGAGTAGCCGCCCAGATCAACACATCTGCGTCCCAGATAGTAGCCATGCCGAATTGCGGGTTTGCGCTTACCTCAACCCATGTTTCACCAACCCTATACTGAATTGGCTTGGCCCGGGGATTTTTCGCGAGACTAAAGAAAGGCCGTTCCATCATGTCCCGCTGGTCGCGGATGGGAATATCGGTGAAGATGGCGACGAATAGATCCCGCTGCTCATCACCCCGAGGTGGATTTCGCGTAGCCATTTTCCGTCCCTCCCCTCCCCTACTGTCCCGGCTGCTGGTATCGTGGTACCATCGTATCATGGTACCAACATACCGTGATACCGCGTCACCATCAGAGCGTTCGCAGCCCTTTCTCATGAAACACTTGCGAGAGACCGCGAATAACCAGCCTTTGGATACTGACACCCTCTGCTAATGCAAGCTGATGGACACGTTCCCATTGATCACGCGTGAAACGGATGTTTATGCCCACTACACTGTGTTTTCCTCGCTGCCGCTCAGGCTCCGTTGCTTCGCTCATTCCGCTATTCGGCTGCTCAGTCTGCGCGCTTGCGAATGATGCTAGTGCAGTCTTAGGTTTTCTAGCGTCTCGCTTCATAGTTGCTTCGCGATCCATTTCCAGAGATCCGTTATTTCGGCTGACGCTTTCCCGTGCGGGTCAAATTCTGTGACCGCCTGACCGCTGGCCACCGCGCGCGCGAACGCTTGACGTTGGCCAATCTCCACGGGAGCGACTGGAAACCCGTAGCTCGTCAGAACTGTGCGAGCGTCCGCGACCTCCGGTGCCCTCACAGGGCACGAATTCAAGACGAATGCGGCACGCCGGCGAGCAGCCTTGGCTATCTCCGCGCTGCTCGACGCGGCTGTCAGATCGAACGCCGTTGGCCGACACGGTATAAGTACGAACTCTACCTGCTGCACTACCTGGCTAGCTGCAGGCGCCGAATGCGGGGCCGTATCAACTATCACCAGACCCGCTCCGTTGCGATGGATCCCATCGATAAACCCGCCCGTGGCCGATGCAGGCATTGCCACGACCTTCGGCTCAGGCGAGCCTCTCACCCGAGACCACGACGCCGCGCTCCCCTGGGGGTCGAGGTCCGCAATAACCACGTCATGCCCGTTCGCTGCGGCCACCACAGCTAGGTGCACCGCGAGCGTCGTCTTACCACTTCCACCCTTCTGCGCTAATAGCGCTATTACCCGCACCATGATGCCATGGTACCATCGTACCGAGGTTGGTCAACCTAGCGGCCCACGAGGGCGCCCTCCCCCATCGCACCATTCATCCCGAACGCAGCGGCGCATACCTGAGGGTTCTAGACGATTATTGTGCCGCTGGGGTGTGCGACACTATGACGCTGTGTGGCGGGACTCCCCTCACTTGGCTGCATACTGCGCTACATCGGCCGCGATGTCCTCGTCCCACACTCTAAGACGTTGCGCGTGGTGCGATGCTTGCACGCCCTGATTAGCGCTGGGGCAGATCCTTTAGGTGCCCTAACACTCGACCTCTCTAGCGCGGAGGCGGTACTATGATACCGTAGTGCTATGGCACCATACTATCTGATCCTTTTGCGGTCAGAATGTATCACCGCACCGACGTTATCAGACTGCGATTGTTAATCTTTCCGCCCAAGCACACGTTTGCGGCGAATCAACTATGAACCCTGCTAGCAATACGAGCGAAACAATCAATCTAAGAACACGGGCTACTTTCGGTGCATAGGAACATATGGGAGCGATGGCACCATAGTACCATCGGACTGTGGTACCATTTAAAAGGGCCTGGGTGGTACGATGGTGCAATAGTACGATGGCCACCACGAAGGACCACACGAACAACCACACACTGTGAGCGCGCAAGGCCAGGGCGAAGCCCTAGAGCGGTCGTGGAAGTGCTCCCCTGGAAGTAAGGACCGGTGAGCAGGGTAGGGCGGCAGTCGAAGCCTTTGCTGAGCGAGCGTAAACTTGCATTTATGGGATTATCTGCAGGTTGGCCGCGGCCGTCGAAACCGCCGAAAAGCTTCACCAGATCGGAGCTCATTCGCTGCATCTATGAGCGTTTCCAGAGAACTGCAGAAGAAGGGCCCAAGCTTAGAAGACGCGCCCAAGCCGAAAGCTTAGTCCTCGCGGTGTTGGATGAGATCGCCGGTGCTCTGGAGCGCGGTATGCGTGTGGAATTGCGCGGGGTCGGGGTACTAACCGTCAAAGGAAAGCGTGCACGGCAAGGGCGTAATCCGCGTACCGGTGAAGCGCTGATAATCGACCCGCATCGCGTGGTGCGCTTCCGGGTGAGCGAGTTGCTGCTCGCGCGGCTTAACCAGCCTAGCCGGCGTCCGGAACGCCCAAAATCGGATCCTCGCCAGTTGACTTTCCGGATTGATGGCGACCAGGAGAAACCCGGCAATATCCACACTGACCTCACGCTGCCGCGGTTGGCCCGGGGACGGACAAGGAGGACGGAGGGAGCAATTTATGAAAAAGGTGAGTAGGCCGGGCGGCATGACAACACCGGCGCAAAAAAGGCCCGCGCAGAAAAAGCTTGTGACAAAACCCGCGAAGCCCAAAAAGGCCCAAGACGGGGCTCGACTGGCCGAGGTCGTGACGCAGCTGGCTCTGAGTGCGGAGAAGCTCGCTCAGGCGGCCGACCGGCTGGCGGAGGCGACCGCGCGGCTACCGGTAATCGGAGTGGCGCACCATGAAAGTCTCGAGACGTCGGACCAGTCGACAACTGATTCGATAACGGCGCAGGAGTCCGAGGCCGATGCGACTGATGGTGAGTAGCAGTCCGGCCGAGCTGGTATATGCGGCAGGGTAGGGTAGGGGCAGAACTGATTCTGAACCAGAGCCTAATAGATTCGTCCGGATATCGATGAAATTGCGGATCGCGGCTCGCTGGGGTGAACTAAGCGGCTAGGTCCCCTCAATGTCCGCGCGTTGCCGACCTCGGCGAGGGTGATACGCGTTTAGTCTCGGCAACGAAATACGGCCGTTCCTGCAGACACTCAGGTTGGTGCTCGACGGCTTCGACGAAGTGCAGCAGCTTTTCGCCCATTCTAGATATTCCATCGCGTTGCTAAGTCCAAGACGCTGCCTTATGCGCGCGGCTTCGCATTGTTCAATTCCATCCCGGTGGCACCATAGTACCATAGCACTTTGGTACCAGTAAGAAGCCGTGGTGGTACGACGGTGCAATAGTACGATGGCACCACGACGCACCTTGGAGATAACCGCGGGCGAGATTCCAGCCTCCGCGCACAAAAACGCGGCTGACATTTCCGCAGGGCCCGTGACGGATGGATTGCAATATCGCACACGTGCGCGGCGCCCGGAAAATGAGTCTGCTGGAAAAGATTTAAAGCGATTCAACAACGGCCCACAGGGCCACGAGAAGGGGGGGAGTAGCTCATTCGTGAAAACGATTGGATTGATGAAGTGGGCCACGGCCAAACGATTATTTCACTAGTTGTCAGACACCCAGATATTTCAGTAGTTGTCAGACGCCCAGAGGTTCGGCACGAGGTTCGCGTTCAGCATTTTAGACCATGGTTAGAATCGCCGGGGCGGACGCCTGCGGAAGCGAATCTCAAAGGCCGGCTACGAGAGTTTCTGCGGATATGAAATTGTACGACGGGCGTCGGAGACGACTAAAATCGGAACAAAGAAGCGGGCGAGAGGGTAGGGCGCCGTTTTAATCCAAAACTCAAAACTGCCGACTCAAAAGGGGGCTTCGACCCCTTTTGCTTGGGACCGCGCCGCATTGCCCAAAACGCTCATTTTGGGCAAAGCAGGGCGGTGTGCGCTCTTTGATTCCGACGACCCTCTGTCCGCCGGGCGAGATAGCCACCTTCGTTTCAGCACAGCGAAAGACGAACGATGTTCGCTGTTTGCGTGCGTACCCGCTTCACACTCCACTTCACATCTGCTCACAAAGTGCGTATATTGTAGGCATGACGGCTGTTGAGGATCCTCTTGTAGCTCCCTTGCCGCGGGAAGTGCCACTTGACCATGCGCCCCTCGTGCGCGTTATCGCCCAGGTGCGTTTTCCGCTAGTGGTGGCAATCGAGCAGCGTGATTTCATAGCACGGTTTCAGGAGGCAATTCGTCCGAAGTACCCTGTCCTCCGGCAAGAGCAGACGCAAGGAGTTCTCGTCAGCCAAGCAGGGGTTGCACCAGTACCAGCGCAGACTGTTTGGAGGTTCGGTGATGTTCAGAGCCACTGGCGTATTTCGCTAGCACCGGACTTTCTCGCCCTAGAGACGACGGCCTACGCGAGCCGCTCTGATTTCCTAGCGCGTCTCCGAGACATTATTGTCGCTCTAGATAAGCATGTTGAACCAAAAGTCGTCGATCGGCTGGGTGTTCGTTACATCGACCGAATCGTGGGAGCACCGGTCGGTGATATCGCGAAGTTAGTTCGGCCCGAGATAAGAGGTATAACGGGAACGCCAGCGGCTTCCCACGCGACGCATACGCTCTCGGAGTCGATGTTTACCCTCGACGGCGCACGGGTCCTTGCGAGATGGGGGCTTCTCCCCGCAGGAGCTACCGTCGATCCTTCTGCGATCGAACCAACAACTGAGCCGAGTTGGATTCTCGACATCGACATGTTCAGCTCGGAATCTGTGCTGTTTGCCGTCGATTCCGTCGTGAACAATACGAGGCAATTTGCAGAGCGAATCTACACGTTCTTTCGGTGGGCAGTAACGGACGACTTTCTACGACTATATGGAGGGAGACCATGATAAGCCTCGCCGAAGCTCGCGAGCGGTTCGACTCGACTTCTGCAGCCGGCACGATGCTAATGTCGCAGATCCCTCAGAGTATTCTTATTGGAGTCATGCTCGCCGGTCTCGGGACCTCGACGGAGGCCGTGCTCCCGATCGACCTCATGTCGCTCTCGCCACGCGTGGCCCAGACAACATCTGGACTGTCGGTTTCGCTGGGGGACCGTCCCGGAGCCGCGATTGCAGAGCTGCGCCGACTAAGCGGCCTAACTTGGGACCAACTCGCGCGGCTTTTCAGAGTAAGCCGCCGCTCGCTCCATTTCTGGGCGAGTGGCAAAGCCATGACGCCGACGAATGAGGAGCATCTTCAACGGCTAGTCGCCGTGCTCCGCAAGGTTGACTGTGGCTCAGGAAACGCCAATCGTGCGATGCTTCTCATCCCGAACGATAACGGAACCATACCGTTCGATCTACTAGCAGAAGGACGATATGAACAGGTTGTTTCGCTGCTGGGTCATGGCCGGAGTTTTCCTCGTGTGATGCCGCCACAGTTGTCGAACGAGGCGAAGGCGGCGCGTGCCCCGCGTCCCCCCGAGGAGCTAGTCGGTGCTCTCCAGGATCAAATCCATCGTGAGACACGAGTCGCTCGAGCGGCGAAGAGCGTCAAGGTACGGAGTGGCGGCTGAAACCAATAGTGAGCTTTACGCCGAGATCGACAGAGCGCTTCAAGCGTGGCGGCAGGGCGACTGTGTTCTCGGCGAGCAATCATTCGTCCACCGCCTGGACCCCTCCCTTCCGGTAACAGACATTGGGCGCGCGGTCCAGGAAGCGGGTGTGGATCTGGCTGAGGCGGAGGTGGCTGGGCTGGTCGTTGTCACGCAGAGCTGCGACATCGTGCGGCCCTGCACAGAGCGGCCTTATCTTGAGGTCTGCCCACTCGTCGAGGTAGCAGCGGAGAGGATGCGCGAGATCGAGCGAGGACGCCGGCCAGCATATGCATTCTTGCCACTACTCGCCAGCAGGGGGCTAGTTGCTGATCTTAATCGCGTGATGACGGTCGAGAAACCCGTCCTCGCGAAATGGCGCAGAACACCAGGGTGGAACACTGACGCGGAGGCGCGAATGTTCGCACTGGCGCTAGCACGAAAACGTGTCAGATTTGCTTTCCCAGACGACTTCACTGCGCTCGCCAAGAACCTCCAAGGTCGCCTGATGGAGAAGCATGACAAGGAGTCCGTTGACGGACGCGCGCTGCGAGCACTTCGTGAGATCCGCGTGCAGGCTGCACCGTCATGGGACCACAACTCAGTCACCCTCACTTTCTGGTTCGTACGCCGCGACGAAGACATCGATTTCGGCGGAAGCAGCTGGTCCACGTTCCTTGAGAGCTGGTTGGGGCTTGTCCCGCCAACAGGTCGATTTAACACCATCTTCGGTCAGGTGACGACCCTAGCTGATCTGACAGCTGCAGATTACGTAAACAGTGACCCGCTAGACCTCGATCACCTCTCGTCACGAGGAGGCGGATGATAGCGAATGTGGCGAGCCCGGCTGCAGCCGAGACAGGATCGCCGCACTGAATTCAACGGTGAAGTTACTCCGCGATAGATGAAAATGTCCGCCTCGCGATGCTAGCAGCCTGCGCTGCGGAATTAACCGAAACGCCGATATGAAAAGAGACGCTCTAAGCGATCGTAAGATGAAGACGAAAAGCGGTGAGGCTCATGCGATGCACTAAGAAACCGAGACCAACGGGTCGAAAGCCTGGACCGAAAACCGTTTCAGTTCGCGGTCATAAGCGATCAACGGCGACGCGACGGTGCGGTAGGTAAAAAGCGCTGACCGAATAGCGCCGGTGAATCTCTGCCTATGGGGAATTTTAGTTTGGGAAGTAGGTAACAGTGACCTTCAAGAGATCAGCTCCGATATCGGAGGCTGTAACTGTCGTCATCGCGCGGCTCGTGGATGACGCGCAAACTGGCACCCGTGAGCCGAGCCATTCCAGCCTCGAGTTCTTGATTAACCGCGCCGGTTTGTCAGAAGCCGATCCGAAAGCACAAGGCCAGTTGGTTGGCAAAAGGAAACGCCTTCTTTCCACCCTCAGCTGGGCACTGGAACGCAACCCATGCGCGGGTAAGACCTGGTGTCGATGGTGCTCTCTTCTCTACGAGCAGCCGGCGGCTTTCGCCCTGGATCATCAAATTATGTCGGAGAACAAGTAATCCAGGATGCCATCACCGTCTTTCATGCTGAAGGATATGAACTGTCTCTTGATGGCGATTTGCGCCCTCTCGTATTGGACAGCCTGTCCGGAACGGCAATGACCGAAGCTCTACAGGCGTACGTTCGGCGTGCCAAGCGGGGTGCCTCGGATGCAGCTCTCCTGACCGGAACAAGCAAAGATCTGCTCGAAGCCACTGCGGCCCATTTGGTCTCACTTCGATATGGGCACGATCCCGGCAAAGCAAACTTTCCGACTCTTTTGGAATGGGCCTTTGGCTCATTGCGGATGGTGACGCCTAAGGATCCTGTCTTGCCTGATGAGCCTGCCCACCGGGGCTTCGAGCGCGCAATGTTTCAGCTCGCGTGTGCGATAAACCGGCTCCGCAATAAAGAAGGGACTGGTCATGGCAGAGCTTGGCTTCCCTCTGTGACCAGCATTCAAGCCAAGAGCGCTATTGAACTGATGGGATGCATCGCTGAGAGCTTGCTCACTGCGCACGCGGAAGGGCGATAAGCCGCAGAATCTACACAGTCTTTAGGAGCGCGGTGTTGTCGTTCACGAATTTGGAGCAGAACCGGGTTACCCGCTATCAATGTTTCGGCCTGCTGCTGAAAGCCGACTATGCGGCTGAAAGAGCCAGAATTCGTTGAATAACACCAACATTCGCTGGACTCAACTCACATGGAATCCCTGGTCGGGGTGCCGACGCGTTTCTCCCGCCTGCCGCTATTGTTATGCCGACACCCGCGCGGAAGGTTTTCGCGGCACGCCGGCGTTCCCTAATGGCTTTGACCTCACGTATCGCCCGCATAAGCTCCGCGAGCCGCTCAAGCGTAAAGAACCCGCGCTGATCTTTGTCAACTCAATGTCCGATTTTTTCGATGAACAAGTCCCCGACGAGTGGCGCGACCGGGTAGTCGAGGTGATGTGCGACACGCCGCACTTGCAGTATCAGATTCTGACCAAACGCCCCAAGGTGATGGTTAACTATTGCGAGCGCCGCGAGTTTCCGGACAATGTGTGGCTCGGCGTTTCGGTCGAGCTGCCTCTATACCTCTCTCGTGTCAATCTGCTGCGCAAGGCACGCGGGACCGGCCCCAAGTTCATCAGTGCTGAACCGCTCCTGGCCGATCTTGGCTCCCCTCTCGACCTGTCAGGTATCAGCCAAGTTATCGCTGGGGGTGAGAGTGGCCTCCATCTCCGTGATCCCGCGCTTCGCGCTCGTCGTGGCATGGCGGATCCGCCGCCGGGCAAACCCAACGCAGTTAAGGGCTGGGTTCCTCGACCGGATCGAATTCCGTGGGCTCAGCATCTCCGTGATGTCAGCCTCAAAGCTGGCGTTGCATTCTTCTGGAAACAATGGGGCGGCGCCGCCACAGCGAGTGCTGGCTACATCCTTGACGGCCGTGAATGGGGTGAGCAGCCGCGAACACTCGGCGAGAATGGAAGATGGCAGGATTCCATGAGGTAGGTTATTATTCGCGCCGCGCGTGCGGTAGGTGCACCTAGCACTTCGCAACCAAAGCCGATTCTGGTTCAGTAAACAAGAAGCAATTTTAAGCGCTTTGCCGAGAATGATGTTTGGGGTAGCGGGATAACTTTGGTTAATCCTCAACTCCCGTCGCGATCCACGCTGGCGCACATTACCATGATGGGGCAAAAGTGGTAATCGGCTCGACCGTCGAAGCGGAACCGCATTGCCCAAAATACTCATTCTGGGCAAAGCGGCCCCTTGGTAATACACAGGAGCGCGCGGATACCCGAGGCCCAACCAACACTTAAGTCCACGGATTTACGCAGAGTTCGAAGGCGGCCGATGCGAGCGATGCGAGTAGCGACCCGCGATGCAGTTTTCATTCGGCAGGATAGAATAGGGCCGCCACGCTTCTTCGTGAACGGCACCTCGCGCCCTAATGGATTTGCCCAGTACCTCCTATCCAACGCGCGAAGCGGGATCATTTAACCCGACGACTTGGCGGGCCTGTGCTTTTCGTTCGGCGCGATGGACCAAACCGACAGCGGCTAAATGCTCGACTCGCTTCTAGAGCTAACGACTTGTCTGCGACTCGCGACCTTCGACCTACATCAAAATTCCTTCTCAATTGGTAGGCCGTGAGCCTCTCTCATCGCGGTCATGAAGGTCAGAGGGCGCACGAAGATTATTTTCTTAACAAAGACGAATCGAGGGTTCAGGCGTGTGAAATAATAGTCCATCCGCTCTGGATGCCATTCGCCAATATCCTCAACAGTGCGCTCCCTAAGATTGTGTAGCTGCGTGTGTGTGGAACCATAGGGCTTCAAAATGACTCTTTCCTGCCCGTACTTCGCTCCATACTTGCGCGGAAAGCCGTTCCTAATGGCCGTGATCATCCCGGCATTGCCGATGACGATGAAGGCATATTCGATGTCCTCACTCCCGACGACCTGTCTTTCGACCGGAATAAAGCCATAGCCGCCAAAGTCATTCTGCCGACTATCATTTTCAAGGCCGCTTCATTGGACGTCGGGATGATGCCGATGTTTCCGTCTTGGGTATGTTCCCATACTCGCGCCTGTAGAAGATGTCGTTCACCGTTTTCACGTAATTATTATGCAGTTTGTGCCTAAAAACTGCCGCAGTTTTTGTCCCGAACTGCCAAACAGTCGGACACAGGCGGGAGTTCGGTGTGGGGAAGGTGTGTCCTACCGCAGCGTGCACCGAGTGCCAGCGTTGCTGGAAGTGTAGGTAAATCCTCAAATGTCGCTGATCCACCAAAGATGGAGATAAACCAGGGCGAGGCGGTGCTGGATTCTCTCGCGTGGCGTTTGTATGTTAGGTATACATAATAACGAGTACGTTATGGCCCAGGAGAATTTTGGTCAGATGTTGAGGCGGATGCGTTCAGATAAGGGCTGGACGCTGCGCGATATGGCGAGGCGGGTCGGCGCAACTTTTGCCTACTTGTCCCAGATAGAGGCGGGGCTCTCAAAACCGTCGCAAGAACTGGTCGTGCGCATGGCCGATGTCTTCGGCCTGCGCGACAGAGGACGGGAAGAATTTATTTTCGTCGCCCGTCAGCTTCCGGAGCAGCTTCAGGAGATCGCGCAAAGTTTTCCCCAAGTGGCTCCAAAATATTTTCGCAAGGCGCTGAAGAAGGATACGGACAAATGACTCCGTACTTACCTTCAGGAGGTGTCTCAGATTTAGCCTCAGCTACAACGTGAGCGCAGCGACGATTTCGAGGCTCATCTGTCACAGACAGACCGCCCACGGTACCGGAAAGCTAAAACACGAAGAGAATATGACACGCCTCGACGATTTCCAGTTAACGGCCAGCTGCCTTCCCCCGTTCAGCTTTCCCGCTGCCTCACCAGCTTTGGAGATGTTCGGCCTCAAGTTCTCTTCCGGCGGCGCACACATCAGCCGAACGATGATGCTTGCGGAACTCGGTGCAGTTTTGGCCAACGTTTCACAAGGCTCCGGCGCTGCCGATTATCGCGAGGCCGTTCTTCGACAGAATGTTCTGGCGAAGACTACGAACAGCACCCGGCAGAAATCGTTGCGGCACTTGCGTGAACTATATGCGCTCGATGAAAGCACCCCCATTTTCGGCCTTCTGCGAGCACTCCACGCTATCGACGCCGCAAGTTTGTCATTGCTTGCGGTGCAGGTGGCTTGGGCAAGGGACCCGCTATTCCGGGCTACGACCTTGCCCGTCTTGGACGCATCAGAAGGCGAACGCGTTGAAACGGTCAGTCTGGCGCAAGCGTTGGAAGCCACGTTCCCGAATCAGTATTCGGAACCCAACCGGAACAAGATTGCGCGAAATGCTGCTTCTTCGTGGACCCAGTCGGGACACCTCGTCGGTCGTGCGAAAAAAATCCGCCGGCTAGTCAGGCCCACAGCCGTGGCTGTCGCCATGGCTTTGTTCATTGGGGATATCGCCGGTTATCACGGAGCAAGGGTCTTTTCCAATCCTTGGTGCCGCCTCCTGGATCTGAGCTCCGACCGCGCTAAGGCAATGGGCATTGAGGCCAATCGGGCTGGACTCCTCAACCTGCGTGCTGTGGGTGAAGTTGTTGAATTGAGCTTCCCTCTGCTCGCTGAATTTCAAGAGCGCCAGCCATGAGTACCATTGACCGTCTTCTTTCTAACTACGCACGGCAAGTGCGTCTGCCATGGTCGGCCAATATGTCCGGCAAGCAGCGTATCTGGCTCGCAGTTTACCCGCCGGCTGAAGAACGGCGCGTGCGGGCTAAGCTCTCACAGTTTGAAGCACTCACGCTTGAGGCCAACCACGGATGGTCCACCGTTGACCTCACACGGCTGCTCCCGGAATTTCTGGCCACACACAAGTACCGGGAGTCGATCTTTCAAAATCCTCAGTATTTACGGGTGGGAAATGAGCTCGAAGTTCGTGCCGCTGCACTTGTGAATGAGGCCTGCTCCCGCGAAGAGTGCAATGTCGGCAGTGTTGTTCGACTTTATGCGGGTCTCCAGCCTGATTGAACGGGTCGAAGACAACGTGCCCGGACGTTTGCTCGTCTTCTTTCCGGGCGAATACACGGGCAACGTGTATCGCTTCATGGATGCGCGCGATGGCTTCAACTACATGGGCGTTCCCATCACCTCAACGGAGAGCTTTATCACCCATGACTAACCGCGAACTCTACTTCCGCGATCCCACAACCCTCGAGTTGCTCAATAACGGCGTTTCGAAGGTTTCCGAAATCGGCCATGACGAGCGCCAGATCAAGACGCTACGCTTCGAGCTGGAGACTTTTGTCTGTGATGGCGAATACGCCCGCGGACTGGAGCGGATTCTCAGGGCGTATATCGACGGACTGGGGCGTGAGGAGCAGAAGGCTGTCTGGGTCAGTGGCTTCTTCGGCAGCGGCAAATCTCATCTCGTTAAAATGCTGCGGTATCTCTGGGAGGATTATCACTTCGCCGACGGCGCCACCGCCCGTTCGCTGGTGAAGCTGCCAGCCGAAATCAGTGATCTGCTCACGGAACTCAGCAACCGCAGCAAGCCACTGGGTGGTTTGCGTGCGGCTGCGGGCACTCTCGGCGCCGGCTCCATGGACAATGTCCGGCTGGCCTTCGTGCAACTGGTCCTACGATCTGCCGGGCTCCCAGAGGATCTCGCCCATGCGAGGTTCGTCCTTTGGCTGCGGTCCTCTCGCCTGGAAGCGCCAGTCGCCAAGGCACTAAAGAAAAACAACTGCGATTTGCTAGAGGAAGTCGTGAATCTGAATTATTCGGTGCCGCTTGCCGAAGCACTTCTCTCTGCCGAGCCTAAATATGGATCGGTGGCCAATGTCCAGGAAGCGATCCGTACCGGCTACCCCGAGGTTACCTCGCCCACTATCGGCCAAGCGCTTGAGTTTCTTCAACAAGTCTTCGGCGAGAAAGGCAAGCCCCTCCCCTGCACGCTACTCGTCGTGGATGAAATTCAGCAGTTCATAGGCGAAAAAATCTCTCGCGCGATGGATATGCAGGAAATTGCCGAGCATTGCTGCACCGAGCTGAATCAGCGTCTTCTCTTGGTCGGCACTGGTCAGTCAGCGTTGAATACCACACCCAGCCTGCAACGCCTTCAAGCCCGCTTTGTCGTGCGTGTGCAATTATCAGACGCTGATGTCGAGAGCGTCATCCGCAAGACCGTGCTCCGCAAGAAGCCAGAGCAAGAGTCGGTTATCGCAAAGTGCCTGATCGCCAACCAGGGCGAAGTGGCCCGCCATCTCCAGAACACCCGCTTCGCCTCCACCAATGAAGACGAAAAGTTCTTCGTGGCCGATTACCCACTGTTACCTACTCGCAGGCGGTTCTGGGAAAAGGTACTGCGCAACACCGACCATTCAGGCACCAAGGCTCAGTTGCGCTCACAGTTGCAGATCGTCTTCGAGGCGACGCGGCAAACTGCAGCAGCTTCCGTAGGCACGGTAGTGCCGGCAGATTTTATCTACGACCAGATTTCCACCGACCTTCTCAACTCCGGCGAGCTGGAGCGCGAATATGACGAGATTATCCGCAAGCAGCGTGACGGCACCAAGGATGGCGATCTCCGTTCCAGCCTATGCGCGCTAGTTTTCCTCATCGGCAAACTTCCCCGCACGCCGGGCGCTGACGACGGCGTCCGTGCAAACGCCGAAACGGTGGTGGACCTGCTCGTTAGCGATCTGCAAAACGACCGGCCAAAGCTGAAGCAACTGGTCCCAAAATTGCTGAAGCAGCTCGTGGATGCCGGCCAGCTTATGGCGGTGGAAACCGAATACCGCCTCCAGACCCGGGAGGGTGCGCTCTGGACGCACGATTTCAACCGCCGCCGCACCGCCGCCCTCAACGACGACGAGCGCATCAATTGCAAACGTGCGGAAATGCTCCGCGACGGAACTAAGCAGGCGCTCAAGCCCGTATCATTGCAACAGGGCACCTCCCGCCAGCCCCGCAAGTTCGTCTTCGAGCTCTCCTCCAGCCGTCCGCCTTCCAGCGGCGACGAGGTCACTCTATGGGTGCGGGACGGATGGAGCGATGACGAGAAATCTATCCTGAATGAAGCCCGCGCCGCCGGAGTGAACAGCCCATTGCTGTTCGGCTTCCTGCCGCGGCTCCATCACGAGGATTTGCGGCAGTCCATCGCCTCTTACATTGCCTCTGAGGAAACTCTGGACGCTCATGGCCCGGCCAGCACGCCGGAGGCCATCGAGGCCCGCAAGGCAGTCGAGACCCATTTGGAAGTCGCCCGGCAACGCATTCAGGAACTGCTCGGTCACATCATCGACGGCGTCAAACTCTTCCTCGGCGGCGGGCAGGAGGTCAATGGCAGCGAGCTGGCCGACAAGGTACAATCGCCCGTCACTTGGTCGCTGAAGTAAGGCCGGCGTCCGGCACCCGAGGCACGCAACAGAGCACCCAAGAATTTTACCGCGCGCCTCGCGAACGCGCGGCGGTAAATCGCGCCGGAAGCGGCGCGCTCGAAGCCGGGGAAGTCGTGAGCAGGGGAGGGCAGGGTGTGCTCGGATCTGCAGCTTCGCCAGTGGAAGGTTATGTCAACTTGGCGCTTGAGGTGAATAATTGCTGCACAGCGGAATTGCTTTCAAAGAATCTCTGTTCGATAGCCGCACACTCTAGCAGGCTGCGGAAAAAGTAGCATTTCTCAGTAGAGAAAGGTACAGTGAATGACTATTCGTGCTGGTGAGGAAGTGGGGATGCGCGGGGCGGATAACAAACAGTCTTCGATGTTCAGCTATATTTCGGCGGAGCGGCGAGTGCCCAGGGATCATCCGCTGCGGGCGATCCGCGCGATGGCGGATACGGCGCTCAAGGCTTTGGACCAACGCTTCGCTGGCATGTATGCAGCGCTGGGGCGCCCGTCGATTGCGCCGGAGCGGCTGCTCCGCGCGCTGTTGCTGCAAGTCTTGTACACCGTGCGCAGCGAACGGCTGTTGATGGAGCAACTCGACTACAATTTCCTGTTCCGGTGGTTCGTAGGACTGAGTATTGACGACCCAGTGTGGGACGTGACGGTATTCACCAAGAACCGGGACCGGCTGCTGAAGGGCGAAGTGGCCGAGGCTTTCTTCACCGCGGTGCTGGCGCAAGCCCGCCAGCGGGGACTGCTGTCCGACGAGCACTTCACGGTCGACGGCACGCTGATTGAAGCGTGGGCCGGGCAGAAGAGTTTCAAGCGCAAAGATGGCGACGGGGGAAAGACCGCGCCGCAAGACGATGATCCTGGCAATCCCACCGTGGACTTTCATGGCGAGCAGCGCACCAACGATACCCACCAGTCCACTACCGATCCGGAAGCGCTGCTGGCGCGCAAGGGTAAAGGCAAGGAGTCGAAGCTCAGCTATGCCGCACATGTGCTGA